>Ga0307374_10006362_pt1 | contig 18609 bp, 14 predicted proteins | sample OX3MG_FD_202532 | JGI IMG/M metagenome (GOLD analysis project Ga0307374, IMG submission 202532) | Soil microbial communities from Risofladan, Vaasa, Finland - OX-3 | ecosystem: Environmental > Terrestrial > Soil > Coastal area > Acid sulfate soil | place: Finland: Risofladan, Vaasa | collected...
CCTCCTCGGCGACCGCCGAGTCCAGAGCGGCGGACGGGGCTGCGGAGGCCGCCCCGGAGGCGGAGGCGGACGCGGGGGCGGGGGCGGACGCGAACGAGCGGCTCGCCGTGGCCGAAGGCGAGAAGGATGCGCCGCCCTGCCGTGGTGTGTCGCTCAACCCCAGTCGTCCTCACGTCGAGCCGGCACGGAGCGCGCCGACCGCTTCGACGTGTATCGGCAGGAGGAGGGGTTCCGTTGAGGCGGGGCCACGGAGCGTGGCCGTGGCTCCCCTGATCAGGCCGGGGGGCGCCCGTCCGCGGTCAGGAGGGCTCGGGCCCGCCCGCGGAGAAACCCAGGCGGCGGGCGTCGGCCCGGACCTGCTCGATGGCCTCGGGGGAATCGGAGTTCTCCCGCACGATCGACAGGAACCGCTCCGGTACCAGCTCGATGAAGATCCCCTCGGCCTCGGCCGTGAGCAGGTCCCCGTGGTAGATGGCACCCCACGTGCGGATCTTGCGCCCGTCACGCTCGACGAAGCGGGCTTCGAGGCGCAGCGGGGTCCGTAGGGGCGTGGGCTTGCGGTAACGGATCGTGAGGGTCCCGGTCATTCCGGGGCTGCCCGCCATGATGTTGGCGGCGCCCAGCATCTCGTCGAAGACCATGGCGAGCACCCCACCGTGGACGCAGGTCGGCGGCCCCTCGTACTGGTAGTCGAAGAACGCCGTCCCCCGCAGCTCGCCGTCGACCGCCTCGACGACGACGGGAGGGGCGACGGGATTGGCGAAGCCGATCACGGGGCTCGTCGGGAAGAACTCCTGAGGGTGCCCGGCGGGATCGGGCTGGGCGCGCATCCGGCGGCCCGGGCCGGCAACGCGCTCGAGCCGGTCGGCGACCTCGCCCACCGCCGCGGCGGCGGCACCGATGTCGGCATCGGAGACCGGGGAGCCGACGATGGCGCTCGTCACGCGCCGGATCTCAGCGGCGAGGGCGAAGCGCGGGTCGGCGCCGGCGTCGCCCCCGCGCCCGGCGCCCCCCTGGCCCCGTCGGGGCGCGTCGGGCGCCGACGACGACCCGCCGACGGAGATCCCGAAGTCCGAGACCCCCAGCTCGCCGTCCGGCGTCACCGGCGCCTGTACTCCGGGGTGCGCTTCTCGGCGAAGGCCTTCTGGCCCTCGGTGGCGTCCTCCGTGGCGAAGATGGGCCAGCCGATCTCGAGCTCGATCTTGAGGGCCTCGACCTCCGGGATCCCCTCGGTCTCGCGCACCGACCGCTTGATGGCCTCGACCGCCAGCGGGCCGTTGGCGCAGATCACCGCAGCGATCTGCAGTGCCTCGTCGAGGGCCTGCCCGTCGGGCACGACCCGGCCGATCAACCCGATCCGCTGTGCCTCCTCTGCGCTCACCTCCCTGGCCGTGAGCAGGAGGTCCATGGCGACGGTGAAGGGGATCTGGCGGCGCAGCCGGACCGTCGACCCGCCCAGGGGGAACAGGCCCCGGCGGGCCTCGAAGACGCCGAACTTGGCGCCGGCGCCGGCCACCCGGATATCGGTCGCCTGCAGGATTTCGGTGCCGCCGGCGACAGCCCACCCCTCGACGGCGGCGATGAGCGGCTTGCGCAGCTGGTAGTGGCGCAGCAGCGCCTTCCAGTGCAGGTCGGGGTCCTCCTCCTGGCGGTGGCGGTACTTGGCGGCCTCGGGCGCCCCCATCGACTTCAGGTCCATCCCCGAGCAGAAGGTCCCGCCGGCGCCGGTGAGCACGGCGCAGCGGATGTCGTCGTTGCCGTCGATCTCCTGCCAGGCGTCGGCCATGCCGACCAGCATCGGAAGGCTGAGGGCGTTCTTGGCCTCCGGCCGGTTCATCGTGACGACGGCGGTGGCACCCTGTCGCTCGAACGTCAAGTGCTCCGTGCCGGGCATGTGCATCTCCTTCCCAGGGGCGATTCTCGACAATAGAACGGATTCCAGTTCCGCCGACAGACGGAGGGGGCCACCTAGTAGAAAGTGGGCCCAGGACGGGCCCAGGGCCCAGGGCGGGAACCGAAAGGGAGCCGGTGGAAGACGGGGACGGCGAGGAGCACGGGGACGACGAGGGCAGCTTCCATCCGGCCATCGCCGGCCGGGCCCGTCCGATGGGGGAGCTGGCCGACACCGTGCGCCGACTCGTCGAGCTGGTTGTGACCAACACGGCCCCGGGTGACGTCCTCGACGACGTCGTCTCCGAGTTGCGCTCGACGGCCGACCTGCTCGCCGCCTACGTCCCGGCCGAACCGCTGCCCCGCTTCGTCGACCCGCCCGAAGGCGGCCCGGCCGAGACGGCGGTGGCCTCGATGAACGGGGCCATGCCGTACGACCCGGTGGTGGGTCGGTACAACCCCGTCGCCCTGCCGGTCGCCATCACGTTCGAGCCCCCCATGGCCATCGGGTCGGCCTGCTTCACGACGCCGTACGAGGGCGGGCCGGGCTGGGTCCACGGGGCCGCCATCGCCGCCGCCTTCGACATCGTCCTCACCGCCGCCAATCACATCGCCGGTGCCGCCGGCCCCACCGTGTGGCTCACGGTCCGGTTCCGGCGCCCGACCCTCGTGGGGGTCGACGCCCGCTTCGAGGCCGAGGTGGTCGCCAACGACGGCCGACGGGTCCGGAGTCAGGGGCGCCTCGTGCAGGACGGCATCGTGTGCGTCGAGGCCGAGGGCGAGTTCGCAGTGCTCGACACGAAGCGGATCCGCAGAGTCGCCGAAGGGTCGCGGCGACGCACGCCGCAGAGCCCGGGAGCGAGCCCGGGAGGCTAGGCCGAACCCTCCTAGGGAAGCGGGGGGGCGGCTGCGGCCACCATGGGGGCGACGAGCCGGGCCCCGGCTTCGGAACCCTCGAAGGGGGCGTCGCCGAAGGCGAAGATCCCGCCGTCGGAGGCCACCTCCCAGTACCCCTGGCCGGTGGAGGTCGGCGTCATGGCCACCACGGGACGGACGAGCGCCCGGCCGCCCATCGACCCGAAGAACCCGCCGCCACCGAAGGCGAAGACCCCGCCGTCGGAGGCCACCACCCAGTACCCCCCGCTCGGGGCGGCCACCATCGCCACCACCGGCTGGTTGAGCCACTGCCCGCCCATCGAACCCTCGAAGCGGGCGTCGCCGAAGGCGAAGACGCCGCCGTCGGAGCCCACCAACCAGTACCCGCCCCCGTCGCGGGTCGCAGCCATTCCCACCACCGGGCGGTTGAGCCGCTGGCCGCCCATCGACCCGAAGTAGCCGGCACCACCGAAGGCGAAGACTCCTCCGTCGGAGGCCACCGTCCAGTAGCCCTCGGGCGCGGGGGCCATGCCCACCATGGGTTGGGCCAGGTGCCGGCCGCCCATCGACCCGAAGTAGCCGGCGTCGCCGAAGGCGAAGACACCCCCGTCGGCGGCCACCATCCAGTAGCCGCCCCCGTCCGAGGTGCCGGCCATGGCGACGACCGGGGCCACCAGGCGCGTCCCCCCCATCGACCCGAAGAACGGGGCACCGCCGAAGCTGAAGACCCCGCCGTCGGAGGCGCTCGTCCAGTACCCGGCCCGTGGTGGCGGGGGTGTGGGCGGCGGCGGGAGCCCGGCAGGCCCGGCGAAGGCGTGCACCTGGGTGGACGACGCCGCCAGCAGCAGGCCGTCGGCCACCGTCGGCGTGGGGAAGTGGTTGGCCTCCGACCCCAGGGAGAAGTGCTGGACCATGTTCCCCGTGGAGGGGTCGAGCCCGTAGAGGGTGCCGCTGCCCGGCGCGATCGTCCACACGAGGCCCCCGGCCACGACGGCCGGGCCGCCCGAGCCCGTGTTCGTCTGCCACACGGCGTTGAGCTGGTTGGGAGCGACGGTGTCGGCCCTGATGAGGCCCCCTTGGCACGGCACGTAGACCGACGACCCGACGATGGCGTCGCCACCGTCGACGTCGTGCCCGGAGCAGAACGAGAACGACGCCCGCTGGCCGCCCACACCGCCCAGGCTCGACTGCGACAGCAGGTAGGCGGTACTGGACTTGCCGACCTGGAAGACGAGCCCGTTGCCGAGCAGCGCGGGCGCGCTCGAGCCCAGGTCGGCGTCACCGGCGTTGTCGATCCACCAGTTGCCGGGTGCGAAGGACTGCTCGAGCTGCATCGACGGTGACAGCTCGAGCACGCCGTCGCCGTTGTCGTAGGTTTGGCCCGACGACGTCACGGCGCTGTTGCCGGTGGCCACCCAGACGTTTCCCTGACCGTCCACGACCGGGGCGGCCCCGCCCATCCACACGGCGCCCTCGCGGTCGCCGGGGTTCGTGGCCACCTCGAACGACAGCTGGGCCCCCCCACTCTCCGGGATGGCGACCACCCAGCCGTGGTAGGTGCCGCAATCACCGTCGTTGCCGCCGAACCCCACGACGACGTTGCCGGCATCGAGCGCCAGCCCGGTCCGCTGGAGCTGGTCGAGCTGGTTGGAGCCCGGAAGATCGACGGCCTGGTGGAGGAGGACGGCCCCCGTGAACAGGTCGAGGCCGACCAGGAAGTGTTGGGCGGCGTTGCCACCAGCCTGCTCGTCGGTGACGGCGAAAACCTCGCCCCGGGCGGCGTCGATCACCGGCGTGCCCGTGATGCCGACCGTCGGGGAGATGTTCCCGCACGACAGGTTCCCGGACGGAACGGCCGGGGCCACGTGCGTCGACCAGATCACGGCACCGGTGTTGGCGGCCAGCTCGTAGACGGTGTCGTTCTCGGTGGCGACGACGACGCGGCCACCCTGCACGAGGGGCTCTCCGTAGACGGCGCCGTCGAGGCCGGCCGAGGACCACGCCGCGGTGGCCGGGCTCAGGTCTGTGCCGGTGGCGTCGACCCCCGAGCCGAGGCCGTCGTGGTGGTAGACGGTCCAGTTGGAGCCGAACACCGTGTGGGCCACGGCCGCCCTGCCGGCGGGGGCGGCGGCGCCGACCGACGGCAGCACGACGGCGATGCCGCACGCGGCGAGCGCCGGCAGACGGCGCCACCGAGGCGATCGGCGGCGCAGCGGCGGCAGAGGGCGCGGGCCCGTGATCGCCATCCCCCCATCCTGGCCGCCCCCACGCGCCCATGCGCGTACGGGGCACAACCGGGGGACAACTCGGGTCGGGTCAGATCAGAGGCGCTCGATGACCGTGCCGGTGGCGAGCGCCCCGCCGCAGCACATCGACACCAAAGCCAGGTTGGCGTCACGCCGCTCGAGCTCGTGGAGGGCGGTCGTGATCAACCGGCTCCCGGTCGAGCCCACCGGGTGGCCGATGGCGATGGCGCCCCCGTTCACGTTGACCTTGTCCCAGTCGATGCCGTGGACCTTCTGCCACGAGCACACCACCGACGCGAAGGCCTCGTTGACCTCGAAGATGTCGATGTCGTCCGCCGTCATGCCGGCCTTGGCCAGCACGCGCTCGGTGGCGGCGATGGGGCCGTCGAGGTGGTAGTAGGGGTCCGACCCCACGAGCACCTGGGCGACGATGCGCGCCCGGGGGCGCAGCCCCGCCGCGGCGGCGCGCTCCTCGGACATCCACAGCACGGCGGCGGCGCCGTCGGAGATCTGTGACGAGTTGCCGGCGGTGTGCATGCCGTCGGGAAGCACCGGCTTCAGGGCGGCCAGGCCCTCGGCGGTGGTCTCGCGCAGGCCCTGGTCGCGTTGCACGATCTGGCGCTCCCCGGTCGGCCCCTCGGGCCCCACGACCGGTGCCTCGACGGCGAACACCTCGCGGTCGAAGCGCCCTTCGGCCCAGGCGCGGGCGGCCTTCTCCTGGGAGGCGAGCCCGAGCGCGTCGACGTCGGCGCGGGTGATGCCGTACTTGGCGGCGATGCGCTCCGCCGCGCCGAACTGGTCGGGCATGTCCCACGGGAAGTCGTCGGGCCGCGAGCTGCCCGGACCGTTGATGGCGTTGGCGCCCAGGCCGACGCGGCTCATGGCCTCGACCCCGCAGGCCATGCCGACGTCGATGGCGCCCGCGCCCACCAGGTTGGCGACGAAGTGGTTCGCCTGCTGCGCGGAGCCGCACTGGCAGTCGACGGTCGTGGCGGCGGTCTCGAAGGGAAGGCCCTGGCTCAGCCACGCCGTGCGAGTGACGTTGGAGGCCTGCTCCCCCGCCTGGGTGACGCAGCCGCCCACGATCTGCTCGACCTCGGAGGGCTCGATCCCCGCCCGCTTGACCACCTCCACCTGCGCGCTGGCCAGCAGCTCGGCGGCGTGGAAGCCTGACAGCAGCCCGTTGCGCTTGCCGATCGGGGTGCGCACCGCCTCGACGATCACCGGTCGTGCCATCTGCCTACCTCCGCGTCATCCGGGCCGTGCGCGTCCGTGCGCCTCATCCGGGGGCCAAGTATAGAACGTGTTCTACGTACGCCGCCCGGCGGCGCCCGGCGGCGCCCGGCGGCGCCCGGCGGCGCCCCCGTCCCCGAGGGTTCGGTGGAAGGATGAGGACGTGCAGGTCACCATCATCGGCGGGGGCAGCTACCAGTGGGCACCCACGCTGATCACCGACCTCCTCGGCACCCCGTCACTGGCGGGGATGCACCTGGTCCTGGAGGACATCGACCCGGCACCGCTCGAGAAGATGGCGGCGATCGCCGGCATCGCCGACGACAAGCTGGGCGCCAAGTCCACGGTGTCCACCACGACCGACCAGCGCCGCGCGCTGGAGGGCGCCGACTTCGTCGTGGTGACGATCTCCACCGGCGGGTTCGACAGCATGGCCGTCGACCTCGACGTGCCCGCCCGCCACGGCATCCGCCAGTCGGTGGGCGACAGCGTCGGACCAGGCGGGATCAACCGGGCCCTGCGGAACATCCCCGTCCTGGCCGGTATCGGCCGCGACATGGAGGAGATCTGCCCCGACGCCTGGCTCCTCAACATCACCAATCCGATGACCACGCTCACCCGCACGGTGTGCCGGGAGACCTCGGTGAAGACGGTCGGGCTGTGCCACGAGGTGGGCAACTTCGCCATGGTCCTGGCGATCGCCTTCGGCAAGCCTCATACCGCCATCCGCCCGGTCGTGGCCGGCGTCAACCACTTCCCGGTCATCTGCGACCTCGAGATCGACGGGGCGGAGGGCTTCGCGCAGATCGCCGAACTGGTGGACGAGCTCGGCGGCCTCGACGCCATCGCCCCCGACCCGGCGCGCCCCGAGCCCGAGCCCTTTACCAAGCTCGACTTCGCCGTGCACCACGTGCTCAAGCTCGCCATGCTCGACCGCTACGGCGCGCTGCCCGGCGCCAACGACCGCCACCTGGCGGAGTTCGTGCCGTCGGTGCTCACCGAGGCGTCGGGGTGGGGGGCGGCGTGGGGCATCGAGCTGACGTCGATCGCCCAGCGCCAGAAGCACCAGGACGAGTACGTGGCCGGGGTCGACGACGTGCTGGCCGGCAAGGAAGAGCTCCCGACCTGGGACTCGGGCGAGCTGGTGGCGCCGGTGATCGACTCGCTCGTGACCGGCACCCGGCGCGAGCTGCCGCTCAACCTCCCCAACACGGGTCAGTGCCCGGACCTCCCGCTCGACGCCGTCGTGGAGTCCATGTGCGTGGTGGACGGTGACGGCATGCGCGGGCGCGACGTGGCCCGGCCGCCCGCGGCACTGGCCGAGCTGCTGCGGCGCCACGCCGCTGTCCAGGAGATGACGGTGGAGGCCGGGCTGAGCGGCGACCGCGGCCTGGCCCACGCCGCCTTCGCCCTCGACCCGCTGGCGGGCCGGGGCGACCTGCACGACACCGAGACCATGGTCGACGAGCTGCTGGCGGGGACCGCACAGTGGCTCCCGCAATTCGCGTGAGCCCGATTCGCGTGAAGGTCGGCTTCGTCGGGTTGGGTGCCATGGGCCTACCCATGGCACGGAATCTCGTGGAGGCCGGGCACCATGTGACGGTGGCCTCGCGCAGCCGACCGCCGGTCGACGAGGCCGTGGCCTTCGGCGCAGCCGACGGTGGCACCCTCACCGACGTGGCCGCGGCCAGCGAGGTCCTCGTCCTGTGTGTCCCCAGCTCCCCCGACGTCGTGCAGGTGGTCGACGCCGTGCTCCCCGCCCTGGGCCCGGGCACCATCGTGGTCGACTGCTCCACCATCGACCCCGACGTCGAGCGGGCGCAACACGAGCGCGTCAACGCCACCGGCGCGCGCTACCTCGACGCCCCGGTGTCGGGCGGCACCGTGGGCGCCAAGAACGGGACCCTGACGCTGATGGTGGGCGGCGACGAGACGACCCTGGCGGATGCCACGCCCGCTCTCCAACCCATGGCCGGCCTCATCGTGCACGTGGGCGGCCCGGGGATGGGCCAGGTCGTGAAGCTCTGCAACAACCTGATCTACGCGGCGCAGATGGTGGCCACGGCCGAGGCCACCGCGCTGGCGGTTCGCTCGGGGGTGGACATGGCGAAGCTCCTCGAGGTGCTGCTCCACTCGACCGGCGACTGCACCGCCGTGCGCACGCGGCTGCCGGTCCCCGGCGTGGTCGCCGACAGCCCCGCCTCCAACGGGTGGAAGCCGGGGTTCATGACCGACCTCATGGCGAAGGACCTCGACCTCGCCCTGTCGTACGGGGCCCGGGCCGGCGTCCCCATGACCACCACCGCCACGGCGCGCCAGGCACTGACGGCGGCGGCGACGGCCGGGTTCGGGCGCGAGGACTTCTCGGCGTTGGCGAAGGTGGTGCTCCGCCTGGCCGGCGTGGAGTGAAGCGGGCCCCGATGGGCGCGCTCGAACCTCCCGTGGTCATCCTCGCCGCCGACCACCGCGCCCGGGGGGTCATGACGGTCGAGCACTACGCGCGCTACCTGGACGCGCTGCGCGCCGCCCTGCCGAGCTGCGACGGGGTCCTGGCGAGCACCCAGCCGCTGCGCGACCTGGCGGCCGTCGGCGCGCTCGGGCCCCGGCACCGCACGTACCTCTCCATCAACCGCACAGGACTGGCGGGGAGCGTGTTCGAGCTCGATGATCGTCTCGTGGCGAGCGTAGCGGGCGCTGCGGCCGAGGGATGGACCGGCGTGAAGCACATGACGCGCATCGACCTGTCGGACTCCATGACGGCGCCGGCCCTCGAGCTGCTGGGGCGGGTGCTGGAGGAGGCGCGTGCCGCCGGACTGGAAGCGCTCGTCGAGCCGTTGTCGTGGCGCGACGGGCACGTGGCCCGTGACACCGACTCGATCGTCCTCGCCGCCGTGGTCGCCCACGACATGGGCGCGCCCGTGCTCAAGGTGCCGGTCCCCGACGCCGCCCCGGGCGCAGCGCGCGTCGACGCCGTGGCCCGCGTCGTGGCCAGCGTCGGGGTGCCCGTCCTGTTCCTCGGTGGGCCTCGCGTCGAGCCCGCCGGGGGGCGTCGCGGCACGGCAGGCGACGTGCGCGGCGCCAGGGAAGCGGTGCTGGCCGAGGTGCGCGACGCCATGGACGGCGGCGGTGCCGGGCTGGCGGTGGGGCGCGTCGTGTTCCAGGACCCCGAGCCGGGGGTCATGGCCGGTCTCGTGGCCGACGCCGTCCGGGGATGATCCTGACGATCGACCTCGGCACCAGCGTCACCAAGGCGGCGCTGTGGCGGGACGACGGCCTGGCCGCCGTCGGGCGGGCACCGCTCGAATGCCAGTACGGACCCGGCAACCGCGTCGAGCAGGATCCGGGGTCCTGGTGGCCCTCCGTCGTGGCCGCGTGCGAGGCGGCCCGGGCCGGCGCCGGTGGTCGCGGTCGTGGTCGTGGTCGTGGTCGTGGCGATGCGGTGCGGGCGCTGGGCTTCTCGGCGGCACGGCAGACGTTCGTCCCTGTGTCGGCGGCGGGGGTGCCGCTCGGGACGGCCATGGTGTGGTCGGACCGGCGGGCGGGCGCCGAAGCGGCGGCGCTGGCGGCATCGTGCGGGGGCGCGTCGCCGGTCCGGGAGCAGACGGGCGTCGTGCTCGACGCCGCCTCTGTGGCGGCCAAGGTGGCGTGGCTCGAGCGCCACGAGCCGGAACGACTCCGCCAGGCCCGGTGGCTGCTGTCGCCCCGGGACCTGCTGGCATGGCGGCTGACCGGCGAGGTGTGCACCGACCGCACCCTGGCTTCGGCGACCGGGATGTACGACGACACCGGTCGGGCGGTGCCGGCGCTCGTGGGCGATGCGGGCGACCGGCTCCCGGCGGTACACCCGTCGGACAGCGTGGTCGGCGCCCTCCTCGCTGGCCCCGCCGCCGAGCTCGCCCTCCCCCCCGGCATCCCGGTCGTCATCGGCGCGGGCGACCGCGCCTGCGAGGTCCTCGGGGCGGGCGCCTCGGCCGAGCGGCCGATGGTGTCGTGGGGGACGACGGCGAACGTGTCGGTGCCGGCGGCACACCGCCCCCACCCGGCTCCGGATGCCATGATCGTCACGCGTGGCGCGCTGGGCGGGTGGCTGCTCGAAGGAGGCCTGTCGGCCGCGGGATCGCTCGTCGCCTGGCTGGCGCGCCTGACGGGGCTCGACGCCGACACGCTGTTGGCGCGGGCCGCGGTGAGCCCACCGGGGGCACGTGGCGTCGTCGCCCTGCCGTGGTTCGGTGGGGCGCGCGCCCCCTGGTGGCGCGACGGGGCGCGCGGCGCGCTGACGGGCCTTTCCCACGACCACGACGCCGGCGACCTGGCGCGCGCCGTCGTCGAGTCGGTCGCCTGGGACGTGGCGCGGTGCCTCGGTTCGGCACACGGGTCGTTCGAGGGGCTGGTCCTCGGCGGGGCGGGCGCCGCCGCCGCGGTGTGGGTCGACGTCCTCACCGCGGTGACGGGCCTGGCGGCGAGCCGTCGACTGTCGGGGGAGGCGGCTTCGGCGGGCGCGGCGATGGTGGTCGCCCGCGCCGTCGGCTCGCCGCTCGATCTCGACCGCTTCGACCCTGTCGTCGCCGAGACGCACCCCGACGAGTCGTGGGCCAAGCGCTATCGCGCCCTGCGCCCGCGTGTCGACGAGGCCGCCACGGCGATCATCGGGATCGGGGCCCGGGACGGGGACGGGGCCGGGGCCGGGGCCGGGGGCGGGGACGGGGCCGGGGGCGGGGAGGTGGGCCCGTGAAGCACGTCCGGCTCGAGTACGGCCGACACGGCCTCGTGGCCGAGGTGCCCGACGACGCCGTCGTGGTGACGGCCACCGACCTGCCGGGGCTCCCCGACGAGGCCGGCGCCGTCGTGGCCGCGCTGCGTGCGCCGGTGGCCGGGCCGTCCCTCGACGAACTGGTCGGGGCGGCTCGGGGCGCGACGGCGCGTCCGCGTGTGGCCGTGGTCTTCCCGGACGTGACGCGGCCCATGCCCAACCGGACCGTGCTGCCTCCGCTCCTGGCCGAGCTCGAGCGGCTCGGCATGGGGCCCGAGCACGTGGAGCTGCTGTGCGCCACGGGCACACACCGCGTGGCGACGCCCGACGAGATGGTGGAGCTGATCGGTCCCGAGATCGCCCGCCGGTACCGCGTCCACCAGCACCGCGCCGGCGGGGCCGGGCCGGCGCCGGCCGACACGCACGTCGAGGTGGGGCGGGTCGACGGGGCTGCGGTCCGGCTCGACCGCCGCTACGTCGAGGCCGACGTGCGCATCCTCACCGGGTTCGTCGAGCCCCATTTCTTCGCGGGCTTCAGCGGCGGTCCCAAGGGCGCATGCCCGGGCCTGGCCGCGCTGGAGACGGTCCTCGAAGCGCACAGCCCGGCCCGGATCGCCGACCCCAGGGCGACGTGGCTCGTCACCGAGGGGAACCCCGTCCACGACTTCGTGCGGTCGGCCGTGGCGCTGGCCCCGCCGACGCTTTCGCTCGACGTCGCCATCAACGGCACGCGCCGGATCACCGCGGTGTTCGCCGGCCCGTTGCCCGACGGACACGCGGCGGCCTGCCACTTCGTCGAACAGACGGTGGTGCAGCACGTGGACGACCGCTTCGACGTGGTCCTGAGCACGAACGGCGGCTACCCGCTCGACCGCAACCTGTACCAGGCGGTCAAGGGCATGGCGGCGGCCGAGCGCGTCGTCCGGCCGGGCGGGACGATCGTCATGGCGGCGGCGTGCACCGACGGCACCCCCGGCGGCGGCGCATTCGCCCGCCTGCTCGGCGGCGCCCGCGGGCCCGACGCGCTCGACACCGTCGACGGCCCGTCCGAGACGGACCGCTGGCAGACGCAGGTGCTGGGCCGCGTCCTGCGGCGGGCGGACGTGTGGATACACGCCGAGGGCCTGGCCGAGGACGAGGTGCGGGCCGCGTTCCTCCGCCCCGTCGCCGACGTCTCGGCTGCGGTGGCGGAGGCCCTCGGTGCCGCGGGGCCGGGCGCCCGCCTGTGCGTGCTGCCCTTCGGCCCGCTCACCGTCGCCTCCGCTCCCTGATCAGGGCCGCATCGCCCGGGTTCTCTCTGTCTGACGCACGCGTCAGGGATTAGCGTGAGGCGGCAATGTCGGGAACGGGTGAGCGGCTCGTCGGGGAGGGGGCAGCGGCCCTGTACGGCGGGGACGAACCGCTGTTCGCGTTCACGGTCCCCGACGAGCTGCTCCAGGAGGCCGTCAGCAAGAGCCGGCACAAAGAGGCGATAGCCGACGTCGCCCTCATGCCCGGTGTCGGAGAAGGCAAACCGCCACCCCTGCGGGGGATCCTGCGTACGAGCGGCTACGCCCCACTCGTCCTGCTCACCCTGGCGGCCATCGTCCCGAACATGTTCGGCCAGGGCATCAACCTGATCGGCAACAACCTCGAGCAGTCGTTCCACCTCCACGATGCCGGCCTCGGGGCCGTCGCCTTCGTGGCGTCCGTGGCCCAGCTGCTGTGGGCGGTGCCCCTCGGCCTGTGGGCCGACCGTGGCAGCCGCAAGCTCGTGTCGGCCCTGGCCCTTCTCGTCTTCGCCGTGCTGGCCCCGCTCATGGCGCTGGCCCCCAACGTGTGGTGGTTCGTCGTGTTGTACCTGCTGGCCGCGGTCGGAAGCGCGGTGAACAACACGGTGCACAACTCCTACCTCGCCGACGCCTACCCGACCGAGGGGCGCAGCCGCGTCTTCAGCTGGCACTACCTCAACGACCCCGTCGCCCAGACCCTGGGCATCCTGGTCTTCGGGGGGATCGTGGCGCTGACCAACAACTGGCGGTGGGGTTTGGCGGTGGGGGCGGCAGGCATCCCCATCGGGCTGCTGCTCTTCACCATCAGGGAGCCCGACAAGGGCACCAACGAGTCGAGCCACATCCTGAAGGCCTCGGGCATGGACATCCACTCGGAGCAGGAGCACACCCCCCGCGTCCTGCTGGGCCCGGCCATCACCCGCCTGCTGCGCATCCGCTCGCTCTACTACGAGCTGGTGGCCGTGGCGGTGCTGGGCTTCGTCGGAGTCAGCGCGTCGCTGTTCGGCAACCTTTATTTCGTGCGCGTGTGGCATCTGCACACTGCTGACCGCAGCCACGTCTACGCCATCATCGGGTTGAGCGCCTTCATCGGGCTCCCGATCGCCTACTCGGTCGGGGACAGGCTCTTCCGCCGCAACCCGCAGGCACCATTGATCCTGGCAGGGGCCAGCATCACCGTGTACGGCCTCCTGTTCACCGTGTCGCTGTACATGCCGAGGCTGTGGCTGGTGGTGGCGTTGCAGTTCCTCGCCAACGCGGCCGTCGCACCGATTGCCATCGCCATCTTCCAGACGCTGGCGGCCACGGCCCCGCCCGAGATGCGGTCGATCTGTTTCGCCATGTTCGGCGTCTACTCGGCCGTGTTCGGAGGGTTCGCGGGGGGCATCATCCTCGGCGCCATCAGCGATGCCAGCAACGTCACGACGGCGCTGACGTTCATCGGGCCGGTGTGTGCGCTCGGCGGTGCGCTGCTGGTGGTGGGGTCACGCTTCGTCCGCCGGGACATCACCCTCGTCATCGAGGACGTCCTGGAGCGGTACGCCGAGGGCAAGCGCCGGCAGTCCGGCGGGGCCATCCCTGCGCTGCAGATCCACAACATGGACTTCTTCTACGGGACGCAGCAGGTCCTCTTCGACGTCAACCTCGAAGTGCCCGAGGGTGAGATCGTGGCGCTCCTCGGCACCAACGGCGCCGGGAAGAGCACCTTGCTGCGGGCCGTGTCGGGCCTCGACCACCCCCACCGGGGCGTGATCCGCATCTTCGGGACCAACTGCACCTACCTGGAGCCCGAGCAGGTCATCGATCTGGGCGCAGCGCTGCTCGTCGGCGGCAAGATGACGTTCCCGGGCCTCACCGTCCGGGACAACCTGCGCATCGGCGAGCACTCCTTCCGCCGCGAATTGCCCAGGGCCCGGGCCGCGTTCGACGACGCCATCGGGCTGTTCCCCGAGCTCGAGGCGCGCATCGACCAGCCGGCGGGCACGCTGTCGGGAGGCGAGCAGCAGATGCTCGCCCTGGCGCGCGTCATGATGACCAAGCCCCGACTGCTCATGATCGACGAGCTCGCCTTCGGCCTGGCCCCGATGACGGTGGAGCGGCTCATGGGGATCGTGAGGCGCGTGAACGCCGAGGGCGCCACCGTCGTCCTCGTCGAGCAGAGCGTGAACCGCGCCATGACGCTCGCCGAGCGCGCCTTCTTCCTCGAGCGTGGTGAGGTTCGGTTCGACGGCTCGATCTCGGAGCTCCTGGGGCGCGACGACCTCCTGCGGCCCGTGTTCCTGGCCGGGGCGGGTGGCGACGCATGATCGCCGTGTCCCTCCCCCCGTCCGTGATCCTCGAGGGAGCGATCCTCGGGCTCAACTACGGGCTGCTGGCGGTCGGCCTGGCACTCATCTACCGGACCAGCCGTGTCGTCAACTTCGCCCAGGGACAGCTGGGCGTGGTGGCGGCCGTCTTCCTCGTCAAGCTCTACTACGACTTCGGGATCGACTACTGGGCCGCGGCGGTGGCGGCCATCGGCCTGGCGGCCGGGGCCGGTGCGCTGTCCGAGCTCGTCCTGCGCCGCCTGTTCGCCCGTCCCCGCGTCATGGTCATGGTGGCCACGATCGGGCTGTCGCAGGTCCTGTTCCTCTTCACGCTCTTGCCGTTCATCCGCCCCAAGAAGCTCTTCCGGGCCTTTCCGGTCCCGGTCAGCTGGTCGTTCCACATCGGGACCTTCCTCTTCCCCCCCGGCGACGTCCTGACGCTCATCGTGGCGCCCGTGGTCGCCCTCGGCCTCGCCGCCTTCATCCGCTTCTCCCCGTGGGGCCTGGCCATGCGGGCGTCCGCCGAGAACATGGAGTCGGCGCGCCTGTCGGGCGTCTGGGTCCGACGCACCTCCACCGTCGCCTGGACCATCGCCGGCGCGCTGTCGGCGATCACCGCCATCCTGGCCTCGCCCGCCCAGACGAGCGCCCTCACGCAGGTTCTCAGCCCCGGGCTCCTCCTCCTGGCCCTGCTGGCCGCCCTGCTCGGCGCCATGGTGAGCCTGCCGGTGGCCTTCGCCGCCGGTGTGGGGGTCGGCATCGTGCAGGACCTCCTGCAGTGGAACATCACGAACCCCTCCACCGGGACGGCCACCGTCGAGCTGATCCTCTTCGTCCTCCTGCAGGCCGCCCTGCTGGTACGGGCGGCGTCGCTGCAGAAGGGCACGCGCACCGCCGAGCGCACGTCGTGGATGTCGGGGACGATGTCGTTCCGGCGGGTGGGTGAAGGGCTGCGCGACCGCGTCGGGACCGCCGGGGTGCTGGCCACGGTGGTGGTGGCCGCGTTGCTGCCCCTGACGTTGAGCGTGGGGCGCTCGTTCCTCATGTCGCAGATCTGCATCTACGGTGTCATCGCCCTTTCCCTGACGGTGCTCACCGGGTGGGCCGGCCAGGTGTCGCTGGGGCAGTTCGCCCTGGTGGCGGTGGGGACGGACATGACCGCCCACCTCGGGTCCGGCATGCCCCTCGTGCTCCTCCTGCCGTTCGCGGGGGTGGTGACGGCAGTGGTGTCGGTCCTGGTGGGGCTCACCGCCCTGCGCATCCGCGGCCTGTACCTGGCCGTGAGCACGCTCGGGTTCGCCCTGTTCATGCAGACGTCGGTGCTGGCCACCCCGTGCTGGACCGTGCCGCTCCTGCACCGCAGGATCTGCTCGGGCCTGCCTGATCCCCAGTCGACGCTGATCGCGCGCCCGACGCTGTTCGGGCTCGGGCTCACCTCGGAGCGCGCCTTCGCCTGGTTCTCCTTGGCGGTGCTGGTGCTGTCGGTACTCATGGTGCGGGTCTGGCGCGACAGGGGCATCGCCCGCCGGTTGATCTCCGTGCGCGACAACGAGGTGGCCGCCGGCGCGGCGGGCATCCCCATCATCCGCACGAAGCTCATGGCCTTCGCGCTGTCGGGGTTCATGGCCGGCTATGCCGGGGTGTGCCTGGCCTTCGCCACGGAGCGGTTCAGCACCGACACCTTCGACCCGACGTTCTCGATCCTGGTGGTCTCGATGGTCGTGATCGGCGGCCTCGACTCGATCCCCGGCGCGCTGCTGGGGGCGGTGTACCTCGTCGGGCTGCCCGCCGTCTTCGGGACCACCACGACCATCCAATTCCTCACGAGCGGCATCGGGCTCATGGCGTTCATCCTCTACCTGCCGGGTGGCATGGCCGAGGTGATGCACCGGCTGGGGGACCTCGTCACGGCCGGCGTGGTCCGACGCAAGGCCCGGTGGCGGGGTGGGGCGCCGGCGGGGATCGGTGGGAGGGGCGCCGCGCCCGACGCCCGGATGTCTCCCGCCACGGACGCCGGGACCGTGGCCGAGGCCACCACGTGAGCCCGAAGGCCGAGCACGAGGGGCCCGCCCGCCTCGAGATCCGCGACCTCGTCGTGGCGTTCGGCGGCCTCCGGGCGGTCGACGGTGTGAACGTCACCGTCGAGCCGGGCTCGATCGTGGGCCTCATCGGGCCCAACGGATCGGGGAAGACGACGCTGCTCGACGCCGTATCCGGCCTGGTGGTGCCGGCGCCGGGGACCCTCCTCCTCCTCGACGGCGAGGACCTCGCGGACTACCTCCCCGAGGAGCGCGCCGCGCTCGGCGTGGTCCGGTCGTTCCAGGACTGCCGGCTGTACCCCGAGCTGAGCGTGGAAGACACGTTGCTGCTGTGCGAGGACGCCCGGCGGCGGGTGGGCGTGCTGTCGACGACGCTCCAGATGCCCTGGGCGCGCCGGTCCGAGCGCGATAAGCGGCGCGCCGTGGACCGCGCCATCGCCTCGTTCGGGCTGGAGCGCTTCCGCCACCATATGACCGGGCACCTCTCGACGGGGACGCGGCGGGTGGTCGACCTGGCGTCCATCGTCCTCGCCGGCCCTCGCCTTCTCCTCCTCGACGAGCCCACGGCCGGGATCGCCCAGCGCGAGGCCGAGGCGTTCATCCCGCTCCTGCGCCGGCTCCACGACGTGACCGGCGCGACCATCCTCCTCGTCGAGCACGACGTCCCGCTCGTGTTCGAGTTGTGCTCGACCGTGGTGGTGATGCAGACGGGGACGGTCGTGGCGTCGGGGAGCCCCGACGTGGTGCGCGAGGACCCCCGTGCGCTGGCCGCCTACCTGGGGGCGAGCGACGAGGCGCTTCACGTCACCGGGCCGGTCCACACCCCGGGCCCGGCGGGCACGACGCCCTGACGGCCGTCCCAGGCGCTACAGGCGGGCGGGGCCGAAGGGGCGGTCGCCTCGCAGCGTGACCCGGTGGGCGATGCGCAGTGCCTGCCCGTAGTCGTCGAGCGCGTAGTGGAGCGTCGCCCGGTTGTCCCAGAATGCCACCGCGCCCACCTCCCACCGGTACCGGCAACTGAATTCGGGCCGTTGGCAGTGGCGGTACAGCATGTCGAGGAGGGAGTCGCTCTCGATCTTGGAGACGCCCTCGACGAAGCGCGTGAACTGCGAGTTGACGAACAGGCCGTTGCGCCCCGTCTCGGGATGTGTCCTGACCACGGGATGCGACACCGGATAGAGCTTCTCGTGCCACGTTCCGTCCCACTCGTAGCCGCCCTTGGCGTCGACGTCCGCCGCGAACCACGGGTCGTGGTGCCAGGCCACGAGCGTGTCGCACAGGGCGCGCACCGGCTCGGACAGCGCGTCGTAGGCCGCCTGCAGGCTGACCCACATGGTGTCGCCCCCGACGTCGGGTGCCTCGCGCATGTGGAGGATCGAGCCGAGCGGCGGGGTCTCCAGGAAGGTGACGTCGGTGTGCCACCACGACGCGCGGTCCTCCCGGCCGTCGATCGGCAGCACCTCGGGATGCCCTTCGAGGGAGGGGATCACGGGGTGCGCCGGCGTGACCTCGCCGAACTGCCTGGCGAAGTCGGCCTGCTTCTCCGGGGAGAGGTCCTGTCCGGGGAAGAACAACACGAGATGCCGGCACAGCGCGGCACGCACCTCCGCCACGACCGCGTCGCCCAGCGGCTTGGAGAGGTCGAGCCCGCGCACCTCGGCGCCCACGTTCGGTGAGACCGCCCTGATGTCGAGCCCCGTCGCCACGTCCACGCCGACAATGGTGCCCCAGGCCCGACCCCGCCACAAGCAGCCCCGGGACGCATATCGTGTGGCGCACGGGCGGACGGAAGGGGCGGAGGATGGCGAGCGGGCGTCCTGGGGCGGTCCTGAAGCGGTCCTGGCGTCGACTGCGCCGCCGGCCTCCCGGCATGCAGGTCGGGGCCCTCGTCCTGGTCCTCGCCGTCGTGGGCGGTGCCGTCTACGGGGTCACGGCCGGCACGTCCTCGAGCACGTCCTCGAGCACGGGCTCGAGCGGGACGACGAGCGGCGGTGCCGG
>Ga0307374_10006366_pt1 | contig 18605 bp, 14 predicted proteins | sample OX3MG_FD_202532 | JGI IMG/M metagenome (GOLD analysis project Ga0307374, IMG submission 202532) | Soil microbial communities from Risofladan, Vaasa, Finland - OX-3 | ecosystem: Environmental > Terrestrial > Soil > Coastal area > Acid sulfate soil | place: Finland: Risofladan, Vaasa | collected...
TTTAGGCGGGCATCTGGGGAGCCGCGGGGACACTAGAGGACATGCAACCAACACGGTTCGGGACCGTGAGGCCCCGGGTTCAAATCCCGGGCCCCCGACATCCCCTCCCCGACCAAATTCTGAATTTAGTCTCATCCAGTCAGCGCAGTTAGGGTGACGGGCCCGCAGTGTTGCTTCAGTCCTTCTGTAGTACTTTGCCGTTGAATGGACGCCTCGTCCGCGGCACGGATCAATACGCAGCCGGAAGGGCCTGCCCATGCATCCTGGTCACTGGAGACCGCATAGAACGTGACCTCTGCCAGTCGCCCGGTAGCATTCAGCGCCACCGCTACTGGAGTTGATGCTCGATCCGTCCAAGAATTGTTCGATCAGCTTCCTCAGGCGGCCGGCGCGCGTTACCGCAGCTTGCACATCAATCCCACCATCCGGTTGGGGTGGGTAACTGTCACCGTCAAGGGAGATAAGGTGTCGGAGCGGCACCAGGCGCTGGTGTCGTTGATTTGCCAACCTCGCCCGCGCCTGGTCCTGCAGACCGCACAACCGATCTCAGGCGAGCTTGTTATGGAAGTGTTCTCCGGTTCGGACGAGCACGTGGCCGTCGAACCGATGGTGGGTGTGCCCTCTCTGCCACGTCGGCGACATGTTGAAGCCGACTCCTATGAGGCGATATTTCCGTCCAGCACCTTTGGGGACGGGCGGGATCTCTTTCGCGTCGGGTTCAGCGTCTTCAACGTCGCACCGATCATGGGTCATGTGGTGCGCACTGGCGGTACCCGCAAGAAGTCGGCGACAGCTGGCCGCATGGTCATTGCGAGTGATGATTGGACAATCCTTCTCGACCCGACCGAGAACCTCAGTGATCGCGCTAGGCAAGCAAGGGTTCGCGGAGGACACCTCTTGTCGCACGCCGGCGTTCTCATGCGCACCGACAACCAGCCCTTCACTGACGAGGCCGTCGATATCGTGCTGGGCGCTCTCTATTGGCTTCTTGCCTTCGCTATGGGCAGGCGATGCGGCCCTGCATTACCGTTTGGCACTCGACGCAACAGCGATCGCGTGGTCTGGGCCGATTGGCGGATCAGAGCCATGGACTCCTACCGAACTCCCATGGGCTGGTTCGATCTCAATGATCGGCAGGGCTTGAGCCGTCTGTTTGCTCGCTTCCTCAGTCAGTGGCAACAGACTGGCACGCAGCGCCTACTCGTAGGCATCATCAGCTGGTACTTGGAAGCACAGGCGCCTGATCCCATGGAAACGGCGATCGCCGCCACCCAAGTCGCGCTCGAGATCCTCGCGCATGTGGTGCCGGTCGATCCGGCGGTAGACGGCACTGGCTTGGGCGGGGGGGCGGCGGGCAGAGTCGCACGCATGCTCAGGTCCCTTTCCATTCCGATCGCGATCCCACTGTCGATGACCGAGTTGATTGCCGCAGCGAAGCCGGGAGAACCATGGAAGCACGGGCCTGAGGCCACTACACGGCTCCGGAATGATCTAGTTCATCCCAAGACGGAGTACCAGTGGGATGGGCAGGCCATGTTCGACGCGTGGCGCCTTGGCCTTTGGTATGTCGAGATGGCTTTGTTGGGATGGCTGGGCTACGACGGACTCTATAACTCGAGGCTTGAAGACCATAGATCGCGGGGCAAAGTCAAGCGCGTCCCGTGGGCTCGCGAGGACGCGTAGTCGTGCCACTCCTGCTGTCGTGGTGTAGTAGTTCCGGTAACAGTTTCTTCGCGCAGTGGCCGTAGGACGCGCCGCGGACGTTACCGGCGTTTCGTCTTCGACAGCGACGAGTGCTAAGTACGTCAGCGAGGAGAATAGGCCACAGACAAGCGCAACCGAATACAACGAATCCGCGAGTAGCGTGCTCAGGGCTATATGAGCCCTGTAGCGGGGAGCCGATCGTGGGAACCATCGGTTTAGGAGAGTGATCCACATGCCCTCTTCGGCTTCGGAAGGCCCGCTCGCAACGTGAGGCTCTTGGCGTGGAACGTCCGCACTGGCAACGCAACATGTCTCTTCGACGCGATCGTTGCAATGGAGCCAGACTTGGCGATCCTTGCGGACTGTCGCCGAGCCCACTCGGCGCGATTGATTTCCGAAGGGCGCGAAAGAGGCTATCCGTACGCCCTCCAGAGTTATGACGAGGCCGTTACCGGCCTCTTGGCAATCTCGCGCCATCCAATCACACGCGGAGAGGTTCAGGCTGCACCCCTTCCAGGAAGGTGGCTGCATGTACTGACTCACGACGGGTTCAGCGTCGGCGCGGTGTACGGCCCCTTGCCCGGAGTGGACGGCGCCGCCGCGACCAGTAACTATTGGGCATGGCTGACCACGATCGCTAGCGCCTGGGCCACCCGCCCCGCGCTCATATGCGGCGACTTCAACAGTGGTAACCCCGCGTTGGATAGCCAGAACTCGTATCGCTTTCCGGGTGCTCGCCACTTCATCGGACTGGGCGATATCGGCTGGCGGGACGCCTTTCGTGAGTGCCATGGCGACGCGTGGGAATACAGTTGGCGCTCTCGCCAGAACGGTTTTCGTATCGATCACTGCCTACTATCCCCAGCCGCTCCGCCGCCCACCTCGGCGGCATACTTCCGAAAAGTTGGGCCACTTACGTTAGGTGGACTTGAGCCTGATGCACAAACCGCGGCTCACTCGCTGTCAGATCACGCGGCGTTGATGGTCGAGATCTAGAAAGCACCGGGGGTTATGAGATGACCCGACGCGCGCAAAGGTTAGCCTCTTGTCTGTGGTCTCCGGCCAGGATCGCGCGTGCGCCACGACCTCCGTGCCGGGGCGGAGGTTCGGCGCCCTAGGCGGCTCTCATCGCCTGGGTCGATGCGAAATAGCCCTAGACGTTCCGCAGCCGCCTCGAACTGGTCTGGGCCGGCCGGGCGGCGGAGCCGGCGCTTGAGCCGCCGGAACCGCCAGGACCGAGTGCTTCGCCTTCCGATCGGGAAGGGGTCAGAGTCTGACCCCTCCCGGCGGAATAAGGGGTCAAGCGCTAGTACCTTCGACTCCGATCCTGAGCGCGAGGCGCTGATCGAGGAGGCGATCGGGCTGTCGGCTTAGGCATCCTCTATCACGTATTCAGCAGCTCGTAACAGCCACCCCGCCACGCCGTCGGGCGCACTTATCGGTGGCTAACTACCCTCGAGTATCGTACATTTGTTCCCATGGCGGTGGACAACCTTGTCGGATCCTTGCTCAGACGCGGCTAAGCCGCCAGGTTCAGTTGCCGGTCAGCGAGCTGCATGCGACGGGTGTCACGCCAGATGGCGTTGGCCTGGATGCCGATGAGGTCGCCCAAATATGCCGCCCAGGAGCTGCGAAGGAACTCCTCCGCCTCGGAGTGGCAGCCTCTCTTCGTCCGCTTCACGGGCGCGGGCTCGTCGTGGCCGTACCACATGCCCAGGTAGTCGGCAACTGCGAGCCGGAACACAGCGAGGATCAGATCCCGGGCGCCCATGGCGCGTCCGTCCTCCATCTTCAGGCCACCTTCAGCAGTCGAGCGAGCTGCGTCGGAGCGCCTTGCTCAAGCGCCTTGGAAACCTTCCAGGCTGTCCGCGACCGCACCGGCTGGCCGTGCAAGGCGCTCGCCAAGGTTGGTCGTGAGATACCAGCACGGCGCGCAAGCTCTGATAGGCTCCACCCTCGTTCGGCACACGCCTCCTTTATCGCGTGCGACGACAGCACGACGACCAGTCCTGCACGCCCAACCTCGAAGGCGGTCGGATTAGCCACTCCGGGTGCCCTTCGTTCCTCGGCCGGCGGCGCCGGGAGGGGGCCGGAGTCTGACCCCTGCGAATTCAAGAGCCCCCACCTCCGCCTGGACGTCGGAGCCACCAACTCGGCTTGCCGACCGAGTCTTCAGCCGGCCGGTCCGACCGAGGAAGGCCTGCCATGTCCAGCATCGAGACCCGCCGCCCAGAGCCCTCGCCGGTCCACACAGCTCCGAGCGGGCCGCCGGTCGCAGCGATGAAGGCAATCGTGGTCGTCCAGAATCTGCAGCTTTCGCGGTCGGCGTCGGCATGGTTCGGCAACAAGCCGGCGATCTGGCGCTCCCGCTGCTCGGTCGGAGCAACGAACAGGACTTGGTTGGCGGAGGCGCCGGCGCGATCGGCGAAGTAGGCCGTGTACGCATGGAGCTTGGCTCGAAGGCGTCGCGGCTGCTCAGTGCCGCGATCCCACTCGAGGTGGATGAGGACCTCGCGGTCTGGCGTGAGCAGCCGGCCCCATCCATCCGGGATTGGTCCGCGTTCGTCGCCTTCGGCGTAGGCGTCCTGAACACCGTGCTCGCCAACCCAATGGTAGAGGCCATGGCCCAGCAGCTCGCGCGCCGCGAAGGCAAGGTCGACGAAGAACTGGTTGGCCTCGAGCTGGTGGACCAGGTGAAAGCGACGCTCGAGTGCGTGCTCTGCTCGTCGTAGGTACTGCCGCGGGTCCTCGTCAAGCCACTCGGCCAGTGCGGCCGCCCCCCGCCGCGAGAGCAGATAGATGGAAGATCGGCACACGCGTCCGGGCCGCATGACGACGCGCCACGTGCGCACGAGTCCGTGGTCGACGAGCCAGCGGAGTCGGTACTGGCAGCTCCGCGAACCGGAGAAGAAGAGCATCTGGAGTTGGCCGCGGTCGAGGTAGCGGTAGGAATCGAGAGCCATCAGTATGGCCATGTCGCGCGGTGTCGGCGTGTAGTCGGCTGTCGACCTAGATGGGGTCTCAGCAAGTTGCAGCTCGACGGTTCGAATAGTTCTCGTGGACGATGCAGATAGGGGAGACAGTCCCGGGGACGAAAACGGCCAGCTGGAACTTGGCAGGGGGTTCGCGCCACGGCGCGAACGGCCGCGCGAAGCCGGCTGGAGTTCGGGGCGCGAAGGGTTGCGCGCAGGGATCGTGGCCACGGTCATGCGATCTCCTTGAAGCCGCCGGCGGCTCCGAACCGGCCAAGGCGCCCAATGATCTCGGCCTCAACCTCAGCCACCGGCCGCCCGTAGCGATCCAAGCTGGCAGCCGCGACCCTGGCCGCGTGTTCCTCGCCCAGACCCGCCGGAGGCGGCAACGTCGTACCGGTGAATGGCGGCTGAGTGTGGCCGTCCACGCTGAGCCGGACCGCGATCTGGAAGCGATCGAGGGACTGGAGCTGGTGGATAGTCAGCGGCTCGAAGTCGCGGGCCACTTGGCGCGCATCATCCGGTCCGCACTGGAAAACGATGCGCGTTCGCGCGTTGGAGGCGACCGCCTGTCGGGTGGACTCGTGCAGCTGAGCCAGGTGCTGGTTGGCTAGCGTCAGGTTGAGCCGATAGGCCCGCGCCTCGGCGAGCACGTCGTCGATGGACTGGGGCAAATGGAGGTAGTTGTGGAACTCGTCGAGATAGAGGTTGAAGTCCGGGCGCCAAGCTTCCGGGCGGCTTGCGCGCGCGAGGGCCGCCTGCCAGAGGCGCGACATCACAAAAGAGCCCACGAGGCGGCTCGTCTCCTCGCCGATCGCGCCTTTGGCGAGGTTCACGAGCAAGATCCCGCCGCCGTCGATCACCTCGCGCAGGTCGATGGTCGACCGGCTCTGGCCAAGGACGTTGCGCACGGTCGGACGCATCAGGAAGGTCCGAAGCTTGTTTAGAACCGGGCCGACCATCTGCAGTCGCTGCCCCTCCGTCTGCGCCTCGTACTCCTGCCAGAACGGCTTGAGCCCGACCGGGTCGCCGAGGTTCTTGGTCAGGCGAGCCCGGACGCGTTGGTTGAGGAGCAGAAGCGGCACTTCAGTCAGAGTCGCGCCCGGATGGCGAAGGAGGGTAAGGAGCGCAGCACGGAGCACGTCGTCAGTCCGGGGCCCCCAGAAGCGCTCGAAGTTCTTGCGAAAGATCGTGACCACGCCGTCGGTGACGAGCTCGCGCTGACTCGGGTCGTCGCACTCGAGGACGTTGAGCCCGACCGGGCGCTCGCGCGTCGAAGGATCGAGGAGGACGACGCGATTCGCGTGCTGAGTCGGGATGCGCTCGAGCAGGTCGCGGATGAGGTCGCCCTTGGGATCGATGACACCGACTCCGATGCCGGCCTCGATGTCCTGTAGCGCGAGATTGAGGAGCAGCGTGCTCTTGCCCGCGCCAGTCGGTCCGACCGCGTGTAGGTGGTGGCGCCGGTCGGCCTGGCTGATCTTCACCGCCGCCCCACGATCGTCGTCCAGCCGGCACAACACGCTGCCCTCGCCCGCAACCGAGGACGGGCGCCGCGGCATCATGCGGACGCGCGCCGAGTCCATCGGGACGCCGGCCAGCGGGAGGTGGAAGAGCTGTGCCGCTTCGGCGGGTGACAGCACCATCGAGGTGTTCCCGGGTCCCAGGCGCTTGGTTAGCGCGCTATCGAAACCGTGCGGCCACCACACCCGCGCGACGCGAAGCCGGTTCTCGCCGTCGAGCGCCTGGAACGCCGAGACGATCGGGCGCAACGAGGCGACCGCCGCCGACTTGCGTGGCGCCCAACAGCAGAGACGCACCTCGACCCGCCAGCACGCTTGGCCGGCTTTGTCCGTCGGCGGAAGAGGAGCCGCGGCGCGCCGCTGCGACGGTGGCTTCGAGGCGGGCTCCGGATAGGAGAACCAGAACTCGAAGAGAAAATCCAGCGGAAGGCGTAGGAGCTTCAGGAAGATGCTTTCGTGCGAGTCGAAGCCGGATAGTTGATCAAGCCGCTTGCCGGCACGGGCTTCCCACCCGGTGTCTGGCGACATGGCAAGCTGGATCACTCCGTCGCCAGCCTCAGCGAGTGCCTGAGCCGCAGTCGAAACGGGATCCGCATGAGACGCACCGAGCGAGTAGAGATCTTCTCGCCACAGGCGGAGCCGAGCCCTCGCAGCCTGGGGTCGATGCTGCGCCAGGCCATCTTCGGTCGGCACGATGTTGGCGCCGGGGAGTGCGCTGCGGATCGCGGCCGCCACGAGCTTTTCGGCCTCGGTCGAAAACCAGCAGCGGGCGGTGACGTGTCCCTCACGGGCCTCGAGTTCAAACACAAGCCAGGCCTGGCCGAATAGAGCGCGCTTCCACGATGGCGCCGCGATCGCATGGAGCATCCGGAAGAAAGCCACCCAGCTCGCCGAGTCGTAGGCGCCGTCGATGGGCTGCACGATTCGCACCGCGGAGACGCGAGACTGACCGAGCCGGCGATGGAGCAGAGGTACGACGGTCTTGCCTACCAGCCAGACGACGGCGGCCGGAATGGCAGCGACCAGGGCAACGTGTGCTACCACCACAACAGCGTGTCCAAGGACGAATACCAGGCCGTCAAGTGCCGCGTGGATTGCGCTGACGAGTCTCATGAGCTGGTCCACCCGCTGCTGGGCGCGCTGCAGCGAGTCGCCGCCGGCATCGAGTCGCGGCGGGGCGAACGCCAAGGAGGTTAGGGCCGCCAGGAGGTTCAAGCGTGTCTGCGCGAAAGTCTTCATACCTAACCAATCCCCCCTGACGGAGCTGAAAGTGACGGTCGGGTCCTTCCGCTGTGCACTCGCTGAGAACCCGCTGAGAACCCGCTGACAACCCGCTGACAACCCGCTGAGCTCAGGCTGCATTGGAATTGGGAACCGCATTGCGGTAGACCGACAGCCGGTCGTCGCTGCCGCCAGGAAAATGTGCTCATATCTTGAAAATCCCACTGAGGCCCGATAAGAAAGGCCCCAAACCGGCAGCGGGTGCCCGCTGAGCGCCCGCTCCTTCCGGGGACAGTGGCATCGGGTCGAACGAACCTGAGAAGAAAGTCTCGGAGAGGTTGTGAGCAGGCTGCGCGAGAGTCTTCATGCGAGCAGCCTAAAAACGAGGCGCACGCTGACCGCACGCTGAGTGCCCTTTAAGCCACCCTAAAGGGCCAAACTTACGTTCGTCTCGATCTCAGGGTGTCCGCTGACCGCACGCTGACCGCACGCTGTGCGCACGCTGTGCGCCTTTTGACCGCCCGCTGGGTCGCTCAGAACGGCCGAGCGATACCGATGTGGGGTGCGAGGTCTGCGGGAAAGTCTTCATACCTAATCAATCCCCCGCGGCGGAGGCAGAACTAACGGTCGGGTGCACCCGCTGACCGCCCGCTGAGTTCAGGCTGCCTCGGACATGTGCTCGGCCACGAAGGATGACCAGAGAGTCGGGTCGGAGTCCGCACCGACGGCGTCGATCTAGATCGGCTCCCCATGGGACGCGTTCCGGAGCCCCCGAACGATCATTACGGCCCTCTCCTCCGGCAACGGAGCTATCCTCGGCCAAGCATGCCGGACGTTGTCATCGAGAACCCAGTCATCAACTCTCCGTTTGTGGAGCCAGGGCGGCACTTCGTATTCGGTGAAGACGGTATAACCAACGAAATCGCGGACTCCCGCAGGCGGAGTTCCTATTTCGTTCCGATCCCGCCGCCTAAGAAGAAATCCGCCGACCAGATCACACTCGGAGACTGGCTAGGGGAGCGGATCCAAGAGAACGATTTCATCAATCGAGTGCGCGAGCGGGTCTCGATCTGGCGCAAAGGAGGCTATCAGGGTGTGACCCCGACCACGCGGGGTCTGCTCGACTACTGGATCGAACCGAGCCGGAGGCTTTTCTTCTGTCAGGTCGAGGCGATGGAGACCGGGATCTACCTGACCGAGGTCGCCAGCCGTCACGGCGACGCTTGGATACAAAACACCCTGAGTCGGGAAAACGATGTGGCCAACCCTGGCCTTGACCGCATTGCCTTCAAAATGGCGACGGGCTCCGGGAAGACCGTCGTCATGGCAATGCTGATCGCTTGGCAGGCCCTCAACAAGCTGGCTAACGCTCAAGATCGTCGCTTCAGCGACACCTTTCTGATCGTGACTCCGGGCATCACGATCAAGGACAGACTGCGCGTCCTGAAGCCTAACGATCCCAACAATTACTACGTCGAGCGGGACCTGGTTACGCCCGACCAGCTGCAGGCGCTTCAGCAGGCCCGGATCCTGATCACCAATTTCCACGCTTTCGTCCGGAGGGACACAATTCAGGCTGCCTCTCTCACTAAGAAAGTGCTTGCCGGCCCTGGTGGCGATGTAGACGCCTTCAAAGAGCAGCCGGATGAAATGGTTCGCCGGGTTTGTCTAGAGCTGGGCAACAAAAAGAACATCGTCGTAATCAACGATGAGGCCCACCATTGCTATACCCAGAAGGTAGGAGAAGACGAGGGCAAGCTCTCCACTGAGGAGAAGGCGGAAGTCAAAGCCAACGCCGAGGCCGCCCGTGTCTGGATTACCGGCCTCGCCGCCGTGAAATCGAAAATTGGCGTAAAAGCGGTTTACGACTTATCAGCAACTCCCTTCTTCCTGCGGGGTTCTGGCTACCCCGAGGGAACGCTATTTCCCTGGGTCGTATCCGACTTCTCCCTTATCGACGCTATCGAGTCGGGAATCGTCAAGGTCCCAAGGGTCCCGGTCGGCGACAACCAGATGACTACGGCTCTGCCGACATATCGAGACCTGTGGCGCAGCATCCGGCAGGACCTCCCTCGAAAGGGCCGCTCGGCATCCTCGGAGCAGATCGAGCCAAGGCTGCCCAAAGCCTTGGAGGGCGCTCTCCAGAGTCTCTACGGCAATTACGAAAAGACTTATCAGAAGTGGGAGCAGGGCGGATTTGATACTCCACCCGTGTTCATCATCGTCTGTAACAACACCAACGTCTCCAAGCTCATTTTCGATTGGGTCGCCGGCTGGGAGAAAACCCTTCCTAATGGCGATTCCGTGCTGGTGCCTGGCAACCTGGCGCTCTTCAGCAATGTGGATCACGAAACCTGGACTGCCAGACCCAATGCGCTCTTGATCGACTCCGCCCAGCTTGAATCTGGCGGCTCGATGGACGATGGGTTTAGGAAGATGGCGGCTAGCGAGATCCGGCTTTTCAAGAACGAACTACGCCAACGGACCGGGGACGACACTGAAGACCTGACGGACGAGGTTCTTCTTCGCGAAGTGATGAATACCGTTGGCAAGCCAGGAAAGCTCGGGGCCCACGTGAGGTGCGTGGTTTCTGTGTCGATGCTCACCGAAGGCTGGGACGCCAACACGGTGACCCATATCCTCGGCGTCAGAGCATTTGGTACCCAACTGTTGTGTGAGCAGGTCGTGGGCCGTGGGCTCAGGCGGGCGAGTTATGAGGCTAACGAAGATGGTTTCTTCGATCCTGAATATGCCGAGGTCTACGGCGTACCCTTCAGCTTTATCCCTGCGAGCGGGATTGGGAAAGAGCGGCCACCCAAGCCCGTGCATCGGGTCCGGGCCATGGATGACCGAATTGCCCTGGAGATCACCTTCCCGCGTGTAACGGGATATCGCTACGAGCTGCCGGCCGAGCATCTGCATGCAGTGTTCGGCATCGATTCCGGGAAGATCCTGTCAACCCAAGATGTCCCGACCCTTATCGAGGTCGATCCAATCGCTGGCGAGAAAGTAGTTCACGACCTCGGCGAGCTTCGAGAGAGGCGGATCCAGGAGGTGGCCTTCAGGATCGCTCGACGGACTCTAGACAACTATCTTCGGGACCCAGACGGTGCCGAGAAGCCGTGGCTCTTCCCCCAGGTATTGGCAATCGTTAGAACCTGGCTGAGTGAATGCGTTACATGCAAGGACGATGCGTTCCCACAGATGCTCCTGCTCGGGCAGTTGGAGAGCGACGCGGCGGAGAAGGTTTATCGGTCAATCGTCCGCGGGACAGAGGGCGAGAAGAAACTGGTGCCGATACTGCGGGCGTTCGAGCCGCTGGGCTCTACCCGATATGTCGCCTTCGATACGACTAAGTCGGTTTATTCAACCGACCCGCAGCGATGCCATCTCAATTACGTGACCCTCGACAGTGGATGGGAGGCGAAGTTGGCCGAGGTCCTGGAGCACATGGATGGGGTTGTGTCCTATGTGAAGAATCAAGGTCTCAATTTCACCATCCCCTATACCTACGAGGGACGGTCCGCCAACTATGTACCGGACTACATCGTCCGCATAGCTGATGGCGTCGACGTTCCCCTGAACCTGATAGTCGAAGTCTCCGGCGAGGCAAAAAAGGAAAAAGTCGCCAAAGTTGCCACGGCAAAGGACTTCTGGGTGCCGGCGGTAAATAACAATGGATCCTTCGGACGATGGTCTTTCGTTGAGGTGTCTGACCCATGGGACGCGGTCAACCTGATCCGAGCCCACCTTGCGGAACGGCGCCTACCTGCCCTGGCGCAAGGGACTTAACAGGATGGCTAGCAAGCGCACGAAGGCAAAGGTTAGTTTGGATGCCACCGTGCATAAGACCGCCCGACGCATCAACATCCCGACAGCCGAGCTTGAGAGCTTCACAGAAGACGACGAGAAGCGCCCACAAACGCTCCTCTATCCGCGTGACCCCTCGTTGGACCCGCAGTTAGTGTGGAAAGGCAAGGACGAGCAAGATCGGGCGGACCTGGCAGTTCCCGCTGTACCGATTTACATTCAGGAGAAGATCCAACCGCGGGCTCTCATCCACGAATTACTCGCGGAGAAGACGAGAAGCTCGCCAGCGCAGCAGATTGATCTTTTCGGAGACTTCAACGGCCTGGAGTTCGAAAAGCTGGTCGACTTCTACCAGCACCCGATGAAGTGGCAGAACCGCCTTATCCTCGGTGACTCGCTGTTGGTGATGTCATCGCTGGCGGAGAAAGAAGGTCTGCGTGGCCGGGTCCAAATGATCTACTTGGACCCGCCGTACGGAATCAAGTTTGGCTCGAACTGGCAGGTGTCAACTCGCAAGCGGGACATCAGGGACGGCAAAGCTGAAGACGCTTCTCGTCAACCGGAACAGATAAAGGCGTTCCGCGATACATGGGAGTTGGGCATCCACTCCTATTTAGCCTACCTGCGAGACCGGCTCGTAGTAGCTCGTGATCTTTTGAGCGACACCGGGAGTGTGTTCGTGCAGATTGGTGATCAGAATGTTCATCTGGCGCGATGCTTGCTCGACGAGGTATTTGGCAGCGCCAACTTTGTCAGTCTGCTGACTTTCGTGAAGACCAGCAGTGCCACAGCCGAGCTGCTCGCAAACACCTCGGATCATCTCGTGTGGTACGCGAAAGATGCAGGGCGGGCAAAGTACCGGGCTCTGTACTCAGCTAGGGGCGACCCCGAGGAGGGTCCCTATTCGCGCGTAGAGTTGCCGGATCGATCGCGGCGAGCGCTAACGCCTCAAGAGCGGAGCGATCCGGATCAGTTGCCGGCGGGCTCTCGAATTTACCGCATAGACAACCTGACGAGTCAGCGTCCTCCTGGCGACTATCCCGTCACCGTGGGAAATCGCATCTACCGGCCAAAGCGCGGCTACTGGAAGACGCATCAAGACGGGATGCAGCGGCTGGCAGTTGCCCACCGCCTTGAGGCCACCGCAGACGGAGACGGGCTGTACTACGTTCGCTTCCAGGATGACTTCCCGGTCCAGCGATTGACCAACGTTTGGACGGACACCGTGGTGGCCGGTTTCGCGTCGGACAAGGTATACGTGGTGGAAACCTCCAGAAAAGTGGTGGAGCGCTGTCTTCTAATGACCACGGACCCCGGTGACCTCGTGCTCGATCCGACATGCGGGTCGGGTACGACCGCTACGGTGGCCGAGCAATGGGGCCGCCGGTGGATCACAATCGACACGAGTAGGGTCGCGCTTGCTCTCACTCGTACAAGGCTCATGGCCTCTCGATTCCCCTATTACTTGTTAGCTGACTCTGCCGCCGGAATCGCAAAGACAGCGCAACTCTCTGGCAAGTTACAAGACCCGACAGGCTCCCCTTCAAATGATGTCAGCAAGGGCTTCGTTTATGAGCGTGTGCCGCACGTGATGCTCAAGTCAATCGCCAACAATCCGGACATCAAAGAAGGTATGACGCGGGAAGAAATCGACGCAGCTATAGCCCGACATGCCGACAGCGAGGTGCTCTACGACCGTCCGTACACTGACAACAAAATCGTCCGCGTGACCGGCCCATTCACTGTCGAGAGTCTCTCTCCGCATCGCGTCGTAGAGGCCAACGACGACCGCGAACGCGGGTCCAACAGCCCAGATCCTACGCAGTTCGTGGATCGGATTCTTGGGAACCTCAAACAGGCGGGAGTGCAAAACAAAGTCAAGGGCGAGCGACTGGTGTTCGAGCAGCTCATGCCTTGGCCGGGGAAAGGCACCATTAACGCCGTCGGTCAGTACACCGAGAGGGGTGAGACCAAAAAGGTCGCAGTCTGCATCGGTCCTGAATACGGAACCGTGGGCCGCGAACTCGTCAGGGAGGCCGCTAAGGAGGCGGTCGAGATCGCCGATCTTCTTGTCGTCTGTGGCTTCGCCTTTGAGCCGCACGTCGGTGGCGAAGCGACCAGGCTCGGGCGGTTGACGATTCTGAAGGCGAACATGAACCCGGACCTAGCGATGGCTGACGACCTGCTCAAGAAGACTGGCGCCGCCAACCTATTCATGGTCTTCGGCGAGCCTGACATCGCCACGGTGATTGGCGACGATGGCAAGGTCTCAGTCGAGATTCGTGGAGTGGACACGTACAACCCCACGACGGGTGAGATACGAAGCGACTCGACGGATGACATCGCGTGCTGGTTCATCGACACCGACTACAACGGCGAGAGCTTCTTCGTCAGGCATGCGTACTTCCTTGGTTCTGGCGACCCTTACGACAAGCTCAAACGTGCGCTGCGGGCAGAGATCGATGAGGAGACTTGGTCCACTTTGTACAGCTCTACGAGCCGCCCGTTCCCGAAGCCGTCAAGCGGCAAGATCGCCATCAAAGTGATCAATCACTACGGCGATGAGGTGCTGAAGGTCTACTCCGTCTGACAGATCGGTGATGCACCTACGGGCCCGCGATCTTGAAGGAGGAGCGGAGCCCAACACGGCGAGACAGATAGTGTGGGTCAAACCCAAAGGTCGGGGTTACTTCCGCAGGTAATTGCTGAAGTTCTCCATCTTGTCGGCTGCCCTAACATCCCCATGCAGTGCTGAGGGGAATGCGTCTCCGCTGACCAACCCGACCACTTCGCCGGTGTTCAGAAGGACCCAGAACAGGACCGGCCTTTGTTCGTTGATGGAGTAGGTGGCCACCCACCCGTCGGCCGATACGATTCCCACCACGGCCGAGAGATCAACATCGCCAGCCTTGATATTCGGTCTCACCTAGAAACCGTACCACTCGCGCGAATTGGCCCTTTGGTCGCCTTGGATACGTGGATTGATCCCCGTCCAGGTCGCATTGAGGTGGCATAGCCGGCCCTGTTCGCGCTCCAGTAGCAGCGAGGAGCCCTCAGGTCTTCGTTGATGCTGCGCGCCAGCGGCCACCCCGGATCTCGTCCGCATGCGGGGCATTGGCCAGGCGGCTGGCGAGCCGCTCCATTACGAGGTCCGCCGCGGCTGCGAGCTCGTGGCCGGTGGGCGGCGTCCTCACCAAGTCATTCAGGTCGGCTGCGAAGTAACGGTCCGCGAGCTTCTCCACGAGATTGGCGGCGAGATCGGAATATGTAAACGCGGCGTCCTGCATGTAGTGGTTGAACGCTTGGATGATTCGCTCGTCGTTAGCGTCCGTGTCGATGAGGACGTGCCAGAGATCGAAAAGGTCACGCCCCTTGCTCCGTTGATAGAGGGCGCGCAACTTCGTGCCCATCAACTCGTCAATGTGGAAGGTGCTGATCTCAGCTTCGCCGGACCACCAGCTGGACGACACCTGGTAGGGGCGAGTCGTGCGGTCGAAGCAAGACTCCGTCTCTCGGATGTTCGTCTCGATCTTGATCCGAATACGCCGTAGCCCATCCGCTGACTCGGTGTCGAAAATAATGTGAACCATCTGGAAAGACTGCTCGCGGTGGTGCTCGACAAGGCCCACAGCGATGGCAATCCTTCGGAGCGCGTCCAAGTAGGGCCCGACCCCCGAGCGCGTGCGGCGCACATAGTCGAGATCCTCCGAATAACGAAGCGGCTCGGGTAGATGGAGCTTGTGAAGGCAGGTGCCGCCGCGCATGGCCAACTCGCCGCCCAGCAAGTCGTCCTTAGCGATCTCCACCATCAGCCGCGACAAGATCAGGTCCTGTTCGATGTCGGCTTCGGTTGGCCACGGCGCCTGTGCACTCCACTCTGTGATCCACGCGCGAGGTATCAAACGTCAGGCTCCACGGTCGCGTTGATTCGGATTCCCCACCTGCGATCAAGCTCGCCGCGCTTGCGGCCGGGAACAAGCAGCGCCGGCTCACCTTCTTCCGGTCGAGCGACTACGCGTAGCCAGTGCGCATCAAGATCCGCACGAAACCGCTCGATCAACCAACCGAGGCGCCGGACCGTCGCCCGGTTCCGTAGCGGTGCAATCCGGGCAATGAGCTCGGTGTCGAGTTCTCCGATCTCCTTGAGGACCGTCGCAACGTTACTGATGCCACCACCCAGGCTCGGTCGCCAAGCGAGATCGACGACGGTCGTTTCGGGCGTCGCCACGGTCATGTACCCCGTGTGGACAGTACGGCGCTCGGTCGGCATGTCAGCCACGTGCTCACTGGAGGTGAAGCGCAGCCGCACCCTCTCGATGTCACGATCTTTCAGCCATTGTGTCGTGACGACCCGGAACGTCTGCGGGGCCTGGTGCGACGCCCCGTGCAGCGCCGCGGCGTTCAAGAAGCCGACGTAGTAATCGCGCCCTAGGTGCTTCATCATCCCGTCGATGAACCACTCAGCCGGCAGCACCTTCCAGGACCGATACTCGGCCGGCACGACGACGTATAAGCCCCGAGCTGGGCTGAAAAGGCGCCCCTCCTTGGTCAAGCGTGCAAGCGAGGTCCGCAAGACGGCGTGCTTCTGGCCGGTCATCTCTTCGAGCTCAGCGGTCGTCGCCCAGTAGCGGCCCTGGGCGATTAGGGCGTCGGGGGTCTCTGATGGCGGAATAGGCGTGGTCATCGTTTCGGGCAAAGTATACCCGTGAGCTACTTTACGTCAAACGCTCACACGTATAGGCGGGGCTATTTTCGCCAAAGTATATCTCTGAGATACTTTAGGAGATTTAGTCGCCATGCTGCGTTGTACGCGGTTCGATCGTAGTCGCGGGAAGCCCATCCCGCCCGTTCGATTAGGCCGAGCTCGATTAGGTCGGGCGGCTCGATCCATCAATCCAGTTCGGCAGGGCAGCCGCGCCATGACATCTGAACCGATTGTCAACGCCAGCCGACCGCGAGGTGAACGTACCTGCCGTGGTTGAATTACCGGGCCATGGCGATTCGCCACTTCACTGCTAGCCCAGAGAGAGGTCTGAGAAACGCGACTGCGAGCGATCTTCCTAACCTTGTCGTAGTCGCCGGTCCGAATGGGGCCGGGAAATCGACACTCTTGCACCAGCTGTGGCGTCGTCGTGGAGAGGTTAGCGAGCCTGGAACCAACGTCACATACGTCGGGCCCCATCGGCCGTGGCGCAAGGTCCAACTCGAGTCGATGGCGCTCTACGAGCTGTCTGATAGCTATCGAGAAATGTCGGGAATGGATACATTGCCGGGCTGGCGAAGATTTCAGCCTCCCGGTCTCGAGAACATCCAGCGCCCTCGCCTTCACGAAAGTTCCGACGAGACCTGGAGTCTTATCAAGCTGTCCCTTGCCAAGAAGGAGCTGCGCCGTACAGCCCTGATCGAGCGAGAGTATCGCCGCCATGGCGATAGCCTCCCGAAAGGCGCTCTTCCCGATCCGTACTTGCCCCTCAAACGCGCTCTTGAGCATCTGCTGCCGCATCTGCAGTTTTCGCACCTCGATATGGAGCCAACCAACATCCGCGCGTTGTTTGCCAGACAACATGGGACGGGTCACGAACTCGTGGATCTAGACGACTTGAGCTCGGGTGAAAAGGCGATCATCGCGCTTCTCTTCCCGTTTCTCGAGGGCGAGATCGATCGAGTGTTGCGCGGTGACCAGACGCAGGCTTCGAGCGGCGTTGTCCCCACCGCGATTATCGACGAGCCCGACTTGCACCTGCATCCGACTTTGCAGGTGTCGTTGCTTCAATTTTTCAGGGGCCTTGCGGATGCGTCCGAAGCGCAATTCATCATGGCTACGCATTCGCCAACGATCTTGGACGCCTTGCGCAATGATGAGCTGTTCCTGCTGGCACCGACCACCCTTGTCGGAGACGGCAACCAGTTTGTTCAGGTGACTCGTTCCGGCGAGCGTCTGGAGGCCATTCGGAGCGTCACTGGCGGCACTCACGTGCTGACGAGATGCCGTCCCATCGTTTATGTGGAGGGCGAGCCTCCAGCTGGCAGGGCCGTATCCGACCAACGGTTAGTCGAGCTCCTTGTCCCCGAAGCGTCAAGTTGGGCGCTAATTTCGGCCGGCGGCCGATCTGAAGCGGTTAAGTCAGCGACCGTCTTAAGGGACGCGGCGACCGAGAATCTCCCGGGCTTCAGCATCTTCGCGTTGGTCGATGCGGATCAGCGGCTATCGGAAGATCCTGACTGGGTAGTCAGCTGGCCTGTAGCCATGATCGAGAACCTCTTGCTGGACCCGAAGGCTATATGGAGCCTTCTTGAACCCTACAGAGAGAAGGTAAGGCTCACCAGCGCGGATGACGTTAGCAAAGCCCTTCACGACATCGCGCGTGCGCTCGCACCGGACGAGGTGCGCATTCGAATAGCCGAGACAGTCCGGCCCATGACTGTTCGGCCGCGAGTCGAAGAAGGCAAGACGCCCGAGGAAACTGTGGAGGAGATGCATAGCGATCTCGATGCCGAGTTTTCAGCCCGCGGCGGCATCCAGCGACTTGCCGAAGCAACGGCGATTGCGGGGGCACAGGTGAAGCGAATTCTCGACGAGGGCCGGGAGCTCGAGGGGTTTAGAGGCAAGGAAATCCTGGCTCAATTCTTTGATAGGTACGCCAAGCCGGCGGGGTTTGCTCGTAACGCCTTTACCTACGAAATTGCGCGGATGGTCAAGAATACCGATAGGGTCGCTGACTTGACCCGCCTTGCAGTTCGTCGAATCACTTTTTACATTCCTGCGATCTTGGTGTCGGCTCTAGACGCTTGTGTGAACGCGTTCGCGGATGGGCCGGCACGCGTGGACGCGACGGCAGCGCTTGAACTCGCCCAGAGCGCACGCCGGGCATGGGAACAAGATCAAGGCGATACGAACCCCAAAGAGGTTAGAGAGGCGGCCCTTCGCGTGGCTCACGCTGCTCGAGACCAGGGCCTCCCCGAGTTGCATGGTGCGGTCCTGACCGCCGTGGCCCAGATGCCCGGGTAGCCGGTTCCCTCTCGACGATCGTTGATAGGCTATCCCGTGGACTCTGGCGGACTTTTGAGGAGTAATCAACCAAGGTCGCTATCAGTTCTGAATACAAGAAAACTCTGGTGGACGTCAGCGGACGTGTCTCAGGGGAGATGGCATTCAAAGGTCACGGGGTCCTATCGGCTCTGCCTGCTGCCGTGTGTAGCATGTCAAGGGTTCGCTGGAAGACGATCCGGCGGACTCCCAAACGGTTAATGGACCGTTGGGTTAAAGGCCCATTTGGGCCGGTTCTGTATTCAACACGACCACAAGGGTCTTCAAAACCGTTTGCGGGGCGCTGTGAGGCTTCCTGGGTGGGTTCGATTCCCATCCATCCCCGCC
>Ga0307374_10006367_pt1 | contig 18604 bp, 39 predicted proteins | sample OX3MG_FD_202532 | JGI IMG/M metagenome (GOLD analysis project Ga0307374, IMG submission 202532) | Soil microbial communities from Risofladan, Vaasa, Finland - OX-3 | ecosystem: Environmental > Terrestrial > Soil > Coastal area > Acid sulfate soil | place: Finland: Risofladan, Vaasa | collected...
TCTACAAGCTCATCCATCAATCTCGCATCGAGATGCTGCGCGCCTTCCTCGAAGATATTCGCCATCACCACCTCCGCTTCCTCTAACCATTTTCTAGCGCGGAAAAAATCTTCCTCCAGCAGTCGGATGGTGTTGCCGCGGTCGATTGCGGACACCATTGAAAGCTTATAGATATGAGTTCGCCTCCGAGTATTGTAATGGAGAAGCTTTGGGTGGGAGGGCTTAGGGATTTCCCCCATCGCCCGCCACGCGCTGACTGCTGCGCGGTACTCTGCCGTGACTTCAAATTCCCCTTGTAGCGCGTATATAATCTTGAGGTCATGGATCATCTCCGGCGGGAGCGCGCGCGACGGCGCAGCGAAGTCATCACCAATAGTGCGTTCGGAGGAATATATAAGGATAATCCTGCTAGCAAAGCCTTGGTCCCAAGCAAAATCTGGCATGAAGCGGGTTAGATGACCGGGGGTATCACCGGCGAGGATAGTAAGCTGAGGGCGGGGTATCTTGATATGAATGTTACTCGTTCGGCGTTTTTGTTCATAGGGCCAGCAGTCGTAAAATTGCGAAAGCCCCCCGACGAGTTCGTCGTCGAAGGTGTGCATGAAGGCCGTCCACTCATCCATGAGCAAGGCCATGGAGTTGTATTCAAGGGCGGGCTTTGGGAGTGATATCACGACGCGCTTTGCACTCAATAAGGAGTCCACCAAACTGGCCATCTTCATGGAAGTGGGCGCGATATGAAACTCGGGCAGTTCGACAAGGAACTTCCTTCCAGCCATTATCGTGCGGGTCTTCCCCACGCCGGGGTGGCCCACTAATATCGTGTATAAGTTTGGATAGAGCTTGTCCGAGGTCGTCAGCCAGACCTTCTGCTCCAGCACCGCCGCTATCGCCGTGATCGCTGTCCACCGCCTAAAGACCTCCGCGCTTTCGAGATTGCTTGCGTGATCCACGAATGACTCGATCCAGGAGCGACACCGCCGGGCCCCGGACCCGTTCATCCCCACCCTCCCAATCTTTGAGGCCATCTACATTATCCTTGCTATAAGAGCCAAAGTTCCATCCAGTCTTGCAGCCGAATGGGACAATAAACTCTCGGCCATGCTCTAGCTGCATTGGAACCCGGAGTTGCTTTTTGATAATCTCTAGTGTTTCTTCTTCACGGTCTTCTGGGAACTGAATAAGAACCGCATCGTGCTGTTGCATACTAAGAAGGGCATTGCGCTCCCGCCAAACATTCAACATTCCAGAGTTGACTATATGAGCTTCAGTTGCCTGTGCCTGATAAGCTAAGGCTTCACGAACTGTTGCTGCGTCATTCCGCCGCCCAAAGAAGTACCGCTTCCGACCAGATAGATCGACGATATAGCCATGGTCAATTAGCTCTTGCTGCGTCCACTCCTTCCATCTGCGATGGGCGGGAAAGGCAGTGTGATACTTCGGCTGGAATTCCTCGATAACTTTCTGCTCGATTTTAGTTTGTCGTGAGATTTCTGGGGCCTTGCCATCGAAGTTTGTTCCGTGCCCGATTTTCTTGCACATGAAACGGCGGGTGTAGTGACGATAGAAAGGCTGCTCGGCAATCTCTTTATCTTGTTTTACCTTTCCTGTCCAAGGAAGTTCCGGCCAGCAGAGCTTCGCAACTGTAGTATGAAGATCGCCTGACTCACAGGAATCTAAATAGAGCCCATCTTGGAATAGGTTCCATTCCATCGCCCCAACAATCCGGCTTTGGATTTGCTCTCCATCGAAGTAGCCAAACTTCATCCCTTCATCAGCAATGAAGACGGATCGGAGAGAGTCCTCGATATTCTGAAGGTTTCCTCCGGTGCCGAATTCGGAGAAGGAAGAGGAGAATCGGCCAGTGTTTGTACCCGCGATATTATAGCTGGTTCGCATCCTTCCATCAGGGTCGATCTCAGTCTTAAGAACCTGTATCTTCTTCCAAATATCCCGCAAGAGGATGATGTGGCGGACAATAGGAAGGGCGATGAAGTAACTCTCTAGCTTCTCTAGCGCGTCGCGATCACAGGTTGGGCGCCCGGCCTTCTTAATAGCCGGTATCTGCATCCGGTTGTAGAATAGCTCCAGTGGGTCCTTGGAGTTTGGGCGCCAGTTGAACTCCCACATTCCCCAGCCTTCCCCACAGAGGCGCTCAAGATTCGCGTCGAGGCGGTCTACGAGATCGTAGTATTCGTCAAGGACCCTTGCGCGACGCGCGGGATCGATTTTAACTCCACGCAGACGCATTTCAAGGGCAGGTCCTTGAAGAGATCGTGAGAAGGAATAGGTTGCGGTAGTGTGGTTATCGAGTTGAGGAAGAAGAACAGAAAGAACCTCAGCGGTGATGACACAATCCAATCCATTGTAGCAAAGCTCCCTATCAAAGGCAGGAAGGTCTTCTGGGTTGATCTCATTGGTATGGATGATCTTCAATTATCCCTCTTGATTGTCGAGCCGCGCGCATGAAGATGCTTCCAAGGCCCGTGGTCGGTGTAGATCGAGCCGAGATAGCCGAGCCCTTTAAGGGCCTCCGGCTGAAGAGCATGGTGGAGGAGCATCGTATCCTCCCCACAGTTCGCCGCCATTATCCCATACGCCCGCCAGAGGAAGCTCACATCGTACAAGCCATTTTGGAAAAGCTTCTCTATGTCCTTGGCTTCAACCAAACCTCTAACAAATCCCCAAGCGTGTCGTTCGTCAGTTGCACTGTTCCAATAATTGCGGTTCGCTCGGCTTCCGACAAAGGGGATGACAAGGCCGACTTCAGAGCTTGGAGCAAAACCAATGCAAGTAATGTGATTTCCCGAAGTTTCGATGTCGATGGAGAGAAAGTCTCGGATGAACTTGGCTTGGAAGTCATGAAGGTCCTCAATGGTTTCGGGGATGTAGATGTCTGCCTTCGGCCGCCGGACCTCGGGATACTCCGCTTCCCGCGCGGCCTTCATCAAGTCGAAGACGACTGTTGGCCGGAGTTCGTATTGATGCATCACCGCTGCGGGGTGGTAGGTCGGGAGTACCTTCACCCCCGGCACGGTATGGGTGGAAAGGAATGTAGCGCCGCGATATTTTGAGATCGCCGCATGGCCAGAGAAGGCCCAAAGGGCAGCGTTGCCCATGGCGATGATGATGTTGGGTTGGGTTTCGGTGATCTCGGCGCGGAGGCGGTCGAGTTCTGGCTGGAACTCCTCTTGAACGTAGCCTTTGGTGAGGGGGCCGTAGCCAGGGATGGCGGTGCGCTTCGGCCCACAGAAGATTTCGGTCTTGCCATTATAGAGAAGATTGAAGACGTTAGTGAGGAGGCAGTCTGCGCGGGAGATGCCAGCCTCATCTAGCATTGGATTGAGCATCCGGCTCATCCAACCGATGAATGGGGTGCGGTGCTTGGCTTCTTCAGCGCCCCAAGCTTCGCCGACGACGCAGATTTTGCATTTCACTTGCTGCAAGCCTCACTTGCCAACTTCGCATACCCCGCGATGTCATCCCAATGGTCCTTGAAGTCGGCTTGTCCTGAGAGAATGCGGGAGAGCTTTAGGGCGATCATATCGAGGGCTTCACTCTGCACATCTGAAAAGTTCCGCAAGGCTGTGGGAGCATGTATGATTCTCTTGAGCCCCTGACTAATTGCGGCGTTGTTGGCGAAGTCGCCATGGGTCTTCCCTCGTTCGACAAGAAGTGGATCGCGGTCGGTCATCGTGTGCATCCTACTTGGGATAACATAATTAAATGGAACGATCTTAAGTGGATGCCCCCACTGCTGACTATCTGCTCCACAGTGGGGGCATTTCGTTTTCTACCCGCTGGCTGAGTTTGAAGGGCCCATACCTTTACTCAACCGCCGCGGTCCCTTTCACTCGTGCGAAGATCGCAGTGCCATCATCACTTGTCTCTTGGCCAATGGTGATGGTCACCTGCTTCCCCGGCGTTTCGGCGATCCGCTGCGAGAGGGTCATCTCTTCATCCCCTGCGTCGCAGTGATCGAGGAAGTCTTTCAGCCGCCACGCGGCGGTTTCGGTGAGGTAGTAGGTGTTCTTGATGGTCTTGTCCTTTAGGCCGCCGAGGTCCTTGAGGGTGTCCTCGTCCACATCGTCATGCGCGGATTGGAGTTTGAGGGTGAACTCGACGAACGGAGTTTGCTTCTTCGAGGACTTGTCGAAGCGCGGTTGGCCTTGGACAAGGCAGTCGTAGGTGCCGACCGGCATCGGCTTTGGGCGCTCGATGTCGGAGGAGGGGGTATCGAGGATGGATGAGAAGGATACTGCTGGGGCGGATTTTGCCATTTCACTTGATCTTTCTGAGTAGGGGTTTCACTGGCACTTGGGGTGGATCGCGGAGGACCGCGAAGAAGTCAGCGAGGCCGGTTTCGATCGGGTAGCTTTTCTCCATCTCAAAGGGTTTCGGGTTCTTCAGATCAATCATTGCTGTCGCAGCTGTTTGGATCGTGCGTTTTCCTCCTGGGCTGGTTTGGCAAAGGGCGACGGAGTTGAAGTAGCGGGGGATGACAGGAGAAAGGGCAGACCCTACAGCGGTGGGGTAGCCCTTCCTCGTCCCATCGGGGTTGTCCACATACTTCACATGCGAGATTACGATGACGTTCGTCTCGAAGGACGGGGAGGTGAGGAGCGCGAGAACTTTCTCGATCGCGTCTTGCGCTTGGCCGTACCACTGGCGGGGGTCTTTTGCAGAGGGGTTAAGTGAAGTTGCCCACTCAAAAGCAGAATCCGAGAGAAAGGTGAGAGAGTCGAGAACAAGAATATGGTCTGGGCCCCACGCAGCCGGGACACCAAGATCAACCTCACCGTACTTCCATTTGTCGAGCATCTTAAGACCTTCCACGAACGCCTTCGGAGTTCCATCCACAATTGGTCCGCTGGCCGAAGATTTGTATTTGTCGCGGAGGGTGCGGAACTCAACTCTTTCAAGAGCCTCCGGACACTCGCGCGTGATAAAGGTCTTAAGCGTTTCAAGGCCATTGTCAAAATCCAGGATGTCGAGATGGTAGCCTGCTTTGGCTAGGGAGGTTAGCGCTCCGGTTTTCCCGCTACCGCTGTCTCCTTCGAGGAGCATTTTGGTGAATTTATTGCTTTGGTGGGAGGAGAGGCTTGGCATTGCTCGCTACCTGTGTGTAGAGGGTTAAGACATCTCCCACGCGGATATCCGCCATCGAGGGGATGTTGGTGAATTCTGCGTAGGCTTCGCCAAGCCGAACGCGGACCTTCCAGCCGTCGAAGCGCTTTTCGCAGGAGATGACTGGGTACTTACCGAGGATTAGAGTTAGTCGGCGCATCTTGGATGACTTCCTCAAAAGTTATCTTGATAAAGGCCCCTTCCTCGAAGGGCTTATCGCCCCCGAAGTAGAGTGATTCCCAACTGCCGTCGAAGCGGACCCACCAAGAGGTGACAGGGGCGGGGCCACGGGCCTCTACCAAAGCGGCTTTGGTGTAGACGACGTAGATGACTTTTGGTTTGGTTGGAGGTTCTTCAAAACTCAGCGGGCGCGTAAAGGATTCCATCTTTCCTCCGGAGGAAGCTTGTTGAAGTTGCTTTCGAGAAACTGCTCGCGAACGGCGGGGGATTTAGAGCAGATCGCGCGGAAACGGCAGCCGCCGAACTTATCACAAGCTGTGTCATTCTGAGGCCAGTAATTCGCGATCGCATACTGCTCCGCGAGAGCGAACCAGTAGTGGAGATCGTTGAGCCACTCCGCGAGTTGGTCTGGGGTGCGGTAGGTGATAGCGCGTTTGAAGATTGTCTCGTGCTCCTTCACCTGCGCCATGTCGATTATGACCCCGCGGACGGGGGTATCGAGGACGACTTTGGAGGCAAGGGAATAGAGGGTCATTTGATTATCCGGTTCCCATTTCTTCCCCCAGAAAGACCAGACGGTCTTGTAGTCGAGGACGAAGAGCTCGTCGTTGAAGGTGACGATGCGGTCAAGGTGGCCGGAGAGGAGATAGGGTTGGTCTGGAACTATCTTCCCTTTCTTTGTATCGCTGTGGCGGTACTCTGACTTTGCTTCTGGTCCCCAATCCAACTCGAACCGGAAGCTCTGCTCCACCGCAGGCTTTCCATCGCTCTTTATGAACGTCTTCGCCCTGTCATCTTTGAACTTGTCAAGGTACCAAATGACCGTGCGGAGGAGGCCCGCGCGCGTTTTGGTTTTATGATCAAAGTCGAAGTCGGCGGCACGTAGAGATAGTTCGCGGACGGTATCGTGGACGGCGTCGTCATGGGTGATGCCAGCGGCGCGGGAGAGATCGTAGTTTTGGAGGGCCGTGTGGTACTCGATGCCGAAGCGGAGGTGGACGCTTTCTTCACGGCTGGACCATCCTTCAATCATGGAGTATTGGTAGAGGCGAGGGCAGACTTTCAGGTAGCCGAGGGAGGTACTGTCCCAGGCGTATTGGATGTTGGTAGAAGGAAGGTAGGGGGAAGTTGGGGCTTCGGTCACAGCTTCCTCCTCTTAATCGGCTCTTCCCTCATCGCTAGCCCGAGCTTCGTCAGGTCGATTTTATCCTCCGCGCCCTTCTTCGGCTTGACCCCGGCGTCAGAGGCTGCGCGGGCTCGGCGCTGGTAGGCGATCACCGCGTCTAAGTCCTTCGGCGCCATCGCAGCGAGGTCTTCGGCTTCGGCGGTGGTGATGAAGTGCCAGAGTTGGTCAATTTCATTTGGCATTTGCTTCGCGCTCCGCTTTCTTCGCCCTCACCGCCCGCCGCACCCAATCCCTCACCACGACCGACCAGCGATCGCCGATCTCTTTCTTGAGGAAGGCAACATCGGCAGACCAGAGGTTCAGCGTGACTTTTGTGATTGGTTCGTCGGCTGGTGGGGCTGGCATCGGCGTTCCTTTCTTGTCCAAGGCATAGGGCCAGAGTATTCAATCTCTTCAGTGCGGAAGGTGAAGCGGCAGGAGAGGCAGCGGCGCTCGCGGACTTCAAGGCGGGTGGAGAGGACGGTGGTTTTGTTGTCGCAACGAGGGCAGAAGAAGCTCATGGAAGTTCCATTTTATCTGGGATAAGAAAGGGAGGATTGGCCAAATGCTCAACGATGCCTTCTCTTATCTTAGCCCAACCAATTCCATAGGCTGCGGCGTCGTGCAACACCTTAACCATCTCTTCTTCATTCTTCGCAAGTTTCTTCTCTGTTAGGCGCTTCCAACACCAGACTTCTCTCCACTCCTCATGCGGCCCGAAAGCCAGAACAACAGCAGGGACGGCGACACCAGGTAGGACGGCAGCGCCAACGGCGCGCTGAACGCGCCGCCGGCCTTCAAGGTCTCGGTCATGAACGCCGAACAGATGCAATGCTCATGCTCGTGCAGATCGAGCGGCACCAGCGCTGCGAGATCGATGATCGCAGCGAAATCGTAAGGCTCGCCGATCTTCGATCGCGCGAACGCTTCGGCCTTGGCATCGCCATCGCCGGACAGCGCCACATCAACGAACCGCTCCGCCGCCAAATAGCTCTTGTCGTAGCCGACCGGCCGAATTTGCACGCCGCCCTTATCGTGAGCGCCGAGATAACCTTCGGCGACGACCAGCTCGACGTGCGACGGCACTGCCTTGATCCACGATGCCATCGGGCCTTCGCGGACCAAGATCAAGCGCGATACGAAGTCGTTGCCGGTGACGAAGCGTAGTTTCATGGCGGCAACGGCACGGCCTTGCAGCCGCCGTCCTGTTTGCAGTCGTGAATGCCGGACAGAACAAGACCGCCAGCTCCGACCGCAGCCACGCCAAGCGCCAGTCCGGTTGCGAGCGGAATGGCCGCGCAACCGGATAGCGCCAGGATCATCGCCGCACAGAAGGTAATGCGGAGTGTCATGGTGGTCATCGAGCGTGGGAACTTCTGTAAGATGAAGAGGAGCTTCAAGAGGCGATCTCCTCCACCTTTCCGAAGGTCACCTTCGGCTCGATCCTCACCCACCACGTCCCGTTGGAGTCGCGGGATGGCTCGCGGACGGTTAGGCTGTCGTAGCCGGAGGTGCCGTAGGCTGGATCGGTTGGCTCGTACTGCTCCATGCTCCGCTCGCGAGCGTATTTACGGTAGGTGTGGAGACGGACGGAGAGTTGCTTCCCCGCGCCGTAGTCGGCGACTTCAATGCGGATGCCAATTTTGGTCTGGATGGCGCGCTCGAAGAGATCGACACAGTCGGAGTAGGAGGCGATAGAGATGGGGGTTGTCACCAGCGGATTTCCTTCGTTTCAACTTCGTAGTAAGTCTCCATGGCGCGCGTCGAGATCACGTAGCGGAGGTTATTGTCCTGCTCCGTGTCCCGCAGTAGAAAGCTGTCAAGGTGGAAGACAACAGGCCACTCCAGCCCCTTCGCCTTATGGCCGGTTAGAAGGGTGATGGTTCCCTCTTGCTTGAATAGGTGGTCGGCGTAGGCACAGGCTTGGAGGAGGTTCTCGCCATGGGAAGCGAAGACTTTCATGCAGTCTGCGAGGTCGCTAGCGGTCGTTGACTGCCTCGCGAGTTTCTCCGCGAGCCAAGTGTCGATGGCGAGGAGGAGTTCGGCCCGCGTCATATCTTCGGACCCGAGGCGCTTCATGATCCCAACCACTTTCGGGCCAATGTCACTGCCACTAACAGATACGCTGCGGCCGCTAGAGAGAAGCCGTAGAGCAAGTGCAAAAAGCGGGGCGTTGTTCCGGCAAATGACAGCGCAGCCATCTGTGAAAGTGCCAGCAGTAGGATTGCGAAGCTTAACTGCTCTTCCACCTTCTTTGCTCCATTTCATTGTGGGGACTCGCCAGTGGACTGCCTTCACGATCTCACTTGGGCAGCGGAAGGAGACGGAGAGGGACGCTTCGGCCATGACAAAGCGCTCCTTCAACTTCGCCATTCCATTCGTCATGGCTCCACGGAAGCCATAGATTGCTTGGTTCGGATCACCAACAGCGATGATCCGACTTCGCGAGAGCTTAGCGAGCATTTCATGGTTGACTGGTGATAGGTCTTGTGCTTCGTCAACTAAGACAAGTGGGAACTTTGGGTATGTTCCTCCGAACAAAGCGGGCATGTAAACTTGATCGTTATAGTCGATTCCGCCCGAGTAGGCGGCGCGGGTGGAGGAGGTGAGGACTGCTTCGCAGAGGTCGGTGAAGAGGGAGGAGGGGACTTCATCAAGGCGGCCGTAGAACTCATCGGCGGTAATAAGACGTTTGGCTGTGGGGAACTTTCCTTCGGGAACGTAGCCGAGGGACTTAGCGAGGGCGATCGCTGAGACGATATCCCAGAAGCTCTCCCACGCTTCGCCTTGGAGCGGGCGCGGGAGGGATTTGATCTCTTCGCGGAGGAGGTCTTGGGTTTTCTTTGGGTCAAGAGTTACCCTTCCTGCACAAGTAGCAGACCAGATGCGGTGACCGAGGCCGTTGAGGGTCCGGACAGTGGTGGTGGAGCGGAAGCGCTTCTCCATCTCAACCGCGATGCGCTTGTTGAAGGCAAGGCAGAGGACGGGAGGGGATGCGGCGGCTTGGATCAACTCTAGGGTGGAGGTCTTTCCCGAGCCAGCTAAGGCATTGATGAGGAGGTTGGACTTGGTGGAGTGGAGGAGGGAGAGGATGTGCTCCTGCTCGGCGGTTGGAGGGAAGGCTGGGGAGGATTCGGCCTTTGGCTTGAGCTTAGCGACCATCAGAAGGTGCCTTCGGTGGGAGGTACTTCTCCGGATTCGCTCTCGTGTCCTCTACAATGGAGTTGGTTAAGGCGTCGGAGGATGCCCTCTCATCGCGCTTGTACTGTCGCGCCTCGGGTTCGAAGAGCCATTTCGTCAGCCTAAGCATAACGATCGCGGAAGAGCCGTCGGTGCCGGAGAGGACTTGATTGTTCTCATCAAGCATCTCGATTTTGTAGCGGCCGAGGTGGATAGTGGAGATGCAGAACTTCATTGCTCGGTTCCTTTAAGAGGCATCTTCCCGTGCTCGGTTTTGATAAGGGATTGCTTGAAATCTTCCGCGAAGGTTTCTACCGTTACCCCTTTCGCGCTCTCGTCGAAGAGTTTGAGGATGGTGATGCCAAGGATTTCGATCCCCTCGATGGGGGCGGTCGTCTTCTCTTTTATGAAGTCGAGGAGAGTTTCGGCGAGGGCATTGGTCTCGAAGATGTTCACCTGAGCACCTACTTGAACTTTAATGCGTTACGTTGTTGATCAAGAAGAGAAGGGCCGGGGCCATCTTCCATCAACCTTTCCTGCTGGCGATCATAAGCACACTCGTTGAGATTCTCCTGAATTCGCTTAACGTAATTTATGAACAGGGCTAATACTGACTCGTCCAGATAGACAACATCCTCGTGATCGTCGTTATCCCAGTCACGAGGTGCACGAAGACAGAATTGCCCGCAGTCATATGAGACATAGAGCCCGTCACCGAGATATTCTTCTGTCACTTAAATCCTCCTGCCTTTCGGATCGACTTCGTTGCGAGGTTCGTCACGTTCATCCCTGTCATGCGGAGCATCTCCGCCACCGCGAGGAAGCCTTGCCCCTTCAACTCCTCGTCGTTGGCTTTGAAGAAGTGGCCGAGGACGTAGGAGGCTTCCTCCGCGAGGCGAAGGTGCTCGATGAGTTGTGAGTAGGTGTCGGCGGAGGAGATATTGCCGCCGAGGGTTTCGTAGGGAAGGCGATTCTTGCTCAAAGCTTCCTCCGTTTTATTGGCTCGCCCACTTCTTTCAGCCCAAGCTTCGCGAGTAGGTCGAGAGCGGGGGGAGAGCGTGGAGCGTGGATGGTGGTGAAGTGATCGGGCCAAGAGGGCCAGTTATCAGGGAGGATACTACCCTTACCAAACGCCCATGCCAAGTGTTGGGGGTAGAAGCTAGGCCCTTCTAGCAAATCTAGTGGCCACTCACGATAAGGGTAGGCCCTCCACCCACTTGTGGAGATGATCCACCATGGCCCCGGATCGCTTTCAGTCCCCATATCGTCACAGCAAATAGCGATGTCGAAGGCAGGTTCACCGCGAACTTTGTGGAGGATTAGATACAACTCGGCGTTCATTTTATTTGTTGCTCTTCGCTTGGAAACCACGGGATCGGCCTCACGCACCAAACTCCTATGCTGCCTCGGCCTTACGAGCTGAAATGTGGTTGCCGGTATTTTGATCGAGAAGATCGAGCACTTGCTTGAACAGATCGCGGTTATCGTAGTCGCATTCGATGGAGCCGCCATCAAGGATCAATTCAATGTGGAAACTTCCGTTACGCTCGTTGAGCCAAGAGTGGGTGCCGAGCAGCCGCGCAAAATTGAATGACAGGTGGAGCAGCCCATCAATCCGAATGGCGAAAGAACTGTGCCGCCGCTCAAAGGTGATGCGCTCAACCATCAGTGGCCTATGAATCCGATTCGGGGTTGACGATTTCGCGCGGTTCTTTGCGCGGCTCATAACGCTTGGTCGCGGCGTTGTAGAAGATGGCGTTGGGATGCTCTTGCTGGAACGTGCGGAGGTCAATCGACGCCTGCGGCACCGACACACCGAACTTGCGAACGATGTGGTCACGATTGATAAAACCATAGATGCCGATCATTTCGGCGATCCATATTTGGCGCTGACCGACAGCCCAACTGCCTTCCGTCATTGCGAGCCAAACCTTCAAGGGGAGCGAAATCGTTGCTTCGTATGTCGAGCGCGGCGCGCGTACCCGGATCGTCGCGGTTTTGTTATCGTCCTCGTGGGTTAGGAAGATCGAACCCTTATCGTCCGCTGGCATTTCGTCGCAGTCGAGCATCGGGGGCTATCGTGACACGCGGTCACGCTCCTTTAGTTCGTTGGGCTTTCTGGATAAAAGCCAATTTCGGCGCAGACTCGCGTTGCGAATGGATGCAGCCACGGCACCATTCCATGTCGGCCGGTCTCGAATGCCGAAAGTTCGCTCGCTTTTAAACCGAGACGTTGCGCGCACTCGTACAGGCTTTCATCGCGCGACAATCGTTTATTGCGAAGTCGCTTACCGAGTTCGAGTGCTTGACGCTGACGCCCATCAATCTTTCCAGTCGTGCGGCACAGGTCGCACTCCATCTTTTCGACCCACTCGTGAGGCTTGTTGCCTCGGTTGATGTGGACGGGACCAACATAACCGCGACCTTCGCAGTGCGGGCATGTCGTCAGATCGGCCGGGTCAGTGGAAATGCCGGAAGCGAAGCCGTTTATCGTTTCCATCAGGCGGTCCTCCTGTTCCTTCAAGCTGCGTCAGCGGCGTATTCGCCACCAAGCTTTTCGCGCATGGTCAGCGGTTTTAGTTTGCCGGTTGTTGGTTGCGGTCCTGCGGCGGCACGAATCTCGCCGTTGGGCAAGATGACGAGATCAACTTCATCGTCGGACACCAACAACGCTTCAAGTTCGTCGATCGTTGGCTTACCACCTTTGAACTTGATGACCTTGTTGCTTTGCCGTCGATCCCATTCTTCGCGGAATCCCATGCCAATCTCCTATGCTGCTTCGGAAACCTGAGCGCGACGGACGGGATTCATGGCGTGCCTCGCTCGGGCTTCCCGTAGAGTAATTCTCGCGCCTGTTGTTCGGCTTTAGGATCGCCGTTAAAGATGCCGTGCATCAGCATTCGCAAATCGTTGATGGTTTTTTCGGCAGCAGCCAGTGTTTGGCGTCGTGTGGCGGTTTTGACGGTCATGAGTGTGAGGTCGTAGCCACAGGGGCCGAGGCCGCCGGAGTTGCCCAACGAATCGCGGGAAGCCTCGCGTAGCGGCGAAACGGGCCGCAGATGGCGAATGGACTGCGCGGAGAGGACGGTCACGTCAGGGTGCTCCGACGTTGTTTCTTCGCGCAGCGCTAGATCATCTGTATCTGCGATCGCGCTTGTTTCGCCGGTCAACGCTTCGCGAATGTGGTGCCAAGACATGCCGTGTTTGTGCGCGTTCAAGACCGCCATATGCAGATTGTGCCGAAACATCTCTCGCTTGTCTTGCTGCGTCATGGTCGCCCCTTCATATTCCAAGCGCCCAATTTGCCGAGATGGCGCGCGGCCGAGTAATTAGGTTTATCCATTCACAGTATCCTCCGTCTGCCTTCTCTTCGTCGGTGCCCCTGCGATCCTCGCCATCCCCTGCTCGATATCGCTCGCGGCGAGGTACATGCGGATGATGTTCAAGAGCCGGAAGACATCCTCCGGTCCGATCACAGTCCGGTTGCTCCGCTTGCGGATGGTGTCGTAGTAGAGGTTCATCGCACCGGCGATACAGTGGGCGGTGTTGAAGTCTTCCTGCTCGACGATAGAGCGGAGGAGGGAGGAGAGAGGGATTTCGGGTTCGGGATCGGACATGGTTAGATACCTTGTCGAGCGCAAGCGCGCATGGCGGAGGTGACTTCGGAGGCTGTGCGCTCGCGGGCGTTGTTAAACTTAACCGGGCAAGAACCCCCGAGAAAGTCGCGCATTTTGTCGTAAACCTGCAAGCGTGCTTCATCAACAAGAGGTAAGAACCAGACCGTGGCGTGCCCCGCTGGTTCTCCGGTAAGCGCAATATGCACCGCGCCCATCAGACATACGCCGCCAGTTCTGGCGTTATACTCAGTGTATTTGGCATGGCCTCGCTTCTCAATCTCATTCGCCCCCTCGAGCAGCAGTTGCCGCCACGACTCCAGCCCCGCAGTTACTTCGCCTTCAGATTTCTCCGCAAGAAACATTGGCAGGTTCCTTCCTTATGTTTGGCAACACCAAGGGCCAAATAGGACAACACCAACAGCCCTTGGGCCTAGTGCACCCCCTTCAGGATTTTGTCTAAGGCATCGTTCGCCGCGTGGCGCTCGTCTTCGGAGAAGTTCGCGATCTCGCGCTTGGTGGTGGTGGTCTTCGCGACCTTCGGCGATTTCTGCCGAATTAGCTTGCTCGCGACGATATTGCTCCCGCCGGGGTTATAGCCCGGCGAGTTGGCGACGTTTGGGATGTGCTTGAGAGCCTTCGCGAGACCGTTTTGGCAGAACTCGAATCGCAGGCAGAGGGTAGGCCATTCGAGGTAGATCGCGAGGGCGTCGCGGTAGATGGTTGGGGGGAGGAAGGGCTTGGCAGCGGGTTTGGTCATAGCTTCCTCCTCTTGATCTGAAAGCCCCCAGCAGGAGCGGGAGGTTGCTCAACTGCTGGGGGCTTGGGTGCGACAACGGCGGGTGCCGCACCATTCTCAGCCAAGGCGGTCTCTCCCTGGCCGAGAACTGGAATTGGGGATGGGTCGGAGGAAAGCGGCTGGCCGAGGATGGTGTCGTCGGCGAGGGCTTCGCTATCGGGGACAGACTTCGGGACTTCGTACTCGCCCTCAAGGACCGGCCGTTGCCAAAGCCGCGTGTCCCAGTCGAGGAACCATCCGTCGCCGATATGCCCCGCCTTCTCGAAGAACGGTAGCATCTTCCGATGGCGGCAGGTCGGTCGTGGTGCTGCAGGGCATTCGCAGTTCCCATTTGAGACTAGGTAGGAGGCTTCGTGATTCAGGTCGCGGTCGAACTTCAGCAGAAGGACGCCAGCGGGGTGGAAACGGGCAGAGTAGAGGGAGGTCATCGCCGTATCTCCTCCAATCGCTCCGCCAGCGCGCGAGCGAAGGTTGAAAGGTTTAGAAACATCGCGCCGTTTCCGCAGTAGAGCTTCCACTCGCCGATGGACTTCACCGGCCGGAGCCCTTGCCGCTGGATGAGGTCGACGATTTCCTGCTCTAAGTTCGCCGTAAGAGTGCTCATGATCTGAAGAGTGTAGCATAGTTCGCGTGAAAAAGCAAGACAATTCGCTGTCGCCGGGAAACTTTCGCTGTCGCCTCATCCCTCCCTCACATCCCCTTCACCTCTCCCTCATATCTCCCTCACCGCCTCAATAACCAAAACCCACCATCTCCCCAAGGCCGGAAGGGAAAATCGGAGATAGGAAAGAATAAAAAAAAAAAAAAAAAAAAATAAAACCTTAGCTTCTTTTTTGAGGTGCCCTCTAGGTACCCGGTTTCCGTTATTGAGGCATTGAGGGAGATATGAGGGAGATATGAGGGAGGGATGAGGGAGGGATGAGAGCTCGATCGACAAGAAAAAGGCCCGGAAGGGAATCACTCCCCGCCGGGCCTACGCGGTACGCTCTACCTCTCCGCGTTAGTTATGCGGTCAAGAGAGAGGATTGCTAACGCCCGGAGACGGCTGCGGCTCCGGCCCCTGCTTAAACTGCCCAGTCTCCGCTCTCGGCTGCGGGGCAGTATCCTCCTTCGGCACTGCTCGTGGCTCAAACACCGCGCGAATGGAGCGAATCTGCCCTTGCAACCGCTCCACTTCCTCACTCAAGAGTTGGTTCTCTGCGATCAAGTTCTCGCCCTGCTGCCGGAGAGAGAACACTTCGTCAGTTTGCACCGAAACCTGCCGTTCCAACTCCGCCACTCTCGCCAGCGCACCGTCCCGCTGACCCCTCACCACCGTCACTTGCTCGTCGAGTTCCTTGTTCCGGCTCCGAAGATACTCCAAATCCCCGTGCATCTGCCGGACTTCCTCCCGAAGGCTCTTCACCTCCCCCGCAAGTCTCGTCGCATTCGCCACCGTGTCCAGGAGCTTCTGGAACATCTGCTTGATGGCGCGCATTTCCTCTGTATCCTCTGCTGTGTTGCTTTCTGCCGTGTAGTTCGTATCCATTGCCGTGCTCCTAAGTAGAAATAGGTGGGGCACCATTGCCCCACCTACCAGTTCAACTCCCGCCAACTTACGCGCGTGCTTCCTGCCCCTTCCCTTTCTTCGGCTTCGCCGGGTTCTTTGCGATCAGTTCTTCGTCTGGGCTAATCCCACTCAAGTCGATAAGCCCTGTGGTCTCTTGCTTCTCCTTCTCCTGCTCCGCAAGGTTCGCTTGCGCAATCTTCATCAGCCTCGCGCCGTGCTCACCTTCCAGATACGCCTTCGCCGCAGCGGTGATCTGGCTGGCCTTGTAGTGGCTGACCTTCCCGCCTTTCTTCTTGATCGCGTCCTTGACCAGCGCCTTAGCCAGCCGGAGAGCTTCAGTCTTGGCTGCGCCGGAAACCTTACTCCGACCGCCAGTGACCCTAATCTCTCCATTCTTCATCTTCTCCCATTGCTCCGCGACCACTTCCATAATGGCCTTCTGGTGCGAAGCAAGCTTGCCCCCTTCCATGCCCTTCGCAGACTTCAGCTTGCTCTGGCCACGGTTGAGAACAACCTTCGCTCCTTGGAGAAGTATCTCCTTCAGCACGTCATCCGGCAGGGCCATGATGTCGTCAGTGTCGATCTCCATCCCCTGCCCTGCCCCGGCCTTCGGGACAGGAATGTTAAGCATACTCATCCATCTTCTCCTTCGGTTGCTGACTTGGATGCCAGCTAGCCGTGTCACAGTCTAGCATTGGGCCTCATCAGGTTGCGCCTTACGCAACGAGGGAGCGAGAGGTTGCTCCCTTTCGGCCTTCATACGCGGCTGGAACGATAGCCCTTAGTGGCGTGTAGGGCGACATGACCTAATCCTTAATGAGCCGCTGGCAGCGTTTGCAGCGCGTCTCGATAAACATGTCCAAGCTCCAACCGTGGCGCGGAACGAGTCCGCAAAGCGCGGGCTGGCGTGTGATCTCACTGAATTTGGCGTCGGCCGCGGCTTCGACCGCGTGAAGCCGCCAGCCCCGTTGGCCGCCGTCGTGGCCGGTCGCTGGCGAGCGGGGATTAGGAGCCGTGGTGAGCCAATGCTTCATGGCCTATACCCCGCTCGACCAAGTGTTCGGATCGTAGCCGAACATCTTTTCGACCCGCCGAAACTGTGCGACCGCTTCATGGTAAACGGCTCGCCCATCCGGGCCGTCATCGTTGGCGGCGGTTTCGACCAACCGGCTTATGGCGATCTGCATCCCGTTCATAAGCCGGTCCTGCGCCTCTTGCTTGACGACCTTGCGGTCGGGCATGGCTCAGCCCTCCCGCTTGTTAAGGTCGCGTGCCCGGCGCTTCGCGGCGGCTTCATCCTCGTACCGGGCGATGACCCGGTTAAAGCCGCGGAACGTGGCAACCACGGCGTAAGGGTGGGCTGCATCAAAGGTCATCTTCTGGACTTCGTAGAGCTTCGTCATGGCCGTCTCCTGTTTGCCTATGCCGTTAATATGGCACAAGCCGTTGTGGGAGACAACCGGATATATCGCATAGGTACGACGGGAGGTATGCGTGGGGCGCAACCGGATAAGCATGATTGGCATATCAGTCCGCCGGTGCTTTTTGCGTTTGTTAGGCAAGTGGCTCCTCCTATGTTGCGAAGTATAGCACACCCCGCGATCACTTTCCAATCACGGTTTATCACATTCCCGTGATCGGGGCGTGACTGTTGATAACAGCTTCGTGAATGGGATGTTACTTGATTTCCCCCGATCTGTCAGTAAAGGGCCGCACGTAGTTAATGCTAACCTCCTGTTGATCGTATTGCTCTTCATATATGTCCTGTCGTGCCAGCCATTCCTCCGCTTCCCTCATTGTTATAAATGGGCCATAGAACGAGGTTGTATTCCGGTCCACCACGGCTATAATATAGCTTCCCATTGCTCTCTCCTATCTCCAAACCACCACCACCACGCAAAGCCCTACCCAAACCACCAAAACCGCGTAGGTTAGGGCAGGGGTAAGGTAGACCTCACTCAGCATCCGTTTCCTCCTCTCTCCTATTTAGCGATAGCCCTCGCCCGGTGTAGGTGTTCCCTATCCCCAGGTTCGGATCAGGTGTAGGCCCATGCAATCTCACCATTGCCAGATGCCTCGCCCCCGCTTCGTACTTCGCACTAACTACAACGTTAGTTCCGCCAGCGCTTGTGAAGTGATAGCGCATCGCCGTTCTCCTTTCGCGCCGCCCCGCCGCTCGCCGCCAATCCGCCTCCGCTCGACCCTTGGCCGCCCTAGCGGCCCTTCGGCTTCCGCGCACCAGCGGCGAGTTGTGGGCGATTGTGCCCCATCCTGCTTCGGCTCGACTTGGGCCATCATCAGCACGGGCCTTACCCGTGGACGGCGCATTCGCGCGCCGTTTCGGCCTTTGGGCTAGGCTCGATGTCCTCCCTGTGCCTGCGCCGACAGCCAGTCCGCTAGCCCTTGGCTATCCTTCGGCTCCTTCTTCGGCTTCCGCTCCCTCGCCGGCCCTACCGCGACACTAAGCTTGCCGAAGTTATATCCAAACTTCAGCTCTTGCCCTTCCGGCATATTCGCGCCGAACGCTTCCCGCATCGCCTGTTCAAACTTCGCCTTATCCGCTGCGTAAACGCGATACTGCGCCTTCATACCCGTGTACGCTTCTTGCAAATGCGGCAGCAGCGTGCTCGGATCAATCTCTTTCCAATCGCCAGACATAGCCTTCCTCCACTCTCTCCGCCCCTTGGGGCTTGCTCGGCATATCGCCGCGTCGAGTATCGTGCTGGTGAAATGTGGCCGAAATAAGTTTGAGCGATCACGAAATCGATCACGCTTTTTCACAACATCGTGATCGAGCCTTGGCGCGGCTTTTGCACTCTGCAACCCGCGTGCCAAGGCGCTCTGCGATAGCAGCATAGCTGCCTTGCGCGCCACGCAACTGTTGCCCTTCCGCCACAGTGACCAATCTGCCACACTGTCTCGCCTGCGCAACAGTGACAAATCGGCAACGGGGGAGGGGCGGCCCCCAAAACTCGCGCGCGGATTCGGGC
>Ga0307374_10006369_pt1 | contig 18601 bp, 17 predicted proteins | sample OX3MG_FD_202532 | JGI IMG/M metagenome (GOLD analysis project Ga0307374, IMG submission 202532) | Soil microbial communities from Risofladan, Vaasa, Finland - OX-3 | ecosystem: Environmental > Terrestrial > Soil > Coastal area > Acid sulfate soil | place: Finland: Risofladan, Vaasa | collected...
CCAACCGTCCATCGTCCATCTAAGCCGGACGGAATCCCACGCCACCCAGCTCCATGCTTATTCTTCCCAACTCTCCTGAATTGACCAAGCCCGATTTGTGTCAACGCGGAGCGTGCGCGGTATAAGTATTAGCCTCGGACGGCAAAACGAGGGCAATTATCAGGCACGAAATGCCTCGGTCTGGCCTCGCTATGGCTGGTTCCAGCGGACGAAAACCCTGGAATTCTCGGCCCACACGCCGCTGAGCCGGCGGCCGAAATGAAAAACGACGCGGCGATATAAATCGTCATGAGTATAAATCATGCTACCGCTCGCTGGCGATTTTGAACAAATGCGAATCGCCGCGGAAGTAGATCGCTCCGTCGGCCACGGCCGGCGTGCCGAGCACCGGCTCGCCGAAATCGTTCTCGGCGGCGATCTTGCCCTGCTCGCCGAGTTCGACGACTTGGGCGAGTCCTTGATCGTTGACGCAATAGAGATGGTCGCCTGCCAGCACCGGCGTGGCCCAGAACTTGCCGCTCAGCCGCAAACGCCACAGCACCTTGCCCGTTTTCGCATCGGCGCAAGTGAGCGCGGGGGCGCCGTTGATGACATAAACTTTCCCGTCGTACACCACCGGGCTGGACGAACCGGGCCCGAGTTTCGCCTCGCTCCAGGCAACTTCGACGTGCGAACCGGGCCGATCGCTCGGTTTCAAAGCCGTCAGCCCGCTGGCGGGCAAGTAGACCAAGCCTTTGTCGGTCGTGAGCGAGGGGATGATCGAGCAGCCGGTGGCGTACGACCAGAGCAAATCGCCCGTCTCCGGCCGCAAGGCGGAAAGCACGCCGGGGCTTTGCAACAGCACGGCGTCATCGGCGGGCTGTTTGCCGCGCAGCACGGCGGGCGAGGTCCAATTCATGCTCTGCTCGCGGGCCAACCGCCAGCGCGTTTCGCCCGTCGCCGTGTCGAGCCCGGCGGCGAACGAGTCGCCCTTGTTCTCGACCTGCACCACGACCGTCTTGCCGACGACCAGCGGCGAGGCGGCCATGCCCACGTCGTTGGCGGCCGTTGGCGAATCGTAGCCCAAGCCGCGGAACCATTTCAGGTTGCCATCGAGATCGAGGCAGACCAGATCGTTCGACGAGTAGAAGGCGAAGATTGATTCGCCGTCGCTGGCTGGCGTGGGCGCCGCCACGGACGAAGTCGGGTGGCAGAGCGTGCGGCCGGTGGCCCAGAATTGTCGTTCCCAGAGAAGCTTGCCCGAGGCGACGTCGAAGGCCAGCACGTGCAGCCGATCGTGCTTGACGCCGCTGGTGCTGGTGACGATGACCTTGCCGCCCACGACGATCGGCCCCGACACGCCGCGGCCCGGCAAGTCGGCCCGCCAGGCGATGTTTTCACCGAGGTCGTTTTTGTCGACGGATTCTTTCTTGCCCCAAGCGACCGGCAAGTTCGCATCGGGCGCCACTCCCGTGCCGTCATTGCCGCGGAATTGCAGCCAGTCGGTGCCACAGGCGAAACTCAGACACGCGCCGGCTACGATCGCAGGCAAGACGCGCCGCAGAAGAACGACTTGCGAATTCATGGGGCTGATCCTTGGGTTTCTGAATGCGACGCTACATTTCAAACCAGTGCAACCACTTGATGAATCACTACTTCTTCACGTTGCTCGGCGAATTCTCCGCAGCGGTTTGCGGCTTGATGGCTACGCCCGTCGCGTCGCAAACGCGCAGTTGGAAGCCCCAGGTTTGGGCCCATTCTTCTTTTTGCTCGTTCTGCAAAACCTTGACCAGGATCGTGTTTTTGCCCTTTCGCAATTGGCCGCGGCCGATGAACTGGTCCATGTCGGCGCCCGAGTGATAAACGCGCTGCTCGTGAATGACTTTGCCGTTGAGCCACATCTTATTCGCATTATCGCGACCCAGGCGCAATTCAGCGGGCTGCTCGCTCGGCGAATTGAATTCGGCCCAGGCGTAAGCCGCGACGCCATTGGCTTTGCCGACGGCCGCGTTCAGGTCGACGATGCCGTAGTCGTCTTGCGTTTCGAAGTCGATCCACTTGACCTGCCGGGCTTTGCCTTCGAGCGGCTTGCCTTCGTATTCGGCGTCCAGTTCGATCGCCTTCTCGGGCGGATAAACGACATCGAATCCCTTTTCGCCCGTGTTGTCGAACGGCCCGATCACCTTCCAGCGCGTGACGAAGCCGAAATGCAGCGGCAGGTCGACCTTCTCGCCCAGCTTTTCCAGTTCGGTCTTGAGCTTCTTCACCTGGTCGAGATCGACCGCCCCCGAGAGGGCCTTGTCGTAAACCTTCTGAGCAACTTCGGGCGATTCTTGCGGCCCGCGATCATCTCGACCGACGCCTTTGTGAACGCCCTTGGTCCGCGGCTTGACCAGCTTGTCGCCCTCGGCGATCAAGCGGGCGACGGCATCGCGTCGCAGTTCGGGGCTGGGGTCGAAGAGAAAGCCGGGCGTCAAGCGGTCGGCCGCCGTATTGTCGGCGCGGACCAGCCATTCGAAGGCCAACCGCCGGCCGCGCGGCGCGTGCTGCTTGTCGAGCACGAACGCCTCCAACTCGGCGGCCGGCAGCTTGTCGCCTTGCTTGAGCTGTCGATCGGCGATGGTTTGCACGGCGGCCGAGAGCCAGTTGGCGCCCAAGGGGCCCGCCTCATCGATCGCCGCCAAGACCGTCGGAAGTTGCGCGGCGCCGGCCGCGGCGACGTCGCCCCAGGCTTGCGCGGCTGCGGCATTGTCGACCCCGTTCGGCTCGACGGATCGCAGCGTCTTCAAGGCCTGGGCGAACTTCGGGCCGGAGAACCTGGCCGGCGTTTTTTCGGCCGCAGCAGACTGGCTGATAATCCCGGCCGATGCGGCGGCCGCGAACAAGAGCGCAGCGATCGTCCCGAGGCGACGTTTCTTGATGATCGGATTCTGCATTCGCATTTCGCCGACGGCGTCCTGTAAAGGCTGGGAGGCTTGAAAAGTTCGGCAAATTCGCTGGCCATTGTAGTCATTGGTCCGGCGAGAGGAAAGCGCCTGCCCGAGAACCGAAGATTAGGTAGGGTGCGGTGCAGCCCCACGCGGTTTCGCGATGTCGGCTAAAGAGTTTCTGGCTTCCAAGAGAATCACGAAAACGCGAAAGGACGAAAACGCGAAAACGATTGCAACAATCTCCTCGGCGGGGTCGGCGGCGGCTAATGATATGAATTTCTTTTCGCGTTTTCGTCCTTTCGCGCTTTCGTGATCTTCTTAGGCGGGAATGCCGCGTGGGGCATCGCTCCTCCTATGGCTCTTACTGCGATTCTTCCTGATGCCTGAATCCTGATGCCCTATCAACCGCGTGGGGCTGGCCGCCCCACCCTACGGCGGCGACCACTCGGGCCGGGGCGTTTCGTAGATTTTGGCGCCGACGCCGTCTTGCCAGCGGACGATACGTTCGAGGGCCTGCTCGACGCTGGCCGCGCCGTCGTGGACCTCCAGTTCGATTTCGAACCGCCGGGTCTCGCCGGGCTCAAGCTTCGCTACGCGGCCGCGGGCCTGCTCGAACGATTTCGGGTTCGGGAAGTTGATGCACGGCTCCAGCCCGGTGCAATAGCCGTCGCGATAGGGCTGCGGGTTCTTCCACAGGCAGAAATACGGGAATTGCCGGCGACTGAACGACAGACTCAAGCCCTGGGCGCCGTCGCCGTCGGCCAACAGCACGCCGGTGCGGCCGTCGGCGCTGGCCGCCAGCTCGCAATACAGCACCGTCTCCGTGCCGCCAGGCTGCGGCGGGGGATAGCTTTGCCAGGTTTCCAGGTCGCGAGCCGAGTAGTCGTTTCGCGGCGCCATCGTTTCGATCGGCGCCGAAAAGCGCGAGCCGCGCATGGCCAACGGCGGGCCAACGTTGATGTGATACAGCAGCTCCAAGTCCGCCGGCGTTTCCCAGGCGTTCTCGATCTCGTCGATCACGGTCAGCTTCGGCTCGCCGAATTTCGTCCGCACGGTCGACTTCAACCGCAGCTTGTTGCCGAACAGCCGCGCCTCGTCGACGATGCCGGTCAGCGACAATTCGCCCGCCTCGGCATCGATCGCGACTTCAACATAGTGGGCCGGCAGGTTGGCGATCCGCCCGTGCAGCGGATGCTTGAGCCTGCCGTCGGCCGACCATTCCGGGGCGCCGTTGTATTCCAGTCCGCAGCGGCAGAGCAGCTCGTCGAAACCGCTCAACCAGCCGATGCCGCTGGCCTCGTCGGTCGGCACGAACTTGGGGTGTACCGGGCCTTTGACGGGCGAGGGCCAGCCGACTTCGAGTTCGCCGCGCCACACGCGCCACAGGCCCATGCCCCGGCCCGGCAGCACGGAGAATCGCAGGCAGCCATTGTCGATTTCCACGACATCGAGCCCGTCGCGCAGTCCCCCTCGCAAGGTCCGCTTGCGCAGCGAAAAGTCCTTGGCGCCTGGCGCGTCGGCCGGGCCAAGTTCCAAGGCTTCGAGATAGACGTCGTTGTCGACGTCGGCGAGCGTCCAAGTGCGGGGCGGCACGGCAGGGTCTCCTTGCGGCGAGATTCCAATGGCCCGAATGTACGACGCAAGCGGCGAGTTTTCCAGCCACAGCGTCCAATCCGGCGAGCCGGAGGCGTCAGCCTCCGGGTCGGCGAGCGCAACCGCGGCGTCGAGAAACCCGGAGGCTAACGCCTCCGGCTCGCCAAGTTCGCCGAACGCTTGCCACTGGCTCGCCGAGCGAATAAAACAAAGTGCTCAGACCACTTTTTGCGGCGTTTTCGCCGTTTTTTTGCGGAGCCTTCCTGCCCATGGTTACCTCGACGATCGCCAAGAAAGACAATATCGCCACGCTGCTCAATCGGGCCCTGGACGCCGGTCAAGGACTGTTGCGGCTGACGCCCACCTGGGTGCCGCGCAGCTTTTTGCACCCCGGCAAGCGAATCAAGCTGGCGCCGACCGATTGGTACGCCTACGGCGCCCACCGCGGCGGCATCGACGAACGCTGGTTCGGCAGCACGACCGAGGCGGCCAACGAAAACCGCGTGCCCGACGAAGGACTGAGCTACGTGGCCTTCGAGGGACAGCGGTGTACGCTTCGCGATGCCGTCAGCGAGGCGGGCAAGCGGCTGATCGGCCAGACGATGTACGACAAATACAAGCGCTGGCCGGTCTATTCGAAGTTCTTCGACAACATGGGCCCCATTCCGCACCACATGCACCAGGGCTTCAAGCACGCCGCCCTGACCGGCCAGGAAGGCAAACCGGAAAGCTATTACTTTCCGCCGCAGTTGAACAACGTCGACAACAACTTCGCCCACACGTTCATGGGCCTGGAGCCCGGCACGACGAAGGCCCAGGTGCGCAAGTGCCTGGAAGACTGGTCGAAGGGCGACAACGGCATGCTCGATCTATCGCGGGCTTACCGGCTGAAGCGCGGCGCCGGCTGGCTGATTCCGCCCGGCGTGTTGCACGCGCCCGGTTCGCTCTGCACCTATGAGCCGCAATGGGGCTCCGACGTGTTTGGCATGTTCCAGTCGCTGGTCGAAGGGCGCGAGGTGCCCTGGTCGTTGTTGGTCAAGGACGTGCCCAAGGACAAACACCAGGACCTCGACTTCATCATCGAGCAACTCGACTGGGAAAAGAACGTCGACACGCACTTCAAGGAACACAACTACTTGGAGCCGATCGTCGACCAGGCCGCCTCGGGCAAAGGCTTTACCGATCGCTGGATCGTCTACGGCACGGTCGACGGCGAGCAACTCTTCAGCGCGAAAGAGTTGACGATCGAGCCGGGCGCCAAGTGTACGCTCAAGGATCTTGGCGCGAGCAGTTGGATCACGGTGCAAGGCCGCGGCCGGATGGGCCGGCTCAATCTGCAGACCCCGGCGATGATCCACTTCGGCGAAGAGACCGAGGACGAAATCTTCATCACGCACGAAGCCGCCTCGACCGGCGTCGAGATCGAAAACACCGGCAGCGAACCGCTCGTCGGCCTGCGCTACTTCGGCCCGAACACGCACCAGAGCCTGCCGAAAGTGGGCGATTACAAGTAGGGCAGACATTTACAAGTAGGGCAGACATTCCTGTCTGCCAAGTGAGGAGCAAATCGCGAGGGCGGCGCCATGTGCGCGACGTTTGCAAAAGACGAATTCGTGGTGATTTACGGCGTCTCGTGGGACGCGTATGAGAAGATTCTCTCCGCCCTGGGAGAGAACCATCTTCGACATACGTACGATCGCGGTGCGCTCGAAATGCGGTCGGTCATTCATGGCGTTTCCTGGGACCAATACGAAGCGTTTCTTGCGGCCCTGCAGGACCATTCGGTGCGTCACTCTTACGATCGGGGAACGCTGGAAATGATGACGCCAAGCCGAGATCACGACTGGACCAAGAGCCTCATCGGGCGATTCATCGAGACGATGGCCTACGAGTTGGATTTGCGCATCCAGAGCGTCGGCTCGACCACATTGCAGAAAATGGCGATCGAACGAGGCGTGCAGCCTGACGAATCGTATTATGTCGCCAACGAACCGGTGGTGCGGGCGAGACTCAAACTGGATCCCGCGGTCGATCCGCCGCCCGATCTGATTATCGAGGTGGACGTCACCAATTCGTGTCTCGATCGGTTCGCAATCTTCGCGGCGTTGGGCATCTCCGAGCTGTGGCGGCACGATGACAAGCAACTCGTGTTTTACGGGCTGTCGGCTTCCGGCAAGTACGAGGTTCTCGACCGCAGCCGGGCGTTTCCTTGGCTCGTTGCGAACGACGTTCAGCAGTTTGTCTCTCAGATCGAATCGAGCGACGAAACCAGTCTCGCGCGCGCGTTCGCGAAGCACGCGAGGGCGCAGTTCGAGGCGTATTCCCGCGCACAGCAAACTTAGAAGAGCCTGCCGAGAAGCGGACCACAACAAGACGTATATCGCCGGCGCCCTATGTGTGCAACAGCGGTTCATCCCAAAGATCGCGTTGAAATCTTCTGCGTGCCCGCGCAGGCGGCTCGCAAAGTCGCCGAGTCGCTTGGCCCAGGCGTCGTGGAATACGACGCGCGAACGAGTACGCTTTGGATGCCTGCTTTGTTGGGCGATGTTTCGTGGGCGCAATACGAAGCGTTACTCGAGGCCCTTCCGGAACATCGAATGCGGCACACTTACGACCGGGGGACGTTGGAGATGATGTCGCCGTCGACCAACCACGAGTGGATCAAGAGATTCCTCGGACGTCTCGTCGAAACGATGGCGTACGAATTATCGATCCCCATGAAGGCGGTTGGTTCGGCGACGCGTCGCAGCAAGGCCGCGCAAAAAGGGCTGGAGCCCGACGAATCGTATTACATCGCCAACGAACCGTTAATGCGGGAGCGATTTGATGACGCGCCTGGTCGCGATCCGCCGCCGGATTTGGTGATCGAAGTCGATCTCCGGCGCGCCGCCGTCAATCGGAAACGCATTTATGCTTCCCTGGGCGTGCGAGAACTCTGGGAGCACGATGGAAAAGAACTGCGATTTTATCAACTCGGCGACAACGGAGAATATGAGCCGATCGCGAAGAGCTTGTCGTTTCCGTTTCTCAAGCCGTCCGATTTCGCTCCCTTTGTAGATCAACGGGGAAAAGTCGGCGACAACGAACTCATTCGCGGCTTCATCGACCAGGCGCGTAAAAAGGCGAAGAAGCCCTCTGCTTCGCGGGTGAAGAAAAAGAAGCGAACCTAATTGCGCCTACACCGCTTCCTGCAAGCCGTGTTTCCAGCGCCGGCCGGCCAGCTCAGGCTCGTAATCGTCGACCCCGGCGAGGTTGGCGATCTCGATCATGAACCGCTTGGTCAGTTCTTCGAGCACTTCGCGGTCCCCTTCGCGATCGTAATATTCGGAGATGTCGATCGGCCGGCCGACGCGCAGCCGGGTGCGGGCGGTCAAGAGCAGAAAGCCGAGCGTGGTGCCGTCGTAGGGCGAGCCTTCGATGTAACAGGGGATTACCGGCACGCGGGCCTTGAGGGCCACCATCGCGGCGCCCGGCCGGCCGGGCAGCATGAATCGCTTCGTGTCGTTGATGCGTCCTTCGGGGAACATGCCGACCAGATCGCCTTGCCGCGCGTAACGCATGGCCAGTTTGGTGGCGGCGGTGTCGATGCCGGCCCGGCCGACCGGGATGGCCTGCAAGGCTCGCAACGCCCCGCCCGTGGGCGGCTGCAGGAAGTACTCCTTGGCCACCATCCAGTGAACCGGCCGGTCGAAGGCCAAGGCGATGAAGCCGGGATCGATCGGGCCGATGTGGTTGCAGACGATCACCGCGCCTTGCCCCGGCGGCAGCGGCGCCCGGCCTTCGATCTTCACCCGCCAGCGGACCTTGGTCAGGTACAAATTGAGCATGTAGAGCGGAAACTGCGGCAGCGTGAAGTTGTTGCGGCGGTAGACGGAAACCACCCAGAGCGCAAAGGCGGCGCCCAGCAAGGCCAAAACGCCGGCGGCCATCACGCGAGTGGAATTATCGGACAGCATGGATTTTCATTCCGAAACAATCGACGCCCCCTACAATCTCAGGCGGCGGGGCGCTGCAACTATAACGCTCGGCAGGCCCCTCCGGGTAGCCGCAAGGCTTTTTTTGACCGCCAAAGCATCCTTCGTCATATTAAACGATTCTGCTGCAGATCAACCACCTTCGGCGAGGCGGCGCGTGCAAATAGGCGTGGTCAGCGACACTCATGGGCATGTCGGTTATACGCGCGAGGCGATTCGGATGCTCGAAAGCCTGGAAGTCGAGGCGGTGCTGCACTGCGGCGACATCGGCTCGCCGGAAATCGTCGAGTTGTTTTCGGCCTGGCCGACCCACTTCGTATTCGGCAACGTCGACCGCGACGCAACCGCGCTCGAAGAGGCGATTTGCACTGCGGGCCAAACCTGCCACGAGCGGTTCGGCCGGCTAGAACTGGCGGGCCGGCGGATCGCCTTTCTGCACGGCGACGATTCAGCTTTGCTCGAAGAGACGATTGCCAGCGGCCGCTGGGACCTGGTCTGTCACGGCCACACCCACGTCGCCCGGCGCCTCGAGCGGGGAGCGACGCTGGTTTTGAATCCCGGCGCCTTGTATCGAGCCGCGCCGCACTCGATTGCCCACGTGCAACTGCCCGAACTCGAAGCGACGATCATTTCGCTGGCGAGCGCAGCCCACTGACCGCGCCGCCGCTGACAAATAGGCAGGCGACATTTGGCCAGGCGGCGCTCGAACAATTGACATGCGCGAAGTCAGGAGATCGCGAAAACACGAAAGAACGAAAACGCGAAACATGCAACATCGCGAGAAGCGAATCGCGAATCCGAGACTTACCTCGCCTGCTTCAGGCCTTCCTTTTCGTGCTTTCGCTCTTTCGCGCTTTCGCGATTCCCGTTTTGGCCTGGCGCCCTCGTCAAGCGAACGCTCTACCGACTGACGCGGACTCGAATCCGCAGATCAGCAACGCGACCGACTACCCCGCCAGCCGCGAGATGCGATTGATCGGCAGCACGGCATCGGCTTCGGTCGGCCGATAGCGGTATTGCATCAGGTAGGCGTCTTCCGTGGTGTCTTCGTAGAAATCGCGAAGCACCGAAACGGCCCGGAAGCCTTGTTGGCGGAAGAAGAGCTGCGCGTCGAGGTTCGTCTCGCGGACCTCCAACAGGATGCGGCTGCGACGCCCGCTGGAGAGTTTGGCCGCCAGCTTGTCGACCATCCGCTGGCCGACGCCCAACCGCCGGTGCTGGGCGTGGACGGCGAAATTGAGGATGTGCAGCCGGGTCTTGTGCAGCTCGTAGATCATGAAACCTACGACCTGATCGTCGCAATCGGCCACCATGCCGATGCAATTGCGCTGCCGCAGGCAGCGGATGAAATCGTCCTCGGACCACGGAAACTCGAAGCACGAGCCTTCGATATCCAGAACTTCGGACATGTCTCGCCGGATCATCCAGCGTATGTGAACCCGCAGGTTTTCTCGTTGGGAACTCAAGCGAGGCCTCCTTCCTTGTCGGCCATGACCTAGTCCACGAACCGTCTTGAACCCTGACGTGCGTGGGTGCGGTACAGTAACAAAACCCTGGGCGAACGCCAAGACGAACCTGCGCTTCGGCGCGGTTCCCTACCACGCGGAACGCCACAAACCCGGGCGGCAAAAACTCGCCTGGGGCGAGGTTCCTGCTACAATAAGGGCATGTATAGCCGCTGGTTCAGCGTTGCCGTCGTGATGTTTTGGATCGCCACCATGGGGTGGCTGATTCATCACAAGATCTTGCCGCCGTTGGTCGTCGGCGATCCGCCGACGTATCGCTCGATCATCGCCGACCGCCAGGCCACCGAGCACCCGGCGGGCTGGATGATCTACCTCGACAACCAGCCGCTTGGCTGGGCCACCAGCCGGCCCCGGCTGCTCGACAACGGCGTGACCGAATTCCGCAGTTTCGTGCATTTGACGCGGCTCCCCTTGGAAGAAATCACGCCGGCCTGGATGAAATCGCTGCTGCAAATGATCGATCGCGACCACGGCCTCGACGATCTGGCGATGAACGTCGACGTCGAAGGCAATTTGGAGATCGACCCGCTGGGGCGGCTGATCGGCTTCGACTCGAAGGCTCTCTTCGGTCACGACAGCGCGAGCAGAGACGCCCGAGGCGATCTGCTGCCCGGCGAAATGGATTCGCGTTTTCGCATTTCCATCCAGGGAGTCGCCGAGGGGCGCCAGTTGAAGCTCAAAGTGCGCTCGGGCGATTTCGTGTACAACACCAGCACCTATCTTTCTCCCGACGCCTTGATGAGCGACGCCCTGACGCCGCAGGCCCGGCTGCCGGACCTGAAAGTCGGCCAATCGTGGACCGTGCCGGTCTACAGCCCGTTGCGGCCGCCGACCAGCCCGGTGGAAGTGCTGCACGCCAAGGTCGAACGCCGCGAGCCGATCGTCTGGCAAGACAAGGTCGTGCCGGCTTACCTGATCGTGTTCCATAGCGATCCGGGTTCGGAGTTGACCAATAATCGAGAAGCCCGAGCCAAGGCCTGGGTCGACCTGGAGGGCAACGTGCTGAAGCAGGAACTGATGCTGCTCGACGCGCGCTTGATGTTCGAGCGCCTGCCCGAAAACCATCAGTTGCTCAAAGGCTTGTAACCCCGCGACCCTGTCCCGTCTTGCTCCAGACGCCCGCCTAGCTATCCCGATTACCCTTTCCTGCTCGCCGCGATTCCGCCATGATCGAGTTCGATAACGTCACGCGAACCTACGGACGAAAGGTAGCCGTGGCGGGACTCAATTTGACGGTGCCCCCAGGCGAGTTGTTCGCCTTTCTGGGGCCCAATGGGGCGGGCAAGACCACGTCGATCAAGATGCTGGTCGGCTTGTTGCGGCCCAGCTCGGGGTGCGTCCGGCTGGGCGGCTACGATCTGGCGACCGACAGCCGCCGCGCTTGCCGGCTGTTGGGTTACGTGCCCGACGTGCCGTTTCTCTACGACAAGCTCACGGGGCGCGAGTTCCTGCACTTTATCGCCGGCATGCACGGGCTCGACGAACGCGCGGCCGTCGAACGGGTGCGCCGCGAAATGGCCCACTTCGAGTTGGAAGAGTTCATCGACGAATTGGCCGAGACTTATTCACACGGCATGAAGCAGCGGCTCGTGTTCGCCGCCGCGATGATCCACGATCCCTCGGTGCTGGTCATCGACGAACCGCTGGTCGGGCTCGATCCCCGCAGCTCGCGGCTGGTGAAGAACTTGCTGCGCGAGAAGGCCGATCGCGGCGCGGCGGTCTTCATGTCGACGCACCTGCTCGACGTGGCCGAGGAAATCGCCGACCGCATCGGCATCGTCGACCGCGGCCGCTTGCTGTGCGTCGGCACGCTGGACGAACTGCGGCAATCGCTTTCGCAGCGGCACACCTCGCTCGAACAACTGTTTTTGGAAGTCACCGCCGCCAGCGATGAACGAGCGGCCGACGAGGTCGGCGATGCCAAAACAGCGCCGGAGTTGGAACACCATCCTTCGGAATGAACTGTTGACGAGACCGCCTAACGAGAGAAGCTTCGATGTCTGACGCTCCCCAAGATTTGCCCCCTGCCGCCGCGCCGGAATCGCCCGCCGCCGCGGCGCCGCCTTCGGCGGAAACGCTGAAAGCGGCCATGAAGGCCTTCAAAAAGCGGCTCAAGCTGACGCAACTCGACTTCGACTCGCGGATCGGCCGCGGCCCGATGAGTTCCGGCTCGGCCTCGAAGATTGCCGGCATTACGCCCCCGAACCAATACCCGCGCGAGGTCTGGGAAGAGCTCGTCAAGCAGGGCAAGCTCAAGCACGCCGGCCACGGCATGTACGCGCCGAATTCGTGAGGCGCGGCGGAGCCGCAAGTGAAAGTAGCAGGCATACTCCGTATGCCGCGGCCTAGATCATTCAGCGGCTTGCCCCTGGACTGCGGGCCAAGGGAAGCATGCCGGCCGCGTTGGCGGTGTTGGCGACGGCACATGGAATGTGCCTGCTACTTTGTCGCAAGCGTTCCCGCCGGCCGAATCGTCACTTTCCGCCCGGCGACGGCGATGCGGCCAGAGCCAATCAGCCGCAAAGCTTCGGGAAAAGCTTCGCACTCGGCCTCGAAGACGCTGGCGGCAAGCGTGTCGGCGGTGTCGTCGTCCTGCACCGGCACGGCCCGCTGCAAGATGATCGGGCCGTGGTCGTACTGGTTGTCGACGAAGTGGACCGTGCAGCCGCTCAGTTTGGCGCCGTAGTCGAGCACGGCCTGATGCACGTGATGGCCGTAAAAGCCCAGGCCGCAAAACGCCGGAATCAATCCCGGGTGGATATTTACAACCCGCCACTCGAAATCGGGCGGAATCATGACGAATTTCAAGAAGCCAGCCATCACGACGATGTCGCACTGCGACGCGCGGCAGGCGTCGAACACCGCCTGGCTGTAAGCATCGAGCGAAGCGAACTTCCTTTGCTCCAGCACGGCGGTTTTGATGCCGGCTTCGCGAGCGTACTCCAGCCCGCGGGCCTTCGGATCGCTGGAGATGACGAGATCGATCCGGGCGTCGAGCTCGCCGGCCGCGATCTTGGCCAGCAGATTGCGCAGCGTCGTGCCGCCGCCCGAGATCAGCACGGCCAGTTTCAGGGGCGAGCGCGGAGGAAAGTCGGGCATTGTCACACACGAACTTACGCTTTACGAACGTCTTTGATCTGAGCGGAGGAGCGACCGCATCGCGCGAACTCTCGATCCATTTTACGGGTTCCTCTTCTCTGTTCGCGTCACGAACGGCAACCGACTGCCATTGTGAATCGTCGTCCGCGGGCGTCGTAAGGCAAAAATCGCCCGAACAGAGAAGAGGAACCCGTATTTGGTGCGAAGCAAGATGCGTCGCGGTATGTTTCGTCGCGCTATTCGGCGCGGTCAGTTGGCTCCCTATTCTCTTGCTCAATCCTCACGACTTCCAGCCAAGCCTTGGCGCCGCTTATATCAATTTCGACGGCCAACAAATCCTCGGTGCTCTGCGTGCGAGGATCAAGCAACTCGTCGACCGAGCGTTCAAATGCCTTCAACTGAACCGCTAATGTCTCTTCTCTTACATATCCGTCGAACATGCGCATCGCCCTGAGCAGTTCCGCAGAGCGCGTGGCCACTGCAACTTGGATGCGATCGGTATATTCGCAGCCGATTTCCTTGCGCCGCGTCTGGATCGCATGCGTCAATTCGCGAGCGAATCCTTCCGTGATCAATTCGTCGGTCAACTCGGTCGACAGCACCACCACGGCCAGCGAACCTTGAGCCGCGGCCCAGCCGGGCTTGGCCTGCAAACGGACTTGGATGTCGGAGGCGTCGAGCGTCACTGGCCCAACGGGCAGTTCGAGTGAGACTTGCCCTGCCGATTCCAATTCAGCCAACAGCGCCGCCGCATCGGCCGCAGCCAGGGCCTGCTTGAGCGCCGGCAACCGCTTGCCCAATCGCGGGCCAAGTTTCTTCAGGTCGGGCAACACGGTGTAGGTGATGTACTGGTCGGCACGGGGGATGAACTCGACCTGCTTGACGTTCAATTCCTCGCGGATCAATCCGGCGTGGCTTTCGAGCCAGCTTTGGTACTGGTGATGCACCAGCACCACTTCGACCTTGGCCAGCGGCTGCCGTACTTTCAGCTTGGCCGTCATGCGGGCGCTGCGGCCGAGCGAAACGATCTCGCGCACCAGGTTCATCTGTTCCGAAAGCGCCTCGTCGATCTCCGCCGCGTCGCCGGCCGGGAAGTCGCACAGATGCACGCTTTCGAGCGCGCGGCTGTCGGTCGCGGCGACGGCGAGATTCTGCCACAGCGATTCAGCCAAAAAGGGCACGAAAGGGGCGATCAGCCGGGCCGTCATAAGCAGACATTCATACAGCGTCCAGTAGGCGTCGAGCTTGTCGGCCGTGTGCTCGCCGCTCCAGAAACGGTCGCGGCTGCGGCGGACGTACCAGTTGCTCAAGGCGTCGACGAAGGCCGTGATCTCGCCGCAGGCCGTGAAGTTGTCGTAGGCGTCCATCCGCTCGACGACCGCCGCCGCCGTTCGATTCAGCTCGCTCAATACCCAGCGATCCAGTTCGCTCCGTCGGGAGAGCGGCCGATAACCTTTGCCGCGCGACAGCACAGCGGCATCGAGCTGACCGACGTCGCCCGCGAGCGACGCGCCCGGATCGAAGCCGTCGATGCCGGCGTAGATCACGAAGAAGCTATAGACGTTCCAGAGCCGAAGCAGGAACTCGGGGATGCTGTCCTTGATCGCCTGCTCGCTGTAGCGGATCGAGGTCCATGGCGCCTGATTGGCGAAGAAATACCAGCGCAGGGCATCGGCGCCATAGCGGTCGAAGATTTCGTTCGGCTCGCGGTAGTTCCGCTTGCTCTTCGACATCTTCTGCCCGTCTTCGCCGAGCATCAGCCCCAGCACGATGCAATTGCGGAACGGGTGCGGGTATTCGACCGGCTCGGTCCCCGCTTCCTTTGGGAGAGGGAGTTCCTCTGTTGTTCCCTCTCCCGGAGGGAGAGGGAGGTTGGGGCTGCGCCCGAAGAGCAGCGTGCTGATTGCTAGTTGGCTGTAAAACCAGCCGCGGGTCTGGTCGATGGCTTCGCTGATGAAGTCGGCTGGGAAGTGTGTCTTGAACTCTTCGCGGCCTTGGTGCGGATAGCCCCATTGGGCGAACGGCATCGCGCCGGAGTCGTACCAGCAATCGATGACTTCGCTCACGCGCCGCATCCGTTTTCCGGGCGCCTTGGGCGAATCGTAGGTGATTGCGTCGACGTACGGCTTGTGGACCTTCAGATCGTCGGGCAGCTTGGGATTCTTTTTCTTGGCGGCTTCCCAGACTTCGGTTCCTTGCACGCCGGGCTTGGCGAGCAGTTCGTCATAGCCGGCGACGGCTTCCGTGTGGCCGGTCGCTTCGCAAACCCAGATCGGCAGCGGCGTGCCCCAGTATCGCTCGCGCGACAAAGCCCAATCGACGTTGGTCGCCAGAAAATTCCCGAACCGGCCGTCGCGGATGTGCTCGGGCAGCCAGTTGATGCGGGCGTTGTTGGCCAACATCTCTTCCTTGAAGCGGCTGGTGCGGATGAACCAACTCTTGCGCGGGTATTGGATCAGCGGATCTTCGTCGGCCCGCCAGCAGAACGGGTATTCGTGCAGGTACTGTTCTTGATGGTAGAGCAGCCCGCGACGCCGCAACTCGCGGCTGATGTCCTTATCGGCCTCTTTGACCCAGCGGCCTTCGTAGTCGGGCGCCTCGGCGGTGAACTTGCCGTCAGGACCGACGGCGCAAATCAACTCGGGGCCTTCGCCCGGCTCGAAGCGGGCGTTTTCGGCCATCAGCACGTCGAAGTCGACTTCGCCAAACGCCGGCGCCTGATGGACGATGCCCGTCCCGCTGTCGATGGTGACAAACTCCGCCGGTACGACGCGCCAGGCGATAGGCTCGGCGCCGCCGGCCTTCAAGCGGCCCTGCTTGTTGCCAAGCGTCTTATAGTAATAGTCAAATGGCGGCACGTATCGCTGGCCAATGAGCTTCGCGCCCATCAGCTTCGATTCGACCTTCAATTCGCGGCCGACCTTGGCGGCGATCGCCTCGACCAGGGCCGAGGCGACGATCAACTTCTGCCCTTCGTCGCCGTCGGTCACGACGGAGTATTCCAGTTCCGGGTGTACCGCGACGAACTGATTGCTCGGCAGCGTCCAGGGCGTCGTGGTCCAGACCAAGAGCGAAGTATCTGGCTCGTCGCTCGAAATCGTAGGACGGACCTCTGGTCCGTTGCCCGAAGACGGACCAGAGGTCCGTCCTACGGGATCGACGAGCGGCTCGACCAGCGGGAAGCGGACATAGACGCTCGGGTCGGCCACTTCGCGATAGCCCTGGCCGACCTCGCCCGAGCTGAGTGCCGTGCCGCCTTGGGCCCACCACCAGACGATCTTATGCCCTTGGTAAAGCAACCCGCGGTCGAACAAGCTCTTCAGCGACCACCAGACGCTTTCGACATAGCTTTGGTGATAGGTCACGTAGGCTTCGTCGAGATGGATCCAGAAGCCGAGCCGCTCGGTGAGCCGTTCCCACTCTTGCATGTAGCGCCAGACGCTCTCCTGGCACTTGTGGATGAACGGCTCGACGCCGTAGGCTTCGATCTCTTCCTTCGAGTGGATGCCCAGCTCTTTGCAGACCTCGACCTCGACCGGCAGCCCGTGCGTGTCCCAGCCCGCTTTGCGTTCGCAGCGGTAGCCCCGCATCGTGCGATAGCGGGGGAACAGATCCTTGATCGCTCGCGTCAGACAATGCCCTGGATGGGGCATGCCGTTGGCGGTCGGCGGGCCTTCGTAGAAGATGAACGCCGGGGCGCCTTCGCGGCGAGCCAGCGATTTTTCGTAAATTCCCCGTTCGTTCCAGAAGCGGATCGTCTCGGTTTCGAGCGTCGGGAAGCGGGGGTTCGATTCAACAGGGCGAAACATGGGCGACGGGGCAAAGGCCTGGGCAAAAGAGGCAAAACCCAAAGTAGACCGGACGGGGGCGGTTTTTTCAATCGCCGCTTGCACGCCGCCGCCGTCGCTGACCGCAGAGGCAGGTCAGTTCTTGGGGGGTCGAGAGCGCAGCTTGAACAGACGCTGGCTGAAGTCGGCAAAGGCCCCCAGCGCTTCGTAGATCACCACGCAGCACCGACCAATCGCCAGGGAGGAGAGCACGGCGCCCAAAATGGCGAGCGTCAGGAAAACCGGGCCGACCCAGACGAGCGTAGGATCACGCCGGTCAGCTTCGGGCATGATCTGGATCCCGCCCGCGATCAAAACGGCCAGGAGACCCGTTACGATGAACATCCAACGCAGCGAGAATTGAAATCTCTTCATACTACAAACATCCTGTTTCTTTGTGGGCCGCGAAGATTTTGTCCTGAGGACCAAGCGGGGTTTCGCGGCAGGAAACTTAAACTCAGGCTGCAGAAAGTCGCTTTTCGCGGAGCGAAAAGCGACTCTGGTTGCGGCCGAAGGCCGCGCCGTGTCAGTCCTGTTCGCAAATCACTCCTTCCGGCGCGCCAACTCCGCGGCCCAGCGGCGGTCGGCGTCGGCCAAAGGCGCCGAAGGAGGCTCGGCGTAGCGAAGACAGCGCTCGTAGCGGCCGCGCTCGTAGGTTTGCGAAAATACCTCGGCCAGGTTGATCGGCAAATCGGCATCGGGCGCCTTGAGCGGAATCGGCAAGATGGGCAGCGGCTGGCGGACGAACCAGGCGTAAACGTCGCAATTGAACCGCCGCTGGCTGTGCGCCACGAAGGCGAAATAATCGCCGGGCGGCAGCCGTTTGCCCAGCGGCATTCGCCGGCCGCCGAGGAGCAGATCGAGCTCGATCAGGTGGACTTCCTGAGAGAGCACCGCGCTTCGCTTGAGCAAATAATCGCCGCGGCCGACGCCAATCTTGTTCGATGGCGATAACAGTTCCAGCACCGCCACGAGCGACCGGTCGGGCGTGAAATAAATCTCGATGTACGGTTCCGTCGCTTCTGCCGGATAGGCCAGCGGGAGCGTTACCGGTTCCAGCATCAACGCGGTCGCCGCGGCGCCGGAAGCGGCTTGCGGCGCTTCTTGAGTTGCGGATTCCTGCCGGACGACGGCCACGTCGGGGATAATCAACTTCGCCGATTCCTCGAGCGATTCGATCAGCGTCACGCGCTCGCCGATCCGGGCATCGTAGTTGCCGGGGAGCCGGTCATTCAGTGCCTTGCGCATGCAACCGATGAACTCAGCGTGAAAATCGGGCCAAACGGCCGGATTTTCCAAGTACGGATCCATGCCGGGAAAAGGGCTTGCCATGACGGAACCTGCAACAGAATAAACGCGGCCTATCAACATCCTACCCCCGGCGGCAACGGCCCGCCATTGCGCAGGGGGGGTAAGTAGGGGTTCGTGCGGTTGATTCTGTAGGGAACGCCCTCCGCGGCGTTCCGGGAAGCGCGAATCGGCGCGATTCCCGGGTGTACGGCACGCCACAGAGGGCGTGCCCTACAGGCTTTGGCGCGAACGTCTACTTAGTTCAAGTTTCGCGGTTTTCGCCAGGCAATTTCGGTCGAATTGAAATCGGCCTCCGTGCCAAAAACGGGTAAACCTGTGGTGAATTCAACTTCCCAGGCAACCCGCGGCAAGGAGGCCGAACG
>Ga0307374_10006370_pt1 | contig 18598 bp, 11 predicted proteins | sample OX3MG_FD_202532 | JGI IMG/M metagenome (GOLD analysis project Ga0307374, IMG submission 202532) | Soil microbial communities from Risofladan, Vaasa, Finland - OX-3 | ecosystem: Environmental > Terrestrial > Soil > Coastal area > Acid sulfate soil | place: Finland: Risofladan, Vaasa | collected...
CAATTGCTTGCATGATGGCATGCATGATATTTAATACTAAAAATAATGTCAAGCCGTTTTATGCAGAAGCCGAAAAGTATGCAGCATTTGAAGGCAAGCAACAATCAATTGGCTGGAAGAGAAACATTGGACTGCCTGCTTATGAGATTCAAATTCCAAAGCCAGAACTTGTTACTGCGTTGAAAATCATACGAGAACATGACGGCAAGATTACGAAAAAAGAGATGGCACAGTTAGCTGATGATGCCAAGATTATAACAATAGGTGCAAGAGAAGAGAACTTTGAGCAGGCAAGATTTGCAAGCCTTGATAAGAACATAATCCAGCCATTGGCTGACCAATGGAAGTTTGTAGAAGTTGAAAAAGTTGGAAGAAACAGATGGATCAAAATAACAGAAGCCGGTTCACAAGCTGCAGAGTTTTTAATTTAATAAATTTACTTAAAAAGAAATTTCTTTATATTCCAATCCGTCTTGAACTAGTAAGAGTTTCAGATTTTCAGGAATCTTGGGTGCAACAAGTATGAATCGAGTATCACTTCTTCCAGTTTTTTGAGTATAGTCATTTTTGTATCCAAGAATTTGCCTCTTTGCAGACGTAGATGCTGCTGGATATTTCAATTCCAAGCCAACTGCTTGGCTATTGGAACTTCTACATATGAAATCAATTTTTCCCGTAGCCAGTTCATATTCATCCTGCTCAAGTAAAAGACCCTCCTCAATTAGGTTCAGATTATTCTTGATGAAATCATGATATTCGCGTTCTTTTTTTATTCCACCTTCTAATCTGTTCTTTAGCCAATCAGGATTTTCTACATAGCTATAGAGCCACTCATATTCTGGTAAAAGATAATAGCCATCAATTTTTTTTTGCTCAATCATTCCATTCTCCAATAGCTTGTCTAGAAATTTACCATATGATGACATTGGAATGCCATGGGATATCATCTGATCTTCTTCTGCATCAGGTGCTAGTCCTCCATTTAGTAGTTTTATTAATTTGCATTGCCAGTTCAAGGTATTAATTTTAGAAGTTTCAAATATGTGTGAGAGAACTTCCATTCTTTCTACCAATTCATCCACGCCCAACATACTTTCAATTCTTTCTCTTAATTTCTCAAATTCTTCTCTGCTAAACACTATTTTCAGAGATTTGATTATTGGCAACTTTGACTATTTCTTCAGTAGCATTTTTTACCATCAGTTCTTTTGTTTTGTTCAAGCCTTCTGTAGTACTTGTACTAAATTTATTCATCTGCTCCTCCATGCCACTTTTAAAAACTGTAAAATCATTACAAAGTTTCTTTATATTATCATTTAGCAATGCAACTTCGTTAAAGTGAGGGGATGAAACTTTAACATTTGTAACATCTGAAGATATTTGATTCAGGGTTTTGTTAAGTCTAGAAATAGTCCTGCGTTGTATTCCATAAAATATTACACAAATTATTATAGTAACAATCATTGCAAGAAGAAATATTCCTCCTACCTCAGTCTGTAGATAATAATTTTCAATCAAGTGATTAAGATGTAATAATCAAGTAGATATTTTTTGTCTTTTACGAGTTTACTTTTTTACCATTTTTAGGTAAAATCTGGTAGATTACATGATTTCTAGTCATGAGTATACTTGCCTTTTCCTGGAATTAGGTTTCTTACTCCTCCTTCTGGATCTGAAACATCTCCCTTTCTTCTAGGTATGAGGTGAATATGACAGTGACTGATTGTTTGCCCAGAGTCAGCCCCATCATTAATTCCAACATTAAATCCAGTTACCGTAGAATCCTTTTTCGATATGGTCTTTTTCATTTCAGAGAGTAATGTTATACATGCTTTGTATTCTGCAGTTCCAAGATCAAAGAAAGACTGGACATGTCGTTTTGGACAGACAAGTGTATGATATTTTGTTACAGGATACTTGTCTTCAATTGTAAATGCTAAATCATTACTCTTTTTAGATAATGAGATTTTACAGAATATGCATTTCTTGTCATTGTCTTCATAAAGATTTTTCCACGGTCTAAAGTCGGTATCATCAAGATCTCTTTTCTGAGAATTACATGTATAGCACAAAGCCTGTAGATTTTCAGGAACTGTTTTTCCTCCTTTGTTTCGTGGAGTTATATGATCAACATCTAATGCTTTATCATTGGCAGAAATTCCACATAATTCGCATCGGAATTTTGCTTTGGACAGTACCTGATATCTAAGAGATCCTGGAACTTCTCTGGAGTCAAGTGATCTATGAGCCCAGATTCTTTTTCCGCGTTCTGTTTCATATTTTTTGATTTTATCATTACAGAGTTTGATTAACTCAGACCTTTGTTCGCTAGTAATATCAGTGACATTCAAAACAAAAGCGTTATCAGCATAATCTACGATTCCATGTTTCTGTAATACTTTACCTGGCATTGATTTTGTAATATGTTCATAATATTCAATTTGGCTTTCATCTTTTGCAAGAAATGTTTCAGCAATTGTTCTAACAGATGCCAGTCCCTCATTCTCAAGGAGTGTCTTTATCATCAATGGCTGGTAAATGTGCTGCATACGCATCTTTTTTTCAATAAAATCTTTTAGTTGTTTAAAATCCATAATCTGTCCTTAGTGTATCACAAATAGAAAAAGAGATCTGCATTTAATATCCTCTACCACTCAACAAAAACTGAAGATTTTTGAGCATTCAGCCCTCACAAGAACAAGAAAAAATAATAAAATTTGACAATAACGCAATCGTAGTTTCAAATCCTGGAACTGGTAAGACTACAACTCTATCATGGCGGGTCATGAGGCTCCTTGAAACAGGAGTAAATCCTGAGAATATCCTGTGTATTACATTTACAGAAAAGGCAAAGAAGGAAATGTTTGAAAAGATCTTCGAGATGGCAAAAGGCAAATTTCCAGACTCGGAGATAATGAAGCTTAACATACACACGTTTCATGGTTTTGCATTCAACTATCTTGTTGACGCCGGCCTGATTACTAGAGAGATAACAGGAAATAATGCCATGAGGTATGCTATACTAGAGAGTTATGAAAATAACAAGGCATTCAATTACACCAAGGACTATCTAATTTCAGAGATCGTACCTAAATCTGAAAACGCTTTAAGATACATCAAGAGCTTTGGTATAACTCATGATAAAATAAATATCAAAAAAGCTTCAGATGTTATTCAAAAAACATACGATGAAACCAAAAGTACTTACACGCTTGACGAGATGCTGGCATTTTTGAAATATTTTGTTTCTGCATACAAGGACTATGAGGAATCAAAGCTTGGTGCAGTAGATTATTCTGACATGTTACTGATATTCATAGAAAAATTCCGCGGAAAAAAATTCCAGTATGTTCTAGTTGACGAAATGCAAGACATGAATGAGCTTGAAGCCAAGATTGTAGAAATGGTTGGAGAGAACATATTTCTTGTAGGTGATGCAAAACAGGCAATATTTGGATTCCAGGGAGGCTCGGTGAAAAACTTTGAAAGGTTTATGCAAACATGTCATCCAATGCTTCTTTCAACAAACAGGAGAAGTACACAGCAGATACTTGATTTTTCAAAGACAAATTTTCTTCAAAGGACTTCAAATAAAAAAGACTTTGCAGAACAACTTGAAACTTTTAATTCCATCAAGGAAGCAGGTGAGCATCCAAAGATAATATCCACAAGAGCACACCTGACACAGATTCAAAAAATAATAGAAGAGAACAAGGAAAAGACCGTTGCAATCATAACTAGAACAAACTCACAGATTGTGGAAATATCCCAGTTTCTTGATTCCTGCAATATACCATACTCCTCAACTACGTCCCAGGCAACAACCGAGATGGCCAAGGGTGAGATAATCAGCTATCTTCGAGGCATGATCTCAGATAGGGTAGAATACAAGATATCTGCAACATTTACGATATTTTCCCCTTTTACCCTCAAAGAGGCGTTTGAGATTTCAGAGTCATATAAGAGGAAACAAAGTAGTAGCAGTCTAGAAAAAATCAAATCATTTGGCATATCACTCAAAAGAGAAGATATTGACAAGACATTTGACGATATAATTTACCCCTTGTGTGTCTCCAAAGGAGCCGAGTGGTTTTCTACTGCAATTACAATCAAACAGCAGGTAGATGAATACCTCTCCCTTCCAACTCCCACAATAGATGGGCTCTTTGATTTTATTGCCATAGCCGAAGAGTCTTACACAGAAAGAAACATTGATTCCAAAATAACGCTAACAACAGTACACAAGGCAAAAGGCAGGGACTTTGATGTTGTAGTGTATCTTCCAAAGTCTAGTGCGTCAAGGACAAGTTTTATCGATGTCATCGTACAGGCAATACTGGAATCCAGCGGCATTGACATAAAAAAAGAACTTGTAGAGGAATCATTGAGAATTGATTTTGTCGCATTTACAAGAGCCAAGGAGAAATTAATTATCATTACCGATGACAAGGACAAAGCAAAATACTATGTCGAAAATTTGTCTGAAATTGAAATTGATTCTAATGCAGAAAATGCTATTGCAACTAAAATTGACAGCAGGTTATCCGAGGCATTTTCGTTGTTTATTGCAGGAAGATTCGATGATTCAAAAAAACTGCTAAAGCAAGAAGACGGATGGCTTGAGCAGTATATAATTAATTATTTTAAAAGCATTACACATCTTTCTTATTCGAGTGTCACAACAAAACCATACGACTTTCTTCTCAGAAATATAATTAAAATGCCATTTGTCTCTAATGCTGCAGAATTTGGAAACACTGTACATAATGCAATGCAGAGTATTTTAGAAAACCAAACAAAGTTTGAGGATTACAAGGATGATGTGAGAAAGGCAGTTGAAAATGGGCTCAATGCAATAGACGAGCTAAAAAAGCAATACCCTGGACTACATTATGTATCATCGGAAGAAACGTGTGATATGCCGCTAAGATCGATGATTGAATATGACGACGATCGGCTGATTTTTACAGGTAGAATAGACGCAATTTTTGAGCATGATGATGGGTACCTGATTGTAGACTATAAAACAGATAGAAATTCTGACAAGGCATCTGAGCACAAGAGGCAACTATCAGTGTATAGAAAAATGTATTCAAAATTAAAAAATATTCCAGAAGAGAAGATCAAGATTATCATCATCTTTCTAGCACTAAGAGGTAGTGTAAACACTGGTAAATTTGATAGATTAATAGAAAATGAAAAAAGGAATGCGTTTCCCACGTTTGAAGAACATCTAAGAAAGGTACTCGAATGGAAGCAGGATCCGAGTAAATTCATCCGAGACTTGCTTGATGACCCTCATGATGATTTGTTGTATCAGGCCATCAAGGGAAAACTACTGCACACTGCATAAAGATAACCCACGAATTTTGAGAATGCCCATCCCACGTTTGAAAAGCATTTGAAGATAGTACTTTCTTGGAAGCTTGACCACAAGAAATTCATTCAGGACTTACTTGACAATCCAAAGGATGACCTGTTGTATGAGGCGATCAGGGAGAAATTGACGCCTAGAGATACAATTTAAAAAACTATTTATACTACAGTCGCATACTAGTGTTGTATGAAACACTTGGGAGCAAGAGATTTAACATGATAAAACGCGATTCAAACCCCGAAAAAAGATACGGGGATAGACTGATTGAAGAATATGGTTATGATAAGGAATCCATTCGTTTTAAGGTGCCGCTCTCTAAAGGTCCAGCAAGATATACAACAGATATCATGGTATATCACCAGGGAAGACCTTTCATCGTTGTTGAGATCAAATCTCCTCTAAAAGACATTACACGTGATGCAGAAGAGCAGTTAAAGCAGTACATGATTGCCAGTGGGGCAGAATACGGAGTTGTTACTGACAGTATAAACAGTTTTTGTTACAAAGCACAAGAATTTTCAGGAGGATTTTCGTTAACCAGAATATCAGATATTCCATCATCTAGTTCAATAGAAAATAACACAAATCCATCTAACAAACTTCTTCCAATAAAACATCTTCAAGAGATCATATGGAATGAATTTGATTCCCTACGAGCAACATCAAACATTTCAAAAGATTCCACTTTGTTAGACTTTATCAAGATAATTACTGCAAAACTTTACGATGAAAAAGAAAATAAATCAAAACCAAGTTTCTATTCTGGGATAAATGATGATGCTGAAACTGTAAAATCAAGAATAGAGTCAATCTTACTAAATATTAAAGAAAAAATTGGAATTTCGAAAGAGATTCAATTAGAAGCAAAATATGTAAAAGACATAGTTGTAAGACTACAAAAATATTCTTTCTTAAAATCAGAATTAACCACAGATGGATTGAATATTATGTATCCACAATTAATAATGAGCCGTGAGTTAGGTATGAAAGTAACTCCATACAATCTTGTCAAGTTTGCAGTTGAATTGGTAGGCATACAAAAGAATCACCTAGTGATAGATCCGGCATGTGGTTTGGGAGGATTTTTAGTTGAGGTATCAAAACATGGTGCTCAGATATTGGGATTTGACATAAATTCAGCAACAATAGATCTTGCAAGAATCAGCATGTATCTCATAGGTCAGAACCCTCTAAGAATAATTCGCCAAGATAGCCTTCAACCTATTGAAAAATACAATATAGAGCCAAAAAAGACATTCATCGGACAATTTGATCTAGTCATAACAAACCCACCATTTGGTAGTAAAATAACTGATGAGAGACTAGACTATTACCAATTTAAGATGCCATCTGGAGGGATGACTGAAAGCATGTTCTTGGAACAAAGTACAAGACTTGTTAAAAATAATGGTAGAATCATCATAATACTCCCTGAAGGATTTTTGTTTAATGCACAAAATGAAGCAATAAGAAAATCCATAATACAAGATTTCAAAATTGAAGCAGTAATCAGCCTCCCGCCAAAACTATTTGCTCCCGTCTTTAGCATAAAGACATCTTTACTAGTTCTTAGAAAAACTATACCAGAGCCAAATCAAAAAATATTTTTTGCCAAAGTCATTGCAAGTGATTCCAAGAATAATTCTTCTGACGACTATGAAGAACAATTTGCAAATATTGTTGAGGCTTTCAGAGAATACCAACAAAAAAATACCATCAGTAGAAAACATTCAGAGAATGTTATTTTAACTAGAATTTTAGAAAGCAATAGACTTGATTTTGACTATTATTCAAGACAAGATCTTGATAAATTCAAACACCCGGCTAGACTGTTGTCTGAAATTGCAGAATTACAACTAGGTGCAAAGACTGAACAGTTACCACAGAAGACAGAAGGGTCACAAGTTCTTCCAGTTAGGGGACAAAATATTAGAGATTTTACCGTAGATTCTTCTTCTATTGTACCAATCAAGATTGATCGTCAACTAAATTACAAATACCTTACACTGGCTAATGATATTTTGATGACTAGAACAGGAAATCCAGGCAATGTTGGAATAGTAGAACAGAAAGATCCTTTCTTTATCAAAGAGAATTTGATCAGAATACGACCAAAAATTGACGAGGTTGACCCATACTACTTGCTTGCATTTTTTTCTTCAAGGGAGGGAAAAGAAATCTTACAGAGAGTCACCACGGGAACAGCAATCAAAACAATAAATCTACAAAATTTATTGTCGTTACAGATTCCAATTCCACCACTTGATATACAAAAAAGAATAGCCAAAGGAATCATGGATTTACTTAGAATGAAAAGAGACATAATGCAGATGCAGGCAGAGAGTGAGACTAGAAGAAAGATTGTTGATGAGGGTGTCAGTACACTGTTTCAGGGAGAGAAGTATCATGATTAAAGGAATCAAGACAGATTTGGGAAAATTAGTCTCTTCCGAGGAATTTCTAACATCAAATACAAAATATCCACCTGCATTTCTAAAAGGAATTTTACCGGATGGTCGCTTTAACCATGAGCCAGATAAATACAGTGTTGGAGAACTAATTGGTTGTCTTAGAAGTAGTTATTTCGAAAGAAAAATTGGACATTATGAATCCATTAATAGTCTATACAGATCGAAAACTGGGAAGGCAATTCATAATCTATTGTTCAAAGATTATGAAATGAAAGAAGTACAAATGACATATCCATTTGTCCATAAGGGTGAAACATTGTATATTAAAGGAAAGTTTGACGGATATGATTTAGTTACAAGAACATTAACAGAAGGTAAAACAGTTAAGGATATTTCGAGAATAACTGAGGCTAGGCCAAAAGACATCATGCAGTTGCAATGTTTTAGTTCATTAGCAGAGAAAACCCTTCAGGCCCTTCAAGTAGATAAATTACAGATAGTCTATGCAGATTTGGAGAATATTAAGACCTTTGATGTTCCAAAACGAGATCAGATGAATTTCATGATTGAGAGAATAACTATACTTCATAACGCATTAAAAAATAACCAACCTCCAAAAGAAGAACTGAATAAATTTTGTGGAAGTTGCTCATATAATGATAAATGTGATCTTCCATCTTATTTGATTTCGAGGGGTTCGTTAACTAGGAGTGAAAAGCAAAAATGAGTAATGAAAAGAAGATAGAGGAGAGACTTTGGGATATTGCAAATGACCTTCGTGCCAACAGTGGTTTAAGCTCTGCTGAATATTCTTATCCAGTACTTGGATTGATTTTTCTCAGGCATGCAGATTTCAAATTCATTAAGAAACAAAAAGAAATAGAACATAGAAATCAGGGCTCCAGACGTAAAATAGGTAAATTAGATTATCAGGCTGAGGGTGTACTCTATTTACCTGAAACATCTCGTTATTACCATCTACTGAACCTCCCTGAAGGAAGTAATGTTGGAAAAGCCATAGACAGTGCAATGAATGCAATAGAGGAAGACAATCCAGATCTTAAAGATATTCTCCCAAAAGGATATTCTAAATTTTCTGATGGACTACTCGTTACATTGTTGAAATCATTTTCACAAATTGAGGTTGATGTTGAAGGTGATATTTTTGGAAAGATCTATGAATACTTCCTTGGGAAATTTGCCATGAGTGAAGGTCAAAAGGGTGGTGAATTTTTCACGCCGACCTCAATTGTAAAACTTATCGTAGAAATCATCGAACCTTTTCATGGAAAAATTCTTGATCCTGCATGTGGTTCGGGTGGAATGTTTGTACAAAGTGCTAGATTTGTTGAAGAACATAAAAAAAATCCAGCTGAAGAACTCTCAATTTACGGAGTTGAGAAAACACTCGGTACAGTAAAATTATGTAAAATGAATTTGGCTGTCCATGGGCTCTCAGGGGATATAAGAGAAGCCAATAGTTTCTACGAGGACATCCACAAATCAGTTGGAAATTTCGATTTTGTAATGGCTAATCCTCCATTCAATGTTAAGAAAGTGGACTACGAAAAAATAAAAGGAGATCCAAGATGGCCATTAGGATTACCATCAACAGATAATGCGAATTATTTATGGATTCAATATTTCTATTCTGCTCTTAATGAAAAAGGGAGAGCAGGTTTTGTAATGGCTAATTCGGCAACTGATGTAAGTGGAAAAGAATTGGAAATTAAAAAAAAATTGATTATGTCTAATGTCATAGATGTTGTAATTTCTATAAGCTCAAAATTTTTCTATACTGTAGCACTTCCTTGCACTCTCTGGTTTATGGATAAAGACAAAACAAATACTAACAGAAAAGACAATATTTTGTTTATAGACGCAAGAAACATTTTCAATCAAGTAGATAAATCTCATCGTGAATTTATTCAAGATCAAATAAATGATATTTCAAACATCGTAAGAAGTTACAGAAAAGAAAAAAATTCAGCTACATATAATAATGTTCCTGGTTTATGCAAAGTTGCAACGTTTAATGAAATTGAATTAGAGGGATGGAGTCTCAATCCAGGAAGATATGTAGAAGTAGTCGAACAACAAAAAGAAAATGTCAATTTCGGTAAAAAATTAGCTGAATTAAATAAAGAATTAGAATCATTAAATGAAGACGCACATAAAATCGAAGATATTATCTCAGATAATATTCGTAAAATACTGAGGGAATATAATAAGTGACTCAACCGAAAATTAGACTAATTCTAGTATCTGATTTAGGTAGAATTGTTACTGGTAATACTCCCCCTCGAAAAATTAAAGACTATATTGGAAACAAAACCACATGGATAAAACCAACTGATATAGAAATAGGTTCAAGATTTATCAAGAAAACTGAGGAAAAGCTTTCAGACAAAGGATATGAGAAATATCATTCATCTTTATTACCTCCACTTTCAACGTGTGTGGTTACCATAGGAACTGTGGGGGAAAAAATTTGTCTGACCAAAGAAGAGAGTTTTACAAATCAAGCAATTAATGCAATTATTCCAGATAAATCAAAATTTGATCCTATGTTTATTTTTTACTTGTTAAAATATAATTTACACTTAGTTGAATTAAGACATTCAGGCACTGCATCAGGCAGACAAAATATTAGTAAATCTTCATTTGGGAATATTAAATTAAAAGTTACTGATTTACATTCTCAAAAAATTATTGGATGGATCCTTTCAAAATATGATGATCTTATAGAAAATAATTCTAAAAGAATTGAAATCTTAAACAAGGTGGCACAATTTGTTTATAATGAATGGTTTGTAAATTTAAAATTTCCAAGCTATCAAAAAATTAAATTTGTTGATTCTGATTATGGAATGATTCCAGAAGGATGGAAGATTAAGAAATTGGGTGATATTGTTAAAATGACTAGAGGTTTAAGCTATTCAAGTAGCAATCTTGTTGAGAATGGAAAAATAATCTTTGTTACTCTCAAATGTATTGAACGAGGTGGAGGATTCAGATACGATGGAATTAAAAGATTTGAAGGAAAATACAAAGACAGCCACGTAGTAAAAACAGGGGATATTGTGATTGCAGTTACTGATATGACTCAAGAGAGAAATATTATCGCAAGACCGGCTAGAATTCCACAATTAAATGAAAATGAAATCATCATTTCGATGGACCTAGTAAAAGTCACTCCAATTGAAGAATTGGATAGAAATTGGCTATACAGTTTTCTAAATTATTCAACATTTGGAATAGAGATGAAAGAATTTGCTAATGGTGTTAATGTGTTACATTTAAAGTCTGAACCTATGGAAGACTTTCAATTCATCATGCCTGATGAAGTGATAATACAGAAGTATTCTGAGACAGTATCTAAAATTTATTATCAAATAGACAACTTGTACTTAAGAAATCACAATCTAGCAAATTCTCGCGAACTTTTAGCATCAAAATTACTATCTTATGATACAGATATCTCTAAGCTTGACATAGTTCCAGAGGGTTATTGATGAGTGAATATTCTGAAGACAAACTTGTTGAACAGACTGCCGTTGAAATATTTGAAACAATCCTGAAATATTCTCATTTGAATTGTTACTATGAAAAGTTTCCAGAAACATTAGGCAGAGAAACAAAATCTGAAGTGATTCTTGTTAAACGTCTTTCCGCAGCAATTGATACAATTAATGGTCCTATTTCTGAAGAAGAGAAAAAACAAGTCATGGAAGAAATTCTCAAAGATAGGAGTAGATTAAGTCTTGTTAAGGCAAATCAGGAAATATACCAACTTATTAGAAATGGTGTAAAAATAAAATTAAAAAATGGAAAAGAAGATGAATACAAAACAATTAAAATTATTGATTTTGAACATGATTATAACAATGATTATTTTGTTACAACACAGTTCTGGATTTCTGGTGAAATTTACACACGAAGACCAGATATTGTTTGTTTCATCAATGGTATACCACTGATACTAATTGAGTTTAAGGCAAGAGGTATTGATGTCAAAAGAGCTTATGATGACAACATAACAGACTACAAAGATACGATTCCACATCTTTTCTGGTATAATGCTTTCATTATAATTTCAAATGGGAGAGAGACAAAAATAGGAAGTTTGACAAGCAGATATGAACATTTTTCAGAGTGGAAGAAAATATGTGAAGAGTCTGAGGAAGGGCTTGTCTCTTTAGACACTGTTTTGAAAGGGATCTGTGGAAAAAATCGATTTTTAGATCTGTTAGAAAATTTCATTTTGTTCACTTCTATTGAAGGTGAGCAAGTTAAGATAATTGCTAAGAATCACCAATTTTTAGGTGTAAACAGTGCAATAGAGTCATTCAAGAATAGAAAGAAGAATGATGGGAGATTAGGCGTATTTTGGCATACTCAAGGCTCTGGAAAAAGCTATTCCATGGTATTTTTCACCCAAAAAATTTTAAGAAAATTAAAAGGAAACTTTACTTTTGTTATTGTAACAGATAGGCAGGAATTAGATGACCAAATTTATCAAAATTTCCAAAATGCTGATGTTGTTACAGAAAAACGAGTACAAGCTGAAAACGGGAATCATCTAAAACAATTATTGCAAGAAGATCATCGACTAATTTTTACTCTCATTCATAAATTTAAAACTGAAAAAGGAAAATCATATCCAAAGTTAACTGATAGAGATGACATCATTGTACTTACAGATGAAGCACATAGAACGCAATATGATGTTCTTGCTCTGAACATGAGAAATGCACTCCCCCACGCCAGTTTCATAGGTTTTACTGGTACTCCGTTAATGGTTGGCGAAGAAAAAACAAAAGAAACATTTGGAGACTATGTTAGTATTTACAATTTCAGAGATTCTATAGAAGATAATGCAACGGTTCCATTATACTATGAAAATAGGGTACCAGAACTACAACTGATAAATCCTGATCTTAATGAAAATATCTATGATGTTATTGAAGAATCGGAATTAGATGAAGCACAGGAAGAAAAACTTGCTAGAGAATTTTCAAAAGAGTATAATCTCATAACGCGAGAAGATAGATTAAATGTTATAGCTGAAGACATTGTAAATCACTTTGCCAATAGAGGATACGATGGTAAGGCAATGGTTGTATCTGTTGATAAAATTACAACTGTAAAAATGTTCGATAAGGTTCAATATTACATTAAAGAATATGCTGATAGACTCAAGTCTCTTTTAACTAAAAAAACAAATGACCAAGAAAAAAAGGATCTTGAAGAAAAAATTAATTGGCTTGAAAAACTTGACATGGCTGTAGTAGTAAGCCCAGGTCAAAATGAAATTAAGAAATTCAAAGAAGCTGATCTTGAAATTAAAAAACATCGAAAAAGAATGATAGATGAAGATCTTGCCACACTATTCAAGAATCCTAAAAGTAATTTTCAAATGGTATTTGTTTGTAATATGTGGATGACAGGCTTTGATGTTCCTTCCTTGTCTACAATATATCTTGACAAACCCATGAAAAATCATTCTCTCATGCAAGCAATTTCTAGAGCAAACAGAGTTTTTAGAGATAAACCTGCTGGTTTTATTGTAGATTACATCAACGTATTTAGAGATCTCAAAAAAGCTCTGTCCATTTATGCAAATTCTGCTAGAGGTGAAGAAGTTGATCTACCAATACAATCAAAAGATGAACTTGTAAAAGGATTAAACGAAAAAATAGATGATTTACGAACGTTCTTAAAATTATATCATATTGATCAGGACAAAATAATCAATAGTGATAAATTAGAAAAAAATGCTCTTCTTGACACTGCAGTATCTAGTCTTGTATTAAATGATAATATTAAGAAAGATTTCCTTGTAAAATCACGTATATCTGTAAAGATATTCCGAGCTATACTTCCACATCCTAAGGCATCACAATTTAGAGCACCCATTTCATTATATCAAGATCTCATTAAAGAAATAACTTCGCTAGATCCTGAAGTAGATATTTCAGCAGTTATGCAAAATGTTCAAAAAGTACTTGATACATCAGTGTCATCAAAAAGCTATGTAATTCATCAAGATGAAAAAAATCAGGTTATGGATTTGAGTACAATTGATTTTGATAATTTAAAAAATAAATTCACAAAAAAGAAAAATAATACAGAGGTAGAATTATTGAAGAATATTTTGTTATATAAACTGAAAATCATGGTACGCTTAAACAATACCAGAATAGACTATCAAGAAAAATTACAAAAGTTAATTGATGATTATAATTCTGGTTCTATAAATCAAGAGCAATTCTTTGAGGAATTGATCCATTTTTCAAATAATCTTGTTGAAGAAGATAGGAGAAAATTGGTTGAAGGACTTACTGAAGAGGAATTGGCATTATTTGATAAATTGAAAAAATCTAAACTCTCAGAAAAAGAAAAAACCCAATTAAAAAATGTATCAAAAGATTTACTACATAAGCTTCAGCCTGGAAAGCTAGTCTTAGATTGGAGAAAGAAACAACAAGCTAGAGCGGCTGTAAAACTTGAGATCGAAAAAGAGTTGGATAGTGAATTGCCAGAAAGCTATACACGTGATGAATATAATGAAAAATGCGTAGTTGTTTTCCAGCACTTTTATGATAATTATTATGGGGATGGAAAAAGTATATTCAATTAGGATTGTCTTTAATTTTATTTGAGTTTCTGCTCTTTTGGAATTGTCCAGGACTTTTTGGTAGATTGATAAAAATTAAAAAACTTGGAACATTTACATTGATACCTTTGAACTTGCACCTTTCCATATGACCATGATTTCTCAGGTTTTCCAGTCTGGGCTTTACCACAATGAGGGCATTTTGTATCACTCAATGAGTTGGTAATGGAATAATTGGGATTTAAGATATTTCTTTGAATATTACGGATCGTATTTTCCGAGAAATACCATAAACATCAAGCATATTTCTATGAAAATGATCAGAGGTAGTAGTCTGGTAAGACTCAGCTATTAACATGATTAATTTTGGGCCCATGTGGAACTAATTCTGTAGGACTCAGTCATCATCTTGTGATAATTTCAGATTCATATTGCAAAAGTGTCTGAATCAACTATGTTCAACTTCATTTGATGTAATCCAAAAAGGCAAGAAATACGAAATTACAATGCATACAAAACTAAATTTTACTCTTAAAACTCGGAGGATAGCAGTTATTGTTTAGGAGTAATTTCTGGAATCTTTGTTCTCTGTACTTCTCTGACCCAGCCTGCCACGCGTGAATAAATATTATTACTTTTTGTACTTTCAACAGTTATAACACATCCATATTTCATAGTGACATCCCTACCAGGTGTCTTATCATAATGTGGAAAAATGTCCAATGGCCATGAACCAATGCCACCATGTCGAACATTGAAAATGGATTGATGTGTTGTAGATACTTTTTTCTCAGGTCCTACGATTTCTTCAGGTTTTACACGTGTACTGGCCTTAACTCCAGCTTTTTTCGTTTTATATGTAACAAAACCTTCCGAATATGCAGGTTTTCCCACTACCATTGTGATAGTTAATCTATCCACTCCTTCTGGGAAGTAGAAATTATAATGATGATAATCTTCGGTGGTTCCATCAAATTCTCCTTGTATGAGATATGATGCTCTCCATTGTTGAGAAAATACTGCAGTTGGCAAATCTGGTAGACCAAATCCTTGTATTAGATTATCAAAATATTCGTTACCAGCGTCTTTCAATTTTAAACATGATGATAACAAAATTGCTTTAGCAAGAAATGGTAAAGCAGTAGGATAATACGCCATTATCATACTCATCAATGATGATACTGCAGGAGTTGAAAAACTAGTACCAACATCTTCTAACACTTCAAAATTATTCTTGTAAGATGCTGATTCTATTCCACAGCCGGTATGCGTAATATCTAAAAGTTTTCCGTCATGATACTCTGCTTTGAGGTTTCCACCATATTCCACAACATCAGGTTTAATTTCATCATAATTTGTTCCAGTTCTTGTAAATGGGGAAGGATATTTTTTACGTGCTATATTTGAATCGCTTGTTGTTATAGAGCCGATCGTAACAGAATTATGACTATCTCCAGGAAAATAGATTGGTTTTTCAGTTAAGTAATCAGGATATTTTGCACCTGTCTTAAGATAATTAGCAATACTTTCTCGATCGATGTTTCCAGCACAAGCTACTATAGATACATTTTTTGAAAATACTATATCGTCTAGTACACGTGTTAATGCACGATTTGGACCAAATCCTGCAAATGATAAATTATACACAGTACATGTTTTTGAAAATCTTTCAACTGATTCTTTTACCATTGAAATCGTGTCAGGCGACAAAGGATTCCCATTATCATCGAACCCTTTTACCATTATTATGCGAGATATTGCGGTGGTGTGATTTTTCACATTACCTCCGTAGACTACTATTCCTGCAACTTTGGTTCCATGTCCATAGACATCATTGCATGGACCGTTATTTTTTGTAGAAAAATCAAATGTGTCAAAAACATATCCTTGTAGCAATTTGTGGTCACGATTTATACCAGAATCTATAACACAAGCGAGAGGAAGGTCTTTTGCCGCAGGTTGGGATACGGAGATCATAGATGCCAAACCTACTCCACTTGATCTTCCTCCGACGTTAGCAATGAGTTCTATTCGAGGCAGTTTCTCGACGTTCTCTATCATTTCTATTTTTTTTATAATTTCATCAATTGTTTCTTTATGTAGGTTAGCTACAAAGACAGCAAATTGTCGAGCGTTATACGATAGTGAAATTGTTTCATCAGAATGAAGTAAGCGTTCTTTGATAACATTTTCCAACAAAGGAGCATATTCAATTCCTCCAAAATCAATAGCTTCTAATGTTACTGATTCTAGTTCATCATCTTTTTTCAATTGATTTAATACTTCATCAGAAATCGGTTTGTAGCTTTCAGTTACATCTGTAATGTATTTCCTCCACTCTTCAAGTTTTTCTGCAAACACATCATAATTTTCACGTTTGACAGCTACTTTGATAGTTTTATTATCGTGAACATTTGTTATTGAGGCATTTAGATTTCCCATAATGTGTCGTATGACGGGCCAGTCATAGGTATCAGAAAATGAAATTATGAAGTAAAATCTGCCGTCGTCAAAAATCTTCTTCTTATCTTCCGAAATTATTTTTAAATTATCAGCTTTTTGTTTTAATTCCCCAGATTTGGATTTGCTTGTAAAAGTAAATCGTTTACCCTTTCCTTTTTTCTCAGGTTTATTCCTTATTTTTTTGGGAATTTTTTTCCCTTCTAAAAATAAGTGAAGATCATCTGAAGAAAAACGAGATTGCGCCATTTTCTATTATTCCTTAACCCTCTCTAATTAACCTCATTGTCGTTCTAAACCTTATTTTAATTTCTGTTGACAGATTGTTTATCAATGATTGACGCAAAATTATCTCAAAATAGGTCCTAAGTGCTTATAATCTAGAGTTTTTTCTTGAGGTTTTAATTTTAATTATGATAATTGTCGCCTTCCTTATCTTCTGTGCTGATTCTCTATGATCTCTCCCTCTCAGTACTAGTATTCATTCAACTAGTCTGGTTCTGTTGAGACCCAGTGTGTGTTTCCTAGATAAAACCTAATTTCATGAGTAATAGCAGAAATAGTTTGCGATTATCTAGAATTTTGAATAGCCTTCAAAATATCATCAGTGTACAATTGCAATTTTTTTATTTGATTTGTAGTGAGATTTCTAGAATGTGCTATAGCATGCCTAATAGGCTGTAGCTCCTTTAGTTTTGAAGAAACTAATTCCTTATCATGAAATACCTTTTCAAAAGCATCCTTCCAGTTGTCTTTTCTAGCAATTATTTTAGAATAATCGCTAAAATCTACAAAGGAAATAAGCGGATTATCTTGTATTTGCCAAGGCCAAGGGTGCGCATTCTTACTCTTTCTATCTTCTGCATTTAGTCGGACATCTTCCGGTATTCTTTCCTTCCACCAATTATTGGTAATTGTTGTTAGACGAGAAGAGATTAAATTTCTCAGTCCATCTTCCAATCTTTTTAGATCATCATAATAGGCTGCTTTGTTTTCTTTCTTTTCTTTTTCTTTTAACAAAGTAATCTCACTATTGTAGATTAACGGTTCTTCTCTGATTTTAGATATGATTCCAATGCACTTTTGCACTTGAGGTCTTAGTTTAGATGTAGATTCTATGGAGGCTAATTTCTTTAATAATAAATGACTATTACCTTCTGGTTTCATCCTATCTTTTTTAATAGATATGTTACTAAGATAGTCTCGGATTTGATTCAAAACTATACGAAAAGAAGTTTCTTGCTCATGGATTATGTTGTCTAGTTGTTGCTTGTCTTGCATCTTCATCTTTCCTAGTATCCATTTCTCTCCTAATTTTCCAGCAAAATTAGATTCAAAAAAATCACTAGCAATTGCATTTACTCCTTTTCCCAGTATGGTTTTACCTAAGATTTCATTAGGATCTGATTTTTTCTTAACTTGGTCTAGGTTTACAAGAATAGATCTTAGATTCATAATATAATAATCTAATTTTCCTTTAATCTCATAACTCATGTGATTCATACCCAATTACATAAAACAACTAATAAAACTAAGGATCAGATAAGAAAATCTACTGGCATTCTTGTAGTCTTCTGCCAAAAACCTAACTCTTCCAAATCTACTCTTTTTGCAAAAGGTTTATCATTTCGAATTACTATTTTGAATTATAAAATTGGAAACATCCACTAAAAACTTGATTTTTGGCATGGACTTGGACCCGTTCGGAACTGCAAACCGGCAACCGCATGC
>Ga0307374_10006371_pt1 | contig 18595 bp, 18 predicted proteins | sample OX3MG_FD_202532 | JGI IMG/M metagenome (GOLD analysis project Ga0307374, IMG submission 202532) | Soil microbial communities from Risofladan, Vaasa, Finland - OX-3 | ecosystem: Environmental > Terrestrial > Soil > Coastal area > Acid sulfate soil | place: Finland: Risofladan, Vaasa | collected...
AACAGGCGAGGGGCCGCAAGCTCGCTGGCGGTCCGCAGATGTTGCAGCTCAGCCTCGACGGCAAACGACTCTACGTCACGAATTCGCTTTACAGCAGTTGGGACAACCAGTTTTACCCCGACATGAAGAAGGCCGGCTCCTACCTGATGCAACTCGACTGCGACACCGAGCGGGGCGGGCTGGCGATCAATGACCGTTTCTTCGTCGATTTCGGCAAGGAGCCGGCCGGAGCCGCCCGCGCGCACGAGATGAGGTTTCCCGGAGGCGATTGCACGTCGGATATCTGGGTGTAAGGGGTGAGGGGATGAGGGGGGTGAGGAGTTGAGGGGGTGAGGGGATGAGGAGAGCCCATTATCTCCTATCCCCTCATCCCATTATCCCCTCATCCCATTATCCCCTTATCCCATTACCTCCTTATCCTCCCGGCGCACAAGGCCGCGCTACGCTCGATAGCTCGTTCTCACGCTGGGGCCGGCGGACGGAGGTTCGCGTTTCAAAAGCTGGTTCATGGCCTTGCCGCTGTCGCGGAACCAGTTGAAAAGGATGCTGACGTCGGTGCCGATACAAAAGTGCTTCACGCCCATGTCGAGGTAGCGGCCGCACTCGTCGGGGTGCGAGATCTCGGCGCGCGGGGCGATTCCCATCTTCAAGGCCGTCCCGATCACGTGCTTTTCGGCCTCGACGACCCTGGGGTGGGTAAACTGACCGGTCAGCCCCAGGCTCATCGAGTAGTCGGCCGGGCCAAATTGGACCATGTCCACCCCTTTGACTGAGAGCAACGACTCGAGGTTTTCGACCGCCGAATCCTTTTCGATCATCAGTGCCACCACGGCGTCGTCGAGGGCCTGCACGAAGGCCGGCGAGCCCCCTTCCAGGACGAAACCCACGTCGCGCCGCATGCCCACGCCGTGCCGGCCGCCGGCGTGCGGCGTTTCGGCACGCACCGCTCGCACGCATTCCTCGACGTCTTGCTTGGTGCGCGGATCGGCGAACAGCACGTTTTGAATTCCCGAGCCGATGGCGCGGATCGTCAAGTAGGTGCGGGGTTCCTGCTCGATTTTCATCATGGCCGTCATGTGGTCGAAGAGGTCGACTGCCCGGCCCAGGTTTTCCAATGCGTACAGGTCGTAGGGTGCGTATTCGCCGACGAATTCCACGTAGTCGAACATGCCGGAATGCCCCGCCAGCTCGATGATCGTAGGCCAGGAGCTGTGAACGTGCGTGCCCAGGCTGGGCTGATCGGCGCTGAGAAGTTCTCGAAGGCGGTTACGGCGCATGAATCATTTGCTCCTGTCGGCGGGCGAGACAAACAAAGGTGGAAACGCCTATTATGCGAGACGCGCGTTTCGCCGCAAGCCGTGGGGCAGGTTTTCAACCTGCGATCAAAGCTTCGGCGCCACGAACGGCTTCACGGGGATCGGGGGCTTGTAGGTGGGGTCGTAGAATTGCGGCGCCAATTCGACGCCAAAGCCCCGCTGCATCTCCCATTGGGCTCGCGCGGCCCAGGGCGTGCCGGGATGGTAGCGGACCACCTCCTCGAACATCGCCTTCGAGCGCTGAATGTACGGCCGCGTCGTCTCGCCCGTGATCGTCTCTTGCCGGGTGACGACCGCCCAGTGGCTCAGCGCCTTCTTGGGCTCATTGGGCGGAGCCGGCCTGGGCTTCTTGATGAACTCCTGCAGGTAGGCGCCGTACTCGAAGAGCCGCACCTTGTAGGCCAGGATCTGGGCGAACATCAGATCGTAGTTGGCCTGCCAACGGGGCGATGCATCCTGGTCGCGCGCGCGGCGCATGTCGTCCATCTGATTCTCGACCATGTCGAGGTAAAGGAAATACTGCTTCGCCTTCTCCAACTCGATCAGGACCTCGCGGGCGAACGCCCCCCGGTCGATCGAAAAGGTCATCCGCATGTTGATGTACTTGCCTTGCACCTCGTGGTAGGGGTTCAGCTCGTTGATCACCCGCCAGACGCCATTGCGAAGGGGCTTCGAATCGCGCTCGGCGGAATAGACGTCGCGTGCGCGCAGGTCGGGCAGGTAGGGACGCATCCTTTCGATTTCGTACTTGCGGTTATCTCGATTGAAGAGTTGACTTTCCGGGCTGGGGAGCATGAAGAAGATGCCGCCCGTCTCGCGGGCCAACCGCACCTGGTCGTACGGACCAAAGCCGCTGGGGTGCGCGTCTTGCCGCCGGCCAAAGCCGTCGGTCTGCAACTGCTCGACAAACGGGGACTCCGGGCCCCGGTCGACCGCGACGAGGTAGGTGTTGCTGGCCTCGCCGCCCCCTTGGGCAGGCACCGTGACGGTCCACCACATGTGGGCGTAAGGATAGCCGAACACCGCCTCGCGTCCTAGCACGTAAACCGGGCAATGGTACTGCTTGGCCATGGCGATCGTCTCTTCGAGGTGGGCCAGGTTCGTCTTCTCGTCGCCACTCTCGTCGCTGACCAGGATCAGCGCGATCTGCCGCCGGCCACCGGTGGCGAAGCGACGATATTGCTGGATCGAATCATGCACCGCCTGGCACATCATCTCCAGTCCCGACTCGTCGACGGGCACCGACTCGATCGCGGCGCGGATCTTGTCGATGTCGCCGGTCGGGTCGGGCAGGTTTTCCATCGGCGTCTTTCCGAAACTGGTGACGGCGGTAAGCAGGGCGCCTCCCTTGGCCGACTCCGCCAGTCCCAACTCGGCATACACCTTGGCAATCCGCTCACGGATTTCCTTCTGGTCGTCCTTCATCGAGAGCGACTGGTCGAAGCACCAAATCACCAGCACCTTGTTCTTCGACAGCATATTCAGGATTTCCTGCGTGATGCGGTCCATCGCCTCCTGATAGCTGTCGACCACCGCCAACGGCTCGCCCAAGGCCAGGTCGGAGACCTGCTCGTTGAGAGTTCCGCCGGGCATTTCGAAGCTGTCAAGCGTGATCGTGGCATTGACGGGCGGCCCTTCGCCCGACTCGGCCACGGTTTTGTCGAACGTCGGCTCGCCCGGCCCGACCACACCGCCCGACTCGCCCCCTTGCCCGGCCTGTCCGACCTGCGACGATGTGGACGAGGAAGCGTTCACCAACGACAAGGCGTCGGTGGCCGTGAGCCGTTCGTCGAGCAACTGGTTGACCATGTCTTCAGGCGTTTCCGGAAGCGTGGCCACCAATTCGTTGTCTTGCGACTTGATGATCTGCGGAAGGAACCATAGCCCCAGCACCACGATCAAAGCCAGGTGAACGAACATCGAACTGGCGATGGCCACACTCATCCGCAGAATCCGCGGCGGAAGTCCGAACTGCGACGGCGGCACGAGCGTGGATTCGGCCGGCGCCAGTGCCACCCGGGTGGCAGATCCGTTTCCGTTCTTGACGTGTGGCCGTTCGGCCAGGCGGGCCGTTTCGGGCCGTACGGGCACCGCCGCTGACATGGCCGATTCGCGGCCCTCGTTTTTCGATGGCGGCGAAGTTTGGGCCGCCGCCGCGGCGGACGGTACTTTAACCGTCGGTTGCACAACGGCCGTGGACTGCGCCAGGCGAGCTGACCCACTTCGCGGGCGCCCCGGCGTTATCCCCCCGGTGGGAAGGGGTGCGGCAGTGGTGACGGCGGCCGAGGATTGCGCGGGGCGAAGCTTCGTTTCCAATTCCAAAGCCCTCGCCTGGAGCCGCGCCGCGGCGGCCTTGGCCAACGCCGCCTGGGCCTCGGCGTCGGCCACCTCGGCTTGAAGCCGTGCAAGCTCCGCCATTTGGACCAAATCATCCTGGGGGGGCTGCTGGTTACTCACGGCACGCACCTCCGCCGCTGGGGCGTGGTCAGAATAGGTCGGTAAAACACCAACCCTATCGTTTAGCATACCGCCCGGCGGGCGACGGAGCAACGACGGTCCGTGGGGCAGGTTTCCAACCTGCCATACAGCGAACCGGTAGCGGAACTCGTGAGAGTTCCGATGCACTAGCTTGACGGTCGGAATTCTCACGAATTCCGCTACACCTGCCGTTCCGTGGGGCAGATATGCAACTACTACAACGATTTGTCTAATGGACTGAGACTGGCCAGGAACTCGCTCATCTCGCCGGCCGCGTGGGCGTCGCCCTGCCGGCGCGCTTGCTCGATGCCGTCGCGAAGCACGGTCTGGGCGTCTTCGACGCGCCCAAGTTGCGCGAATTGCTGCCCCGCCATGAAGTAGGCCGGCACGTACGGCGGATCGTCGGCCATCAGGCCACGGTACTGTTCGAGGCTGCGTTCATGCTCGCCCTCTTTGGCAAGCTCCATGGCCAGACTGTACCGCAAGAATGTGTCGCGCGGATCACCCGCGAGCATGGCTTCGATTCGCTGCCGGCGTGAAGGAGTAGTCATGGTCGCCATTGTGGCGCGTGGTTCACGGGACCGCAAGCGAGATCTTGGAGAAGCCGCGTAGCCACTGTACACTGGATCCGGGGAATGGCGTTCACACGGGGAGTTATGGTCGATGATCCACCAAATTGAAGCTTCGGTCCTTTCACGGCTCATTGAGCCAGAAAAGGATGACTTGCCTCCGGAAGTTGCGAGATACCTGTTGCGTTTGAAGTTTTGCGACAGCGACCGTGACCGCATGAATGTGCTTGCGGCCAAGGCCCGCGACGGCACGCTTGCTAATGACGAGACCGACGAATTAGACACCTTCGTACTCGTCGGTCACATTTTGGCCCTGATGCAGTCGAAGGCGAGGCAAACACTAAAAACCACCAGCTCGGAAACCTGAGTTTTGATGGAACGGGCACTCGAAGAGGTGGTCTGGCGGCGAGCTGCTGGAAGGTGCGAATACTGCCAGATGTCGCAGGCGCTCTACAACGTGCCGTTTCAGATCGACCACATCATCGCCCAGAAGCACGATGGTCTAACGGAGTTAGACAACCTAGCTCTGACCTGCTTGCACTGCAACCGCTACAAGGGACCGAACATCGCGGGCATCGACGCGACGACCCAATCCATTTCTCGATTGTTCCACCCACGCCGTGATGAATGGTCCTTGCATTTTCGCTGGAATGGCCCCCTGCTTGTCGGACGCTCGGAGATTGGCCGCGCCACGATCGCCGTGCTTCGTATGAATCATCGTGTCTATCTTGCCGTGCGCGCTCGGCTGATTGATGAAGGCACTTTTCCGCCGCGATGATCGACACGAGGTCGTCGTAATCCGAGTTGAAATGCGATTCGCCGGACCGCAAGCGAAGCTTAGTCGCGATAATTGAAGTGACAATACGCAGACAGAAACCGACCGGGCAGCTTGCCCCGCTTCTTCCGAGATACTACCATCGCATCAACGTCCCGCTGCTATTGGGAATCGAGAACCTGGCGCGAAGCAAACCATCCATGAATCGTCCACTGACTCCTTGGCTTTTGGCCACCGTCTTGGCAAGCACAACCGCCACGGCTTTCGCCGACGAGGTCGACGATGCCCTGGCCGCGATCGCCAAGGTTGGACCGCAGGCGGTCGGCTCGGTCGCGGCGCGTCAGGCCCACGATCTGTTGGCGCGCCGTGGGACCGAGGTGCTTCCCAAGCTTTTGGCGGCGATGGACACCACGAACGTCGTCGCCGCCAATTGGTGCCGCAGCGCCTACGAGAACATCGTCGAACGCGAGCAGGCGAGGACGCAACCCTCGTTTCCACTCGCCGAATTGCGAGGGTTCGTCGCCGATCCCGCCCACCAGGGACGCGTCCGCCGGCTGGCGCTCAAACTGCTCGACACCCTGGAACCGGAATTCAAATCAAAGCAAATTCCTCGCATGCTCGACGATCCCGAGTTCCGCGCTGACGCGGTGCAGGCGACACTTGACGCCGGGACCAAGGCCGAAGCGGCGGGCGACCGCGAGGCGGCCGTGGCCGAATTCCGCAAGGCGTTCGAGCACTCGCGCGCCGCCGACCAGGTATCGCAATCCGCCGCCAGGCTGGTGGCACTGGGCGAGACCACCGACATCGTCGCGCACCTCGGTTTCGTGGTCGATTGGTATTTGATCGGTCCCTTCGACGCTCCCGAGTACAGCGGTTTCGCTACGGTGTTCCCGCCGGAAGAAATTAGCAATGGTAGCGGAATTCGTGAGAATTCCGAGGTCCCCGTTCAAACTCCGACGATTTCCGCCGTGGTGAACCTCCAGGCCCAGTACACGGGGCAGGGCGATCGCCCGATCGGCTGGCGGCGGCACCACTCGACCGACTCGTTCGGCCAACTGAACTTGATGACGATGATCGCACCGGCCAAAGAAGCGGTCGGCTACGCGTACAGCGAACTGGTCGCGTCTGGTGAGCTCCAAGCCGAACTGCGCTGCGGCGCCGACGACAACTGCACGGTATGGCTCAACGGCCGGCGCGTCTTGGCACGCGAGCAATGGCTCAACGGCACCCGGCTCGACCGCTTCGTCGTACCCGTACGGCTGCGCGAGGGCACGAACCGGCTGTTAGTCAAGATCTGCCAGGGTCCACAGCACAAGGACCCCGACGTGCCCAACAACTGGTCGCTGCAACTGCGGTTTTGCGACGCGACCGGGGTCGGGCTGGGGCTGGTATCGGGGCTTCCACCGGAGAGCGATCGGAGTCCATGACCAAGATCGAATTCCCAACCCATCCACGCAAGCTCGCCGAAGTCCGGCTGATCGGGGCGCTGTTCGTCTGCTCGATTTGACCGTGAGTCGTACGGGATGATAGACTAATTTTCATGAGCAAAGCCGAAATCCTTGCTGAATTGCCTAAGCTCTCGCCGCGCGATCGGCGCGAGATTCTGGAACACATCATCGAGCTCGATCCGGACGCCCCAATGCTGGAAGAGCGACGCAAGCTCGCGGATGAAACCTTCCGAATGCTCGACGCCTTGGAGTGGCTCAAGCCGGACGCAGGGAATTCGGCGACGAAGAGGCCGGCACGAGTGCAGTCAGGCCGGAAAGCCTAACCAACTGCGTCGGCTCGGTAAATGCCGGCGGGCTCCGTCTCACCAACGTCGAGCGCTCGCAGCGACGCCAATTCGCCGAACAAGTTCGTGATCAGTTCCGCCACGGCCTTCTGGTCGGCCTCGGGCAACTCGTGCCCGACCAATTCGCGGGCCGCGGCGTCGATCGTCGCGGCGGAAATCGATTGCACGGGCTTAGAACCGGGTTCCATACTTATCTTCATTCCTTTGCCGTTTTGTCGTTTCGCTGTGATTCGAGTATCCGCCCAATATCTTCAACCGCGGTTTCAAGCGACGTGGCCGCCATCTTGTAGTTCGTATGTACCGAAACCTCGGGCTGCAAGCACGCGAAGTCGGCGGTGGCCTGGCGAAGTTTGGCGAACTTCTTGTGGGCCAGCTTGAGGTACTCGGCGGCGTCCCTGGCGTTCCAGGCCGGGCCGAGCGAAAGGCTGTAGTCGTAGAGCGTGCGGACGACTTCCATCAGCTCCTCGTCGTCCTCCGCCTCCTCAGAGTGCTTGACGAACGTTCTCACCACCCAGACGTGGCTCAACAGAGCGTCGATACGTCGCATCGCTTCGTCGGGCGTCATGGAAATCGTTGGGTTGTAGGTGTCAGGTGGAGTGTAGCGTGGGCTTTAGCCCGCGTCCTAGTAACAACGAAAACGCGGACTAAAGTCCACGCTACGACCTAAAAAGCCCAACGTCTTCTTATGCCGGTTGCTCCGCCGTCTTTGGCTTGGCGGCTGGATTCGCGGGGGGGCCGTGGCCCGCTTTGGGTGCGAAGACAAGCACCGTCACGGCTCCGGCGACGACGATGATCAGGCCGGCGTAAAACAGCGGGCTGATCTCGCCGACGGCCTTGCCCGCCACGCTGACGAAGGTATTGATGACCGGCGCGCAACCGAAGACCAACGGCATTACGTAGACCGGTTTGCCGCCGAAGTTGAAGGCCATGATGATGCCCAGCGCCCCGACCGCTCCCGCCGCGCCGCCAGCCAGGCTCCAAAGCGAACCGTTGAACGTAAATTCCGGAGATTTCCCGGGGGTTTGGATGTGCTCACCAACGGTTTGCAATATCAGAAACGGCACGACGACGGCAATGGCGAAGTAGGCCACCCCGACGCAGATCAACGGTCGAAGGCGGCTCCCTTGCATCAACATCTGCCCCTTGTGCAACACAGGACCATAGACCCCCCAGCAGAGTGCGGTCATGGCCACGAACAGCGTGATCAGCGTCATCTCCTTAGCCGATAGCCGTTCAGTCGGGCCGTGGGCAGATGCGGAATCCTTAGACGCCGCCGTCTCCGTCTTCGGTTTTTCCTTCTCGGCCGCGGAATTTTCAGCCTCGGCCGAGTTCTTCGCCAATGGCGCGGCTGACTTGGCAGGTGACGGTTTGAACACCAGCACCGTCACCGCTCCGGCGGCCACCAGGATCAGGCCGGCGATGAACACCGGCCCCGGCTTCAACTGGCCTTTCGAGCTCAAGATCGTGTAGAACGTGTTGACCACCGGCGCGCAACCGAAGACCAGGGGCATTACATAGACCGCGCCGCGATTATCCAACTCCAGAGCCAAAATGATGCCCAGCGCTCCAACCGCCCCCGCCGCTCCGGCTTCCAGGCTCCAGATCATCCCTTGGCCCGTCCAGTTTCCCTTTTCGCCGTACAGTCGCAGCAGCACGCCGGGCACCACGATGGCGATCACGAAGTACGCCACGCCGACACAGATGAAAGGGCGCAAATGGCCCATATCCTCTACGCCGTGGCGCAGCACCGGGCCGTAAACTCCCCAACACAGGGCCGTCAGGCCGGTGAATGCGAGGACGAGCAGGAAATTCTTCATCTCGGCGTTGCCCCCGGGGCGGAAGTACGTTGGTTAGTTGACGGACCTAGTGTAGCAGGGCGACAAGTGATTTGCACCCCACCGTGGCGGAATGCAGTGGCCGCGGAGCGGCCGACGACGGACAACTATCGCTTGCTCTCTCGCGAGTGCATAGCCTAAAATGCATGGCATGCGCCACGCCGACGGTTGCCATGAATTCCGCGAACGCTGGAGTTGCTCGCGACGCGAGGTCCTCTCGGTCGGCGCCGCGGCTGGGTTCGGCCTCTCGATCGCCGACTGCCTGCGCGGCCGCGAACTGGCCAGGCCCGCGGTCGAAAGCGTGATCTTGATTTACCTGCATGGCGGACACCCGCAACACGAGACGTGGGACCCGAAACCGCTGGCGCCGGCCGAGGTGCGCGGCGAGTTTGGCCAGATCGCGACCTCGTTGCCGGGTGTCTTCATAAGCGAGGTGCTGCCGCGTTCGGCGCGGATCGCCGACAAGTTGACGATCATCCGTTCGCTCTCGCACGAAAACGCCAATCACGTGCAGGCCAGCCTGGCGGCGATGACCGGCCATGCCCATCCTCGCGAGGCCGAAGCCCGCGGCGACTTTCCCCCTTCGCCCGGCGATTTTCCCCCCTTCGGCGCCGTCGTCGACTGGTGGCGCGGGAGCCAGGGCACGCTGCCCAACTGGGTGCGGATCGGACCCTTGATGCACCGCGCCAATGGAACGGTGCTGCACGGGCAGTTGCCCGGCTTCCTGGGTGAAACGCACAATCCGCTCGTCATCGACCAGGATCTTCAAGCCGACAAGATCCGCGTCGAGGCCGTCGAGCCGAGGATTGGCGTCGAACGCTTGCGCGACCGCCGCAAGCTATTGGCCGACCTCGACGGCCGGCGGCGCCGGCTCGACGCGGCGGCCACCGGGTCATTGGACCACTACCAGCGCCGGGCGCTGGAGTTGTTGGCCTCCGACGCCACGCGGCGGGCGTTCGACCTGGCCGTCGAAACACCGGCCATGCGCGAGCGCTACGGCCGCACGCAGTTCGGCCAGTCGTGCCTTCTGGCGCGGCGGTTGGCCGAGTCGGGCGTTCCGTTGGTCAATGTCCACTACTGCAAGAGCCCGAGCGGTTCCTGGGACACGCACGGAGACAACTTCCGCCAGATGCGCGACGTGTTGGGACCGACCTTCGACCGCGCTTTCGCGGCGCTGGTCGATGATCTCGACGAGCGCGGCGCGCTCGAGCGGGTGTTGGTGTTGGCCACCGCCGAGTTCGGCCGCACGCCGCGGATCAACCGCGCGGCGGGCCGCGACCATTGGCCCTGGGTCTATTCGATCGCGATGGCCGGGGCGGGCTTGCGACGGGGCACCGTCTACGGCGCTTCCGATCGCCTCGGCGCTTACCCTGCCGAGGCGGCCCACGACCCTCGCGACCTTGCCGCCACGATCTATCAACTGCTCGGCGTCCCCGCCGATACGGAACTCTACGACAACCAACGACGCCCGCACCCGCTCGTGGTCGGCAAGCCGATCACTGGGATTCTTTAGGAGCCTTGGCGTGCTGCGCATCCTCGGTTCACGAAAGACCCTTTGCGACGGCTTTACCCGCCGGGATCTGCTTCAGGTGGGTGGAATGGGGATGTTCGGGCTTGGGCTCTCCGATGCGCTGCGTCTTCAAGCCGCGCAGACCGCAAAGCCCACTCCCACGTCGACGTTCGGCAAGGCTAAGGCCTGCATCCTTCTGTTCCCGTTCGGTTCGCCTCCCCAGCACGAGACGTTTGATCCCAAGCCCGATGCTCCCGTTGAGGTCCAGGGCGAGATGCGGGCAATTTCGACGAGCGTGCCAGGCCTGCAAATCGGTGAGGGCCTGCCACAAGTGGCCCAGATCATGGACCGCGTGACGGTCGTGCGTTCGATGACGCACCCGTACCCCGTTCACGGCGTGGCCTACGCCCTGACCGGCATGCCGACTTATTCTCCGGCCATCGAGGCCAGCCCGCGCGCGCCGGAACACTGGCCCTTCCTCGGCTCGTTGGTCGATTATCTCGACCAACGGAGCGCCGGCGGAGTGCCGCCGGAGGTTCCGCGGAACATGGGCCTGCCCTGGCAGTTCGGTTCGAAGAGTAGCCTGCCTACGTTGGCCGGTCCTTACGCGGCGTTCCTCGGGCAAGCCTACGACCCGGTCTGGACCGAATTCGACGGCAAGGGGACGAAGGTCGTGCCCAAGCTCTCCGACGGACAAACCAACGACGTCTACGATCCATTCGCGGGAATCGCTTCCGACGGCAAGTTCAAGCTCTCCTCGAGCGGCGAATTGCCGGCCGACGTTTCATTGGCACAACTCGGGATGCGGCGGTCGCTTTTGGCGCAATTCGACCAGGCCCGTTCATGGCTGGCTGACGATGCGAAGGTCGAAGCTTTCGACAAGCAGCGGCAGATGGCCTGGTCGCTGATCGCCACCAGCCGGATCCGCGAGGCGCTCGACATCGCGCGCGAGCCGGCGACGTTGCGTGAGCGGTACGGGATGACGCTTTTCGGGCAAGCCTCGCTCGCGGCGCGGCGGCTGGTCGAGGCGGGGAGCCGTTTCGTCTCGGTCTTCTGGGACCCCTTCGAGCCGTTCGGCGGCTCTTGCTGGGACACGCATGCCAACCATTTTCCGCGACTGAAGGAGTACTTGCTGCCGGTCTTCGACCAGACCTATTCGGCCCTGATCCGCGACCTCGACGAGCGCGGCTTGCTGGACGAAACGCTGGTCGTCTGCGTCAGCGAGCACGGACGCACACCGAAGATCGACTCGAAACCCAAGGGGGCGGGGCGGCACCATTGGTCGCGCGTCTATTCGGCGGTCTTCGCCGGTGGCGGCGTCGCTCGGGGCAAGGTCGTCGGTCACAGCGATGCGCACGGCGGCGACGTCAAAGACACACCCATCTCACCCAAGGACGTGCTGGCCACCACGTTTCACCTCTTAGGGATCGACCCGCTCACCATGGTCACCGATCCACTGGGCCGTCCGTTGCCGATCGCCGGGGATGGCGTGGTGAGAAGCGAGTTGTTGGGCTGAAGCGGCGTTGATAGAGTACGGCCCGCTTCTGGCCGTCCTGCCCCACTGTCGTCAGTCGCTTCTGGTATTGTCTAGCTGGCACGCGAGAACGCCTGGCGTAGGTTAGGCTTTCCAGCCTGACTGCGAAATAGCTTGGTCCCATCAGGCTGGAAAGCACTGGAACGCCTAACCAAGTGGCTTTAAATCGCAGATTGCGCAGCTCGCGGGTATTCCAATCGCACAGCAACGGGTGGAGACAACCATGGCCAAAAAATCACGTTCCAAAAAGGCACCACAGCGCAAAGGTACGGCAAACACCCGACGTAAGCCGGCGCCACGGCCCTTGCCCAGCAATTTACCGAATCCAGCAAGTGATAGCGACCGGCGTCTGCGGCAGGTCACGCGCCATGCCCGAACCTTGAAAGTCTTGGAGCGAATCATGGGCAAGGGATGCTGGAATGCAAAGAATCTGGCCGCCGAATTGGAGTGTTCCGAACAAACGATCCATCGCGTCCTCAACATTCTGGAGTCGGCGGGCGTGCCTTGGCGTTTCGACAAAAACGAGCGCTGCTACCGCGTCCTGCCCGGTTTCCGTTTCCCAACATTGCGGCTCGACGACGAGGAGCTGCTTGGTCAGGCCGTTAGCACCGCGATCGCTGAAGCCCCGGGGCTAAAAATCGGCGTCGGCGCCAAGCCCACCACCCGTAAACTGGCAGACGCGGCGGGAGAGAAAGCGGAGAAGATCCTGCGCGAGGCCGCGGACCTGGTTTCCGTTTTCTCGCTCCAGCTCGCCGACCACGGCCGAGCGCAGGACGTGATTCACGCTGTCCAATGGGCCTTGCTCCGGCACCGGCAACTCGTGGGCGACTACCAAAGCCCCTACCAGCAACGCCCGGTCCGATTGCAGTTGCACCCCTACCGGCTGGCGCTGGTCAAGCAGGCCTGGTATCTGATTGCCCGCCCGGACGGCGAGGATGCGCCCAAAACGTACCGCATAGCCCGCTTCCAGTCGCTGCAGATGGTCGATGAAGCCGCCGAGGTGCCCGAGGAATTCGACCTTCGCGACTACTTCGGCGACGCCTAGGCCGTCTATCGCGGCACGACGAACTACGACGTCGCGATCGCCTTCGATAAGAACGCCGCCCCGCTGGTGACCGAAACCATCTGGCACCACACCCAGCGGGTCGAGCGTCGCCCGGACGGCGGTGCCGTGCTGCATTTTCGTGTCGCCGGGCTTGACGAAATCGTCCACTGGGTGCTCGGCTGGTCGGGACGGGCGAAAGTGATCAGTCCGCCGGAGTTGCGCGAGAAGGTCGTCGAACAGTTGCAAGCCGCTCTGAAGTTCCAAGAAATCTGAGAATCTTTTTTCGCCTCTGCCCCACTGTCGGCAGTGACGTCTGGTATTTATGGAACTGTGGAGCTGTGGCTCCCGGAGAGACGCAGGCCCCGCGATGGGGTGGCGGCCAATCCTCTGCCTACCAGGCAAGGGTCGCGAATATGGGTACGGCACCGCTCGGCACAGTTCGCAGCGAAGGTGTCCAATGCCCGCGACCAATTCCCTGGGCCCATAGGCACGTGCGGCGCAACGCCTTGAAAAAGTCCATCTCCGGGGCCACGCTCCGAGTTTTGTCCCTACTACAAAAAGGAGCTTGCATGCACGACATTCTTGAGTCCCACGTCGAATACTGCTGGATCGACATGCCGGCGGATCCTCGCGAAACCGACGTGCCCGCCCCGTTGCCGCGCGTCGCGCGAATGGATTCGTTGCTCGCCGAGCTCGCAGTGGCAGAAACGGGGCCATGTCAATCCTGCGCCGACGGGATCGAGTTGCCGGTGGCGCTGGAGGACGACGAGGACTTCATTCTGGAGTTGGACGATGAAGAGGGCTGAGGCTAAAAAACTTGCGCGCGACGACTTCGACCTCGACCGCCTGTTGGCCACCGTCGCCACGCCGCGCGCACGGGAGACGGCGCGGCGCCGTTGGCGGACTGCGACGCGAATGCTCTTTCTGCCCCGACATTTGACGGGTGCCTGGTACTGGGTGCCGCTCCCAGCCGGCCGCGGCGAGGTTTCCTGGGAGGTGCAAGTGTTCTTCGACGCCTGGGCGCCGTCGTCAGACCACGTTGGCGTCTGGAAGCACGTCGTCGATTCGCTCGAATACCATTGGCGACGCCCACTGGTGGGGATCGAAAATGGCAGCCTGCCGCGTGGCCATGTGGACGAGCAATTGCCGGACGTGCCGGACGACATGCCACTGCCGATCGATTACGCCAGCCTGCCGCGCGGCCGCGTGAGCCGGCGGATCGCCCAGGACCTGCGCTACGGCGCGCGGATCCTTTACCACGGCAACGACGCGCCGCGCGGCGGTGGCGGCCTGACAGCCGTGCGGCGCGCGTTCGACCTGCCGCGGTCGGCGGCGGCGATGTTCGACGATCACGAGCGCTGCATCGCCGGCCAGCCGGAAGCCTTGTCACGGGCCTTGGGAATCGACTTGAGAATCAAGGGGGGCGAAGTTTCTGACCTGGATTGGGATGAGGACGAAAGATGTTGATAGGACGCCTGGCTTCAACAGATGCCACCGGCTTGCCCGGTGGAGTATCACGCTGGCAGCTACGAACGGCCGGCCCAAAAAACCAAATGATTTTCCCTGCCGACGCCGTTGCCCGGCCGCTGCCGCAGGCAGCGGCCGGGCAACGGCGATTTGAAGACATGAAGGGAGGCCGCCGTGAGTAGCAGCCAACGTCAGCAACCACCGGGCGAGCCGGTGGCATGGCGTCCTCCACCCTGTGGCGGAATAAACTTGTATCAAAACCAAACAGCGCGTGACCCGACATTTGCGCAATCCGCAAACCACCACTGCTTCACACTCGAGGCGTACTTGACGCCTGACACCCATCCATCGACCGCCTTGCCCTACGGCACCGCCGATCTCGATCCGGTTCCACGTTTCGTGGACGGCCCGCGTCGCCAGGTTGGCTGCTACGTTCGTGGCTGCGTCCACGAATTGCGTCCGCCGACGCGCCATCGCGGCAGCGGCGACACGTGCCCCGACCACGGCATCCGCTGCCATGCGAGTACCGATTGTACCTATTCCTATACCGACCCGCGGCGGAACTTCATCATCGACGCCGAGCTCGCCGGGGAACGAGTGTTGGGGCACCCCTCCAAGTTCGAGAGCCACCGGTTCGGCCTTGAAAACTCCGAGGACGCCCTAACCTGGAACGTGTTCCGCTCCTTCCAGCGGGCGTACGTGCTGCACCGCGTCGCCCAACAGATCACCGGCTTGCCGCGCTCCGACGAGCCGAAGCTGTTCCTCTGGGGCATCAGCGTTTCAGACAACATGTTCCAGCCGTGGGACCTGCTGCGCCGTGCCCGCGAACGGTTTGAAACCAACTTGCCCCTAAAACGCCCACTTACCGAGCCCGATATCGCGCTCTGGCTGCCGGGCGTGTACTTGATCCTGATCGAGGCCAAGTTCATCAGCCCCAATCCGGTCTACACCGATGGCCGGCGAACGAACGCGACCTCGCTCACCAAGCAGGAGCTGCTTGACATCTACCAGGATCGCGAGCTTTCGATCCTCGACCAGGATCAGGCTCGCCGCCGGCCGCGAGTGCATTACCAACTCTGGCGGAACATGGTGTTCGCCGAGTGGATGGCCCGCGCAGACGCCCAAACCACGCGCGCCTACCACGCCAACCTCACGCGCCGCGGGCACGAGGCCGAAAGTTGCCGCGAATTTCACGGCTTGGTAAGGCCCGAATTCGCCGATCGCTTTGCCCACGTTTCGTGGGAGGAGCTCGACGCCTTGGCTGCCGGCACGGCCGAATTGGCTCGGCTGCGGAAGTACCTGCGGACCAAAACCGCCCGTTTGCGGCAGGCGTTTGCGCTCAATTGAAGGCCCGAAATTTGAAACACGATCAATTGGAAAAGTTGTCAGGTCGGCGCACCACGGGATACGCTCGCGAGTCGACGGCATGGTGGTCGCGACCCCAACGGGGTCATATTCCCCAGCCCAAGGCAACGCCCTGGGAATTTGGCCCAATTTCACGTCTTCACCCCAACGGGGTGACACCGCAGGCGCACCGGAGTGGGGTCACGATGGCGACGCGCGGCCAAACGATATTGAGGCGATGGACCATCGCGCGTTGCGAGGTAGCGCCCTTTCAGGGCTTACGACGGTTCCTCGGGAACGGTCCCCAGGGCTGCGCCCTGGGCTTTCGAATTACGCACCTTTGGTGCTACAGCGGGCACCGACGGACGCAAACGAAACCTTGGATTGGCAACCATACGAACCTTCCGTCCGCCCGTTCGAATCTCGCGTTGACCCAGGAGCCAATATGCCCAACGAATCGGTGACTTGCCCCAGTTGCGGCTCGCCTTCATGCACGGAGTACCGCGCGAATGCCTTCGTCTGCCAGAATTGCGACGGCACGTTTCGCTGGCTCAACCCGACCGAGTTCACCATCATCCATCGCGGCGGCACGTGCGCCTGCGGGAGGCGGGGCGTGGGAGGCTGCACGATGTGCGGCGCCGGCGTCTGCAAGAAGCACCACGCCACTTGGCACACGCTCCTCTCCACCTGGCTGCCCCTGAAGTGGTACCGCGTGGCCGACCCGGCGCGCGGCTGGTTACAGCGGTGTGTCGATGGCAACTTCGGCAGTATTTGGCGCGAGCGGCGCGAGCAGTCGTCAATGTGTCGGCTTCCCGTCGAGGTGACGGCACCCGTGTTGAAACAATTGAAATTCGACCAATGCACCGACGTTGACCTGCTCTGCCTGGCCTGCACGGAGGCGTTGTTCGCGAAGCTACTGCGCCCCATCGAAAACCAGATCGCGCGGCTCGAGCGTGCGAACCGGCTCTGCGAACCTTGCCTGGTTGAATACCACCGGAACGCGCCCCACTATTACGACTATTTGTTTGCGGCCGACGAGCGCTGCCTCGCCTGCGGCACGCCGCTTTGCTTCACGCACGTGAAGCGTTGCCGCGGCTGCAAGACCGCCTGGTGCGCGACTCACGCCCCTCCCGAGGGTTTCGAGGGTTGCTGCCGGTGCGCGCCGCCGAGCAGGCTCGCGCGGTTTTTCGCCAGGCGGTTCGGCCTTCCCATGCATTTCCCGAAAATCGCCGGACGACCATGATCGACATGAACTCGCCGCCTCGTGTTGACGACTTTTGCCGTTCGCTCTCGCCGGATTTGGTTGAGTCGCTGGTCAACAACCCGTTTTGGCGGAACATCTGCGCCGATCGGGAACTACAGCCCGAGATCGGCTACGGGAGCATCACGGTCTACTACCGCGGGCAGGCGCTGCTCACGGACCTTCGGCTCGAAGGTGGATCGCTGACTGGTGGATCGCTGACCGCGGCCGTGGACCGCCACTTGCTTCCCTTGGAGTCATCGACGGAAAGCTACCATCGCCACCTTCCCATGCGTTGGCGGGACGACGCGGGCTTTGCGTTCGACCCTCCGCCGTCGCCGCGGGCGATCGCTTTCGGCACGCCCGACGTTTTGCACGCCTACAAGCGAATGGCGAAATTCGCGGGAGCGCCGGACGGGATTCGGCACCGGTTCGCCGTCGACCCGCGCAACCGCATCGTCGACCAAGAGGTCGGGTTCGCTGGCAACGTCCACGGTCCTATCGACCTGGCCTATTTTGATCCGTCGATTGAAAAACTCTGCTTCGCGGTCATCGCGCACCGCGCCGATGAACGGCTGCTGGTGCCCACCGACAAGCCAGCCGTCGTCCTGCAGCTTCGAGCATACGGTGTTTGGCTCGCGCAGCAGCGTGAGTCGATCGCGGCGGCCTACGGTAACGTCGTCCGCCTCAAGCGGGCATTAGGGTTGGGAGAGAGGGTTGAAGGTGTGCCCGAGGAGCTTACGGTGCTGATCAGGCCGTTGCTGATCATCGGTGGCTGCACCGACGTCGCCATCGACGTCGAACGTATTCGCTGGGCTCGTCACCCGGAAAACAGGAATTCCTGGTCGCCGCTCTGGCCCCATCTGGAAGACGTCGCCGCCGGGTTGATCGTTTGCGGTCGGCCGGAGCCGAGCCTCGCGGTCCGGGAGGCGGCCAAACAGGAAGCCGGAGACGGCGAGACGGGGAAGTTCTGGTTCGGGTGAGGCTGGTGTCTGGGCGGCTGATGGTGGCGTCGCATGACGGAGTGTATAGTCTAGGGCTGCGGAATGAACCTCATCCGAGTGGAGTGCAATGAATCCGAATGAATTTCGCGATTTCGTCAAAGCCGCGTCGCGTCGCGCCGTGCTATGTCCCGGTCGCATCGGCGGGCTGGTGCTCACACAGACCGCAAAGAATCGTGAGCCCAGAATCCGTGAGCCCGAGATGCGACATGCTTTGGCGCAAGTCGCGGAGTTAATGGGAGACGTTTATTATGGGATCGAGGTGCCAACCCGAGGAACGTACCGCTTCGTACCTGTCGGCGGGGAAAACAAGGTATCGGCGCGGCACGATTTTGTTGTCCTGCAGGGCGCTAGCTACGACGCAGTGAGACTTAACCTGGTTGAACTGAAGAAGGATCAGCCTGGGATTCCTGCAATCTCGAAGGACTTCCAAAAGCTAATCCGGGAATCCGCCGAACACGGGAAAAGCATGTTGCACATTTGCCACGCGGCGAACCGCAGAACGGTCAACTCAGTGCTGAAAAAATACAACGACGCCCTCTACGCCGCGCTCACGAAGGCACGGCAATACGCCACCGAACATAAGCTCCAATGGCCATTGGATGACGCATCCTGGTTCACGCTGTTCATTTTCGTCGTCCGCAAGAGAGGGCGGGACGGCGGCAATCGTCCGTGGCTTTGCGAGCAGC
>Ga0307374_10006372_pt1 | contig 18594 bp, 16 predicted proteins | sample OX3MG_FD_202532 | JGI IMG/M metagenome (GOLD analysis project Ga0307374, IMG submission 202532) | Soil microbial communities from Risofladan, Vaasa, Finland - OX-3 | ecosystem: Environmental > Terrestrial > Soil > Coastal area > Acid sulfate soil | place: Finland: Risofladan, Vaasa | collected...
TCCCGTGCGCGTGAGCGAAGGCCGACAGCACCGCAATTTGGGATTTATAGCCCAGCCCAACAACTGCATATCTCACCTTGCGTCTTGGTTTGGATGGGATCGTATTACGCAATCCGCCTCCCAGATGTACCGCATCGTATCGGCTTGCTTTTGAGCGGTCGATACAGTGAAAAACGTAGTTTGCGGAGTGAAGAATTAACAGCAAGCCCGGCTCAAATCCGCGCGGTGGGATTTGAACTCGCGAGGCTGCGCGCTTGAAAATACGAGACAACTCTTCGGAAGCTAACAACTACGATTCGATTCCTTTGTTACATGCGACCGCGCCCTGAATTCATGGCCTTCGCGTTAAAAGAGCGCCGTAAATCAAGCGGTCGAGCCGGTCTGCTGAGGCACCGCTTCCGCGGCATTCGTTTCCGCGCTTTTGGGGGCCGCATGAACAACCACGGGATTGGTGAAAAGGACGGCATTCGGAATGACGATTCGCTGCCCGCCTGACGTGTTAATAATCGTTGCGCGCGTCTGAATATCTTCCACCTTCCCGTCAAAGCCAGTGATTGTAATCCAGTCGCCTATTTAAAAAGGTTCTTGCACCAACAGCAGAATCCCGGCGAGGAGATTTTGCAGGATATTCTGGAAGGCAAAGCCGATGGCCACGCTACCGATTCCGAGCATTTTAACAAGGTCGCTGGCGTGAAACGAGGGTGCCACCGTGGATAACGCGATCAGAAACCCTAAGACCACAACCGTCACTTGCGCAAGCCGACCGAGCAACAATCCCAGGCTTTGACGACGCCTCCGGCGCAGACTGAACCGCTTAACGATGGACTTTACCGCGGATGCGATGAACAGAAATACAATGAAAATTATAACGGCCAGAATGAAATTGGGCAGAAGCGAAATAGCGACATTGATCATCCTGCTTCCGCTTGTCCACGCGTTGGATGGATCAATTCTCATGGGATCCTCCGGCAGGACGCGGCTGGGGACGTTGCGAGATCATTGCTTTCGGCGCAGCCTCCCTACAAATTCTCGTGGCCACAAAAATTTTGATTTCACTAACCCGCCTTCTTCATGCAGGCCGTTGATCCCGCTTCAGGCGAAGGAAGGCGAATGCGATGCAAGCGGCGACCAATCCAACCCCGATCCATATGATGGCGTGCACGTGTTGGGTGATCAGGGTGAGAATCCATCGGCCGTACAGCGCGCCGAGTAAACCGAGAATGGCGTACCGGGTTCCTCTTCCCAAGACGAGAGCCGCCAGAAATTTGTTTCGAGAATATTGCGTGGCGCCCGCGGCGATCAAGAAAGGAACCATTGGAAAAGGAGGCGGCAGCAGAGCGGGAATCACGATTGATCCAAAACCCCATTTCGCGAAGATCGTTTTTACTCGCTTCATCCGAGAGATCGACAATCTGCTCCCCAGCCTTCCCTTCCCTTCACCGCGTGCGATCCGGTATGTCAGATAGCCGCCAAGCACCGATCCCGTTGTCGCCATCAAAGCATAATATGGCCACCATCCTTTCTGCTGCGCGCAAAATACAACGGTAGCAACATCCATGCTGCCGGGAATGGGGACTATGGAATTGTCCAGCAGCCCAAGCAAGATTAATCCCGGGCCTCCGAGGCGATGCAACCAACGGAAAAGACCGTGGACCATGCCGTGCCGGGCGACCGAAAACAGAGCCGAAACGAGCAAGTTCCTCCTTGGCCAAGCCTGGCAGCAACCTATATGAGCCGGCGACTTTCAGTGTAAGCTCTTTCGACCCAGGTCAAATAGCTTGAAATCCGGACAGAACGGCAGCGGCGTCACCGTGTTAGATTGGCTTAACTCCCGAAGCGAATGCCGGCAAATCTCTTTAGCGGTTCTCATCCACCGGCCCATAGCCCACTTTTAAGTGCTCGCCAGATAAGATCGGGGTTGCAATGAGAACGGTTGCAGGAATGACCTATCCTCTAACTCATCTCACTCGCAGGCCGACCACAAGAATGGATTGAAAGCGGCGGCGGCCGAAGTCGTGGCAGAAAATCCGACGAATAAAGCAGGCATGGGCAGGGGTCAAAGCTCATCCCCATGTGGTCATTTTTTGGTATTTTTGCCGGCTTCTTTCCCTATCGCATGATTCCGGATTCAGGGCTGTACAGACCAGAAGCTACAAACACCCGGTTTCATCCTATTGACTCGCACTCGTGCTCGCCTTGGCGCCTACGCTCTTTTCCATCTCTCTTGCCAATTTTAGATGTTCTTCGAGAGTCGTCAACGTTGTGGATGCGAAATTCTTTATGTCCTCATTGGTGCCGCTGTTAGATTCTTTTTTGAATGCGGCGATATCCTTTTCATGATCGGTTACCATATCCCGCGCATAAGCCCTATCGAATTCCGCTCCCGAGAGTCCGGAAAGGCGATCGTAGGCGGCCTGATCTTTCTGATTCAGATCGGAGGGAAGCGCGATGTTATTTCTCGCAGCAATGCCCTTCAGTTGGTCGTCGGCTTTCGAGTGGTCCGTCTCCATACGATTGCCGAATGCTTTTACCACATCGCTTGAGCTCTTTTCCTGCGCGAACTGGCCGCGCTTGACTTCCGCCATGCCACCCGACGCCGCTTCCGCAGCAAAGCTCGCGTCCATGGACCGCCGTGTAGAACCCTACCCGAATACCACGCTGCCGCTTGCCACAGCCAGAACAATTACGGCAAGACTGCAACCGTATGTATGAAGTCTTTTCGCTATTTTCATGGCTCTTCCCCCTGCAATCTCGTGCCACGCTAACCACAGGCTAGAAAAGCAACGGCGAAGGCTCAACCAGCCAACGTTGGTAGATTTGATTGGGATTCGGTGTACGCGTTTGAAGTGTTCCCGACGGCTCCCGTCCGTTTTTTACTGACCGTCATAGTTACTAAGCTATTCAATAGCCAGGGGAAAAAGGTCGAGGCATTCATCGGAAGGGCCTCCACTCCAGCATATTCCATTCTGGGAAGCGCCTAAGCGCAAGTGCCGCCGCTACAATTTTCAACCCGGACGGCGCACATTTGCCATACATGAAAACTTCTGAAGGACTAGTTGCTTGTCCCGATAGTGATCGCTCTCAAGGCATCGGTACAATCGCCGGGCTTGTTATTCCAAACCGTTCGCGCCCTCTGTCGATCAATGACAGCGGACTGAATCAGGAGAATGAAAAATGTCTCGAAGGATTCCATGGCTGAAATTGTGCTTGCCGTCGGCAGCAATTCTCATCGCATTGTTGGCAAGTCCTGGCAGCCTGCGCGCTCAAGGCCTTGAGCTCAGCGGCGGTTGGGCACACGTGACCGGCGATTTTGGACTGGATGGTTTTGATTTGGGTGCGGCCTGGTGGGTCGCTCCAAAAATCTCGCTGGCCGCGGAATATGACGGCGTGTACGATACATCGCGGGTGGGAACATTTGAGTTCACGAGCGTCGGAGCGATCGCATCGAAAAGCCACTTGCAAGATTTTCTGATTGGACCACGCTTTTATTTTGCCCATAGAAACATCGGCAAATATTCACTGGAACCGTTTGGAGAGGTTCAATTCGGAGTCTCTCACCTGAAATCGACGGTACAGGAGGGGGCCGAGCCTTCCATCACGAATTCCGATAGCGCCTTTTCATGGATGCTCGGAGGAGGCGCGGACTATCGGCTCAGCTCGCACTGGTCTGCCCGAGGCAATTTGGACTTACTACGCACGCATTTGAATAGCGCGGCACAAAGTCGTCTCAGGCTCGTCCTGGGCATAGCGTATACGTTCGGAACCTCACAGTAATCGTCTTGCGGGCTCTGGCGCAACCCTTCCAGGATTTGGACGGTCCCTCGCCAGGGCCCTTTTTTTATTCCCGCGGATGCCACGCTCATACGCTGCCTACACAAATACGTCACCCATTGAGTGTCAAAGTAATTCAGACAGCAAAATGGCTGTATTTGAGTGTGGGAGTGCGAGCAGCCTTAGTAGTACGTTACTTTGCTTTTTCGAGTTCGGCGATGAGGGCAGGAACGATCTCGAAGAGATCGCCGACGATGCCGTAGTCGGCAACTTCGAAGATGGGTGCGTTCGGGTCTTTGTTGATGGCGGCAATCGTACGCGCGCCCTTCATGCCCACGACGTGCTGGATAGCGCCGCTGATGCCAAGGGCCAGATAGAGCTTGGGAGCGACCGTCTGGCCGGAACTGCCGACCTGGCGGTCCATGGGGAGCCAGCCCTCGTCGCAAATAGGGCGCGAGGCACAAATCTCTCCGCCCATGAGCTTCGCGAGCTTTTCGGCCATGGGAATATTTTCGGGCGCCTTGATGCCGCGGCCGACGGAAACGAGAATGGGCGCCTGGGTGAGGTCCACGGCCTGCTTGGCTTCGCGAAAAAGATCGAGGGGGATAGTGCGAATCTGCCCGGGCTTTAGCTCGACGCTCACGGATTTTACGGGCGCGCTGCCGCTCGCGTGCTTGGCGACGAGATCGGCGCGGAATGCGCCGGCCTGGAAGGAAACGACCCAAGGCGGCTCTCCCGTGAAGACCACGTCGGCGGCCGTGCGGCCTTGAAACATCTGGCGGACGAAGATGAGCTTGCCATTTTCGCGGCGGTAGCCGATGCAGTCGCCAATCATTCCCTTGCCCATGGAAGCGGCGAGCTTGGGCGCGAAGTCGCGCACCTGATAGGTGTGCGGCAGGAGAACGAGATCGGGCTTTGCACTTTCGATTACTTGGCGGAGGGCGATCGAGAAACCGTCAGGCGTATATTTTTCGAGCAGATCGTGCTCGACGAGAAGCACTTCATCGAGCTGCGAGGCGGCGAGCTCGGCGGCGAGGGCGCCAACGCCCTTGCCGATCACGACGGCGGAGAGCGAGGCGCTGGCCTCGCGGGCGATTTGCTGGGAGGCAGCGAGAGTTTCCAAGCTGACGCTGTTCCATTTGCCGGCGCGCTGCTCGGCGATGAGAAGAATTTTCATGATGCGATCTCGCGGGAATCCCGCACAAAGCCCTCATCTTTAAAAAAGTGAGCCCAGCAACCACAACGACAAAACATCTTCGTCTCTAAAGAGGCCAGCTACAGACGCAAGTTACAGCACGCGGGCCTCGTGCTTGAGTTTTTCGATCAGCTTGGCGGCAACTTCCCGCGGCTGGCCCGTGATGTATTCCGTCTTCTTCGACTTCTTCGGAACGTAAATGCGCTCGATGCGCTGCGACGGCGGATCGGAAACGCCGAGCGAGGCGCGGTCCACGGTGGCGATTTCTTTTTTCTTCGCGGCCATGATGCCCTTGAGCGTGGCATAACGCGGCTTGTTGATGCCGGACTGGATCGTGAGGACCGCGGGCAAAGGCAGCTCGATCCACTGGAACCATCCGGCTTCGAGTTCGCGCTTGAGCTTCAGGCGGTCGCCGGCGACTTCGATGGCCATGATGATGGTGGCGTGCGGGCGGCCGAGAAGCTCGGCGAGCAAGACGCCCGTTTGACCGAAGCCCTGGTCATCGCTCTGCAAGCCGGTGAGAAGAAGATCGAAGTTTTCCGCCTTGATTGCGGCGGCAAGCGAGCGAGCGGAATTCAACGGATCGAGCTGGAAAAATTCGCTGTCGGACACGTGGATACCGCGGTCGGCGCCCTTGGCGAGGGCTTCCTTGATCGTTTGCTTGGCACGGTCGGGGCCCATGGAAATGGCGACCACTTGCCCGCCCTGCTTCTCCTTAAGGCGCAGGGCCTCTTCGAGGGCGTAGGTGTCGGGCTCATTGGTCTCAAAGGCGATGTCGGCTTCGCGAATCCAGGAGCCACCTTCGAGAATGGCGAGAGGTGCGTCTTTAACGGGAACCTGCTTGACACAAACACCGATCTTCAACATGGCCTCCCCAAACTATGGCCTCCCCGACCGGGACGCGTCCCAAAACGCGAGCCACGGAACCAGCACAAATTTATTTGGCGTCCCAGCGCTTGAATAATAGCGAGGCGTTGGTGCCGCCGAAGCCGAACGAATTTGAGAGCGCGTAGTTCACATCGGCCTTGCGCGCGTGGTTGGGGATGTAATCGAGATCGCACGCAGGGTCGGGATTCTCCTGATTGATCGTGGGCGGAAGAATTTGATCGCGAAGCGCGAGAACGCTGATGCCCGCTTCAAGACCACCGGCTCCGCCGAGAAGATGGCCGGTCATGGACTTGGTGGAGCTGATGGGGACTTTCCTGGCGCGCTCGCCGAAAACATGCTTGAGGGCCGTGGTTTCGATGACGTCGCCAATGGGCGTGGAAGTGCCATGGGCGTTGACGTAGCTAACTTCATCGGGAGAAATTCCCGCGTCATTGAGAGCCGCCATGGAAACGCGATAGCCGCCGTCGCCCTGTTCGGCCGGCTGGGTGATGTGATAAGCGTCGCCGGACATGCCATAGCCCACGATTTCGGCGAGAATATTTGCGCCGCGACGCTGGGCATGATCGAACGATTCGAGAATCAGGACGCCCGCGCCTTCTCCCACGACGAAACCGTCGCGCTGCGCATCAAAGGGACGGCTGGCGCGCTCCGGCTCATCATTGCGCGTGGAAAGAGCGCGCATGGCGGCGAATCCGCCAACGCCCATGGGCGTAACAGCCGCTTCCGAACCGCCCGCGATCATGACTTCGGCGTCGCAGCGCTGGATGATCTTGAAGGCGTCGCCCACCGCGTGGGCCGAAGCCGAGCAGGCCGTGGCGGTGGCGGAATTGGGACCTTTCGCACCGTAGCGAATGGAAACGTGGCCAGAAGCCAAGTTGATGATCGCCGCAGGGATGAAAAACGGAGAGATCTTTCCGGGACCGCCGTTCAGATATTTGGAATGCTCGCGTTCGATGACGTCGAATCCGCCGATGCCCGACCCAATGTAAACGCCGGTGACATTGGCAATGGCGGGTGTGATTTCAAGCGCGGACATGCGCATGGCGAAGTCGGAAGCCGCCAGGGCCAGCTGAATGAAGCGGCCCATCTTCTTCAGCTCTTTTTTCTCGACCCAGTTCAGCGGGTCGAAGCCTTTTACTTCGCCGGCAATGCGGCAATCGAATGCACTGGCATCGAAGTGAGTGACGGGACCGATCCCGCTCTTTCCCGCGAGCAGGCTGCGCCACACCTCGTCCGTGCCGATACCGCATCCGCAGACCAAACCAACACCCGTCACGACAACTCGGCGGTTCAACGAAAATCTCTCCTGTTCGGAATGGAACAACCGGGCGAACTACTTCGTTGCCTTGGCGTGCTTCTCGATGTATTCGATGGCGTCCTTCACCGTAGCAATCTTTTCGGCATCCTCATCCGGAATTTCGATGCTGAATGCTTCCTCGAAGGCCATTACCAGTTCGACCGTATCGAGCGAGTCCGCACCCAAGTCATCTACGAACGATGCAGTCGGAGTCACTTCCCCTTCGTCCACACCGAGCTGCTCGACAATAATTTGCTTCACGCGTTCTTCGACGCTGGCCATTCTGGTTTGTCTCCTCCGGTATCAGCAATCCTAAGCCCCTGGACGGTAAGGCAGGCGCGGGGTGCACCGTAATTAACCTGCCCATTCTATGCGCGGCAACATGGCCGGGTCAACACACTCCTCACTCCATGCTGCCTTCGCGGAAATACGAATTGAAATCGCCCCGGGGAAGTTACCATGCGCTTAGACTTCGCCATTCCCGCCCTGTTAAAATGCCGCCGTTTCAGCGTCGCCGGTGTAACATAGTAAATGAAAGGAACCTGAATGCCCGACTACACCGCCGATCATGCGCGCGCAGGAATCGATGCGAAACTACCGAAGCTCGAAACATGGCCCAATCATTTTCCGGGATACGAAATCACCATCCGTTTCCCGGAGTACACTTCCGTTTGCCCCAAGACCGGACTGCCGGACTACGGCACGATCACCATCCAGTACCAGCCCAGCAAGCATTGCCTGGAATTAAAAGCTCTCAAGATGTACCTGCTGGCTTACCGCGATCTTGGAATCTTTTACGAAAACGCGGTCAATCGCATGCTGCGGGATGTTACCGCCGCGGTTCGCCCCTCCTGGTGCACGGTGACCGGAGAGTTCACGCCGCGCGGAGGGCTGGTCACATCCGTCGTGGCCCGCTGGCCTCGCCAGAGCAGCGGCAGCCGTCAACGGAGATAGACTTCCCGCCCCGGGTCGGTGATAATCATTTATCCCAGTGATCCTTATTGACTTGAAGGAGGCCCGATGAGTCTAACTCCGAATCCGAACGTCCCCAGTGAGCCCCCCGTTGTTGAAGCGGCCTATCTCCCACGCTGGGTGATTCTACTTTTCGTGATCGCGTTTGCATTGGTCGGATACCTGTTCTATGCGAACTATACGGAACGCCAGTCGGCTCGCGCCATTCAAGACGCCGCGGACAAAAAGACGCAGGCTCTCGGCGAGGAAGTCGACAAGACCAATGCGCGCATCGCCGACCTTAAAGGGCAACTCGACGTCACCTCGCAAAAGCTGGGCCTAACGCAAGATGAACTCGCTCGCGCTCGCGGCCTGGCACAATCGATCCGCAAGGATCAGCAGCAAAGCGACCAACAACTCCGGCAGCAAATCGGCGCCGTCCAGGCGGACACGACAACGAAGTTCGGCCAGGTGACCACCGAACTCAGCGGTACGCAGAGCGACGTGGCGGCCACCAAGGCGGACCTGGAATCGACCAAGAGCAAGCTACAGAGCACCGTCGGCGACCTGGGCGTTCAGAGCGGCTTGATCGCGCGAAACCATGACGAGGTCGAGGAGCTCAGACGCCTTGGCGAGCGCGACATTTTCGAATTCTCGCTGACCAAGGAGAAAAAACCCCAGCACGTTGGCCCGATCCAGGTGGTTCTCCGCAAGACCGATCCCAAGCACTATCGCTACACCATGGACGTGGTCGCCGACGACAAGAACATCGAGAAGAAAGATAAGACCGTCGGAGAGCCCGTGCAATTCTACGTGCGTGGCGCCCGCGCTCCCTACGAGATCGTCGTGTTCGACATTACAAAGAAGGACGCCAAAGGCTACTTGAGCACGCCAAAATCCGCGAGCTCCGCCCCCCCTGCGGAGAAAGCCAGCACTCCGCCAGGCTACTAGATCGATATGGGAGACGCGCCGGGCTCGTTCGGACCGCCTCGTGGGCCCGGCGCGCAGATCACCGGAGAGCAGGTCGCGCTGCGCAACGAGCAGCTCTCGCACACGACGATTGGAACGAAACATTTCTTTTCCAGGCGTTCGCGCATTTCCGCTGCCGTGCGTTCCGGCGTCGCCGCAGCAACCGTTTGCCTCTTCCTTCTTTCCGGCTCGACACTCTTCGCGCAAGCGTCCAGCCCCGCCGTACAACAGCCCATCCAAACCACGGCCGATCTCGTAAAAGTGGATGCCAGCGTAATCGATAGCCACGGCAATTTTGTCGGCGGCCTCGCGCAGGACAATTTTCACGTTCTCGATAATGGCGTCGAGCAGCCCCTGCTCTTCTTTGTGCCCATCGATGCACCGGCGCGCATTCTCGTCATGATCGAGACAAGTCCGGCTGTTTATCTCATCCATACGGAGCATCTCGCCGCCGCCTACGCGCTTCTCCAAGGTCTCAGCCGGGACGATCAGGTGGCTCTGGCCTCCTACGACGAAGCTCTTCATGTCATCCTGCCGTTTACCTCCAATAAACCGGCTCTCCTCGAGGCGCTCGGTGGACTGAACTACAACATCGGGATGGGCGAGCTGAATTTTTACGACTCGCTCTCCGCAGCTCTCGACTGGTTTACCCCCACGGCGGAAAAGCGCGCCTTCGTGCTTCTCACAACAGGGCTCGACTCTTCGCCGCCCGGTCATTGGAGCGCCCTCGTGCAAAAGCTGCGTGGCGAAGATGCCGTTATTTTTTCCGTTGCGCTGGGCGGCCCTCTCCGCACTTCCCCAAAAAAGAAATTGCGATTAGCCAAGGGAGCAGCCGAAAGCGATTCCGGTGGGAATGGAACATCCACGGCGCCGAATAACTCCCTGAGCTTCGCGAACGCGGACCGGGCCCTGCGGGCTCTCGCAGCCATGACCGGCGGGCGCGCGTATTTTCCCGGCTCCGAGAAAGGCTTCGTGCCTATTTACCACGAAATTGCCTCTGCGCTCCGCCATCAATACGTCCTCGGCATCGCGCCGGCAAACGACGGCCAGTTTCACTCACTCACCGTCACAATTACGGGCCCGAACGAAACGACGCCCAAGCATGGATCGAAAAATCCCAGTTACCGCGTTTTCTCCCGCGAAGGGTACCTCGCCCCTGCTCATGAATAGCGGCTTTCCGAGCCCTTGGCGCGCCATGACGCGCCGACATTTTGTCTAGCTAGAACCTTTCGCCGTCCCTTGCCAGACACCGGCGTTGCCGGTAGGCTCGACGATTCGATAAGTTATGCTTGCGCGCCCTGCTCGTTTTGCAGCAATGGCATGAACGCAAGGTCCAGGGAGGCCCAATGAACCGCCGCGGATCGTCGTTTCTTATTTTGGCGTTGTTACTGTGTCTCGGGTTGTCCGCCCGTCCTGCTTCGCGGACCCAGACCACGGCGCCCCCCGCGCAACAAACAGCCACAGCGGCCCGGTTCGCCTTTGGCGGAAATGCGGCGGAGATCCCCGCCGAATTCATAGGCAATTTGGTTTTCTTACCCGTGCGCGTGAATCAGAGCCAGCCTTCCTTGTTCCTGCTCGATTCGACGGCTGACACGTCTTCGATTGACCCCGGTCGCGCCCGGGAACTCGGATTGTCTCCCGAGCAAGAGCCGGTCCTGAATCTGAATGGGGTCGATGTGCCTCTGGCTTCTCTTCCCACCAACGCCAGGAAAGACTTCGGCCTGGAGGTAGGTCGCGCATACGAGGGAACCCTCGGCCGCGATTTCTTCGAACGCGTTGTCGTGGAGATCGATTACGCGCGCCGCACCGTGCGGCTCTACGATCCCGCCGTGTACAAGTATTCCGGCCAGGGCGCGGTCTTCCCCTTGATTTTTTCCGGCAGCGCTCCCGTGGTGCAGGCGAAATTCAGCGTGCCCAAGGGCAAGGATCTCAAGGCCGATTTCCTGGTGAATACGGCGCTCGACGCCTCAACCGTGGTCTTCGATCGCTATGCGGAAGCGCATCATATTTTTTCAGGGCATTTCAAGACGATTCCGGACGTCAACCACCCGCCCGACAGCGGAGAACCCGCGGTGATCGGACGCCTGAAGGAATTTCAACTCGATCGCTACACCGTCGAGGATTCCCTGGCAACTTTTACGCAACGCGCCATGCCGCAATCCTCCGGCGCAGGCGTTGCGGGAGAAATCGGCGGGGGGATGCTGCGGCGCTTTACTGTCGTCCTGGACTATCCGCATAAAAAGATAATGCTTGAATCCAATATTCATCTCGCGGAGGAAGACGAAGAGGACAAGAGCGGAATTTCAGTGGTCGCCAAAGGGGACCGGCTCAAGACTTTCGAAATCGTGCAGGTGCAGCCTGGAACGCCGGCGGCTGAAGCGGGGATTCAGAAAGGCGATGTTATCGCCGGAGTGGATACCGATGCCGCAGCCGATCTGACGCTCGCGGAAATTCGGGAACTCTTCCGGCAGGTGGGCCACAAGTACAATCTGCTCATTCAGAGGAATGGGCAAACCCAGCAGATCGCCATCCAGACGCGCCGCCTGCTCTGAGCGCCACGGCCCGCTTGCGGAAACCTATTCAAATTTGTGCAGGGTGAGGGCCATCTGGCTCAGGCGTGCATCGGCCCTGGCAAACGCAGTGCCCGCCTCAAACTTGCCTGCCGCATTGCGCTGGCCCGCCTTGACCCCCGTGAGAATCTCGATTCCCTGTGCGATGGTGGCTACCGGATAGATATGGAACAGCCCTTTCGCGACGGCTTCGATCACTTCGTCGCGCAGCATCAGATCGTCCGTATTTTCCGCGGGGATGAGCACACCCTGCGTTCCGGTGAGACCCTTGAGCTTGCAAACATCGTAGAAGCCTTCGATTTTCTGGTTCACGCCGCCGATCGGCTGGACGTCTCCCTGCTGGTTCACCGACCCGGTGACCGCGAATTCCTGGCGGATGGGCACATCCGCCAGCGCTGAGATCAGCGCGTAAATTTCGGTCGAGCTCGCGCTGTCGCCGTCCACTCCGGAATATGACTGCTCGAAGCAGATGCTGGCCGAAAGCGAAAGAGGTTTGTCTTGCGCGAACATGCGCCGAATATAGCCGGAGATGATGTGCATCCCTTTATCGTGGAAGCGGCCGCTCAGATTTGCTTCCCGTTCGATATTGATAATGCCGACTTTGCCCAGCGCCACCGAGGCGGTAATGCGCACCGGCTTGCCGAAAGCATAGCCTCCGATTTCCATGACGCTCAACCCGTTCACCTGTCCGACGCGCTCCCCGGTCGTGTCGATAAACAGCAGGTTCTGTTCGATCATTTCGCGAATTTTCGTTTCCAGCAGGTTGTGCCGTCCGATCTTGGCGTCCAGGGCCTGCCGCACATGCTCCACCGTAACAATCTTGTTGCCATTGTGCCGCGCGGCATAGGAGGATTCGCGCGCCAGATCCGCGAGGTCGAAAAACCGCGTCGTGATCTTGCCGCGCCTTCCGGCAATCCGCACCCCTTGCTCCAGGATCGCGGCCACAGCCGAACGGTCGAAGTGCAGCAACTTCTCGTCATCGGAAAGCTTCCGCAGCCGCGCTCCATATTGCCGCAGCACTTCCTCGCTCCACTTCATTTCCTCGTCGAACTCCACACGGACCTTGAAAATCTTTTTGAAGTCGTCCTCGAAATCGTAGAGCAGCTCATACATGTCGCGGTCGCCGATCAAAATGATCTTCACGTGGACGTCGATCGGCTCCGGCTTTAGAGCGGCAGTGCTGAAGGGAAAGAACACGTCCACCGGCTGGATTTCGAGCTTGCCGTGATTGAGCGTGCGCTTCAGTGTGCGCCAGACGCCGGATTCCGTGATGGCGTCGAGCGCGTACATCACCAGGAAACCACCGTCGGCCCGCAGCAGAGAACCACCTCTCAGGTCCATGAAATCCGAGTTCCAGCCCCCGCGCGTGTCGTAGCTGCGATGGACCGTCCCGAACAGATTGGCGTAAGTGGGAATCGTCTCAAAAATGACCGGGTATTTTTCCTGCTCGGTGTGCGCCAGGATCACGTTCACGCCATAGACCCGGAACGGGTCGCGGTCGGTGCGCTCCTGCCGGGGGCCTCCGCCGCCTTCCGACGGCGGCTGTTCTTCCTCGCCCTCGCGGTCCTTGAAGGGATCGAGATTGTCCAGAATGTGGTGCCGGACCTCCTCCAGATACTCGGCAATCCGCGGGCTCGGATACTTTTCCTTCAGTTCCTCGATTACGCCGTCCACCAGCACCGAAGCCGCTTCCTGCTCGAGATAGCTCATTTCGCTCGCCAGTTCGCGCGAAAGCGACAGCGTTTTCCGATACACCACCGTGAATTCCTGCCGGAATTGATCGTACTTTCGCTCGAGGTCTTCGGCCGCGGTGTTTTCCAGCTTGCCGTCCTGCACGAGCTTGGGAATGTCCTCGATGGGCACCATCTGCCCCTCCAGCACGGGAAAGATCTCCGGCAGCGCCACCGCGCCCACCTGCATCCGGCCCAGCGCAAACTGCTCTCGCGCGATCCGCCGGGTGAAATCGTCCATCAATTCCTTTTCGCGCTGCGTGAAGCGCTCCACGATCCGCGTCTTTTGCCGCTGGAACGGCTCTCCTTCAAATACCTGCGGAATACGGCGCCGCAGAAAATCGATTCCCGATTCCATTTCCTTCTTGAAGGCGTTGGCCTGTCCACGGGGCAGCGTGAGCAGGCGCGGCCGATCCGCATTTTTGAAGTTGTTCACGTAGCAGCGGTCCGGGGCGGGATCGCTCCGCGGATGCATCTCTTCGATCATCCGCACGATCATTCCACCGCGGCTCGAGCCCGAAAGCCCGCACACAAACAGGTTATATCCCGGCGCGACCAGCTCCACGCCCATGCGCAGCGCCTGCAACGCGCGTTCCTGCCCCATGTCGAGCGGCACGAGTTCAAGTTCCGCCGTGGTCTCGTAAGGGATGCTCGCGGGGTCGCAACGCCACCGCAGCTTTTCGGGGGGTAAACCCGTGTGGTTCGGCTTGGAATTGTCGGCCATCGGATCTTCCATCGGCTTCCGGAGCGCGTTACTCTAGCACGGCTTGCTTCTTCTTCCCACCCGCTTTGGATCTGGCGTGTTCCGCGGGCGCGCGCGGAACGTAAAATTCGAGCAGCGTAGCCGCGGTCGCGATGATAATCGGCCCCAGAATTACGCCCAGCAATCCAAAAACGCTTATCCCTCCTATTACTCCGATAAAAATCAGCAGTGTGTTCATCGCCGCTCTCTCGCTGATCAGCAGCGGCCGGACGACGTTGTCCACCGTGCCCAGGATGATGCTGCATATGATCGCCAGCACGATCCCGCGCGCCACATGGCCTCCCAGGACCAGACTGACCGAAAGAGGAATCCAGATCAGAGCCGTGCCGATCATCGGAATCAGCGAAAAAAAGCCCATCAGCACGCCCCAAAAGAGGGGCGCTCGGATTCCCGTCAGCGCAAAGGCTACGCCTCCCATGATGCCGTGCAATGCCGCCGACACCAGGCTCGAGATCACCGTCGCGAAAATCATGTTTCGCGCGTCGCTCACCAGGCGGGCCCGCTGCTCGGCCTCGAATGGGAGGGCGTTGCGCAGACGTCGCACGATGGATTCCCCGTCCCGGAAAAAATAAAACATCGCCAGGATCGTGAAGCTCAGATCCACGACGAATTCCGCCGTATTCTTAAGGATTTCTCCGATCCGCGACGTGGCGTAGCCCGCTCCCTGCGCCACATACTGATGGATGAGTTGTCCAAGGTCCGCGGGAATGAAATTCGGAAATCGGCTCTGTAAATGTTCCCAGAGATGATTGAGCCAGGCGTAGCGGCCCATCTGCACGTCAAACTGGAGCGACTGGACGGCGCTAACCGCCTGTTGCACGAACGCCTTCAACACGAAGATGGTCGGGACGATCAGGATCAGCGTCACGCCGACGGTGCTCGCCAGGGCCGCCGTGTTGTCTCCCCAGCGTCTAGCCAGCCGCGCGTGAGCCGGAAAAGTCACTACCGCGAGCACCGCCGCCCAGGCCAGCGCCGCTAGAAAGGGCTCGAAGATGCGATATGCCAGATAGGTCACAAAAATGGCAATCGCGTAAAAAAGCACACTGCCCATTCGGTTCTGTGTGCTGGATTCCGTGGTCAAAGGATCTCGCTCTCTTGTCTCTTCGCTACAAGAGACTACTAGTGGCATTCACAGCGTTTGTCAACCTCCGCGCCGCGGCTGGTGTCTCATTGCCATGATTGTGTCACCCTCATCGGCTACATGAAAATGCACTCCGTGAGACTGTAGATATCTCGATGAGCCAGAAAGAACCGCGACAAGCGGCTCGTGATTTCATCGCCCGTGAAAGGGAGAACCGATGTGTGCTAAAGCCGCCGGACTGTTCGATTGTCAGGGCAGGGTTGGTAATAGGAGCGCGTTATTCGTTCAGATCACGTTTTTTTTCACGACAGTCACATTCGAAGTTCGCCCGCGTGAGTCGCGTCATAGCCCGTGATCGCTTCCAACTTATGGCGAAACCGCGATCGACCCAAGATTTCCAAGAACGATTGAACCGCCGGCAAATCCCAATACCGTTGAGGAATCACGAAATCGTAGCGCTCGCTCGCCAAGGGAATAAATTCGAGGCCGAAGTAGCGGGCAGCCGAACGAGTCGCGATGCAACAATCCGCTTGTAACACGGAGACTGCCAAAGCAGCAGGGATGTGCCCCCGAGCAATTGTACCGTAGCCGAGTATGCGGCGGGCGGCCACCCCTGCCTTCCCTAGACTGCTGTCGAGCAGTTGACGGGCGCCCGAACCTCTCTCTCGATTGGTCATGCGGACGTTCTTGCGAGCTAAATCCTTAACGCCGCGGATGGTTTTGGGGTTCCCATGCTGGATGACCAGACCCTGCTCCCAAGCGACGTATGCGACTACTCGAACATCGCCCTTCTTAAACAAGCGCCTCACGAAGGGCACGTTGTATTCGTTCGTTTCGGTGTCGTGTAGATGGCAACCCGCGATGTGAATCAGTCCAGATTTGAGCCATTCCAGGGCGCACCGGCTATCGCAGGAAGCAGCAATCACTTCAAATCCAAGACGACCAAGGTGGGCGCCGAGAATCGATGTGGCAGGGTCGCAGCCACCGACAACGATGCGCTTTCCGGAATTCAGTTCAGCCAGTGGATTCACGAAGATTTCGGACTTGTTCGGGCCAAAGCGCGAAATGATGCCGTCGGCGTCAGGCAGATAATTCTGGCGATTCGCGGCGGGGACGCCAACGGTCGCATCTCCCACCCGGCAGAGTTGTAAACTTTGACCTTCCCGAGGCTTCATGCCGGAAGAGAGGAACTTCACTTTGATGTGCGGTGGCGCGCTTGGGTCTTCCCTTTCCAATGAGAACATATCTTCGACACTACACTCCAACGCACGGGCAAGCCGCAAGGCGACGGTCGTATTCGGCGTGTAATTACCCGCTTCGATCGCGTAGATCGTCGGGCGGCTTATACCGACATCGCGAGCCAATTGCGCAGCTGCCAGGCCGCGCTGCTGACGGATCGTCTGAAGACGGTTTTTTATAGGCATCATCGCCTCTCATAGCTGTCGAGCGGTCTCATTTAATATGCAGATTGGCAGAGAACTTCATCGGTCGCTAGAAGCGCCGCTGGTCCACGAGTCCATCGTCATTATCGGTTGACTTGGTTCCATGCGATGGATACCATGATGGTATCGTATACATTACTATGCCTATTATAGACTACAGGAGATTACATGCCCAGAGCCCTGCCAGCTCGTTCCGTAGTCGCGCAATCGTTGCACAAGCCTTCCTTGGACACTCCCCGGCGCAAGACACCTCTGGCTTATAGATGCCCGGTTCAAAACGGGTCAAGTTGCGCACAAGATCACCGAGGGGTTATGTTCCAACCTGGGCCTCCGTGTAGCCAATCCGGCAGCGAATCAGGCCGCTTCTCAGATAGCCCAGATAACCAGTACTCTACTCCTCTGAGATGGTAGATCATGGAGATTGCCAAACCGTCCGGCAACGGCCGGACGGAGACGGCAGGGGTGCGGAATGGCGAGTACGTCTTGCGAGGATCCCTTGAGCGCATCGAATCCGACGGTCGCTGTCCTGGTGACCATGAATACCAAAAGCAGGGAGGCCCGCTTCGTCGCCGACGCGCTCGTTCGCGCCGGGGCGACTCCGTGGATCGTCGACCTCTCGATGAAGTCGCATGACGTAACTGGCGCCGACATGACTGGCGCGCAGGTGGCCGAGGCCGCTGGAGTATCCTGGCCGGCGCTCAATGAGCGCACACGCCAGGAAGCCTCAGCCGTGATGATCGAAGGCGGCACCCGGATTCTGCTCGATAAAGTCACCAAGGGCGAAGTCGCGGGCGCAATCGGCCTTGGTGGCGCGAACGGCACCGATCTCGTATGCTCGATCTTGCGGGAGCTGCCCTACCTCGTGCCCAAGATCATGATCAGCGCAGTGGCCGGTACGGCGGCCGTACAGTGGTGCGTCGCCGAGAGCGACATCTGCATGTATCCCTCGATCGGCGACGTCTCGCTCAACCGCATCACCAAGGTAGTCATGGAAAACGCAGCATTGGCGGTGGCGATGGAGGCCAAAAACTGGGCGGAGCGGCGGAAATTAAAAACCGTCCATCCGCCGCTCCTCGCGGTCTCGTCGTTCGGAGGCACGGCGGCCTGCGTCGATCACGTGAGCGAGCGGCTCGAGGCCCTGGGCTACGAGGTGATTCAGTTTCATGCTTCGGGCGTCGGCGGCAGGTCGCTTGAACGGCTTGCGTCGACGGGCGAGATTGCCGGCGTCATCGACGTCACGACCCACGAGTTGGCCGATCTGATCGCCGACGGCGTATATTCCGCCGGTGACAAACGATTGACGGGTGCGGGCGCGGCTGGGCTGCCGCAGGTGATCGTGCCCGGGGCGATCGACCATGTAAATTTTTGGGCGGGCCAAGTGCTGCCCGAACGCTACCAGAACCGCGAATTCTTCCGCTACAATGCACAGAACCTGCTCATGCGGACCAACGCCGAGGAGTTCAAGAAGCTCGGTCGCACCATGGCTCAGCGCCTGAACGCCGCCAAGGGGCCAGTGCGCGTGCTGATTCCTTTCGAAGGCTTCAGCGAGCACACCAAACTCCGCGCGCATGATCTCGCAGGCAACGACCGGGGCCCCTGGCGGCGCCCCGAGGAGTACCACGCCTTCACGGAGGCTCTCAAAACCAACTTGAATCGCGGTGTGCATGTCGAGGAACTTCCCCTCCACATCAATGACGCCAGGTTCGCCGATGCCTGCGTGGACGCTTTCGTGCAAATCCTCAAGGAATCAAAACCAAGATGACAAATTCAACCGACGCAGCTCGCACCGAGATTCCCATCGTCCATTACAACACTGACGTTCTCATTGTCGGCGGCGGCGCGGCTGGCACCATGGCCGCCTTCGAATGCGCGGACGCAGGCGTGCCCGTTATTCAGGTGACCAAGGGCCGCGCCACCAGCGGCACCACGACCGTCGC
>Ga0307374_10006373_pt1 | contig 18594 bp, 15 predicted proteins | sample OX3MG_FD_202532 | JGI IMG/M metagenome (GOLD analysis project Ga0307374, IMG submission 202532) | Soil microbial communities from Risofladan, Vaasa, Finland - OX-3 | ecosystem: Environmental > Terrestrial > Soil > Coastal area > Acid sulfate soil | place: Finland: Risofladan, Vaasa | collected...
GGCCCCAAACCGTTCCCGCATGATCCGCGCCCAGAGGCGGCGGGCGGCGCGGAATTTCGCCACCTCCTCGAGCAGATCGGTTTGCGCCACGAAGAAAAAGGAAAGCCGCGGGCAGAATTCATCCACGTCGAGCCCGGCCCCGAGCGCCGACTCCACGTAGGCGATCGCGTTCGCCAGGGTGAAGGCGACCTCCTGAATGGCGGTAGCGCCGGCTTCGCGAATGTGATAGCCGGAGATGGAGATCGTGTTCCAGGCCGGCAATTCCGAGCGGCACCAGGCGAAAACGTCGGTGACCAGGCGCAGGGCCGGGCGGACGGGGAAAATATAGGTGCCGCGAGCGATGTATTCCTTGAGGATGTCGTTCTGCACGGTGCCGGAAAGACGCCGGAGGTCGGCGCCCTGTTTTTTCGCGACGGCAACGTAGAGGGCCAGCAGAATGGGCGCCGTGGCGTTGATGGTCATCGAGGTGGAGATGCCCTCGAGCGGTATGCGGTCGAAGAGCGTCTCCATGTCCTCCAGGGAATCGATGGCCACGCCGACCTTGCCGACCTCGCCGCGGGCGAGCGGGTGATCGGAATCGAAGCCGATCTGGGTCGGCAGATCGAAGGCGACCGAGAGCCCGCTCTGGCCGTGCTCGAGCAGATAGTGATAGCGCCGGTTTGATTCGGCCGCGGCCCCGAATCCGGCGTACTGGCGCATGGTCCAGAGCCGGCTCCGGTACATGGTTGGATAGATACCGCGCGTGAAGGGGAACTGGCCGGGATAGCCGAGCCCGTCATCGGCGGCCCAGGCCGCTGGATCTTCGGGGGAATATACGATTTCCAGCGGCAGGCCGGAAAGCGTCGAGAAGGGTTTGCTTTCGGACGCCGCTTTTCCCTTCTCCCCGCCCGCTCGCCGAGACCCCGCCCGTTCAGACATCGCCTGTTCAGACCTGGACCGCTCAGACATCGCTTCCTCGCTCTCCGGCCCGGCCGCCAGCCGCAAGCCCTTGCCGGGGCCGTCTAACGCACACGGCGCGAATCGCGGAACGCGGCCGCGGCAAAAGAGGCCATGAGGGCGGCGTACCCCCCATCGAGACCGGCCACCCAGCGCGTGGCCGGATTCTGCCATTGGCGCAAGGCCCCCAGCACCCCGAGCACGGCGAAAAAGAAGAAAAACGCCGCGATCGTTTCGTGAAAAACCTCACGCGTGGCGCGCCAGAGCAGACGGAGGGTCGACATCAGGAATGATTTTAGTACAGAACGCCCGGGTAGCGGCAGCGCCGGTAGTGGGCTACTTTGCTCGTGAGCAACGCAATTTTTTACGTAGTACTGGTCTTTGAATTGCAATATGGAGAGATGGAGAATAGTTCTTGCAACCGGGCTACCGGATACCGCATCATACGGCCATGCCAAAACGGGTTAAGCACGAGGAGCGTTCGAAGGACGTTAACCAACTGGCACGGCAGCTGGTGGAGGAGTCCCCGGATGAACCCGGAAACAAGTTGCCAACCAAAGCACAGATTTCGGCGCTTATGGCCGAGTTGGGAAGAAAAGGTGGGAGAATCGGTGGCAAAAGGCGAATGAAGACAATGACCGCCAAAGAGCGAAGCGACATAGCTCGAAGAGCAGCCACGGCACGCTGGAAGAAAACAGTCGGTGTCTAAACACTCATCGGTAAGACCGATAAACGCCAACGCCATAATTGAGGCCCAGCTAGATGTACACGTACAAGCCATCGAAGAGGCCATGAAGGCCGATGTGCTGGCCTTTTGCGGTCCGATCGTCCACGGGGTTGAGGACTACATACGTGACGCTATCGAGAATGTGACCGACCGCCGCGATAAGCTCGTTATTGTTCTGGAGACCGAGGGCGGCTATATCGAGGTCGCCGAGAGAATAGCGAATATCGTCAGAAGACACTACAAAATTGTTGACTTCGTCGTTCCAAATTTTGCGATGTCTGCCGGAACCGTACTGGTGATGTGCGGGGACGCTATCCACATGGATTATTTTTCGATTCTCGGACCGATTGACCCACAGACGGAACGACCGGATGGGAGGCTCATACCAGCCCTGGGCTACCTGGAAAAGTATGATGCCCTGATCCAGAAGTCGAAGAAAGGAAAGCTCTCGACCGCAGAACTGACTTTCCTGGTGTCGAAATTCGATCCTGCTGAACTCTACTATTACGAGCAGTCCAAAAAGCTGTCTGACTCTCTCCTGCAGGAATGGCTAGTGAAATACAAGTTTAAGAACTGGACGAAAACCGAAACCCGTAAGCGAAACGTCACCCTGCGGATGAAGAAGGCCAGAGCCAAAGAGATAGCCGCCAAGCTGAACGACACCAAGAAGTGGTGCTCGCATTCCCGTGGAATATCGCTTCAGGTCTTGCGCAATGACTTGAATTTGCAAATTGAGGATTTCGGCGAAAAATCCGAAACGAACAAAGCCCTGAGGGAGTATTATAAATTGCTAGGCGATTATAAGGAAAAGCGGGGGCATCGCTGGGTAATTCACTCGCATCAGAACTATACGCCGATAGGAGGGTAAAATGGCCAAAACCAGCGTCAAGAAAATAGCCAAAGCCAACCCTTCCGTGGACGCGACACAGGTGACTGAAACGCTAGTCCTCGTCGAGCGACTCCGAAAGGCGGGGGTTGCTTTCCCCTCGTTCAAGCTCGTGCTTCCTTTCTCTAAGCGTATTTCCAAGGTCGAAGACAACCGTACCACCCTCCACGTGCGGAAGAGGTCTACGTCAGAAACCCCCTGACATGCTAAAGCGGATTTAGTAATATGGCCGCAGGAACAAGCTCAGGCACGATCAGCGAGTCCAAGCTGTAAATTGTCTCATTGAGGGTTGTTCCGTTCGGGCAACTGTCCGCATAACGGGGATTGCGAGGAAGACCGTCATGCGGCTCCTGCGCGAGGTCGGCGAAGTCTGCGAATCCTACCAGGACCGCGTGTTCCGCAATCTGGCAGTCCGTCGGATTCAGCTAGACGAGCTTTGGGGATTCAATTATTGCAAGGCCAAGAACGTCACGCCGGAGATTTCGGCGAAGGTGCCAGGTGCGGGCGACGTTTGGCTTTGGGTCGCGGTCGATGCGGAAGCGAAGCTCGTTCCCTGCTGGCGTTTGGGCGACCGTAACGCCGGAACGGCGCTTGAATTTGTCCACGATCTGGCATCCCGTCTGAGAAGCCGCGTTCAGGTTACGAGTGATGGCCACAAAGTATACCTAGAAGCGATGGAGAGTGCCTCAGCTCCGAAGTGGACTATGCGATGCTCATCGTCTACGGGGCTGACCCACACGAGGATGAGAAAAGGTACAGCCCGGCGCAATGCATCGGCACGCAATTGGCCGTTATCAGCGGGAAGCCAGACCCACGGCATATCAGCACTAGCTTTGTCGAGCGGCAGAACTGGTCTGTCCGCTCGGCAATGCGCCGGTACACGCGATTGTCGAGCGGATTCTCCCGAAAAATCGAGAACCACGGGGCAGCCGTAGCTCTCAACTATTTCGCCTACAATTTCATCAGGATTCACAGGACCTTGCGGATGATCCCGGCAATGGCGGCGGGAGTGGCTGACGGGCTGTGGGACGCGAATGACCTGGGTTCCCTTTGGGAATCCGAAGAACCCAAGGCCGCCTAATTCAAAGTAGCCCACTACCGCAGCGCCGGAGCCCTTGTTTCCCTCCCGGCCACGCCCTACAATTAAAGTTTGAGTGCGCGGAGGTAAGCCGGTGCAACTGGACGATCACCTGAAGCAACTACTGCGGGAGTTGGGCCAGGCGATCAACGATTCGGTATCCGATTCCGATCGGATTCTCGAAGCCATCACCAATGTCCGGGCCGCCGGTTTCGACGTGGTGCTGAAACTGGACGCCACGGTGGGGCTGGCTCGCCGCGATTCGAAGCCAAGCCGCCTGAGCCTGGGCGACCGGCGTTTCCTCGAGTCGCTGCGCATACGAGTCGACGACGAAACGCTGGACGACGACGATTTTCCCCCACGTTTCGAATTCACGCAGCAGGACATAAAGTTTTTGCGGTCGCTCAAGATCTCCCTTGAGGACCTCCCGTAAATCCGGCCGGTGGTTGCTTCTCGCCGCGGCGCTCGCGATGCCCGTCGGCGCTCGGCATCGGCTCGAAAACCCAAGACCGCGCTCCTGCGCCGCGAAGCGATCCGGTTCGATGCCGCGGCCATCACCATGCGCAGCCTGGATCATCCCCGGATCATCCGCACATTTGCCTACGCGCCCCCATTACGAGAGAAAATAGAGAAGAAGCTCGAAACCGGCGGCTATCGCTACAGGGACCGGGTGAAAAACCGTTACCGGCCCGGGACCGGCGTGGCGCTGGCCATTCGGGGCAAGCCTTCGAAACGGGTTCGTGAACCGAGGAAACGGGAATGATTCGCCAGCCGGTTGTCGCCGGACATTTCTACCCTGCGCTCGCGGCGGAGCTGGAACGCTCGCTCGATCTCTGCCTGGGCGGCGAAGAGGCGAAAACACCGCGCTTGCGCGCCAAGGGCTGCCTGATGCCACATGCCGGCTACGCGTATTCGGGGCGGGTGTCAGGCGCGGTCTATCGACGGATCGAATTGCCCTCGCGGATGATTCTGCTTGGCCCCCGGCACGATCCGGCCGGCCAGCCCATGGCGATTCTCTCCGAGGGGGAATGGCTCACGCCGCTCGGGCCCGCGCGGATCGATAGCGAACTCGCCGCCGCGCTCAAGCGCGCCTGCCCCTTGCTGCGCGAGGACGCCGTTGCGCACCAGCGGGAGCATGCGCTGGAAGTTCATCTGCCCTTTCTCCAGAAACTGGCCGGCGATTTTCGTTTCGTACCGGTGGCGCTGGGCACGATCGTTCTGGCGGCGCTCGAGGAACTGGGCGAGGCGATCGCGGAGGTCGCCGCGGCGCAGGGCGAGCCGCTGCTCGTGCTGGCCAGCTCCGACATGAACCACTACGAAAGCGATTCCCTCACCCGCCACAAGGACCGGCTGGCGATCGAAAAGATTCTCCAGATCGATCCCGCCGGCCTGTTCGAAACCGTGCGGCAACACGACATTTCGATGTGCGGATTCGCCGCAGCCGTCACCATGCTTTTTGCCGCGCGGCGGATGGGAGCCACCGGCGCCGAGCTGGTCAGCTACGCGACCAGCGGCGATGTGACCGGCGACCGTGAATCCGTTGTGGGCTATGCCGGGGTCGTGGTCTTTTAAGGGAACGCGGGGAGTCGCCAACGAAGCCGCGACCGGCGCGCTAGCGGGCCTGGCCGAGCGCGACGAGGATCTGGCGGGCGCGATCGCGGGCGATGTCGAGCAATTGCGGACTCGAAGCGATCTTCTTCAGCACGGGGACCAGGACTTGCGGCTCGGCGATCGCATTCGATTCCAGATCGGATTCCAGACGCATGAGCACGTCGTTCACCCCGAGCGGATCGTAGCGCATCGAGCGGCGGAGCTGATCGATGTACTGGTCCTCGAGGGAAAGCCCTTCGAAGATTCCCATCAACTGGTTCGCCTTCGGATTCACGGTGTAGTTGAAGGAAACCTCGCCTGTCCGGCCGCCGCCCTCGTAGCGGAAAGTCTTCTCGCCCAGATTGGCAATCAGGCGCCGCACGTTGAGTTGCACGCCGCTGAAATCGTGCAGGGCGGCGGCGAGTGAAAAGATTTTAGCGGTCAGGGCGGCCGACACCTCAAAGGGCTGCGGATTGGGCCGGTCGTCGAGCTGGCGGATGTCGTAGGTGGCCGCGCCGCGCTCATCGACTTTGATCTCGACGTACTCCGGCGTGCTCCCCTTGAAAATTTTGCGGTATGTGATGGCCGGCAGGGCCTGGTCGGCCGAAGAGGCGCCTGCGGGCGGGGCAACGGCCTCGGAGGATTTGCCGCTCGCGTTCCGGCCGGAGGTCTGCGCGGCCGCGCGACACGGCAGGCCGATCCATGCGCCGAGCAGCACGAGCACGAGTACGCGTCGAAGGTTCATCCTCAGGCTTCGATCCGGGCCGGGTAGAGCCGGTCACCGGCCTCCCGAACGCGGCGCCGGGCGCGGTCTGTGAAAATGTGGCAAAGGGCGAGGGCCAGGGCGTCGGAGGCGTCGTGCGAGCCAGGCGGCTCGGCGAGCTTGAGCAGCGCGCAGACCATGGTTTGTATTTGCGTCTTGGAAGCGGCCCCGTAGCCGGTCACTTGGAATTTCACCTCGCGCGGGGTGTAGCTGTGAACGGCCACGCCGGCCTGCGCGGCGGCCAGCAGGACCACGCCGCGCGCCTCGGCGAGCTTGAGCGAAGTGCGAATATTCGGCGCGGCGAACACGGTTTCGAGCGCCACAGCGTCGGGTGAATATTCCCGAAGCAGATGGGCCATCCGGCGATGCAATTCGCAGAGCCGCTCGCCGAACGGGGCGCGCGAAGGGTGCCGCAGCTCCCCGAACAGCAGGGTATGCGCCATCCGCTCGTCGCCTTCGAGCACCGCGTAACCGGTGGGACCCGAGGCGGCGGGATCGACTCCCAGGACGCGCAGGCAGGATTTCGGCTGAGTGGCGGGATTCATCCCGCCACATTTTGACCCGAAAGCGGCCTCGGAGAACAGTGCTTCTTGCAACAACTCCCCTACTCGGCGCTCACGGCCGCCTGGATTTCCTTCTCGTCGATATCGAAGTTCGCGAAGACGTGCTGAACGTCGTCGTGCTCTTCGAGGGTTTCGACCAGCCGCACCATCTGCTGCGCGGCCGACCCGGTCAGGGTGATGTAGTTTTGCGGAATCCAGCCGACTTCGGCCGAGCTGGGCGTGATCCCCGCGGCCACCAGCGCCTCGCGCACGGCGTCGAAGCTTTCCGGCATGGTGAGCACTTCCCAAGCGGAGCCGTCGTCGCGCACGTCCTCGGCGCCGGCTTCGAGGACGATGGCCAAAAGCTTGTCCTCCTCGACCGCCTCTTTCGGCACGACGAGATCGCCTTTGCGCTGGAACATCCATCCGACGGCGCCCGTTTCGGCCAGATTGCCGCCATGTTTGGACATGATATGGCGGATGTCGCTGACGACGCGGTTTCGATTAGTCGTGACCACCTGAATCAGGACGCCGACGCCACCCGGCCCATAGCCTTCGAACATCACCTCGTCGTAATGTTCCCCTTCGAGCGGGCCGCTGCCGCGCTGGATGGCGCGCTCGATGTTTTCATTGGGCATGTTTTCCGCCTTGGCGGTCTGAATGGCGGACCGCAGGCGCGGGTTCGAGTCGGGATCGGCGCCGCCGACACGGGTGGCGATGCTGATTTCCCGGATCAACTTGGTAAAAGTCTTGCCCCGGCGGGCGTCGGCCGCGGCCTTTTTGTGTTTAATCGTCGCCCATTTCGAGTGACCAGACATTGCGAACCTCACAGACGAAAAATGGCGGGAAAGAGAGTCTATCACAGCCCCGGGGAACGGCCAAAGCCCATGTAACGCATCGGCGGACAGAAATTGCCGATAGACTCAGGAGCAATCTTCCGGAATGGCATGCAATATGTTACGCTCCGGGGCGTGGGTGATACCTACTCTAACTTTTACAGATGTCCTTGTGACGGGACAGAGTGGAGCATGACGTGGGATTGCATGTGCGATGATCGATGTCCGCGGTGCAATCGCGAGATAGTTCCGTACAAGAGCGAGCTCCCGCCGGAGACTGGGCCGGAGGTTGCGCGACCTGTCCCGTAACAGCAGCCTATGCTTGTCGAGATGCCGTACGACCTTGCGGCTCGCTTCCGCAGCCCCAGTCAGCGGGCGAGGGTAATCAGCGAAGGCTGGGGCGATCGCAATCTGTATTGCCCTCGTTGCGATTCCCCGAGGCTAGAGGCTTCCAGCGCCAACACGCAAGCCGTCGATTTTATCTGCCCCAAATGCGCTGCGTGCTTCCAGTTGAAAAGTCAATCACGCCCGCTTTCGCGTCGGATAGTTGACTCGGCGTACGCGGTGATGCGGCGCGCTATTGAGCAGGGCCAAACCCCGCATCTGTTTGCCCTTCACTATGCTCCAGCTTCCTGGCGTGTGCGAGACCTCATGCTCATTCCGAGCTTCGCTCTGACGCTTTCCTGTCTCGAAAGACGAAAACCGTTGCGTCCCACGGCGCGCCGCCGGGGTTGGGTCGGCTGCAACATCCTGCTCTCCGGTGTTCCGGCGGATGCCAGGATCATGGTTATAGCCAACGGCGAGCCCGCAAGCCCACCCCTGGTGCGACGCCAATTCGCACGACTGCAGCCGCTGGAGGGGCTTGGGTATGAAACAAGGGGCTGGGCTCTTGATGTCCTCGGGGTAGTGCGATCACTCCAAAGGCGGCAATTCAGCCTCTCAGACGTCTATTCGCACAGCGGCGAGCTGCGGCGTCTGCATCCGGCCAATCTCCACGTTCGGGAAAAGATTCGCCAGCAGCTACAACGCCTTAGGGACATGGGATTTGTAGAGTTTTTGGGAGCAGGGAACTACGTGCTTAAAGGGTCGCCAGCGCCCCCTCCATCCTCCTTCTTGGCCCCTGGGCACGGACCCGTTTAGGCATCTCAATCGTCGCGTCTAAGAGTTCGTCCGGAAAGTCCCCGGAGAGGATGGCGGAAGCGTGTCCGCGTTCCTCGATTCGATACTTCTCGCGAATCCTCCGTGGAAACGCCTTGAGCGTCATGCGGCGCAGATGTTACCACGAGGAAACCACGTGGCTAAGCGCGAATGGTGAAGGGGTACCCGCGATGCGGCAATTACTGACGGGCACGCCCGGAGCAGTCTCCCAATTGGGGCCGGCCAACTCCCATCGGGCGGCGACGAGATGCTTGGTCACGCGCCGATGTAGCGGGCGTAGAGCGAACGGGCCACCGCCGGATCCTTGGTTCCCTTGACGATCGCGCGGCCGTCGGCAAAAACCGTGACTTCGTAGGGCGGCACGCGAAACCGGAGCAGATAGGCGTTGCCGGTCACCTCGCCCGTCGAATGCTCCAGACGACGGCCCAGGGCGGCCAGATCCAGGTGCCGCTCCCGCTCGTGAATCTGGACCGAATCGCGGCCGCACATGGTGATATGAGGTTGCGCCCGGCCTTCCAGGTACCGCAGCTCGCCGCGAACACAGGAGCGGCAGTTGGGATCGCGGCGAACCGAAAGCGACTGGAACCGGCCCGTCCATACGTCGATGGCGGTCAGGGGGCGGCTGGGAGGCTCGGCGCCCACGATTTGGCGGAGGGCAGCGGCCACTTCGAGGGCGGCAACGACGGCGGCCGCCGAATTGAGGACCCCGACCGTATCGCAGGTCTGTTCGAGACCGGTTTCCGAGGGGTCGTCGACCAGGCAGGCCAGGCAGGCGCTGCGGCCGGGGTCGATCGGCATCGTCGCACCGTAGCTGGCCACCACGGCTCCGTAAACCCATGGAACGCCGAGGCGAACCGCCGCGTCATTTACTAAGAAGCGGGTTTCGAAGTTGTCGGCGCCGTCGAGAATGATGGAAAATCCAGAAAGCAGCTCAAGAGCGTTTTCCGGAACAAGATCGGCAACCAGGCCCTGGACGGACAGGGAGGAATTGACCGCGCGCAGCTTGCTTTCCGCCGCGACGGCTTTCGGCAGGGCCTGCCGGGCGTCGGCTTCGTCGAAAAGGGTCTGGCGCTGAAGGTTGGAGAACTCGACGAAATCGCGATCGATGATCCGCAGGCGGCCGACGCCCGCGCGAGCCAGCAGGCCGGCGACGGCGCTGCCTAAGGCGCCGCAGCCAACAATGACCGCCGAGGAATCGAGCAGTTTTTGCTGGCCCTCTTCGCCGATACCGGCAAAGAGGATCTGGCGGGAATAGCGTTCGCGTGTAGCGGAATCCATGGTTGCTCTTCGGGCGCCCGGGACTTCCGATCGGGAAGCCGTGACGCATGCGCCTAGCTTAGCGCGAAGGACCCGGAGACCGGCAACATGGCTGTGCTAACCTTAGTGTTTTAGTGTGTCTATACGGAGTTTCAGGTTTTACGCGTGAGGGGGATTCGGTCGTCTTCATTCGTGGTGACGCTCGTGGCGCTGGGGGCGCTGGCCTTTGGCATTCCCCTGGCGGGCGCGGCGCGCCAGGTTTCGTTTGAGGGGCAAACGGTGACGGCGGTTCGCGTGATCGGAGCCAAGGGTCAGGTCATTCAGTTGAACCCTGCGAACCTGCCCCTGCTCGCCGGCAAACCCTATACCATCGAAAGCGAACGGGCGGCGCTCGAAAAACTCTACGCCACCGGCCTCTATGCGGATATTCGCACCGTCGCGACTCGCGAGCCGGGGGGCGTGCGCATCGATTTCGTGGTTCAGCCAAGCTATTTCATCGGCAACGTGGAGGTTGACGGGCTCAACCCGCCGCCAAGTGAACCCCAGGCGCAGGCGTCATTGGGACTGCGCCTGGGCGCGACCTACGACAACGAGGGGCTGAAAGAAGCCCTCGATCGGCTCAAGCAGACGCTTCGTGACGAGGGATGTTACCAGGCCACATTGAATATCCAGATCGACCGCAACCCGCAGACCCAACTGGCGAACATCATTGTGCTCGTGACGCCGGGGCCCCGCGCGCGCCTGGGCGCGATCACCTTCGATAACCAATCGAGTTTCCCGGACCACAAATTGCTCAAACAGAGCAAGCTGGCAACGGGCACTCCCGTGACGTCGGAGCGAATCACGAGCGCGGTCAGCCGGCTGCAGCGGTTCCTGTCCAAGAAAAACTTTCTGACGGCCCGCGTGACCTCCCGGCGCGGGGATTACGATCCCAAGACCGACACGCAGCCGCTCGCGATCGGCGTGCGCGCCGGACCCGAGGTCCGGCTGACGGTGGACGGGGCTCGCGTCAGCAGCCGGGAAATCCGGAAATTGATCCCAATCTATCAGGAAGGGGCCGTGGACCCGGACCTGCTCGAGGAGGGCCAGCGCAACCTGCTCGACTATTTCGAGCGGAAGGGCTATTTCAACAGCCACGTCGAATACGAAATCCGGGAGGAAAAACAGAACAACCGGGAGATAATCGTCTACAACGTGCAGCCGGGAGCGAAAAGCCGTCTGGTCGGGGTGGCGTTCCGCGGCAACCTATATTTCAGCAACGCGCTGCTCGCCGGCCGGCTGGACATCCAACCGGCCAGTTTCCTTTCTCCCGGACGCTTCAGCCCGAAACTATTGCAGCAGGACGTCGATTCGATTCGCTCCATTTACATGGCCAGCGGATTCCGCGATGTTTCCGTAAAAGCCACCACCACCGACGACTATCAAGGCCGCCGGAACAACCTGTTTGTGCGATTCGATATTCAGGAAGGCCCGCAAACGCGAGTCGCTTCTCTCCGGATCGAGGGCAATCGATCGATTCCGACCGAGGAACTGCAGGGTGTGGTCGCTTCGACCGCCGGCCAGCCCTATTCCCAGGCCAACGTCTCGGGCGACCGGGACAACATCCTGGCCCTCTATTACAACCGCGGCTTTCCCCGGGCCACCTTCCAGTACGAGGCCAAAGAGATTGGCCCCAACCGCGTGGCCCTGACCTACCAGATCAGCGAGGGCTCACAGGTGCGCGTGAAGCAGGTGCTGCTGCTCGGCTACCGGCAAACGCGGCCGGGAGTGATCCGCCGCCAGGTGCAGATCGCGCCGGGCCGGCCGCTTCGGGAAGCCGATATCGTCACGACGCAGGACCGGCTCTACAACCTGGGCATTTTCAACCGCGTGGATATCGCCACCAAGGACCCTTCGGGCGCGATCCCGGATAAGGACGTGCTGGTCGATACGACCGAAGGCAACCGTTACACGCTCGGATACGGCGGCGGGATCGAAGCGCAGCGGCTGCCGAGCACGACGAACGCGACGAGCACGGCATTCAAGTTCAGCCCGCTCGTGATCTTCAATCTGACCCGACTGAACATGTTCGGGCGCGCGCAAACCGCTTCGGTGAAGGTGCGGGCCAGCACGCTGCAATACAGCGGCCTGCTGAGCTACCAGATTCCCAACCTGCTGACGAAACCGAAATTCAACCTGCTCATCACGGGCCTGGCGAACAAGGTGCGCAACGTGAATACCTTTACGGGCACGCGCTACGAGGGCTCCCTGGAGGTGGTGCAGAACTATTCGCGAAGCACCTCGCTCCTCTACCGGTATACGTTTCGCCACGTCCTGGTCGACAGGAACTCGCTTCGCGTCAATCCCGAGCAAATTCCCCTGTTCAGCCAGCCGACGCGCGTGGCCGGTTTCGGATTCACCTGGATTCGCGACCGGCGCAATAATCCGGCCAACGCCACCAGCGGCAGTTTCAACACGGCCGACTTCAGCTTCTATTCCGACCGGCTGGGGTCGAGCGCCAATTTCGGCCGGTTCTTTTTTCAAAATTCAACCTACACGCCGTTTGCCCGGGTTTTGGTTTTTGCCCGCTCGACGCGCTTCGGCCTCGAGGCGCCGTTCAGCGGCACAACCGCCGGCAACATTCCCCTCCCGGAACGCTTTTTTGCCGGCGGCGGCAACAGCCTTCGCGGATTCGGGCTGAACCAGGCGGGGCCGCGCGACCCGGTGACCGGATTCCCGGTGGGCGGGTTGGTGGAGTTGATCTTCAACCAGGAACTGCGGTTTCCCCTGCGGCTGCCGCTGCTGGGCAATTCCGTGGGCGGAGCGTTGTTCTACGATGCGGGCAACGTCTATAGCCAGATCAGCAGCGTCACCTTCGCTTCGACGCCCTCCTCGCCGGACAATTTGAACTATTTTTCCCATACCGTCGGCGCCGGCCTTCGCTACGCGACCCCGGTGGGACCGGTGAGTTTGGACTTCGCTTTCCAGCTGAATCCACCCGAGTTTCAGCTCTCGTGCATCACGGGCACGGCCGGATGCACGAATGGGGTCACGCTATCGGCCTTGCCGCGCTTTCAGTTCTTTTTGAATATTGGATCGGAGTTCTAATGAAGAGAACCTGGTGCATTCTGCTCCTGGCTTCGTGGTTGGCCCCGGCGGCGGCCGCCCAGCAGGTCGTCGATCGCATCGTCGCCCGGATCGGGAACGGCGTGATCACCCAGAGCCAGATCGTCGAGCTCGGCCGCTTCCAGCAACTGGTCGACGGCAGGGAGCAGCCCAGCGCCCAGCGCCTGCGCGATCTGGCCGACCAATGGATCGTCCATCGCGAAGCGGCCCTCAATGCATTCCCGGCGCCCGGCGCCCAGGAGCTTCAGCGCGCTTTCGCCGGCCTGGAGAAGCGATTCGGATCGGCCGCGGCGTTCGAGAAGCGATTGAAAGAGATCGGCCTGACCCGGAGCGAAGCGCGTGGGCTCCTGGGCCGGGAAATATTTCTCAACCACTATCTCGATTACAAGTTCCGGCCCGAAGTGCAGGTTGACGAGCAGGAAATTGAAGCCTATTACCGGAACACCCTGGCGCCCCAATTGAAGAAGACGGGACAAGCCGTGCCTTCGATCGAAAGCGTCGCCGACCGGGTTCGGGAAGTGCTGGTCGAGCGGGGAGTGACCGAGCGGGCCGGGCGCTGGCTCGACCAGATGCAGCAGCAGTGGAAAGTGGATCCCGTCGAGAGCTCGCGCAATCTGTCGGAATGAAAGTGCGATGGGCCAAAATCGGACTGTGGACAACCCTGGCGGTTGCGGGGCTGGCAGCGACGACGGTGGTGTTGTGGAAAACGGGCCGGATAGAGCGGTGGGCCCGCGGGGAACTGATCCGGGGGGTGGAACAGGCGACCGGCGGACGCGTCAGCCTGGGGGCGTTTCACATCACACTTCTCCCCTTCGCCGTCGAGCTGGATCAATTCACCCTCCACGGGCGTGAAAGCGCCGGTGAGGCGCCATTTCTCCACATCGATCACGTCAGCGTAGGCGTGGATCTGCGGGCACTGCTGGAAAGAAAAGTGATCCTCGGCAACGTGACGGTCGACCGGCCGGCCGTCGACATCCAGATCGACCGAAACGGCCATTCAAACGTTCCCGTCCCCGCCCGCCACGGCCCCTCGAAGCCGTGGCCGCACCAGCTTTTTGCCATCACCATCGATCACCTTCGCCTCAACGACGGGCTCATCCGATTGAACGACCGGAGGATTCCGCTCACGGCCGACGGCGGGCGCTTTACCTTCGGGATGGATTATGCGTCGGCCGGACCCGGCCAGGATCTCTATCGCGGCCGGATCGGCTGGAGTCAGATGCGGATTGCCGCGCAGAAGTGGATCCCGTTCCGCTCGGACTGGTCGGCGCAATTCACGCTCGGACGCCGCGGCGGATCGCTCGACCAGTTTCGCTGGGAGTTGCCGCATTCCAGCATTGAAGCCCGCGCCGACTGGCCGGAATGGACCCAGCCGAAGGCCAAGGTGCACTACCGCATCCACCTGAATTTGAGCGACGTGCGAAACCTTCTGCGCAAGCCGCATACGCCGACCGGGATCGTGGATTCGACCGGGGCCTTCGACTACGCGCCGAAAGCGTGGAACCTGCGCGGGCACTACTCCGCGCAAGACATCTCGCTGCGCTACAAGTGGTTTCACGCCTTGCGAATGCGATCGCGGGGAACCCTGCTGGCCGACCCGAGGGAGGTGAAGATCCCCGATTTCCAGGCCTGGGCCATGGGCGGCGAATTCGCCGGGCGCGTCCGCATGGACTTGCGAACGCTCGTTTTCACCGCCCGCACCGCGTCGCACAACGTTCGCCTGGCCCAATTGCTCGGCTCCGTCGAGAACGACAATTTCCCCGTTCAGACGCTGCACTGGGAATCGAACGTCCAGGTCGATTCCGTCACCACCTGGCGGGCCGATTTCCACGACCTCGCTTCGCGCGGCACGATGCAATGGTCGCCGCTGACCCGCACGCCGGCCGGCGAGCTTCCGGCCAGCGCGACCATCCAATACAACTATCAGATGAGCACCAACACCGTTTTCGCTCAAGGCCGGATTTCGACCCCGAATACCCAGGTGAATTTCGACGGAACGATCAACGACCGCGACTCGAACATGACGACGGACGTTGTGGCGAACAACGTCCACGACTGGGACGATCTGATCAATTCTATTCGCGGCCACGACAGCGAACCGGTTCGGATCCTCGGCCGGGCCACCTGGCAAGGCGGCTTGTCCGGCGCGATTACGCATCCTCGGTTTTTCGGGCAAGTACACGCCTGGCAGGCAAGCTACAACCGTTTGCATTGGGACGAAATCCAGGGCGGGGTCGAGTATTGGCCCGGCGGGCTGACGCTCACCCACATGCAGGTCCGCCGCGGCCATTCCCTGGCGGCCATCTCGCTCCATATGGATTTTACCAACTGGGCGTTCCTGCCCGACAGCCCGTGGGACTTCACCGTGCGGCTCGCCGCCGCCAATACCGACGACCTGCAAGGTCTGGCGGGAACGCACTATCCCGTACATGGATTGCTGACCGGCCAATTTCAGGGAGGGGGAACGCATCAGCAACCCGAGCTTTCGGGCGATTTCCAGTTTGCCGACCTCCAGGCGGCGGGCTACCGTTTTGCCAGGCTCAGCGGCCATCTGGAAATCAATCCGGACCTGATTCGCCTGGCGGGAGTGGAGGGAACGTTCGGGCCGGGAACTCTGGGCGGCACTCTCACCTACCGGCGCGCCGATGGAAACGTCGCATTCGATCTGTTCGGGCGCGGCCTTCGCCTCGACAAAATCGACTGGGCTCCGTCGCCCTCGCTGCTACTGGCGGGCCGCATCGATTTCCATCTGACCGGCAGCGGACCACCCCTGGCCCCGCAAGGCCAAGGCACGGTAAAAATCTCCGACTTTCGCGCCGGCGGGGAACTGCTCGGCTCTCTGAGCGCCCGGTTGAACTCGGACGGCAAGCAGGTGCACCTGGCACTGGCCACTTCGCTAGCCAGAGGAACGTTGGACGGCAACGTGGTTCTGACGCTGGCCGACGATTATCCCATCCAGGGCCAATTGACGGCCGCGGGGATCGACCTCGATCCCTTTATCAAGGTGGGATTGCACCTGACCGCGCTCACCGGCCGCAGCCAGGTCGACGGCCGCTTCCGCCTGAGCGGACAGCTTCTCCGGCCCGACACAATAACGGTCGATGCGGACGTATCCCGCCTGGTGCTGGCCTACGAGACCGTGACGCTCAAAAGCGTAGGGCTGTTGCGCCTGGCCTACAAGAAATCCGAGGTGAGAGTCGAGCAGGCCGCGCTGACAGGAATCGACAGCAATTTCCAGTTGAACGGGGTCGTGCGGTTCAACCGCAACCAGCCGCTCGATCTGCGTGTGGCCGGATCGATGAATCTGAAGCTGCTGGCGGGATTCATTCCGGGCATCCAGTCGCAGGGAGGCGTTCAGGTCGACGCCGCGATCCAGGGAACCTTCGGCCAGCCGCGCATCAACGGCCGGGCCAGGCTGGAAAACGCCTCCCTGAGCTACAGCGATGTTCCCATCGGGCTGAGCGCGGTCAACGGGGACCTGGTCTTTTCGAGCGATCACGTCTCCTTCTCGAATCTGAAGGCCGAAACGGGCGGGGGCACGCTGGCGCTGGACGGCTCGGTCAATTTCGCGCACGGCGCCGCCAGCGTCCAGTACGACATCCATGCCATCGCCTCGCAGGTGCGCGTGCGCTGGCCGGAAGGCATGAGCTGGCTGCTCGACGCGAACACGCGCATGGTCGGCAACGCGAAGGGCGCCAGCCTTGGCGGCCAGCTGACCCTGCGCCGTCTCCTGCTGACCGGCGGGCCGAACCTGGCCGCTCTTTCCATGATGGCCCCGCATCAGGTGAACGTCGAAAGCGGTTCGTCCTTTATGCAGAACCTGCGCCTGGATTTTGCCGTGACCTCCGGCGCGGGGGCGCAACTCGATTGGACCGGCGCGCGGATCGAAACCGACGTGAACGTGCGCATTCGCGGGACCTGGAACCATCCTTCGGTACTCGGTCACGTCCATCTGCTCGCGGGCCGGATCAACTTCCGCGGCAACACATACCGGCTGAGCCGCGGGGATATGAACTTCGCCAATCCGCTCGTGCTCGATCCGGTGATGAACGCCGAGGCCACCACGACCATCCAGCAGTACGACATCACGGTCGATTTAACCGGTCCGGCCAGTTCGATGCGGCTTTCCTACCGGTCCGATCCGCCGCTGCCGGAAAGCGATGTCATCAGCCTGCTGGCGCTCGGCTACACAGGGCAAGCCAGCGAGTTGCGCACGACCGGCGTAGCCGGCCAATACGGAGCAACGGCGCTGCTTTCCCAGGCCGTGTCGAGCGAAGTCGGCGGCCGCATTGCCCGGCTGTTCGGCATCAGCCGTTTCCAGATCGAGCCCTACCAGGGAGGCACGGGCACGGAGTCGAACGCCGCCGCGCGGATCGCGATCGAGCAGCAGGTCACTCCCAACCTGACCGTCACTTACGCGACCAATGCCGCATCGAACGCCGAGCAGGTGATTCAGATCGAGTACGCCGTCACGCGGGACATATCGATCGTTGCCCTGCGCGACATCAACGGCACCTTCGGTATCGACGTGGAGTTCAAACACCGGTTCAAGTAGCCGGGAAGCGGGCTGGACCGGCCGGTCCGGTTTGCAGGAGAATCCATCCATGGCGCTCTCATGCGTTTGCTAAATCCGTTCAGCGCGGCCCGCGGCGAGGCCGCCATGGCGGGGCGCCGTCGAGCCAGGGTCCGACGCCGGTGGCGGGACCGGGGCGCGCGCTCGCCCGAGGGGCTCGACCGATGAAGCGCCCTCCGGATATTTCCATTGTGATTCCGGCCTACAACGAGGCCCAACGCCTGCCGCGCACGCTCGAACGCGTCCGGGACTGGGTTGAACGCAAGCGCGCGGTTTCCGGTCTGGAGATCGAAATCCTGGTGGTGGACGACGGATCGACCGACGAGACGGCCAGCGTCGTGGCCGCCTGGCAGGACAGGGTCGAAGGCCTGCGCCTGGTGCCCAACGGCGCGAACCGCGGCAAGGGCTACAGCGTGCGCCACGGCATGCGGGAAGCGCAGGGACGGATCGCCCTCTTCACCGACGCCGATCTTTCGGCCCCGATCGAGGAGGCCGACAAGCTGCTCGCGGCTCTGGACGACGCCGATGTCGCCATCGGCTCGCGCGCCGTCGACCGCCGGCTCATTGAAACGCATCAGTCCGCCGCCCGCGAGACCGCCGGGCGCATCTTCAACGCCGTGGTTCAATTGATGACCGGCGTCCGCTTTCTCGACACGCAATGCGGATTCAAGGCGTTTCGCATGAAACGCGCCCGTGTAATCTTCGGACAGCAGCGCATCGAAGATTTCGGGTTCGATCCCGAGCTGCTGTTTCTGGCGCGGCGGCACGGCCTGGCTGCCATCGAGGTGCCGGTCCGCTGGGCTCACGATCCGGGCAGCAAGGTCCACATGGTCCGCGACAGCCTTCGCATGTTCTGGGATCTCGTCAAGGTTCGCGCCAACGCCCTGCTCGGCCGCTATCCCCGGCGCGCCGGCTAGTGTGGTGAATCAGAAATTCGTTGCCCAAATGGGCGGAGCTTCAGGGGCTAAAGCCTTTGAAAATGCGGGGCTTAATGTCGGAGCTAAAGCTCCGACCCCCTGAAAACCGCGCAACCAACTTCTGAATCACTACGCTAGCGCCGCGCCGCTGCCGAAGTTCAGTACCCCCTCCCGTTCAGTACCAACCCATTCCGTGCCCCCTACCCCGGACTCGCGGAAACCATCA
>Ga0307374_10006374_pt1 | contig 18587 bp, 19 predicted proteins | sample OX3MG_FD_202532 | JGI IMG/M metagenome (GOLD analysis project Ga0307374, IMG submission 202532) | Soil microbial communities from Risofladan, Vaasa, Finland - OX-3 | ecosystem: Environmental > Terrestrial > Soil > Coastal area > Acid sulfate soil | place: Finland: Risofladan, Vaasa | collected...
GTAGTTTATATTCCGTCGCCGTCAAACGAATTTCGTGCCGGCCACGAAAAACCTGCCGGGTGTTCGGGTCGAGAACCAGGTCCGCCGCTTCAAGCCGGGGCGCGGAAACAGCAGTGCTGGGGCGCCGCCCAAGCGCCCTGATTCTGGCCAGGAATTCCGCGAAGGAGAAGGGCTTGGTCAGATAGTCGTCGGCCCCCACGTCGAGCCCCTTGACGATATCGGGAACGGCATCCCGCGCGGTGAGCATTAGGATTGGCGTTTTATTCCGCACCTTCCGCAATCGCCGCGCCACCTCCAGCCCATCCATTCGAGGCAGCATCCAATCGAGTACGATCACATCGAATTGGTACGATTCGGCAAGTTCAAGCCCTATGCGACCGTCTGGAGCGACACTTACAACATGGCTTTCTTCTCCCAGCCCTTTCTGCAGCAGGCAGGCCATGGCCCGGTCGTCTTCAATGATTAACACTCGCACGGATATGTTTTCGGTTAATCCTTTGCTTTATACCTGAAATATATCTGAAATCCGAACATTCAGCGAGGTTGCTGCTGCACGGGAGGGTGGCAAACTGAACATTCGTCCAGCGCAATCGTGACTGTTGGTCCTAAGCGAGATGTCCCACTTGGAGACGCGTCTGGAGAACGCGCAAAATAGTGTCGTGCGCGATGATGCCCACAATGTGTCCGTCGGAAATCACCGGCATCTGGGTGACGTCTTCATTCTGCATTCGCTCCAGAACTCCCAGCGCCGGTTCTTCCGGCGTTGCTGCGTGGATTTGATTGAACGGAAGCATCACTGCCTGGATCGACGTGTTGGCCCATTCCTCGCGCGGCACGTGCCGTGCAGCTTGCAGCGTCGTCATACCCACGGGGTTTCCGGCTCCTGTCACGACGTGGCATTGGCGTCCTGTCTGCAACACATCGTGCACATATTCCTCGATTGAGATGTCACGCGCCACCGTGGGTATGTCTCGAGTCATGATGTCCTGCGCGCACACGCCCGTGAGCGTGTTGCGGATCGCCACCTGAGCGAAGCTTTCTTGTGCTGCACTCAAAAGGAACCATCCGATAAACGCCAGCCACAGTCCTCCAACCCAATTACCGTTAAGCGCCTGCCAAATGCCGATCGAAATCATGAGGTACGCCAGAACTTTCCCAGCATTTGAAGCGATTTGCGTCGAACGCGTGAAATTGCCCGTAAATGCCCAGACAATTCCACGCAGTACTCGTCCGCCATCCAGCGGGAATCCCGGCAGGAGATTGAATACCGCGAGAAGAAGGTTGATCTCCCATAGCCACTTTGAGGCTGCGAAGACCATCGCATCTCCACGAAAGAAATGGGCGATGAGCCAGAAGCAACCGGCCAGGAACAGGCTGGAGATCGGGCCGGCGATTGCAATGTTGAATTCCTGCTTGGCGCGTTCGGGCTCGCGCTTGATACTCGAAAGGCCGCCAAAAACGAATAGCGTGATCGACTGCACCGGAATCCGGTAAAACAGAGCTACCACACTGTGGCTCAGCTCGTGAAAAATCACCGAGGCAAAAAACAGCACGCTCGTGATGATTCCCAGCGTCCAGTGCTGGGTCGGAGTCCAGCCGGGATGCTGTGAGATAAATTGCGTCCGCAGGGAAACCGTGATCAAAAGGAAGATAATGAACCAGCTGGGATGCAGATAAATCGGAATGCCGAAGATCCGCCCGATTGGTATGCCGGAAACATGTGCGGGCTGTGTCATCGAATTCTTGCCGAAGCGGAGGAAATCCCCTTCCAGCGCCTTCTCCTACATACTACGGTCCGCACTCCCGCGGTGCAAGCTGCGAGTTGCGGTCTGCATTTACTGTGAGATCGTGTCCATTCATTCCGGACGGCGTCTCGTTTTTCTGCGCCGTAGCGAGCCCATCTCTTGACGAATGAATGATTGCGGTACCGAAGCGTGCATCGACGTTAAATAATATTGGCTTAAGCTACGTAGTAAAGAATGCTCCCAATGCTTCGACGCCGAAGCCAAAAACCAGGCGCGGAAATCTGTTCAAGTCTATTTGAGGTGGCCAGCCTTTGAGCCTTGCCGTTGGCGAACGGCCTCGAAGAGCATCACGCCCGCGGCGACGGAGACGTTGAGCGAGCGAACCGGGCCTGCAGTGGGAATCGACACCAGAAAATCGCAACGCTTGCGAGTCAGTTCGTGCAGGCCCTCGCCCTCGCTGCCGAGCACGATCCCGACCGAGCCTTTCAAGTCCACTTCTGTGTAGCGTTTTTCAGCACGTTCGTCGAGCCCCATCAACCAGTAGCCTGCTTCTTTCACCTCTTCCATCGCGCGGACCAAGTTCTTCACGCGAGCCACGGGCAGGTGCGCGAGCGCACCTGCCGATGTCCGCTCGACCGTATCGCTCAGGCCAGCGGCGCGTCGTTCCGGAATCACTATGCCGGTGGCTCCGGCAGCCAGCGACGTGCGTACGATTGCGCCCAGATTGTGCGGATCCTCAATGCTATCGAGCAAAACGAGTAGCCCTTGCGCTGTATTTGTACGAAGCAGATCCTCGAGCTTGGCTACCGGCTTCGCAGCCGCGAGCGCGACGACTCCCTGATGTTCTCGCGTTCCCGCGAGACGGTCGACCTGCTGGCGGTCCTCGAAGCGCACAGGGACTCCGCGCGCCTTTGCCAACCGCACGAGAGCCTCGACGCGCTCTCCATGGCGTCCGCGTGCAATGACGATGCGGTCGAGCGCGCGTCCAACCGCGAGCGCCTCTTCGACCGGATGAAATCCCGTCATCCAATTCATCGGTTTTTGTGGCCTTTACCCTTGCGCCAGACCAGTGGAGTGAGTCGCACAGGTCCGGTCAGTCGAAAGCGGAGCAAAATTCCAGCATTCGCTGCTGCGTGCTCTTCACGGGTACGGCGAAATCGAGCTTCGCGGCGGAGTCCAGCAGCAGGATGACCTTGTCCAGTTCTCCTTCGCCTGTGCGCGACCGGTGAGCGCAATGCGAATGGGATGAAACATCGCTCGGCTGCGATAGGGTACCGCCGCTTTCAACTCCTCGATGATCTTCTTGAAGCGGTCGGAATCCATTTCTCCGCCCTCGATGAATCGATGGGCAAGCTCGCGGATCACTTCTCTCGCGCCGCTGCGTGCCAGCACCCCGTGGCTGGCGGTTTGGCGCAAGACAGCATCTGCATCGTAGGTGAAAAGAAGTTCAAGCAAACTATCCAGCGTCGCACGGCCCGGTACAAACGGCCCTAGAAGGCTCGCTGCCCGCGCGAGCCAAGACTGCAGGGCCGCCTCGTTGCTGATTTCTCGCCCGGCCTGAATGCATCCGCGCTGGCGAAGGATCGCGGCAATGTCCGCAGCTGCGAATTTATTCACGGTTGGCTGAGCCGGTTCTTCGGGCACATCCGGCGCAATGCAAGACATTTCGGGCTCGGCTGGAAGCGACGAATGGAGATGATCAGTTTTCAAGGGTCACGATGACTTGGGCGGCGATCGCTTCGCCGCAACCGATTTCGCCGGTGCCTTCGTTGGTCTTGGCCTTCAGATTGATCTGTTCCATCGCGACGCCGAGTGACTTCGCCAACGCCGCACGCATGGCCGGGAAATGAGGGCCGAGTTTCGGCCGCTCGCAGATGACGATCGCATCGACGTGATTGATGCGCATGCTCTGTTCATCGAGCAGCTTTCGCGCATGCTCCAGAAAAATGAGACTAGAAACGCCCCTCCACTTCGGATCGGTATCCGGGAAATGCGTGCCGATGTCGCCAAGGCCCGCCGCGCCCAGCAGCGCGTCGCACAGTGCATGGCTCAGCACATCGCCGTCGGAATGGCCTACTGGCCCCTTGTCGAATGGGACTTCAATACCGCCGATCATCAGCTTTGGCCCCGGCGCAAGCCGATGCAGATCGTAGCCGATTCCGCAGCGCGTCATTTTGCGCGGCGCTCCTGATCGAGATAGAAGCGGGCCAGGTCCATGTCGGAGGGACGCGTGATTTTCAGGTTGCGCTCGGAGCCGAGCACGACGAAGACATCGTGGCCAAAACGCTCGACGAGCGCGGCTTCGTCGGACGCGGTAACGTCGTCTTCCTCTGCCTTGCGGAAGGCGTCGCGCAGGAGCGTATATGAAAACGCCTGCGGCGTCTGGGCCAGCACGATGCGCTCGCGTGGAATCGTGGCTGAAATGAGAGCCACATCTTCCGGCAGGCTCGCGCGTTTCACTTCCTTCACCGTATCGATGGCCGGAATACCCAGAATGGCGGCACCGCGAGCGCGAGCTTCCGCGATGACGCGCTCGATTTGCTCGGACGTCACGAATGGGCGTACCGCGTCATGCACCAGAACGATTTCCGTCAGGGGATCGACTTGCGCCAGCGCATTGGCTACCGATTGCTGGCGCGTGTCGCCGCCGTGCACCACACGTACTGGCTGGCCGATTCCGGACTTAGCCACGTTCGCCTGGAGGGACACGACATCGCCGCGTGTGGCGATGAAAAAATCCGTGATAGCCGCGCATACCGCCAGCCTGCGCAGCGTGAAAATGATGAGAGGCATGCCGCCCAGTTCGAGAAACTGCTTGGGCTGATCGGCGCCCATGCGGGTGCCCAGGCCAGCAGCAGGAATAATGACAGCGATTCGGCTCATAAGAGGGTTAGTAGTCTATCGCAGTCTAGCGGTACAGGCGAGGCCATGCGGCCGAAGGGTGGCTATGACCGCCCAGGCTCGGGATAGAGCGGCCGGGGTGGACGCTCGCCGCCGGTGGCGCCTTCGGCTGGCCGGCCAGCAGCCTGAGTTTCTCCCCCAGCCACGCCGACCGAGCGAGGGGGCTGATCAGCGCGGTCGTCATAGCGGCTGAAAATCATCTTGCCCGCGGTCGTCTGGTGCACCGAAGTAACGCTGATATCGATGGTTTTGTTAATCATCTTACGCGCGCCATCGACCACCACCATCGTGCCATCGTCCAGATAGGCGACGCCTTGGTTATATTCCTTGCCTTCACGCAGGATGAAGACCCGCATCGTTTCACCCGGCAGCACCACTGGTTTCAACGCGTTGGCGAGCTGGTTTACATTCATGATTTCAATTCCCTGTAGGGTTGCCACCTTGTTCAGGTTGAAATCATTCGTCACGATTTTTGCGTTGTATCGCTTGGCCAGTTCGATCAGTTTCAAATCCACTTCGGCGATTTGCGGGAAATCATCCTCGGCGATTTGCACGTCGAGATGCGGCATCTTCTGGATACGTTGGAGTACTTCCAGGCCACGGCGTCCGCGCTGGCGCTTCAGCGGATCGGCGGAGTCGGCCACGAGCTGCAATTCGTGTAGCACGAACTGTGGAATGATCACGGTGCCGTCCAGAAACAGCGCGTCGGCGATGTCGGCAGCGCGGCCGTCTATAATGACGCTCGTATCGAGCAGCTTGACGGAATGGCGGGCGTTGCGCTCACTCCCAAAAAGTCCCCCTAGAGCCTGTAAGTTCAGCATATCGCCTTTGTTCGCGCCCAGAACCAGGCCGATGTAGGTCATCACCAGGAAAAAGGCCAAGCTGAAGAATGAGCGCGTGCTTTCCGGCATGGTCGTATGCGTCAGGATTAGGGATGAAAGATAGGCGCCCAGAATGCCCAAGATCGATCCCGTGGCAGCGCCAATCAGCCGGCGCAGGCTGGCCTTTCGCAGGCGCACCTCGAAAAGAAAGACGGCAACGGAAAATAAAAAGCCAGCGAGGGCTCCGATATACTTTGGCACGCTAAACGGCCGGAAGTGAAAGCCCGCCGCAACGCAGACCGCTGTGAAAATGACGCGGATCGCCAGCATGTCCCAAAAAGTTCCCACACGATTCTGAGACGAGGGGGAGAAGACGGCTGGTTTGACCGGCGCGTTTTCAGGCAGAGGAGCTACAGGAATGCGGCTAGAAACGCTAGAAGTCCTTTGCATCGTTGCACCCTATAAATCGTATAAAAATATGAATGGCAATGAATCCGGATACCAGTCGTTCCTTCTGTCTTATTAACAGTATTTTCGTCGCCGGTATGACACGGACCAAGACATAAATCAACACCAAACTGCGTATCTATGATGTGCGTAGTATAGCACCGAGAGCAAATCCCCGGTCAAACTGCTGGTATAAGGCGGGCGCGACTCAGATCAGAGGTAATAACGTGGAACGCGGCGGCCGAGTGCGCACAGCAAATCCGAAGTAACCGTACCGATTTCCCGGGCTACATCGGATACGATAATTGAGGACTCACCGTCTTTGCCATAAATTGTCACGACATCTCCCAGCTTCGCCTCAGGCACGTCGGTCACATCCAGAGTGGTTAAATCCATGGAAATGGCGCCGACCAAAGGCACGCGGTGCCCGCGCAGCAGAGCGCAGCCGCGATTCGTGCGCTGGCGCGAGATACCGTCCGCGTAGCCGGCATTGATTACGGCGATCCGCGACGGCCGGCCGGTGATAAAACGCGCCGAATATCCCACGCCCTGTCCGGGCGAAAGATCGCGCAGTGTGATGATGCGCGCACGCAACGACAGACTCGGCTCGATCGGCAAATGGCGTTGCACTTCCTGTCCCTTGTGCGGCGGGTCAAAGGACTGGTAATAACCGTAAAGAATGGCGCCTGGGCGAACCATGTCCGCCCACGTGCTCGGCCGAGCGCAGATGGCGCCGCTGTTGGCCATGTGCACGATCCCCGGCGAGACTCCGAGCGCCCGCATTCGATCCAGGCAGGTTCGGAAGAGCTGCTCCTGATCGTCGGTCTGCCGCGCGCTGAAGTCCTCCGCGGACGCGAAGTGAGTGAAGGTGCCTTGCAGCTCAATGTGCCGGCAATCGGAGAGCAACCTGGCGAACGCTTCGATCTCCGCGGGCGATATCCCCAGACGGTTCATGCCCGTGTTGATTTTCAAATGAAAGGGCACGCGCGAGGATTTTCCGCGCGCGGATTTGGCGGCACGCTCGAGCAGACGCACGTCGTCCAGGCGTGTCGCCGCAGGCGTCAGCCCGTTCTGGATCAGGCGCTTTTCTTCGTCCGGCCAAAAGCCCGTGAGAACCAGGATAGGCTTGCGAATGCCTGCTTCCCGCAGCTCGACACCCTCGTTCGCGCAGGTTACGCCGAACCATTCGACGCCCGCCTTTTGCAGAGCTTTGGAAATGGGCACCGCGCCTAGGCCGTAGGCGTTCGACTTCACGACCGCCAGAATTTTGGGCTTCGGTCCAATATGGCGGCGAATCACCCGCAAGTTCTTGGTAATCGCTTGGAGGGAAATTTCCGCCCATACCGGCCGTCCCCCGGAATGAATTGATTTCGACATTGTTTTGTAGAATGCCAGACTCCTGCTCGGCTGTGCGACCCAAAAATTGAAAACGAGGACCACTGCACACCGTTTGGGTAAACATGCCCTTCCGGCTTGTCGCAGGGGATGAGCCGATCGTTTCATTCGCTTCCCAAAGCGAGTGCGTCCCTCAATCCGAGAAAAATCCGCATACGTTTCATTGAATAGCCTTGCAGGGGTTTGAGACGCAGAGTTGTGCGGCCTATACCGTGGCGAGAAGAGACGCCGAACTAATTCGCTACTCCGCGCCGCCCGACGTCCAGGCATCGGGCGCGGCTTCCTCGAACCGAGTGTGGCGGCCCAGGAAGACAAAGTTGAGTGTACCCGTGGGGCCGTTGCGTTGCTTGGCGATGATGAGTTCCGCTTTGGCGCGATCCTCTTCGGGGAGATCGGTCTTGTAGAAATTGGGGCGGTTGATGAAAAGCACCACGTCGGCATCCTGTTCGATCGCGCCCGATTCGCGCAAATCGGCCAGCTGCGGTTTACGCTCTTCACGTTCCGGAGCGCGGGTCAGCTGGCTGAGGACGATCACGGGCACTTTGAGTTCCTTCGCCAGGCCTTTCAGAGCTCGCGACATGCTTGAAACTTCTTCCTGGCGGTTAGTGCCGCGCCCCGTGCCGGTGGGAACGACGAGCTGGAGGTAATCGACGATCATTAGCGAAAGTCCACGCTCGCGCTTGAGGCGTCGCGCCTTGGCGCCCATCTCCAGGACGGTGGATGAGGCGGAGTCGTCAATCCAGATGGGAGCGTCGGCCAGGCTCGCCAGTGCGCCAGTCACCTTGGCCCAATCGTCTCGACCCATGTGCCCGGTGCGAAACTTGTGAGCGTCCACACGCGCTTCGGACGCCAGCAGGCGCAGCAACAGCGATTCCTTGGACATTTCCAGGCTGAAGATGGCTACGGCCTCGCGGTGCCGCAATGCCACATTTTCGGCGATATTCAATGCCAGGGCTGTTTTTCCCATCGAGGGGCGTGCCGCGAGAATAATGAGCTCAGACGGCTGCAAGCCGGCCGTCTCATTATCGATCCCCGCGTAGCCGGTGGACAGGCCGGTGATGCGCCGTCCCTCACTGAATATTTTCTCGAGGCGCTCGAAACCATCCTTGACCAAGTCCTTGATGCCGATGAGTCCAGCCCGCACGCGATCTTCCGCGAGCTGGAAGATGGCGGATTCCGCGCGGTCGAGAATGATGTCCGCCTCGTCGCCGGCCGCGAGCGCCTGCTCCTGGATGGCCGATGCGGAAAAAATCAGGCTACGCAGGATGGACTTCTCTCTCACGATGCGAGCGTAATGTTCGACGTTAGTGACGCGCGGAAGGCCGTCCGCGAGCTGAGAGAGATAGGCCACTCCGCCGGCCGCTTCGAGCCTTCCATTGCGGCTGAGATCTTCCATCAGCGTAACTGTATCGATACCCTGCTGCTTTTCGCCGAGCTGAACCATGCGCTCAAAAATGTGGCGATGCTGCGAGAGGAAGAAATCCTCCGCACGCAGCTTCTCGACCGCCGTATTCAGGGCGTAATTGTCGAGCAGGATAGCGCCCAGGATGCTGCGCTCGGCCTCGAGATTGTGAGGGAGCGGCCGTTCGAGAGTGATTTCGCTGGCCATTTAATGATTCGCCTTATGTTCGCCCACGCCTTCCCCGGATGCAAGGACTCGTTATTGTTTGTTGCCGCGTGTTTCCGGCGGGATTGTCCGCAGGATTTTCCGGAGCGCATCGCATTGTGAGGAACGCCGGTTCGTGAGTCAACGCCCGACTTCGCTCTGTGGCTTGTGAAAATCTGGCAGGCTGTGCAAATGTCCCGTGAACGGAACGGGGCGAAATGAAAAGGAGCGCGAGATTCGCGCCCCTATCAGCAGATGAAAAATTCGCAGCGCTCTTATTCTTCCTTGCGCACTGTCAGTTTTACATTGGCGGTGATTTCGCGGTGCAGCTTGATGGGAATTTCGTATTCTCCGATGAGCTTGATCGAATCGGTCAGCACGATCTTTCGTTTGTCGATGGTGTAATCCTTGGCTTGGAGCGCCTCGGAGATGTCGGCGGAAGTGACCGACCCGAAAAGTTGGTCGTTTTCTCCAGCCTTGCGCGCCAGCTCAAGCGACACGCTGTTGAGCAGCTCGGCGAGAGTCTGGGCGGCCTCCTTCTCCGTGGCTTCCTTTTTTGCAAAAGCGGTGCGCATTTTCTCGAGCCGTTTCATGTTGCCAGCGGTGGCCTCAAGCCCAAGCTTGCGGGGCAGCAGAAAATTCCGCGCGTAGCCCTCGGCTACGTCCACCAATTGGCCGCGCGTGCCGAGCTTTTCAACGTCTTCTTGAAGAATGATCTGCATTGTCCCAATCCTCGGACTTCTCTAAAGTATGGAGATTTTGGTTGTCCCAAGCTTCCGCGCCTCGGCGCGAACTGGGCGTTGCGAGCGGAGCCAGCCTGGGCGTCGGCGATTACAGCTCTGCGGCAAACGGCAGCAGGGCGATATTCTGCGCCCGCTTAATCGCAACCGTGAGCCAGCGCTGGTGGCGCGCGCAGGTGCCCGTCATGCGCCGCGGAAGGATTTTCCCGCGCTCCTGGATGAACGCCCCCAGAACCTCGGCCTTTTTGTAGTCGATATAGTCCACCTTGTCGACGCAGAAGCGGCAGACTTTCTTTTTGCGGGCGAAATTTCGCTTGCCGCGCCTTGCCGGTCCGCCTGGCCTGGACTGCGACCGCGCTCCCGGCGGGCCACCCGAGGGGCCTGCGCCTGACGGCGGTCCCGCATGATGCTGTGGTGCGTGTTCTTCTGCCATTCGGATTCTCCCTGATTATAGTGCCGCGGCCGGTTGTTCGCCGCCAGGCGCGGACGGAGCCGCTGGAACCGTCTTGCGCGGACGACGTGCCGCGCGGCGTTCACGATGCTGCTTGAGCTTTTCCTGGCGCTTCAATTCTTCGTCCACCCGAACAGTGAGATACTTGATCACGGCATCGGAGACCTTCAGTCGGCGCTCGAGTTCCTTGACCACCTCGCTGTGGCTCGAGCGCACGTCCATGTAGACATAAAATCCCTCGCGCAACCGGTTCACGCGATAGGCCATTCGCTTCCGGCCCCACTTGTCCGTCTTCTCGATCTTGCCGCCCTTCTCGGTAGCGGCGTGCTCGAGTGTCGAAATCACTTTATCGATATCCGCCTCCAGCGTGTCCGGCCGGCAGATGAAAATTAGATCGTACTGACGCTCTTCCATAAGCCCTCAATTCGTTGCCCTTTGTCCGGCAACTTTTCTCACTTACTGCAAACGTTCTTCGGGCGGTCCAACGCGCCGATTGAAGCGCGCCATCGCCTTGCTGACGCCTTCCGTCACAATCAGCTTCGCCGCTTCGGCGGCATCGGCCACCGTCTGGGCGGCGATTTTCCGCTCGGCGCGCCCAATGGGCGTGAGCACGTAGTCGCTCAGGTCGCCCCAGACCTTCTCCGGCCCTACTCCCAGCCGGATGCGAATGAACTCTTCGGTTCCGATCGAGCGGATTACCGATTTCAGGCCATTATGTGTTCCGCCGGTCCCCCGCTCACGAATACGCAGCATGCCCCAAGGCAAATCCACATCATCGACCAACACGATCATTTCCGCCGGATCGCATTCATACCGCTCGATCAGCATCTTCACGGAAACGCCGCTCAGATTCATCATCGTTTGCGGCTTCGCCAGCACCACTTCCTGTTCCGCGACTTTGCCTCGCCCGGTATACGCTTTGCCCTCCGGCCGCGTGACTCGAATTCCCGCTCGCTGCGCCAGCTCATCGAGCGCGAGGAAGCCCAGATTATGTGGCGTCCACTCGTACTCAGGGCCGGGATTGCCGAGACCGACGATCAATCTCATAACTTATCCGCGCTCGCCGGGTGCGCCAGTGCACGCGTGAATGGAGACCACCGAACTGCTTACTTTTCCTTGCCTTTCTTTTCGGTTTTCTCCGCCTTTGGAGCGGCTTCCGCGGCTCCCTCCGCTTCGCCTTCTTCTTCCTTCTTGCCCTTCTTGATGACTTCGGGCTCCGCCGGCGCCGCCTCGGCTGCCACGGCTGCTTCCGGAGTGGGCTCTTCTTCCTTCTTCAGCGTCACAACGTGCGCAATCACGCGCTGCGGGTCCGTGAGCAGCTTGATTTTTTCCGGATCGAACGGCAGATCGGCGGCGCGAAGCTGCTTGCCAATCAGCAGTTCACTCACATCCACCTTGAATTCTTCCGGGATGTCGCCCGGCAGGCACTCCAACTCCACCTCGCGCGTCACCATTTCAAAAATACCGCCTTGCATTTTCACGCCCTGCGGCTCGCCAAAAGTATGCACCGGCACGCGCACGCGCATGCGCACGTCCATGGCGATGCGCAGCAGATCCACGTGCAGCAGCGATCCGCTTAGCGGGTCCACCTGCCAATCCTTCAGCATGGCCCTCTCTTCCGGTCCGTCAGCCACCCGCACAGTGAAGATCGTGTTGTGTCCCGTCTCGGAGCGAAGAATGCGCGCCACCTGCTTGGCGTTCACCGCCAGCGAAATCGAATCCTTGCGGGCCCCGTACAAAATCGCCGGAACCATTCCGGTCAGGCGCGTGCGGCGCGCCGCGTTTTTGCCGCGCTCCTCGCGAAGCTTGCCTTCAATTGTAAATGTTTCCATACATCCTTCCTTCTCGGTCCCCGCTCACTCCGGGCTAAATGAAAAGCTCGCTGATCGAAGTCTCTTCGTGAATCGACTGAATGCCGCGAGCCAGCAGTTCCGCTACACTCAGCACCGTGATCTTCGGAACCTTCTGAGCCGTTCCGTTGAGCGGCACCGAATCGGTCACCACCACTTCCTCAATCTCCGACTGCATGATGCGATCGGCCGCCGGCCCCGAAAATACCGGGTGGGTGCAAGCCGCGAATACCCGGGTGGCGCCGTGCTCGCGTAAAGCCTCGGCGGTTTTCACCAGCGTTCCAGCCGTGTCGATGATGTCGTCGATCACCAACGCGGGGCGTCCTGCCACGTCGCCAATCAAGTGCATCACCTCGCTGACATTCACGTCGATGCGCCTCTTATCCACGATGGCCAGCGGCGCATCGATTCTCTTGGCGAAAAGCCGCGCACGCTCCACGCCCCCCGCGTCGGGCGAAACCACCGTAATCGGCCCGAGCTTCTTTTTCTTGAAATGCTCAACCAGCACCGGCGCCGCATACAGATGGTCCACCGGAACGTTGAAATATCCCTGAATCTGCGGCGCGTGCAAGTCGAGCGTCAGCACCCGGTTTGCCCCCGCCGTTTCGAGAAGGTCCGCCACCAGTTTCGCCGAGATCGCCACGCGCGGCCGGTCCTTGCGGTCCTGGCGCGCGTACGGATAATATGGAATCACCGGCGTGATCCGCCACGCCGACGCCCGCTTGAACGCATCGATCATCAGCAGCAACTGCATCAGGTGGAAGTCCACCGGATTCGAACACGGCTGCACCACGAAAACGTCCGCGCCGCGGACATTTTCGAGAATCTGATAGCGCGTCTCGCCGTCCGAGAATTGACCGTGCTCGGCGCGGCCCCTAGGAACGCCCAGATAGCGGCAGATAGAATCGGCCAAAGGCAGATTCGCCGTCCCGCAAAACACTTTGAACTTGCCGTCGGCCAAGGTTCTCCCGTCAGCTAGCGACACGCCACCCTAATGCGCGGCCATACTTTTCCCTGGAAAGTGTTTCGACCAAGAAGACCGAATCTTCCGGGAACTCACGAGCGGCTCGGCGCGCCTGCGCTGGGTTTCGGAATACTCCAAACACCGCCGACCCGCTACCCGCCAGCGCGGCATCCACAGCTCCTCGCTGAAGCAATCCCGCCCGGATTTCTCCGAGGCGCGGATAGCGGCAGAAGACGGGCTCCTCGAAATCATTCGAGACCGCTTCCGGCAGGCTCCAGCACAGAGCGCAGAACCCCCAGATGGTATGGGGTTTGGTCCGATTTGTCAATTCCTCGCTGATCCACTGATAGGCTTCCTTCGTGCTGACGCCGATGTTGCGCGGCGAGACCACCAGAATCGTCCGCTTCGGCGCATCCACCAAGGGGTAAATTTCATCCCCGCGGTTGGTGGCCAGCGCGCGTCCCCCAAATAGGAAAAATGGCACGTCCGCGCCCAAGCCTGCTGCAATTTGCATCAGCCGTTCGAGAGGTATCTTCTTCTCCGTAAGGCGCAGCATTCCAATCAGCGCAGCCGCGGCATCGCTCGACCCGCCTCCCAGTCCACGGGCCACAGGAATGAGTTTCTCCAAACAGGCGCGGATGCCGCGATGAAAACCGATTTCGGAACGAATGGCTTCGATCGCCCTGTAGACCAGGTTTTCGCGGCCGGTTGGCAACGCGGGGTCGTCCGTCTCGAGCGTAATCCCAGGGGACGATGCCAGGGAAAGCTCCAGGGTATCGCGAAGCGAGATCGCTTGAAAGATCGTGCGCAGTTCGTGATAGCCATCCGGGCGACGGCCCATCACGCGCAAGCAGAGATTGATTTTTGCAAAGGCCGGCAGGCGCACCGATTTTTTCATGCCGGCACTTACTGTGGCTTGACGGTCTCTGGAGAAGATTTCTGCGCCAGGCGCCGCTTCAGAGTCTTTAATTGTGCGTCGATTTCATTCACTTGGTCGGACTCGTAATCGGCGGGCAAAGCTTTTTGCCACTCAGCGAGAGAGCGTTCCAGTAGCTCCGCCGCGCGCTCGTTCTGGCCGAGCTTGATATATACATCCCCAAGATGACTGAGGATGGTTGGTTCGTGGCTCTCGCGATCGACGGCCTTTTGAAGATACTCTTCCGCTTCCGCAAGCTTGTTTTGCTTGTAGTAGGCCCAGCCCAGGCTGTCGAGATAAGCGCCGTTGTTTGGGTCCTGCTGCACGGCCTGCTGAATCAGCGAGGTGGCTTCGTCGAGCCGCACGCCGCGGTTAGCCAGCATGTATCCGTAATAATTCAATACGGCGGCATTGTTCGGGTTTACATCCAGAACCTTCCGGAATTGCTGCTCGGCCTGATCGAACTTCTTCTGTCGCTCGTAGATGGCGCCGAGCATGTACCAGGCGGTCTCTTTGTCCTCGTTATCGCGAGCCATCTGTTCGGCCTTTAGAGCCGATTGTTCGGCATCCGCGTATTGCCGCCCGCGTTCCTGCACCTGCGCGATGTCGATATAAATTTCCTGATCGGCATCATTGCCCTGCAGCAGCCCCTGAAGAAGCTTGGTTCCCTGGGCCGTCTCGGACTTTTCGCCGTACAACATCGCCAGCGTCACGGTCAAGTTGGTGTCTTTGGGAGAAGCATCCAGCGCTTTCTTCGCTTCGGCAATGGCTGTGTCGATGTCCCGGCTCTCGCGGTAGGTATCGATCAGCAACATTTCAGCCCGCTTCTGCGCTTCAGGGCCCAGTTTGGCCATTTCCTGGAAGGTTTGGACCGCTTCAGGATACTTGCGCTCTTCGCGATAGGCATGGCCTAACTGCTCATACAGAATCGTTAGAGCGCTGGAATTTTCCTGTCCGCCGCCTTGGCCCTTGATTCCGGCAACAGCATCCGTGAGCACCTTGACGGCGTCGTCATAGCGGCCCTGGTCCTCGTAGAGCAGCGCCTGATTGTAGAGGACCTCGAGGCTTCCCGGAGAAAGCTGCTTCGCTCGCAGGAGGCTGGCCTCGGCTTGATCGAACTTTCCCAACCGGCGGTCCAGTTGCGCCATGCGAAGATAGTTTTCAGCAGTTCCCGGCTCAAGCTCCGAGAGCTTTGTGTACTGTTCGAGCGCCTCGGCGTACTTGTTCTCCGCCAGCAGGGTCTGAGCCAGCCCGTGTCGGTGATCCGGATCGTCCGGATCTTCATCCACGGCCTTGCGGTAGGCATCCTCCGCCTTGGCGTAGTCCTTTTCCCGCGAATAGGCGTCGCCTAGCAAATCGTAAATGTCGGGAGAAGACGAATCGCCAGCCGCCTTGGAAAGCAGGGTAATCGCATCTTGCGACCGCCCTTCATCAACCAGCAGCTCGCTCAGCTGCTCCAGTGCCGCTCCATTTTCCGGGTCCTGCTGCAGAAGGTCGCGGAGCACTTTCTCCGCTTCATCATGGCGATTTTCAAAGCGGTAGAGACGGGCGAGCCAAAGCGCGGAGTAGCTGTCGTCCGGCTCAATTTTCAGGATGGCCTGGAATTGCTCCACCGCCTTTGTCAGATTTTCTTGCTGCACCTCCCCGGCATTCATATCGCCGAGCGTGCGAACGTAGGTGCGCGCGAGCAGCCGGTGCGCCGCCACATTATTAGGGTCCGCCTTCAGCACCTCTTGCGCTTCGGCCACGGCATCGCGAATGCGCTGAGTTTTTGCATAAATCTCGGCCAGGCGCTCCATAATCACCGTGGAGCCCGGATCAAGCTGCAGCGCTTTCTGGTACGATTCGATGGATTGCGAGGCCGCATCTGCGTTGTTCGTCAGTTCGTACTGCTGCTCCGCCAGATGCCCAATCGTGAAATAGTAGTAAGCATCGCCTCGGGGGTCGGAACTGGCCGAGCTTGCGCTAGGCGATGATTGGGACGGAGGCGTGGCTTCAGGCTGGGTTGGTGCGGGAGCCTGTGCCAACGCTGGCGTCAGCCATCCAAGAATGGCCAGAACTGCAATATAGGAGGCGGCTTTCATATATGTAGGCGCTGGCGACTATTATGGTACAGCGCTGCAGAAGCGTCAAAGTTTTCCGGGATGCAGGTTCCTCTCGTCGTGACCTCATACTCTATACTCTACGATGACCACAGATGGTTTCGGGATGCAACTACCAAAGAATGATGTCTTGATCGTGCTTGGCACGGATCGATGGTACTGATATGGTTCAGGCCGCAGCAGGGTTTGGCCCAAGAAGCTGAAGTCCTCGGTGCAGTATAGCTGTCGCGAAGGGGGGGCTCATTTGCGAGACGGATGCAATGTAAAAATTACAAAAAGGCGCCCGCTGCTAAACGGGTAGTGCATCAGTTTGACAGCCGCACAATTTCTTCAATCGTCCAAACATGGTCGGCAATCCCCGCTTCCATCGCTGGTGTGACACGCAACATCTTGTGAACTCTCGCGAAGTTGTACACATGTAATGCAGGGCCACTGAATGCTCCAAATTCTCGACCTTCTGGGGCTGTGTAAAGATTTTTGTGTAAACTGTTTTGGTTTTTATTGTTTTAAGCCCTCTATCGTTCCAGTAAAAACAACCGCCGTCGGAGCTGTGAGAATGTGGGAATCTCTCCGGTTTTGGGGAGATTTCCAAGGAGCAGTGGAAAGCCTCGTGCAAGTCTGACCCGGGTTATTTGTAGAATGCTCTTCTGAAAAACATTATTTCTTCTGAAAAGCATTATTAAGGAGAATGTGTGTGCCGATCTTTATCAGTTACTCACATGCAGACAAAGCTTTCGTCGATAAGCTAGCCGCGAATCTCATTAAGCATGACGGACACGTATGGGTCGATACCTGGGAGTTGAATGTCGGAGATTCAATTCTTAACCGCGTGCAAGAAGCTATTCAGGCTTCGAGTGCCTTGCTCATCGTACTTTCAAAGGCGTCGGTTGCGTCCGAGTGGTGTAGAAAGGAATTGAACGCTGGTTTGATGCGTGAGCTTGATGAAAAAAGAGTGGTTGTTCTTCCAGTGCTCGTCGAGGATTGTGAAATACTCGTATTTCTGCGCGAAAAGATGTACGCAGACTTTCGCGAAGAATTTAAAAGCGGCTTAAAAGCACTTGTCGATGCGGTCGCGAGAGTTACAGAAATCGATCAAGGACGTTTGAAAACGGACAAATCTCAGATCGACTGGTCGGAAACATGGGGAGAATTAGACGGATACTTTCAAATCGACTACACCCTCGTTGAATCAATCGTTGATTGCCCGTTTACCCTGCTCACTGAAATTTCGATCTCCTGTGATGCAGCAGCGACAAAGAGATACAAACAGTATGTGGAAGAAGGGTTGGACTGGCTTGGGCGCGCTGTCATCACTGAAGCTCTTTGCGACTTTGCCGCAAAAACAAGATTGAGATGATCCTAAGAGATCAGAATCCACAGATCGAGAAAGTGATGCTACATGATCCAAAAAGAAATATGACGTACAGAGTCCAAATCCGCTGTCGTCGAATGGGCGAAGACAATGGCAAAGATCAGCTGGTGCATATTGGAAACTACTTCAAAAAAATTCGCGACCACATTCGGGTTACGGCCCGAAACCCTACGAAGCAGGAACTCGAACGGATGGCGATGCTCTTACAAGATCTCTAAAACACCATTTTCCCTTAGTTAAGGACGTTCGAGACTCCAAGGCTGGCCCAACTTTGAGGGGGGTGTCCCCATATACCCCTTCTAGTTTTTGACTCTGGCACGCCCAAGCCTTTAGACTTAATGATAATGCGCTCCGTTTCGCGTGGTGGCTACGGCTATCGCTTTGACATTAGCGGATACTTCCCTCGTGCCATCAAGACGCTTTGCCTGCTCTGTGTGGGCGTATTCCTGGCCCAGGAGCTTTCGCGACTTCTCTTTGGTCCTGAAGGCTGGAATTTTTGGCTTGAATGGTTTGGCTTGGTTCCCTATGCTGCCACGCACGGCTTGCGCATCTGGCAACCGGTCACCTATCTTTTTCTCCACGCCGGTATTCTGCACATTCTGCTGAATCTTCTTTACCTCGCCATGTTCGGCGCGGACCTCGAGCATAGCTGGGGTGCGAAGCGCTTCTACACATACTTCTTTTTGTGCGGAGTAGGCGCGGGCGTGATCAACGTAGTGGTGAAGCTGCTGCTCGATCCCCGTGGCACCGGAACGGCCCTGGTCCCCACCATCGGTGCGTCCGGAGCGATTTACGGCATCCTGCTGGCTTGCGCTGTCACCATGCCCCATCGCCAAGTGTGGGTTTTTCCTCTTCCGGTAACGGTCTCCATGCGCATCTTCGTGATCGTCATGGGCGCCATCGAATTCTTTAGCACCATAGGCACTGCCGGCGATAACGTGAGTCATATTTGCCATCTCGGCGGGATGCTCGTAGGCTATGTCTATTTGCGCCGCGGCTCCTTCCTTTACACCTACCGCAACTATTATTCGGATTGGAAGCGCCGGCGCCTACGCAAAAAATTCGAGGTGTACGTCCGCGATCATCACGACAAGCCGCCCTCGCGTCCTGACAACTGGATCAACTAGGACGTGCCATCAATTGAGGCAGATCTAAGGAACCTCTGAACAAGCACTGGTTTAAAAGAACGGATGAGGAACAATAGGCAATTCAAGCGGTTTCAGTGATTTCATAGGGATGCCGAGAGATTGGATCCGCCTGCCAGTGCCACCAGAGCG
>Ga0307374_10006376_pt1 | contig 18585 bp, 15 predicted proteins | sample OX3MG_FD_202532 | JGI IMG/M metagenome (GOLD analysis project Ga0307374, IMG submission 202532) | Soil microbial communities from Risofladan, Vaasa, Finland - OX-3 | ecosystem: Environmental > Terrestrial > Soil > Coastal area > Acid sulfate soil | place: Finland: Risofladan, Vaasa | collected...
CCCAAACCTCGCTTACATCTGGCAGCTTCGCGTCGATTCGCGCGGGCGTCTTTTTGCCGCAGGCGGTTCCGATGCCAAGGTGCTACGGTTCGATGACGCCGGCAAAGCCACCACCGTGTTTGAGTCCTCGGAACTCACCGCGCAGGCGATTGTTCTGGACTCGAAGGACAACCTCTATGTGGCCACCTCGCCCGACGGCAAAGTGTATAAAGTCACTCCGGACGGCCAGAAGTCAGTGTTTTTCGACCCCAAGACGAAATATATCTGGGCGCTTGCGCTCGATTCGCAAGAAGACTTGTTTGTAGCCACTGGCGATAAGGGCCAGGTATTCGTGGTAAGGCCGGACGGTAAGGGCCAGCTTTTCTATCAGAGCGACGAACGTCACGCCAGATCGCTCGCCTTCGATACAAAAGGCGATCTGTTGGTTGGCACCGAGCCAGACGGTCTGATTCTTCGTATCAACATTCTGCGCAAGGCTGCGGAGACGGTTCCCACCGCGGGCGTGCCGTTCGTCATTTACGAAACGAACAAGTCGGAAGTCACTTCCCTGCTCCAGGATTCGAACGGCAATTTGTACGCCGCTTCCGTGGGAGACAAACCACGCAGTCCGGGATTTCCACGGGTCGTGCCGGGAGGAGTGCCGCCACAGGCGGGTTCCATCGTGGTCACTGCCCAAGGCAGCGTGGTAGCGCAGGGACGGCAACAAACGACGGCAACGTCGCAGGCCACTCCTTACCCGTTCCCCAACGCGCCCACCGGTGGCGCGGAGGTCGTCCAAATCGCGCCGGACGGCTCGCCAAGGACACTGTGGACTTCGCGTGATGACCTTGTCTTTGCCATGGCGCTTGCTTCCTCGGGGCATCTCCTCTTAGGAACCGGCGACAAGGGCACGATCATCGAACTGGAAGGAAACGACATTTATTCGAGCGTCGCCCAGACCGCTTCGGCCCAGGTGACAAGCCTCGTCGCCAGCCCATCGGGAGAGGTTTTTGTCGCTACGGCCAACGCCGGAAAAATCTTCACTCTGGGCCCCGGCTACGCGTCCCAAGGCAGCATCGAATCGGACGCGTTTGACGCCAAGATTTTCTCTCACTGGGGCAGACTCACCTGGTGGGGCGAAAATGGCGTCATGCAAGGCAAGGTTGCGTTTTATGTGCGTTCCGGAAACACGTCGAGTCCAGAGAACAACTGGAGCGCGTGGGCGGGACCATATAAAACGTCCGGCTCGGGCGAAGTGAGATGCCCCCCCGCGCGATTCGTACAATGGAAAGCAGTTTTTCTCGAACCCGATGGCGCTGGCACGCCCACCATTTCCTGGGTCAGCCTGGCGTATCAGCCCAAGAACGTCGCGCCGGTCATTAACGGCATTGCCATCCAGGATCCAGGTGTACGAGTTGTGGGTTTCCCGGCTCAGCCCAACGGCGTCGGAGGTGCAGCTGTGCCCTCCCAACTCCGAATGCCCAACCCCGCCGGCACAAACCCTTCGCCTCCGCCCGAGGTGACGATACGAACCAACGCCGAGGTTCCGCCTCAAGGATTCCAGGAAAAGGGCTACGAGAGCGTGCTCTGGAATTCCGCCGACGACAACGACGACGATCTCATTTATACGATTTACTATCGGGCCGAGGGCGAACGGACGTGGCACTTGTTGAAGGACAAGCTCACCCAGCGATTCTATTCCTGGGACACGACTTCCATGCCGGACGGCGCCTATTATCTGAAAATCGTCGCCTCCGATTCCCCGTCGAATCCTAGCGAGCAGGCTCTTTCCGCCGAACGCGAGAGCGACCGCTTCGAGATTGTGAACACGCCGCCCCAGGTTGAGAATCTTCAGGCTGTGGCGACCGCGTCGGCCGTCTCAATTTCCTTTGATGGGGTTAGTTCCTCGGACGCAATCGCGCTGGCCCGATACAGCCTCGATGCGGGGGATTGGCAAATCGCCCTTCCGGTCGGCGGGCTCTCCGATTCACCGAAAGAGAGCTACCAGATTCAACTGCACGCGGTACCCTCCGGCGAGCACACCATTGCGGTTCAGGTTACCGACCGGTTTGACAATGCAACGGCGGAAAAGACCACCTTCACCGTTCCGGCGCGAGCCGCCAAGTAAGTTACGCGCGGGCGCTCGCGCAGATCATCGGCGAAGGATACTCCGTCCTGCGCGATTCCCCACTTCTCAAATCCCCAACCATCTCGCCTGTGTGAAAGAGCCGCATGCCGAACTGTCGCGGGATGTACCGCGGCGGGATTCGCGCGGCACCATGCATCTTTCACCAGCCTGGTGCCGGCTAGGAATCGCCGGCACTCCAATCAGGAGCAGGAAACGCGATCCGCCAGAAATCCGGCGCGGGGGTATCGAATTCGATGGCTGTGTGAAAACCTTCGCGCGTCTCGCGGGGAGAACGAACAACCCTGCATGCCACTTTCTCTCTCGTTCCACAATGTTCCAGCACCAAGCGCGTGTCTATGGGGAAATTCTGGTCTATCACGATGAGCGCCCCGTGAGCGTTCACGCTGAGCGTGGTCACATCAAACGTCTTTGGCACGCCCTTCAGTGCCACATGAACCTTGGCTCGCACGCGCAACAGCACGCGCTGGCTGCGCCGCTTTTCCTCGCCGCCTGCGAGATGTCTCAGCGGGGCCTCGCTGGATTTCACTGGGTTTGCCAGCGCCTTGGGCGACACAACCTTTGGCAAATCCATCTCAGAATTCAACCCCCCAAAAATTGAGATCGGCTCCAACAAGTTCCACTCCCAAATCCCACCCGTCGGGCCGCTCGGTTCCCTTCCATACAACCACGCCATCCGCCGCCTGTTGCGTCACCAGATTCGTCACTCGCAAGCGCTGCGGCACGTTCATTTCCATCGAACTCACAAGCAAACAGCCGTAGGCGTTCACCACCCGCGTGAAGCCTGTTTCAAAGTGCAACGGCTGCGGTTTTCCGCTCCATTCGATAGTGACGGGCACGCGGCAATTCATGCGCGGGGCTCGTCGTTTGGTTGTTACCAGCGGATCTTTGGACCGGCCTTCCGCAAACACCATGCTGGTTTCATCTCCTCAGTTCCTACACAAAGTCCACATACAAAATGAAGAAGCGCCCATCCCCCACGCTTTTAGGCAAGACACTACGGTAGTGCGTCAAAAGCGCGGGGTCAATGGTACCGGCTAACAGGTGGGGGATTGAATCGATGCGGCGGCACAGATACCACGAATTCAATCTGCCGAAGCCAGTTGCGGTTTTTCTTTACCGGCTGTCTTGCCAAAATGGTTTTCCAGCCAAGTTTGGAATGAATCCATGTAGGTGTAAAACACCGGCGTCAGGTACAACGTAACCAACTGAGAGAATAGCAACCCGCCCACCACGGCGAGCCCCAGCGGCCGCCGCGAATCCGCGCCGGCTCCTGATCCGATCGCGATGGGGAGCGTGCCCATCAGCGCGGCCATCGTCGTCATCATGATCGGCCGGAAGCGGATCAAACAGCCTTCATACACGGCCTCCGCAGCGCTCTTGCGGCCTTCGCGCTCTTTTTGGATCGCGAAGTCCACCATCATGATGGCGTTCTTCTTCACGATGCCGATGAGCATGATTACGCCGACGAAGCCATAGAGATCGAGGCTCATTCCAAATATCTGCAGCGTCAGCAGCGCGCCAAAAGCGGCCGAGGGAAGCCCCGAGAGAATCGTAATGGGGTGGATGAAGCTCTCGTAAAGAATGCCCAGCACGATATAAATCACCAGGATCGCAAGCACCAGAAGAACCCCCAGCCCCGTCACGGACGACTGGAAAGCCTGCGCCGCGCCCTGGAACTGAGTGGTGATTGTTTGCGGCAGGCTTTGGCGCGCCAGCGCATTCACTTCGTTCACCGCATCGCCGATGGCTGTTCCCGGTTTCAGATTGAACGAAACCGTCACCGCAGGTAGTTGCCCCAGGTGATTGACGGCCAATGGGCCAAGGCTCGTGGTAAGCTTTGCGACCGCGCTCAATGGAACCAGACTGCCGGTGCTCGAACGGATATAGAGCAGAGAGAGAGCCGCCGGATCCCGCTGGTATTGATCTTCAAGCTCCATCACAACCCAGTATTCGTCGTTCGGGGCATAGATGGTCGAGACTTGCCGCTGCCCGTAGGCCGTATAAAGCGCATCTTCCACCTGCGCCGCCGTCACTCCGAGCGCGGAGGCCTTGTCGCGGTCGAGGTCCACATTCACTTGCGGATTCTTGATAAGCAAGTCGGTCGTTACATCCTGCAGCCCAGGGAGCGTTGCCATTTTTGCCGCGAATGCCGTCGCGTCCCGGTAAAGCTCCTCGGTGTCCGGGCTTTGCAAGGCAAGCTGATACTGGCTTTTTGTGATCTGCCCGCCGATCTGGATGGGCGGCGGATTCTGCAGATAAACGTTCATTCCCGGAATCGCGGCGAACTTGAGCCGCATTTCGCCGATCACTTCGTTGATCGTCGGGTGATGCGCGAACAGCGGAGTCAATTTGCGAAGGATGCTCCCAACAACCGGAGTGTCTCCGTATTTTCTGTCGAGCGCAGCCATCGTTGGGCTCGGGATTGGAGGACGGTCGGATGGATCCTTCAAATGGATGAACACGATTCCCGAGTTGCTCGCGCCGAACGATCCCACGCCCGAAAAGAAGTCCAGCCGGTTGGGATCTTTCATGATGATCCGGTTCAGCTCTTCCTGGTGCCGCACCATCGAATCGAAGGAGATTCCCTGCGAGGCCTCGCTGTATCCGAATATCTGCGAAGCGTCCACTTCCGGCAAAAATCCCTTGGGAATCACCATGAACTGCCAGGCGGTCACAACCAGAATGACTCCCGAAATTACCATCACGGTCAGCCGGTGCCGCAGCGACCATTGCAAGGAAACATCGTATTTCTTCAGGAGCCAGTCGAAGAAATGTTCCAGCGTCATGTACAGCCGTCCGTGCCGTGTCTCCTGTTGCGGCCGCAGAAACCGGCTGCAAAGCATGGGTGTCAGGGTCAGCGATACGAACCCCGAAATCAGGATGGCCACCATGATCACCACGGAGAATTCGTGCAGCAGCCGGCCCATGATTCCGCCCAGGAAGAGCACCGGAATGAAGACCGCGGCCAGCGAAAGCGTCATGGAAAGAATCGTGAAGCCGATTTCCTTCGATCCGTTCAGCGACGCCTCCATCACTCCTTCGCCCATCTCCATGTGGCGCACGACGTTTTCCAACATCACGATGGCGTCATCGACCACGAATCCCACCGAGAGCGTCATGGCCATCAGCGACAGGTTATCCACCGTGTAATTCAGCTCGTACATCACCGCGAATGTCCCGATAAGGGACATCGGCAGCGCGATGCTCGGGATCACCGTCGCGGATAGCTTCCTTAGGAACAGGAAGATCACCAGAATTACCAACACGATGGCCAAAAACAGCGTCGACTTCACATCGTTCACCGATTCCCGGATCGACACGGACCGGTCGTACAGGATCTGCATGGTTACCGACGGCGGGATGATCGACCGGAACTGCGGCAGGAGTTGCTTGATCGAATCCACTACGTCCACGGTGTTCGTCCCCGGCTGACGCTGCACAGCCAGCACCACCGCAGGCTCGTCGTCCACCCAGTTCTGGATCTTGTCGTTCTGCACGCTATCGAGCACGTTCCCGAGCTCATCCAGCCGCACGGGGGAGCCATTCCGGTAGGCCACGATCAGAGGCCGATATTGCGAGGCATGCGTGAGCTGGCCATTGGCTTGCAGCGTATACGCCTGGTGCGCTCCGTAGAGCGTCCCCGTGGGCAGGTTCACGTTGGCGTTCTGCACGGCCGTCGTCACTTCGTCAATTCCGATCTGCCGCGACGCCAGCCTCCGCGGATCCAGTTGAACCCGCACTGCGTACTTCGCCGAGCCAAACACCTGCACCTGCGCCACTCCCTCCACCATCGAGATGCGCTGGCCCAGCAAAGTCTCGGCGTACTGGTCAACCGTATAGATCGGCAGCGTCTTCGAATACAGCCCGATATAGAGAATGGGCCGGTCCGCCGGGTTTACCTTGTTGAAGGTAGGCGGTGTCGGCATGTTGGGCGGAAGCTGCGGGGCCGCCCGGGAGATGGCCGCTTGCACGTCTTGCGCGGCCCCATCAATGTTGCGGCTCAAGTTGAATTGAAGCGTGATCTGCGTGCTTCCCATCGAGCTCGTCGAAGTCATCGAGTCGATGCCGGCGATCGTGGAAAACTGCTTTTCGAGAGGCGTCGCCACGGCCGAAGCCATCGTGTCGGGATTGGCGCCGGGCAACGTTGCGGCCACTTGAATCGTGGGAAAATCCACGTTCGGCAGATCGCTTACCGCCAGTTCGCGGTAGCCCAAAATGCCGAATAAAAGGATGGCGGCCATGACCAGCGTGGTCATGATTGGACGGCGGATGAATAGCGCTGCAATGTTCATCGATGTCTACTCAGCCTCCGATCCCGCTGCCGGTGCGAACGGCCACTTTGATCCCCGGAATCAGCCGAAGCTGCCCGTCGGTGACCACGGTTTCTCCCGGCTTCACTCCCTGGGAAATTACGGAGTCTCCGCCGATCGTGCGCGATACTTTCACCGCGCGCTGCTCCGCCATCGATTCCGGCGTCACCACGAAGACAAAGTCCCCCGATTGCCCGGTTTGCACGGCCTGCGACGGCACCACGGTGGCATTCTCCTGCTCCGAAAGCCGCAGCGATACGGTCGAAAACTGCCCCGGCCAGAGCCGATGGTCCGCATTTGCGAATGTTGCTTTGAGCTTGATTGTCCCGGTGGTGTTATCCACGCTATTGTCAATGAATGTCAGGTAGCCCACTTCGGGCTTCGTGTCGCCGTAAGGCGTAGCCTCCACCTGCAATCGGCCCTTGGCCATGAATTCCTTCACCACGCCCAGATACTGCTCGGGAATGGCGAAATCCACATAGAGCGGTGTGATTTGTGCGATCACCACCAGCACCGGAACGTCATTTTGCTTCACCAGGTTCCCGGGCGTTACCCCCAGCGCGCCCGTGCGTCCGTCAATCGGCGAATAAATTGAGCAATATTGAAGCTGGAGCCGCGCGGCCTCCGACGCCGCTTCATCGGCGTGAACCGACGCTTTCTGCGCATCGGCTGTCGCCTTCATCTGATCGAACTGTTCCTTGGGCGTTACACCTGCGTCGAACAGCTTTTGATAACGCTGGGCTTGCACCTCGTCGAGTTCCGCCTGTGCTTTGTCGCGCGCCAGAGTTGCTTGGGCCTGGTTGAGTGCGGCTTCAAACGGCCGCGCATCCAGGCTGAACAGGAGCTGGCCCTTGGTGACGAAATCTCCTTGCGTGAAGTGCACCTGTTCCAGTTCCGCATTGACTTGCGACTTGATCGAAACTGTCGAATACGCCTCGCCCGAGCCAATGGCCGAGAGATCGATCGGTATGGTCTTCTGGACCGCTTTCGCAACCGTCACCGGGACGGCCATGATCGGAGCAGTCTGCGCGGTCTTCATGCCGCACCCGCTCATGAGAACGGCGAGCGCTGCGAGCGTGCCGGCAAAAACAGCTAGCTGGACATGGTTTCTATCCATGAATGATGGCTTTTCCCTCTCTCTATGATTGTCGTTTCGAAGGTTACAAATGCGGAGCAACCGGCAGCACTATTCGGCTGCACCGTACATGATACGCATCTGGTTCCAATAATATTACAAGATTAGACGTGGCAGTTTGCGAGAAGTTTCGAGTAAGTTCCACCTTTTCAGCTCTCCGCGGAACTGTCGAGAAGCCACAACACGTTCCCCGCCGGCCGAATTCTCCCTGCCGGATACTGGCTGGGTTTGGAATCGGGCTCTTTCCGAAGCGCGGCCATGATCGAGCGCTTAGCCGAGCCTGAGACGAGGAACAACGTATTCCGTCCGCTGTTGAGGACCACCGGGGTCAACGTCAGGCGTCTCGGAGGCTTCGCCGCCACTTCCACCGCCGCAACCCAGCGCCGCTTCTCTTCCAGCGCCGGAGACCCTGGAAACAAAGAGGCTGTGTGACCTTCGACCCCCAGTCCCAGGAGTTGCAGGTCGAAAGCAGGCGGCTCCCCGCCGAAGAATTTCCGCAATTCCGATTCGTAGGCTTCCGCTGCTTTTTCCGGCTGAGGCAAATCCGCAGCCATCGGATGAACGTTCGCGACTGGAATGGGCACATGCTCGATCAAAGTTTCCCGAGCCGTGCGGTAATTGCTCAACGGATCGTCCCACGGAACGCAGCGCTCGTCTCCCCAGAACAGGTGTACCCGGCCCCATGGCATCGGCCGCTCATGTTTTCCGGCCTCCGCCCACAGAGCGTAAAGCTTCGTGGGCGTGTGGCCGCCCGATAGCGCGATTGCGAACCGTCCCCGCTGCTCGACCGCCTCCTGTGCGATGCGCAACAGCTCCGCGAGCGCCGCGCGGCTCAGCGCGTTCAGGTCCGGGAAATTTCGCGTTTCCATTTTCATGGGTCGCCCCACGCCCTTCGGGGTTCTTTCCTGGGGCGCGATGATTCATTCCTTGGCTGCGGTTTTCACGGCGTGCCCGCCGAACTCGTGCCTCATCATGGCGAGCAGCTTGTTCGCAAAGGGCTCAGGATCCTGCGACCGGAAGCGCACATCGAGCGCACTGGAAATCACCGGCAACGCAACGCCAAGGTCCACGCCTTCGGTCACCGTCCAGCGTCCCTCGCCGGAATCGGTTACATACGCGCCGATGCCCTCCAGCGTGGGATTTTTCGACAAAGCATCCACCGTCAAATCCAGCAGCCACGACCGAATCACGCTGCCGAATTGCCAGATCTTGGAAACCTGCAGCAAATCCAGATCGAACTCCGCCTTGTGGCGCAGCAGGTCGAGTCCTTCGGCATAGGCCTGCATGATCCCGTACTCGATCCCATTGTGCACCATCTTCACGAAGTGGCCCGAGCCGGCGGGCCCCACGCGTCCCCAGCCCTTGTCCGGGCCCGGCGCGAGCGTTTGAAAGATCGGAGTGAGGCGCTTCACCACATCCGCATCGCCCCCCACCATCATGCTGTAGCCTTCGGCCAGGCCCCAGACTCCTCCGCTCGTGCCGCAGTCCACAAAATGAATCTTTTTTTGCGCGAGCGCCGCCGCGCGCCGCATCGAATCTTTGTAATAGGAATTCCCGCCGTCGATGATCGCATCGCCCGGCGCGAGATGCGGCGTGAGCAACTCGATCGTCTGGTCCACGGGCGCGCCCGCGGGGACCATCAGCCAAACGGCGCGCGGCGCCTTGAGCTGCCCGATCAATTTCTCGAGCGAATCCGAGCCCGTCGCGCCCTTATCCGTCACGCGCTTCACGGCGGCGGCGTCCCGATCGTATCCCGCGACGCGGTGCCCTCCGCGCACCAACCGCTCTACCATGAATGCTCCCATTTTCCCCAGGCCAATCATTCCAAGTTCCATCGCATCTCTTCTCCTAACTTTCATCCGTGGTAATACCGAAACCCTTGAGGTCCTCGCGAAGCTGGGCCGCATTTTGAAATTGAATCGTGTGCATGCCGAGCTCGCGCGCGCATTCCAGGTTGAGCCCGCGATCGTCGATCAGGATGCATTCCCCCGGCTCGCGTTGCGTGATTTTGAGTGCCAGTTGATAAATTCCCGCGTTTGGTTTCCTCACGCCCAGGTAGCAGGAGCTGAAGAAAGCCTCGAAATAATCCCGCAGATGAAATTCATGGATGCGGTAGTCGTTGATTTCGAGCGATTCGTTGTTGAGTGCCGCCAGCAGATGCCGCCGCGTGCGCGCCAGCTTCCCCAGAAACTCGAGCGATTCTGGAAAGGGTTGCGACTGATCGAAAATGAATTGTTTGAATTCCTCGATGGTGAACGGCCGTTCGCGATAAAACACCGTTCGACGCAGGTACTCCTCGAGCGTGGCGTGGCCGCTTTCAAGCGCGTTCAACATCAACTCGTGGCGATCTTCGAAATCGGCCCAGTCGAGATTGAATTTCTTGACGGCTGACAGCCGCGAACCGCGGTCCCATCCGTTCGTTAAAATCACGCCGCCGTTATCCCAGAACAGTGCGCTGATTTCCGCCATGTGTCTTCCGCTTCGCTCCCCTCGAACTGGCTCTCTGTAGAATTGAAAGAATCTCTATTATCCCCGTCCGCGTTGCGTGGCAGAAGCGGAATCTGGACGCGGTCAGCCTGGCGCAGTTATGATAAATCGAAAGCACATGGCGGCGCGCCAGCGCAGGACGAAACTCACGATTTTCACCATCGGACATTCCACCCGTCCGATCGGCGAATTGATTCACTTGCTCCAATTAAACTCGGTCCGGCGACTGATCGATATCCGCACGATTCCGAAATCGCGCCACAATCCCCAGTTTAATGGCCCGGACCTGGCTCAATCCTTGCGCGCGGCCGGAATTGCCTATACCCATTTGAAAACCCTGGGCGGCCTGCGCCATGCGAAAACTGATTCCCTGAACCGCGGCTGGCGCAACGCGAGCTTTCGCGGCTTTGCCGATTACATGCAAACGCCGGAATTCGCCGCCGGGCTCGCACGCGCGATGCAGCTTGCCGAAAAAAAGCCCAGTGCGCTGATGTGCGCCGAAGCGGTTCCCTGGCGCTGCCACCGCTCTCTCGTTGCCGACGCCCTTCTGGTCCGCGGCATTTCCGTCCGCGAAATCATCGGCGCTTCGCATCCCAGGGAACACAAGCTCACCCGTTTTGCCCGCGTTCGCGGCACGCAAATCACGTACCCAGTCGATCCGGCAGCCGTCGAGGAATCCCCCAAAAGGAGCCATGCCATGATTCATATCACCCGAGTCTACGACGAATCTTCCCATCCCAAGGGCACGAGCTACCTCGTCGAGCGCCTCTGGCCCCGCGGCGTGAAGAAAGAAGCCTTGCACATGGACGCGTGGCTGAAAGATGTTGCCCCGAGCGATGCGCTTCGCCGCTGGTTTGGCCACAAGCCCGAGCGGTGGGAGGAATTTCAAAGGCGCTATGTCGCGGAATTGCGCGCGCAACCGGAAGCTTGGAAGCCCATCCTGGAAGCGGCGCGGCAAGGGGACGTGACCCTGCTTTATAGCGCCCGCGATACGGAACGCAATGGCGCGCTCGTGCTCCAGAAATTCCTTGGGACTAAGCTCGTCAGCAGCGCCAGAAAATAGCTACGGTTCCCGGCCGCGGCGCCGAGGCTGGCGCTTGCCGAAAAATTCCCGCAGCATGGACATGACCTGCCCAGCATCGGCGCCGTCCGCCGCTGCGGCTTCCGCGATGCTCAGCGTGCGTGGGATCGATGGCGCATGGGCCAGCGTCTTCAACCCCGATTTCACAAACAACTGCCTCGTTTTGGGGAAGCTCGCCACGCAAAAATAGACGGACATCGAGGGCTGGATGCCGCTTGGACTGAACCACGCAGGCAGCGGCTGAAGCATCGTCATCCCCATGTTCAGCACGAACAGACAAACTGCCGTCAGCTCCAGCCAGCCCGACACTGGCAGCAGGCTCCACAAAAATCCGCCGTGTGAATACGCGACGGCCTCGCTCGTCACCCGCAGCAGGCACCCGATCTCCAGCAGCCAAAGGCTCGCCGCCATAAGTCCTATGCTGCGCAGTTCACGACCGCTCAGGAACGAGGGAAGGATCAGCGGCGCCACGCAAAAGATCAGCGTGGCCAGGAAACCCACGGTCAGCGCGTGTCGTGACGCGCCACCCAGGCCGGTGATCTTCGGCGCCAAATCGGCCCACACGCCCAGCACCGCGCCTACGGCAACCCATCCAAACGCAATTCGCGCGAAAATGGGATAGTCGCCATACACTCCCAAGCGCTTGGGCTCGCGCACGCTCGGCCGAAACACCTGCAGGACGTAAATCGCGGCGGCAGTTAGAGCAACAGCCAGCGCGTCGGCCGCCAGAAACTTTCCCGCCAGCGCGCAAATCACGATCACAGCCACCCCCATCGCCAGCCACTTCGCGCTCTTCTGCACGGGCTTTTCGAGGCCCACAAAAATGGTGATGAATCTCGAGCTGTAGCCCCATGCCACCGGAATCGCGAAGCCCCACAGCGAGATCAGCAGAAAGGTGCGGTCCCACGCGGGAGGATAGACGGGCAAGGCCGCGTGTCGCGCCAGGGCCGTCGAAATTCCCAGATTCAGCAGCAGCGCCACGCCAAACGATGCAAATCCCACCACCCCAAGCCACGACGCCAGATCCCCGGGGAATGGTTTTTGGACTTTTCCCGAGTCGGCGTTCCCTCCCCGGTCAAACCACAGCAAATATTGCGACAGCGCAAACCCGGCCAACTGGAGAATCGCTGATCCGATGAGGCCCGTGCGCCAGTGCTCCAGGCTGACCCCGGCCCACCAGTGCCACGCAGCACCGGCCGTCCAAAGAGCCCATACGGTCCAGACGAGCCTAAACCGCGTCAGAACTCTTCCCAGAAATTTCGGGAGCACGTAGAGCGAAATCCCCAGAATGAACGTCCCCACCCAGCCGAAAAGCTGTGCCTGGCCGTGCGCCTGAATCCAGGCGGTGCTTGCACCAGTGTTCGTGCGTTCATCCGCAATGCTCAGCAGGTTCCATACGCCGAGTACCGTTCCAGGCAAAAACACGAATACAAGCCCAGTGGCGATGAACGCGGCCAGAGCCCGTGCCGCTCGTCGCTCCGGCAGCGGATCGTTGCCCAGGAACGTGGCTTTTTGGTCTCGCTCGAATGCCGCCCGCCACTGTTCTGGCAAATCGCGGACTAGCGTTCCACCGGACACCGTTTCATTTGAAAAACTCATCACGTGGATTTTACCGGGGATTTTCGTCTGCCGCGAGAGATGCCGCGAGATTCTTCGGGGCTGCGCTGTGCCAGGCGGCGAGCGTGGCTTTTCTCAAGATGGGTTTCTTGGCGGGCTTCAGCCGCACATTTGGTGACGCTGCGGCGGCCCCGCGCACCTTTCCCGGGAACGAAGACGTCTGGCTCCGCGAACACAAATTCTTCCTGTTGCCTTGGTGAAAGCTTGACCATGCTCAATTCTTGTTCCGATAGCCAAGGGTCGCGAAGATTTTGCCTCGCACGCGAAAATCCGGGTGGTTCATGTGCGAGCTCTCGATGGATTCCGGCAGTCTGAGCGCGATTTGGTGAAAAGCTTGTGGAGTCATGAAGGCCTTCCACGCTGTACTATTGACGCTGGCTCGGCTGCGCCCCAACTGAAATCTGCAGTTTTCCGGAATTTTCGCGCGGGCTCAAGTAAAATCCCCTTCTTGATGACGAATTCCCGATCATGGCAATTGAGCTTCTCCACGGCGGCGGCCATTTGGGCCGCCATCGTCGCGCTCGCCGCATTTCTGGGGATGTGGCGAGGCTTTGGCGGCTCGCGATTCATCTTGGCCTTGGGCGTTGCTGCGATTCTGTTCGCTTTTGAACTCTTCCTTGCCGCACCACGCATTCTCGAATTGGCGCAGAAGCTTCTCGGCAGCCGCGGCGGCATCGTCGCACCGCTCGTCCCGCTCTTCGCGGTGCTCGTTTACGCATTTGGAGTCACCGGCGATTGGCGCACGATGCTCGCCGGCGCGGCCTACGCCGTTCTTCCCTCCATCCTGATCGCGGGCAGCACCGGAAAATCGCCGGGCACTTGGGAAGACTACGTTGCGGTGATTCTCATCTGGCTGCCCGTGGAGTTTCGCTGGATGTACCGCCTGTTTTCCTACCCGCCGCCGCTCACGCACACGCTCGCTATCCTGATGGCTCTTGGCACCGCCGTCGCGGCTTTCGTGCTGCTGCGCCGTCTGGAAGGGATCGGGTACGCCGTGGAGTGGCGTGGCGGTTTCGGATTGCACGTCGTGCTCACCTTTGTCCTGTTTGCCGCGATCGCCATTCCTCTCGGAATCCACATGCATTTCCTCGTGTGGGATCCCACTCTCGCCCGCCTGCGTTCCCTGCCCCTCGCAGCCCTCGGCATTTTGTTCTTCACTGCGTGGCCCGAGGAATTTCTCTTCCGGGGCTTGCTGCAAAATCTGCTTTCGCGCACGTGCAAGAGCCGCTGGGCCGGACTGATTATCGCTTCCGTGATCTTCGGCCTTTCGCACATTTTCCATGCGCCATACCCGAACTGGAAGTATGTCGCCCTCGCCACCATAGCAGGATTATTCTACGGTCATGCGTGGATGAAGACCGGTTCCCTGCTGCCTGGGACGCTCGTGCACGCCCTCGTGGACGTCTCCTGGCACCTTCTCTTTCGCTAGTAGGGCTTCGGAAATCATCCTTCGCCAGCCGTTCTTCTTGCTTCCGCGCTTCCCTGCCCCTATGCTTCCGTCTCGTGCGCTCTTCGCCCCGCAAATTTACGACAGAACCTGAGCTCTACGCCTCGGCGCTTCGCGCCCTCATGAGGCGCGCGCACTCCATCCATGAAATGTGGGAATACCTCGGCCGCCGCGCCGAGGAACAAGAGATCGTTTCGCGGGTCATCTCTCGTCTTCGCGAGCAGAAATACCTCGATGACGCCCGTTACGCCATCGACTACGCTCGCCAGCACGCGCAATCCCGCCGCCAGGGACGCTTTCGCATCGCTCGCGAACTGCGTACTCGCGGCGTTCCCGACCGCCACATTGAAGCGGCACTCGCCGCCGCCTTTGCGGAGACGGACGAGGCCGCGCTCGTTCGCGCCCGCCTCAAACGCCGCCTGGCCCGCGTTCGCGGCTCGCTCGACCAGCGCCAGATCGCCTCTCTCTATCGCAGCCTTATGCGGGCTGGCTTCGCCACCGATATTATTCGCTCCGAGCTCCGTAGTATTTCCCGCGAAGATCTACCCGATCCTTCCGACTCGGTTCCCGGCGACGGTTAGCTCCGTTTCGGCTGCCGCGAATCGTTGTATAGTAGAGGTGCCTGGCGCGCTTCATCGTCGGCGGTAATTCAGCTATCCACGGCCAGATACCACAACTCGCAGCATAGCTCTGTTGACCCGGAGCATCCTCGGAAGGAGAACGAAAGATGATCAAGTTTTGTATTTCCCTTTGTACTTGTGTTTTGGCCTTTGCTTTCGTATCGACCGTAGGCGCTTCTCGCGCTTCGGCTCAGGACAACATGAAGGGCATGCAAGGAATGAAGGGCATGCAAGGAGAGGCGCACGGACACATGGGATTTGACTACAAAGCCTCCGTGCTCTCCGACATTAAAGACACCGAGAAAAAATTTGTCGGGCTCGCGCAGGCCATTCCGGCGGATAAATACACCTGGCGTCCCGGCGACGGTGTCCGCTCCGTCAGCGAAGTATTTCTGCACATTGCCGGCGCTAATTTCGGCATGCCGGGCTTTCTCGGCGCCGCTCCGGCCGAGGGCTTCAATCGCCAAGGCTTTGAGAAGTCCACCACCGACAAACATAAGGTGATCGAGCAGCTCAATAAATCATTCGCTTATCTGGAATCAGCCGTCGAGAATGAGGCCAACGCGGATCTAGCCAAGGAGACGAAAATCTTCGGCGGGCACGAGGCTACGCATGGCGAAGTTCTTTTCATGATCATCACCGATTTGCACGAGCACCTCGGACAGATGATCGCCTACGCCCGCATGAACGGCGTGGTCCCGCCTTGGACCGCCGCGCGCCAGGCTGCGCCGCACAAATCCACCATGTAACGGCAGTTTCCGCACGCGCGCTGCGTGGCCCCGAATTTTTGTTCCGGCCACGACTCTCGCGACAATGCGGCTTCCGCCTGTTTTGAGGAGGAAAGCAGTTCCGGAGTGGGCGCTGTCCCCGGCAGCGCCCGTCTCCGGCAAGTTTCCATTGGGCAATGGTCGGGTCGCTTTCGGCCCGCTTCCCCATTACGTCTGAGACCGCGTGAATGTGAAAAGGGATCCTTTGGCTACTTACGCGGGCCGCCCGTCCCGGTCAGCATGGCCTTGGCAATCGTGTTTTGCCAAAGCATGAATCCAACAAACGCCGCGGTCGCGTTGGACGGTAATTCCAGTTTCTCGGTCTTCAGCGCATGGACGGTGAAGTGGTAGTGGTGCACGCGCCCCGGCGGCGGGCAAGGACCAAACCATCCGGGTTTTCCCAAATCCGTGTTGCCTTCCACCACACCGGCCGGAAGATTGCCTAGGCTCGCCGCGCCTTCTTCCAGGCTCGTCACGTTCGCCGGAAAGTTATACGCTACCCAGTGCCAAAAGCCGCTGCCCGTCGGCGCATCCGAGTCATATACCGTAATTGCAAAACTTTTGGTTTCTTTCGGAGCCCCGCTCCATTTGAGTCCCGGGGAAATGTTGCCGCCGGTGCAGCCAAAGTCGTTCCAGTAGTGCTTCTCCGGAATCGGCCCGTTGGAAGAAATGCTGGGACTGCTCACCACGAACTGATCAGATGACATGTGCGTTCCTCTCTTTTCTTTTATGGCTGAATGGCAATGCTTCGCTCAAAAGGCGGACAGAATGCATCTTTCAGCAACTGCTAAGGAACCAGCACCGCGCGGCCCCTCACCTTGCCCGCGCGAAGGTCCTGCAGCGCCCGGTTGGCTTCGGCGAGCCGGTAATACTGCGTGGCCAGGCGGATTTTCCCACGATCCGCGAGCGCCATCAGTTCCACCAGTTCAGCGTAGGTCCCCACGAGATTTCCCACGATGGTTTTCTCCGACGCCACCATGTCCATCGTGGAGATGCGAATTTCGCCGCCGTATCCGATCACGTAGTAATATCCCGCGTTGCGCGTCATGGCGATGCCCGCGTTCACCGATCCGCCTTCCCCGACGAAATCCAGCACCGCTTCAGCGCCCTTTCCATCCGTCAGCGCCAGCACGGCCTGTACTTCGTTTCCATCGGCCGCAACCCCGTGGCGCGCGCCCATTTCCTTGGCCAGCGCGAGTGCATCCGGAGAGCGCTCCACGACGATCACCTCCGCGGCGCATAGCGCGCGCAGCACCTGAATGCCGATGTGGCCCAGGCCTCCTGCCCCAATCACCACGACGAACTCGCCTGGCAACAAATGTCGCGATGCCTTTTTCGCCGCACGATAGGCCGTCAACCCGGCGTCCGCGTAGGGCGCCACATCCTTCGGTGCTAGCGTCCGCGGCAGTTTCACAAGCGACCTCTCGCCCGTCCGGAGCAATTCAGCGTATCCGCCATTCGAGTCGAGGCCTGGGAACAGGCCTCCTGACGAGTGCATGTCGTCCCCGCGTCGCGCCGCCAGATCGTGGCCGCAACTGATCAGCGGGTGGCAGATCACGGCGTCGCCGCGCTTGACGCTCTCCACTTCCTTCCCCACGTCTTCCACCCAGCCGGCATTTTCGTGGCCCAGCACGTGAGGAAGAGCGACCTGCACCTTATCGCGCCAGAGGCCCTCCACCACGTGCAGGTCGGTTCGGCACACTCCCGCCCCGCCGATGCGCACGATCACATCGGTGCTTCTTCTCGATTTTTGGATTGGGAATTTCTTCGTAGTTGACCCAGATGGGCTTGTTCAGTGGCTCGTCGTATTCGTGCAGCACCGCCGCCTTCATTTGCAGAGCTCCTCGCGTTCACGCGGGCTGAGCCACGCACGCGGCCGCAGTCTAATCCTCGCCATCGGTCGCGTCAACTTCGAATGGTGCCTGCACTTCGGCTCCACGATGCCAGGCGAAAGGCGGCTCGACGTTCAGGACACTGGTATTTTGATCGAGAACGGCGTCGAAAGCGCGCCGCTATGCGCTCGCTGCTTTTCCCTGATACGCCGGGACAAACACTTCCGCAATGAACGTCTCGATCGTTGTGGGAGTCGTGTTCTCCACAGAGCGCGGCTCAAGCGCCCTCATGTGGCCCGAATTCAACGCATCGGACATTTCCAGCAGCAGATCCACCATGCTCGACGACATTCCCATTTGCAGCATGGCCGGTTTCAGCATCCCCGCGGGCGCCTGCTTGTAACTCAGGTCGGGCCTCTCGATCGCAACCCCAGCGGTCTTAGCGACCTCCGCATAGGTCACATCGCGCGCCCCTTGCAGTTCACGCGCGCTCTTTCCCTCGAAATTCAGCTTCAACAATGCGTGGGCCGCCGCCGCACCGATATCTCGCGTGGCAATCATGGGCAGCGCCAGGTCCGCCCGGACCGGGCCCGCCATGATGCTGAGCGACTTGATCACACCCACCTGAGCCAGAATGTTTTCCATGAAGTAGCCCGCTCGAAGATAAAGGGCATGAAGTCCGGAAATCCTTCCCAGCTTTTCCTCCAGAGAGCGCAGTCCGGCCACGGGGCCCGTCTTATCCGGTTTATCCGCCCCAAAGCTGCTCAGCACGACGGCGTATCGCACCCCATTCTTCTCGATCGCGGAGGCCAGCGCGTCGGTCACTCTCTCCTGATACGCGCTCACATCCGGCGAGCTGATGTTAGGCGGCACCATCGCATACACCGCCTCCGCGCCGGAAAACGCTTTTGTCAACGCTTCCGCATCGGTCGCGTCGGCCACCGATGCTTCCGCGCCCTTCTTCGTGAATCGTTCGAGGCGCTTCGCGTCGCGACCGATCACCCGTATCTTCTGTCCCGCTGCGAGCAGTTTTCCCGCCACCACGCTTCCGGTATTTCCCGTGGCCCCTGTAATCACATACATGGTTCCTCCTCGCGCCGATTGTCTCGACAAGATCGTCTCATAGTTATAGATGCCAGGCCCGGACTTCCGCTGCATTCA
>Ga0307374_10006377_pt1 | contig 18583 bp, 20 predicted proteins | sample OX3MG_FD_202532 | JGI IMG/M metagenome (GOLD analysis project Ga0307374, IMG submission 202532) | Soil microbial communities from Risofladan, Vaasa, Finland - OX-3 | ecosystem: Environmental > Terrestrial > Soil > Coastal area > Acid sulfate soil | place: Finland: Risofladan, Vaasa | collected...
CGTCGCCGCCGGCGGCGGCGACGAACCGCCGCCCGCATCCCGCGCATAGCCGAATCGTCTCGCCCGGCGCAAGCATCGGGGTCAGCGCCGCCGCGTCGCCGCCGTTGCGCGCCGGTCCCGATGGACTGCCGGTAGCGGCCCCCGCGGCGCGCTGGGCGAGGCCGTCGGCCCGCTCATTGAGCGGGTCGCCGGCGTGGCCGCGCACCCATTCGAAGGCAACCTGGGTATGGCGGCCGACCGCGGCGTCAAGCTCCTGCCACAGGTCGCGATTCTCGCGCCGCCGCCATCCGTCGTTCATGGTCTTGACGAGATACTGGCTGTCGGTCCGCAGGATCACTTTGGAATGCGCAGCCAGATGGCGCAGCGCTTCGAGCGCCGCCGTGATCTCCATCCGGTTGTTGGTGGTATGCGACTCCGAGCCGGACAACTCGGTCTCGGCGCCGTCGGGCGCGATTATAACTGCGCCCCATCCGCCGGGCCCGGGATTCCCGAGACAGGAGCCGTCGGCGTAAACCAGGATCGGCTTGCCGGCCGTCATAACAGGTTGCGCCCGGCCGTCAGGCGCTGGCGTGCGCGGCGCGCTCGGTCCGCAGGCGCGTGAACCAGTCGAGGTATTCCCGGGCCGCCCGCGGCCACGCGAAATCCGCCGCGAAGCCGTTATCCATCAGACGCCCCCACGCCGCGCGATTGTGAAACACCTCGAGCGCCCGCGCGCAGGCCGAGAACAGCGCCTCGGCACGATATTCGTCGAACCGAAAGCCGTTGCCCGCGCCGGTCTCGGGGTTGAACTCGACCACCGTGTCGCGCAGTCCGCCGGTGGCGCGCACCAGCGGCACGCTGCCATAGCGCAGCGCGTACATCTGCGTGAGGCCGCACGGCTCGAAGCGCGACGGCATCAGGAAGATGTCCGAGCCGGCCTGGATGCGATGGGCGAGCGCATTGTCAAAACCGGTTTGTATCCGCAGGCGATCGGCGTAGCGCTCGGCCGCCTGGCGGAAGAATTCCTCGGAGGCCGGGTCGCCGCTGCCCAGAATCACCATCTGGAGATCGAGCTGCATCAGCGCTTCCATCGCGTCCATCAGCAGGTCGGTGCCCTTCTGCGGAGTCAGCCGCGTGACCATCCCGATTAGCGGCCGGGCGGGATCCTGCGGCAGATGGAACTCGTCGCGCAGCGCGGCGACGCAGCGTTGCTTGCCGGCCGGATCGGAGCGGCTGTAACAATACGGGATCATCAGATCGACGGCCGGATCCCATTCGGCATAATCGACGCCGTTGAGGATGCCGACGAAGCGATCGCCGCGCGAACGAAAAACTCCTTCGAGCCCGAACCCGAGCTCCGGATCGTTCGCAATCTCGCGCGCGTAGCCGGGGCTCACGGTCGAAGTGCCGTCGGCCAGCATGATCGCGCCCTTCATCAGGTTGATACGGCCCCAGAATTCGAGACACTCGACCGAGAAGTAGGAAGGATCGAGATTGAGCAGCGCAAAGTCGCCGGCCTCGAAGATGCCCTGGAAGGCGAGATTGTGGACCGTGAAAATCGCCAGCGCGTCGCGCAGCCGATCGCGCAGCGCCGGGTCCGCGCGCATCACGATCGGCGCCATCGAGCTATGCCAGTCGTGCGCGTGGACGACGTCGGGATGTATCAGCTCGGCGGCGGCCAGCGCCGCGGCCCGTCCGAAGACGGCGTAGCGCCGGAAATTGTCCGAGTACGGAGTGCCACGCTCGCCGTATACGCCCTCGCGTCCAAAATAGGCCGGGCTGTCTATCAGGTAGAGCGGCACGCCGGCGCCGTCGGCGCGCAGCACGTTGAACTGCTCGACCGAGTCGCCGAACGGCACGCTCAGCGGCGGGCCGACCGGAGTGGGATTGAGCGCGCTCAGGATAGAGCGGTAACCCGGCAGTATCACCACCGGATCAGCTCCCGCTTGCTTGAGCGCTCTGGGCAGCGCGCCGATTACGTCGGCCAGGCCGCCGACTTTCGCCCACGGCGTGATTTCTGCGGCAATAATTGCAATTTTCATTGCACCAGGTTCCCGGGGTGAAGCCGCGATCGTTTCGAGCGGAGCGGGCGCCACGCCGTTGGCGGCGCCGACCGATTGTGCGACCGCGGGCCGCGTCGGACGCTTGGCCTGCGGCTTGCCGTCGACTAAAGACTTTACCTTCTTCGCCATCATGCCGAGCTTGGCGGATTTGGCCGCGAGTCGCGAGTTTACGGGCTTGCGCGGTTTCGCCGGCTTGGCGGACGACAGCGGTTTCGCGCGCTTGCGCGGCGCGGACGAAGCCGGCTTGACGGGCTTGGGTGGCTTGCGCCGCGCCGGCCGGTCGCCGAGCAGCAGGTCAAGCAACTGATCTGGAGGCCTTTGATTCGCCATCGGCAGGCTCGCCGGAGATACAGCCTGCGCTCCTACGCCGGGTGACCCGGCTTCAGCCCGTCTGAGCCTGTTTCAGATCAGCGGGCTCAGCGCCGTTCAACACGGCGCGCAGATGCTTCGCGGCGGTCTCGGGCGGCACCGGGTTGATATAGAAGCCGGTCCCGACCTCGAAACCCGCCACCTTGGTGAGCGTGCGCTCGGTCGCCATCATGACCCAGCGGCCAACGACGGGATCCTTTCTCAGTTCAGGCATCTTTCATCTCAGACCCTGGCATCTCGGCCCTGGCAAAACACTTCGAAACAGGCGCGATTATCACGTATCCGCCAGTCTTGGCTAATCATACCACAGTGGAAACTGTCGGGACGATAGGCGTCGTCACGCCTCCATCATCCTCGGAAAATTTCCCTTCTGGTCCGGTGAAAGCGCGATTGAAACAGATCGGCGCCATCGCGCGCAAATCGATCGAACTAGTTCAGGACCCGGCTGCGCTCCGCGCTCGGCGAGGGTTCGCCGGCCGTCTCATGATCGTCCCGCGGCTTCAACACGGCGTTGAGCACCTCGTCAACGGTGTCGACGAAAATGAACTGCATCTCGTTCCTGACTTCGGCGGGAATATCCTCGAGATCGCTCTCGTTGCGGCGCGGCATAATAACCGTTTTGATTCCGGCCCGGCGCGCCGCCAGCATCTTCTCCTTGATGCCGCCGACCGGCAGCACCTTGCCACGCAACGTGATCTCGCCCGTCATCGCGACGTCGGAGCGCACCGGTCGCCCGGTAAGCAGTGAGGCCAGCGAGGCCGCCACCGTCACCCCGGCCGACGGTCCGTCCTTCGGGATGCCGCCGGCGGGAATGTGCACGTGGATATCCGACTTCTCGAAGAAGTCGGGCTGGATGCCGAGGCGCTCGGCGCGCGATCGCACGTAGGAGAGCGCGGCCTGCGCCGACTCCTTCATCACGTCGCCCAGCGAGCCGGTCAGGGTCAGCCCCTTCTGCCCGCTCATCCGGGTGCTCTCGATGAACAGGATGTCGCCGCCGTTGGGCGTCCATGCCAGTCCGGTAGCGACGCCGGGCTCCTGATCGTGCTCCGCCACCTCGGAGAAAAACTTCGGCGGGCCGAGATACTTGTGGAGACTTTCCAGCGTAATCCGCTCGGGCGGCTGCTCGCCCTCGGTTATCGAGCGGGCGATCTTGCGGCAGATGCGCGCGATTTCGCGCTCGAGGTTGCGCAGCCCCGCCTCGCGCGTGTAGCTGCTAATCACCTCGGCCATGGTCTCGGGCGGAAACTCGATCTTCTGCGACTCCAGGCCGTTCTCGCGCAGCTGCTTGGGCACCAGATGCCGTCCGACGATCTGCAGCTTCTCTTCCTCGGTGTAGCCCGGCAGCTCCAGCACCTCCATCCGATCGCGCAGCGGCGCCGGGATGGTGTCGAGGACGTTGGCGGTGGTGATGAACAGCACGCCGGACAGATCGAACGGCACGTCCAGGTAATGATCCGAAAAGCTGTTGTTTTGTTCCGGATCGAGCACTTCGAGCAGCGCCGAGGCCGGATCGCCGCGGAAATCCGCGCCGAGTTTGTCGACCTCATCGAGGATGAACAACGGGTTGCGGGTGCCGGCGTTGCGGACCCCCTGGATGATACGGCCCGGCAGCGAGCCGATATAGGTGCGCCGATGGCCCCGGATCTCGGCCTCGTCGCGGATGCCGCCGAGCGAGAGCCGCACGAACTTGCGTCCCAGCGCGCGCGCGATCGAGCGCCCCAGCGAGGTCTTGCCGGTGCCCGGCGGGCCGACGAAGCACAGGATCGGCCCCTTGGTATCCGCCTTGAGCTTGCGCACGGCCAGGAACTCGAGGATGCGCTCCTTGACCTTCTCGAGGTCGTAATGATCTTCGTCCAGCACCTGGCGGGCATGCTTGATGTCGAGATTATCGGTACTGGTGACGCTCCACGGCAGGGTCGTCAGCCAATCCAGGTAGGTGCGGACGACGGTATGCTCGGCTGACTCGGGCGGAATCATCTTGAGCCGCTCGAGTTCCTTGTCGGCCGCCTTGCGCGCCTCCTCGGGCATCTTGGCTTCCAGGATTTTGCGCTCGATATCCTCGATCTCGGAGGAGCGCTGGTCGCCTTCGCCGAGTTCCTTCTGGATCGCCTTGAGCTGCTGGCGCAGATAATACTCGCGCTGATTCTTGTTGAGCTCGGTCTGCACCTGGGACTGGATCTTGTGGCCCAGCTCCAGCAATTCGATTTCGCGCGTCAGGATCGCGATCAGTTTTTCGAGCCGCGCCCGCACGTCGAGCGAGGCCAGCAGCTCCTGCGCCTCTTCGACCGGAATCTTCAGATAGGAGGCCACCAGGTCGGTCAGCCGTCCCGGCTCCCGCACCTGCATCGCCATCACCTGCAACTCGTCGGGCAGATACGGCACCAGCGAGACGAACTTGGAGAACTGGCTGACCAGATGGGCCTGCAGCGCTTCGCTCTCCTTGTCGTGCGTGAAGCTCTCGTTCAGACGCTGCACGTGCGCGACAAAATAGGGCTCCTGGCGGGTGAATTCATTGAGCTCGATGCGCGCCAGTCCCTGTACCAGCACCCGCACGCTCTGGTCCGGGTACTTGAGGACCTTCAGGATCCGGACCGCGGTGCCGCGCTTATAGAGCCCGTCGGGGTGCGGGCTTTCCTCTTCAGGATTCTTCTGCGCCGCGAGCGCGATAATCCGCGCGTTGCCGCCGACTTCCGCGCCGCCGCCGACTTCTTCGATCAGTTTTAGCGATGACGCCCGCGATACCAGGAACGGATGAATCTGGCTCGGGAAGATTACGATTCCGCGCAGCGGCAGGACCGGCAACTCGGCCGGGATTTCCACCTCGCTCAGATCTTCTTCGAGCTCGAAGCGCCGTTCCCCTTTGGTTCTTTCTGCCATGGATTCCTTTTATTCAGGAGGGAACATCCGCCCCAGCTTCCACCGCCCATCCCGTTTACGTAGTATACGGTCTGGACTCAAGCAAAGGTACCCTCCACTCTTAAGGTTAACCACGGTTTGTCCACCGTGCCAATGCCGGAGCAAGGCGCTTGCCAAGCGAGCGATTCGAGAGGCTCTTCACCCCCGCAGAGGCTAACGAGCTGATTCCGCGGCTCGAGGTGCTGATGCGCGAGTTACAGCTCGAGGCGACGCGCTTACGCACTGCAGTCGCTGAATTGACGCGCGCCGATCGCGAGCTGGCCAACGCCGATTTCAACCAGCTCATGGAACTCAGCCCGGAACTCAAAGAAATCGCCAATCGGATGGCGGACATGGCAGCGCAAATCGAGAGCTTCGGCTGCGTGCTCAAGGATATCGAGCAGGGGCTGGTCGACTTTCCGTTCGATTCCGATGGCGAGATAGTTTTTCTATGTTGGCAATATGGCGAATCTCACCTGATCGCCTGGCATACTATTGAAGGCGGTTTCGACAATCGTCGGCCGCTGCGCGGAGCACCCAAGACCTATCTGAATTGAAGCGGCGCGGGCCGCTGGCGAGACACTGACGGCGATTCCGATGGCGTTGTTTTTCTATCTGTTATGCCTGGTGCTGTGGCTGGGCGGCATCGCGTTCTTCGGCGCGCTGGTCGCCCCGGTCCTGTTCACGCGCCTGACCACGGCGCAGGCCGGCGCGGTGGTCAGCGTGCTGTTCCCGCGCTACTACATCCTGGGCTATATCTGCGGCGCACTCGGGATTGTGCTCGCGCTCTACCTCGCCGCCACGCGCGGGCCGCGCGGATGGTGGGTGGCGGCGGCCGCCGCGCTGGTAATCGCACTCGGACTCACGGTCTATGACGGGACCGTGGTCGCACCCCAGGTCCACGCCATCCGGACGGTCGCCGAGCAGGAGCATCCGGATCCGGTCCTCAAGGCGCGCTTCGATCGGCTCCATCACCAGTCGGCGCGGCTGTTCGTGTTGACCGGAATCCTCGACCTGCTGGCGCTCGCCGGCACCGCGGTCGCATTGTCGCCGCGCAAGTGAGCCGATGGCGACCGCGGACATCAAGGCGGTAGTGCTCGACCTGTTCGACACGCTGGTGCGATGGGACCCCGAGCGGCTGCCGCTGTTCGCCTGGCGCGGGCGCGAGATGCGCAGCACGGTGCCGTGGTTTATCGATCATCTCGAAAAGGCCATCCTCGACCGCTTCGATCGCGAAGCGGCCATCGAGGTCTACTTCGAGGTGCTCAAGGAGATCAACGACCAGCGCGAGCGCGAGGCGATTGAAATCAGCTGCCTCGACCGCTTCGTCCGCATGCTGGTGCGGCTCGGTTTCGGCGACGATCGGGAAGTCGGGGAACTCGCCGCCGAGCTCAGGCATCTGCACATGTCGGGCGTGCGGCAGGTGACCTGGGCGCCGCCGGATTGGGTCGCAGCAGTGCGCGAAATCGCGCCGCATTATCGGCTCGGCCTGCTCTCCAATTTCGACGATTCCGAGACCGGTCACCAGATCGTGCAGGATACCGGCATCGCCGGCCTGTTCGACGCGATCATCATCTCGGCCGACGTCGGCCTCCGAAAACCGCATCCCGAGGTCTTCCGGCAAATTGCCGCGATGCTCGAATCCGCGCCCGCCGAAATCCTGTTTGTCGGCGATACGCCGCGCTACGACGTGCTCGGCGCTTTTCAGGCCGGGATGCGCACGGTGTGGCTCAACGATCGCAAGGACCCGCTCACCGCCGACATCCCCGCACCCGACTACATCATCAAGGATCTGAGCGAGCTGCCGGCGCTGCTGGCGAGCCTGCGATGACCGCGCGCCGGACGGCGATCGGCGTGATCGGCGCGGCCACTGCCACGCCGTCGCTGCGCGAGCTGGCGCTTGAAGTCGGCCGCGAGATCGGTGCGCGCGGCGCAACTCTGGTCTGCGGCGGACGGGGCGGAGTGATGGAAGCGGCGGCGCAGGGCGCGCGCGCGGCGGGCGGCCACACGATCGGTATCGTGCCGAGCTACGACCATGCGACGGCCAATCCTCATATCGAGTTCGTGATCGCGACCGGGATGGGCGAGGCACGCAACGTAATCGTGGTCGCCAGCTCGGACGCATTGATCGCACTGGCCGGTGAAGCGGGCACGCTCTCGGAAATCGGGCTCGCGCTGAAGCTCGGGCGGCCGGTGGTGGCGCTCGACGCGTGGGCGGAAATTCGCGGCCTGCATCGCGCCGCCACGCCGCGGGCCGCGGTCGAGCTGGCGATGGAGCTGGCGCGCGCCCGCTCATGAACGAAATTCTCGAGATAGTCCGCACGCAGGCCGCGCCCTACGGTCTGAATCTGATCGCGGCAATTCCGGCGGCGCGCTATGCCGCCACCGGCGCGGCGGCACAATCGAGCCTGCGCGCGGCCCATCCGCGCGCCCGCTCGATCGTGCTGCTCGGCAATGGCGGCGGCGGGCTGTGGCGTGCGCTTGAAGCGCACGCCACAGCCCACCCCGGATGGTGGCGCCGCGACCATCCGCTCGACGACTTCACCCGTGAAGTCGTCGAGCGGATGATGCTGCCGGCGCTCGAGGCCCACGGCCTCGAGGCGATCGCCGCTTACCCGTTCCTCGCCGATCCCTACATGTTCAACTTCATCGAACTGGGCCGGCTCGCCGGACTCGGCGGACCGAGTATCCTCGGCGTCCTGGTCCATCCCGTGTACGGTCCCTGGATCGCCTTTCGCGCCGCGATTCTGCTCGACGCCGATCTCGATTCCCCGGGCGCGGCCGCCGGCTTCGACCCCTGCCCGAGCTGCACCGTGCGCAGTTGCATTCCGGCCTGCCCGGTCGGTGCGGTCACCCCGGCGTCAGGCTGGGACGTGCCGCGATGCGCTCGCCATCGCGTCGAAGTCGAGACGGATTGCGCCGCGCGATGCCACGCGCGGGTCGGATGCGTGTTGGGCCCGAATCATCGCTACCCCGACGAGGAGCTGGCCTATCATCAACGGCGCTCGCTGCCCGCGATGCGTTCCTACTATGAAGCGGGTGCAGGCCAGACGAAGCGGGAAGAGTCGGAATAAGCGATCACCGATATGGCACGCGAGCAGCCTCTTGCGCTATCATCTATTGCAGTGAGGGCACGGTGCCCTTGCGACGGCCGCGGCGGTGAGTCTCCCGACGGAGGTTCGAGATGAGGCGTTTGAACAGCAGCTCCACGACCTCGAACGGAGCCGGCTCTCGCCGCACCTCCACGAGTTTCCGCTACACCTTGATCTTCGCGATCGGCGCTGGCTTCGGTTCGATTCTCGCCACGCTCATCGGGCTCGAGTACACGAGCTGGGTAATCCTCGCCCTGTGCTGGCCGCTGGCGATGGTGTTCGCAACGCTCGAGCGGCCGCGCGAGCGGCAGCCGCGGATTCTGAGCGCCGGCCGGTCCTGGTATATGAAAGCGAAACGGCGCTCGACCCCGACGCCCGACCGTCCGCCGCTCAACCCCAAGAGCAACGGGCTGCGCCGGGTGAAGTAGCGCTCAGGGGCGCAGCCGGCGCGCCGCCGTCTTGGCGAAGTAGGTCAGTATCAGATCGGCGCCGGCCCGTTTGATCCCGGTCAGGATCTCCATCACCGCGCGATCTTCGTCGATCCAGCCGTTGAGGCCGGCCGCCCGGACCATCGCGTACTCGCCCGAAACATTGTAGGCCGCCAGCGGGCAGTTGAACTCGGTGCGCGCGCGCTGGATCAAATCGAGATAGGGCAGCGCCGGCTTCACCATCACGATGTCCGCGCCCTCTTCGAGGTCGAGCGCGATCTCGCGCATCGCTTCGTCGCCGTTGGCCGGGTCCATCTGATAGGAGCGGCGATCGCCGAACTGCGGCGTCGATTCGGCAGCCTCGCGAAACGGACCGTAAAACGCCGAGGCGAACTTGGCGGCATAGGCCATGATCGGAATCTGCGCATAGCCGTTCTCGTCGAGCGCCCGGCGAATCGCGCCAACCCGCCCGTCCATCATGTCGGACGGAGCGACCAGGTCTGCGCCCGCGCGCGCGTGCGACAGCGCTTCGAGCGCCAGCAGCTCCAGGGTCGCGTCGTTGTCGACTTCGGCGCCGCTGACCACGCCGCAATGGCCGTGGTCGGTGTACTCGCACAGGCAGACGTCGGTGATCACCGCCAGCTCGGGCAGATGCTGTTTGATCTCGGCGATGGCGCGCTGCACCACGCCGCTGTCGCTCCACGCTTCGGTCCCGCGGGCATCCTTATGGTCGGGAATCCCGAACAGCACGATCGCCGGCACGCCGGCGGCGTGGATCTCGCGCGCTTCGCTCAGCGCGCGGTCGACCGACAGTTGCGCCACGCCGGGCATCGACGCGACCGGCTTGGCGACGTCGCGTCCCGGGCAGACGAACAGCGGATGGATCAGGTCGTCGGGCGCAAGCCGCGTTTCGCGCACCATGCGGCGCAGCGTTTCGGTGCGGCGCAGCCGCCGCGGTCGGGTAATCGGGAAAGCCATGTGCGGGAGAATTATATAATGAACCGGGCTGCGAAGCAGGCCCTATTTCGCACCGGCCTCGGCCGCCCATTCGCGGATCGCCTCGGCCAGCGCCGCGATGGTGTAATCGGCCGGGCTGACCACGACCTCGAAGCCGCGTTGACGCGCGGTCGCGGCGGTGATCGGACCGATCACGGCGGCTTTCTGACCGGGAGCAATCGTCCCCATCAGCGCGCAAAAATTATTGACCGTGCTGGAACTGGTGAAGGTAACAAGATCGATCATGGCGAGCCGGCGGCGCAGCGAGTCTATGCCGTCGGGATGCGGAACGATCGTCCGGTAGGCCGGCGCGACCAGCACTTCGGCGGCGCCGTTGGCGGCCAGCAGCCGCGGCAGCGCATCGCGGGCGACCTGGGCGCGCGGAATCAGGAAGCGCGCGCCGCGGATCCGCGCCGCGCCGATCGCGCCGATAATCGCTTCGGCGCGGTACTCGGCCGGGACCGCGGCTGCCTCAAGTCCGTAGTTCGTAAGCTTGGCGGCGGTCGCCGGTCCGATCGCGGCGACATGCGTTGAGCGCGCCGCATCGGGTTCGCGCCCGAGCGCCTTGAGCCGCGCCATGAAGGCATCGACCCCGGTGGCGCTGGTGAAGATCAGCCAGTCGAACGAATCGAGCCGCGCGATGGCGCGGTCGAGCAACGCGTAATCGTCGGGCGGCGCGATTTCGATGGTGGGAAACTCGATCACCTCGGCGCCCATCGCACGCAGCATCGTCGCGAACCGCGCGGCGCCGGCGCCGCGCGCGCGGGTCACCACGATGATACGGCCGCGCAGCGGCATCGCGCTTTTTAGCTGTGCGCTATGGCTTGTCATCGCCGACCAGCTCCGCAGCGCCCCGCGCCAACATCCGGTTGCCCAGCCGCACGCCCAACTCAGCCGCCGTGGCGGGCGCGGCGTCAGCCAGCGTCGTTTCGACGACTTGGTCGTCGAGCGCGCGGCGTCCTTCGCGATCGAACAGCAGCGCACTGGCCGTCATCCGGCTCCCATCCAATACGCCCCGCACGCCGACCGCGGTCGCGCATGAAGCGCCAATCGTCGCCAGAAAGGCCCGCTCGGCTGCGGTCTCGCACGCCGCCTGGCGATCGTTGATCGCCGCCACGGCCCGCTCCAGCTCCTCCGAACCACCGAGCAGGTGATCGCCGAGCGCCTCGATCGCGAGCGCACCCTGCCCGCCGGCCGGGACGAAATGGCGTTCATCGAGCAGCGCGGGCGCGACCGTGTCGGCGCGGCCGAGACGACGCAGGCCGGCGATCGCCAGCACGATCGCGTCGCAGTCGCCGGCGGCGAGTTTGGCGAGCCGGGTGTCGACGTTGCCGCGCATCGGCACCATCTCAAGGTCGGGGCGCACGCGCAGCAGCTCGAAGCGCCGGCGCGCCGACGAAGTTCCGACCCGCGCCTGATGGCGCAGCGCGCCGAGACCGCCGCCGATACGCGAGACCAGCGCGTCGCGCGGATCCTCGCGCCGCGGCACCGCGGCGATGCGAAACTCCGCCGGCAGCCGCGCCGGAAGATCTTTCATGGAATGGATGGCGAGCTCGACCTGCCCCGCCGCCATCGCCTGCTCGAGTTCCTTGATAAACAGTCCCTTGCCGCCGACTTCAGCCAGCGCCGCGGAAGCGAGCCGGTCGCCGCTGGTGCGGATGGGAATGATCTCGATCGCGAGGCCCGGCAGGCTCGCTTTGAGCCAGCCCTCGACCAGCCGCGCCTGCGCCATCGCCAGCGCGCTCGGCCGCGAGCCGATTCTCAGCCGGTAAGGCATCGTGAGACAACGGCGCGCGCCGGCCGGCTTCGGAAGCGGGCGCGGCCGGCCGGGGAAGCGCACTCAGATGGAGTCATCGGAACCATCGTCGTCGTCATCGATTTCGTCGTCGAGCGTGGTGTCGCCGCACAACAGCCGGCGCGCAAGCTCGGCGGTGTAAAGTCCGTTGCTGGCCTCGTCACCGTTGCGGCGCAGGCCGGCGAGCACGCGATGGAGCAGCTTGTTGACCAGGCCGCGAGTCAGCAGCTCGACCCGCACCTGCTCGCCGGGTGCGAGACCCGCCAGCCAGGTGCGATGGCGGCGCAGCTCGTAGTCGCGCAACTGTTCGATGCTGAGGCGAATCTCTTTGATCGCCGGCACCAGCCCCAGCTCCTCGAGCCATCGATCGAATCCCGCCAGCTCCTGCTCGACGATCACCTCGGCCTTGCCGGCTTCGCGCTCGCGCGAGCTTCTCGACTGATCGGCGACCTGGCCGAGGTCGTCGATATCGTAGAGATAGACGTTCTCGAGCAGGTTCAGACGCTCGTCGAAGTTGCGCGGCACGCCGAGGTCGATCAGAAACATCGGGCGGTAATGGCGCTCGCGGATGATCGGCTCGAACTCCTCGGCAGTCAGGATCGGCCGCTCGACGCTCAACGAGCCGATCACGACGTCGGCCAGCTTGAGGTAGGGGTGATAGTTATCGAACGGCACCGCGGTGCCGCCGAGCTCGCGCGCGATGGTGACCGCACGATCGAAGGTCCGGCTGGTCACCAGCAGCGCCTCGACGCCGCGCCGTTTGAGCTGGCGGGCGACCAGTTCGGCCACCTGTCCGGCGCCCATCAGCATGATGGTCTTGTCGGCCAGCGAATCGAAAATCCGGGCGGCCAGCCCAACCGCCACCGAGCCCACCGAGACTGCGCCGCGGCCGATAAGGGTCGCCTTGCGGACTCGCTTGGCAACCGCGAAGGCGCGATGGAACGCGCGATGGAGGATCAGCCCGGCGGTGCCGGCGGCCACCGCCTGCGCATAGGCGCGCTTCAATTGTCCGAAGATCTGCGGCTCGCCGACCACCATCGAATCCAGGCTGGCGCCGACGCGGAACAGATGGCGCACCGCCTCGCTCCCGTCGAAGCGATAGACCGAGGCGGCGAAAGTCTCGGCGCCGACCCGCCGATCCGTGCTCAGGAAATTCAGTGCGGCGGTGGCAGCGGCCTCGCAATCGCTGGTCACGCCCACGATCTCGACGCGATTACAGGTCGAGATCAGCGCCGCCTCGGAAATCGACGGAGCCGCCAGCTTGAGACGGGCGAGCGCCGGCGCGATCTCGTCTTCAGCGTAGGCCAGCCGCTCGCGCATCTTGACCGACGCGGAACGATGGTTGACGCCCAGGATGACTAACCGTTGGTCCATGGTTTAATCGAAGTTGCCGCTGTGATGGCCCGGGTGCATCAGGCTCAACCCCAGGAAAGATCCGGCCAGCACCGTGAACACCGCGATAGTCAGCGCCGCCGCGCGCCGCCCGCGCCAGCCGACGGTAAAACGCGACTCCAGCAGGGCAGCATACAGCAGCCAGGTAACCAGCGACCACGACTCCTGCGGTTCCCAGGACCAGAAATGGCCCCAGGTGGCATCGGCCCAGATCGCGCCGCTGACGATCGCCAGACTCAACATCACGAAGCCCCAGCCGAGCAGGCGGTAGTTGATACGGTCGAGCGTCTCGAGGCTGAGCACCCGCTCGCCCGTACCGGGCAGCGGACGTTTCGACTTAAGGCGCGAATCGTAGGTCAGATAGATGACACTCACGCCCGCGGCCAGCAGAAACATCGCGTAGCCCAGGAATGCGAGCGTCACATGGACCGGCAGCCATCCGCTGCGCAGGCTCTCGGGCAATACCAGCCGGCGCGGGCTGCCGAGCATACAGGCGGCGGCCACGCCGACGGTCGCCGCGAGCGCGACGAACAGCCCGATCACGCGCACCCGCAGCCGGACCATCAAGCCGACGCCGATCACTGCGACCAGCAACGCCAGCAGGATGAGCGATGGTCCGAAACTGGCGACCGGCATATTACCCGCCTGCAGCCCGCGCGCGATCAGATAGATCGCATTGAAGACCGCTCCCGCGGTGAGCAGGCCGGTGCCGCAGTGCGCGATCCGATGACGCCCCGGCCCGTGCCCAAAGAAGAAGCAGCCGGATGCGACGGCATAACAGCCGAGAGCGATACCGATCCATAGCGGGTTCATCAGATAACTCCGCGAACAGGGGCAGACATGCTGCCAGGACGCCGGAACAAAGCGATGAGATTCTAATACAGGCGGATGAAGCGGGACAGTCCCCGTCGATTCTCAGCCGGAGCCCCCCGGCTCGGCACTTGCCCCGACCTCGCCGCACAGGCATAGGAAAAGCTACCCGGGGGCGGGTCGTGATGAACGGTACCATCCTGAAAGCCATCAACCAGACACGCGCCGTGGTGCTCTGCGCCCGGCTCGAGCCGGCCGGCGGGATGGCCGGGAAGAGCCGCGGGCTGTTGGGGCGCGAACGGCTGGAGGACGACACCGGGATGCTGTTCGAGGCGGGGCGGCTGGAGCCCTTCATGTGGATGCACATGTTCTTCATGCGCTTCCCCATCGACATCGTGTTCATCGATCGGAACGAGCGGGTGATCCATATCAGCCATCAGCTCAGACCATGGCGGGTCTCGGCGCTGGTGTGGGGCGCACGACGGGCGCTGGAGCTGGCGGCGGGGACGGCCCGGCGCAGCGGCACTCAAATCGGCGATCGGATCATCGTGGAGCAATCGTAGCCGAGCACCGCGCACGATAATCCGAACTCCGTGCATGATCGCCACGGGCTGTTGCGCTCCGTCATCGGGAGCTTAGACAGCCTCGCCTGGACCGCGGCTTCCGCAGATACCGTTGGATTTTCCAATTCGGCCCATCCGCTGGGCCTAATTAGGCTATATCGTCGCGACCTGAAAACTCTCGTTGCGTCGGCGCAACAGACCGGTTGCAGAGCCGCTGGTCCGCGGCGGGCGAGTAGCAAAAAATCCCCATCTCTACTGCATTCTTGCATTGGCATCAGCCGTGCTGTTCACCCCGTTACGCTTTGAAGCGTGAAGGCGTCACAAGACGCTGAAAACGATTCGGCGCGGTGCCTTTCGCATACTGACCGGGGAGGGGGAGTCGCTTGGATAACGGACTCAATGGTGGAGAGAAATCGGCCCGCAAGGGCAACCCCGTGATCTATCTGGCGCTAGCCCTGCCGGGCTGCCTGGTAGCGGTCGCGATCGCCAGCACGGTGGTGGCGCGTCATCGGAACTGGGCCGCGGCGCCCAGCGCGATCTCGGCCCCGAATCAGCGCGACAGCCAGTCCAATCCGGGCCCGCTGATCGAACCCAAGAACTGGAGGTACATCGGCTGACATTGCGGTCAGTCGATTCTCGCTCAATTACGGAACCAACCCCGAGAGGGGAAATAACTCTCCCAAAAAGGGGAGCAGGGAAAACAAAGGAGAAGAGGCATGGAGTTGATCACCAAGTTGTACGTACGGGCTCGTGAGTACCAGAAGGGACAGACGATGACGGAATACGCCCTCATCCTGTCCGCAGTGGCGGTTGTGGTGTTCGCCGGTTACCAGGCGATGGGCGGCGACATCAGCACCCTGCTCACCAATATCGACGGCAAGCTGTAAATCACGCAACCAACCCCGACAGGGGAGCAACCCCCCGAAAGGGGGAAATTGCAACAAGGGAGGAGAAGAAGATGGAGTTGATCACCAAGTTGTACGTGCGGGCTCGTGAGTACCAGAAGGGACAGACGATGACGGAATACGCCCTCATCCTGTCCGCAGTGGCGGTCGTAGTGTTTGCCGGTTACCAGGCGATGGGCGGCGACATCACTACCCTGCTCACCAATATCGACGGCAAGCTCTAAGCGAGAGCGCAAACCAACTCCGGCGGCGCGGGCTTCGGGTCCGTGCCGCCGGTACAACCCGCGGATAGAGAGGAGAGATCTATGCGGCGGTTCCTGGAAATGACACTGCGGAGGGTGCGCCAGTCCAAGGGTCAGACCATGACCGAATACGCGCTCATCCTGGCGACCGTTGCGATCGTGCTGAGCAGCCTCTACACGACGGCAGGGGTTGAGGTCACAACGCTGATCGACCGGGTCGGCAGTATGTTCTAAGCGGATCCGAACGCAGGTTTTTGACCGGATGATGCGAAATCGGAAACCGATCGCGATGGAGACCTGTGCGCAGCAGTGCCCTGTGAGGGGACGGTTAGGCAGCGCAATCGTGACGCTCAGGCGGCGACTGGTTGGTGCGGGTCATGCACAAGCGGCGGTTGAATTCGGAATCATCCTGGCGGTTGCGTTGTTTGTGCTGGAGGTGGCGGTTCAGTTCGCGTTCATGGGGGAGGCGGCGCGGGCGTTTGGTCGAGCGAACTATCGGGTGGCGAAGGGGCTAAACCCCGTCGCCAACCAGTCCGCCGCGCGGGGGGCTACCTGGCCCATCACTTTGAAGAGCGTAGAGCGTGCGTGACATAGCGCCGGCGTCGTGACGGACGTTGTAGCGCAAGGCGATCGTGCTCCACGGCCGATCGTCTGGGGAGGCAAGTATGAGGCGGCCATTTGTGTACGTGGCATTGGCCGGGGTGTCGGCGTTGATCGCGGCGCTCGTGGTCTACTCGGCACTCAAGAAACGCGAGGCCGAGGTTCAGCAGGCGATGGTTAAGTCGGTCGAGATTGTGGTGGCGGCGCGCGACCTGCCGCTCGGCTCGAAGATCGAGCCGAGCTCGGTGCGGCTCACGCGGTGGGCGCGTGACAGCGTCCCGCCGGGCGCTTTCTCGAATCCGCAGGCGGTCGTCAATGCGTTCGTCAAGGATTCCTTCGTCACCAACGAGCCCATCGTCAGTGACAAGCTGTTCACCGGCACCAAGACCGCCGGCGTGATGCCGCTGTTGATTCCGGCCGGGATGCGCGCGATGTCGGTGCCGGTCGACGAGGTCAGCGACATCGCCGGCTTCGTGTTGCCGCACACCAAGGTCGACGTGCTGGTGGCGGTGCCGGGCAACGGCCCCGGCGACAAGCCGTTCTCCAAGATCGTGCTGCAGAATGTCGAAGTCCTGGCGGTCGCCCAGGAAATCGAACATACCCACGACCAGCCCCAGGTGGTGAAGGTGGTGACGCTGCTGGTCACGCCGCAGGAAGCGGAGCGGCTGGCGCTGGCGAGCCGCGAAGGCACCCTGCACCTGGCGATGCGCAGTTACAACGATCAGAAGATCGTGCTCACCAACGGCGTCAGCATCCCCGAGATGCTGCACGCCTATAGTGCCAATACCCAGCCGCTGACCGTGGTCAGCGTGCAGCACGGCCATGTGGTTCATCGGGTGGTGCCGCGCCAGCGACCGATCCAGGTCGAGATAATGCGTGACGGCAAGAAGGCCGAATCGCTCTCCTTCGTCAGGCATCCCTCGCCGGAGAGTGCCGGGAAAGGCTATTGGCTGCCGCGTGCCAACGCGGAGGCGCGCAGCGGCGATCGCGCGGCTATCAACGGATCGCCGCGGACGATTCCGGCTCCTACCCCGGCTAAAGCGCCAGCCGCGGCAGCTTTTGCAGGCGCGCTGAGCAGCGCGGCATTGGACCCGGCTCCCGCCGCTCCGAATGAAGACGGCGGCGAAGAGGCGGCGCTTGGCGCGCCAACCCCCAAGACCATCGACGTACCCTGAGGATCAGGCGGCGGAAGAGGAGGAAAGACGATGATGATGATCAAGGCGCAACGCGGGTGCAGCATGCTCCCCTGGCTGATAGCGGGATTGTTCGGAACGCTGTTGTTCAGGCTCGGCATCGCCGCGGCTGACGATACCGTGCCGGTCTCACTCAATGCCGGCGGGACCTACGTAATCAAGGACCTCAGCAAGACCGCGACCCCGGGTATACGGGTTCTCGACAATCCCCACGCGCTGGTTATCCATAGCGACGCGCCCGGCGAGATGGTGCTGCTCGGCGCCGAAGCCGGCGAATGGCAGATCACCACGACCGCTAACGGCGGCAACGCGGTGACCTACGATGTCGCGGTTCATGCGGTCGCCCATCCGGTCGACCATGCGCTCAAGCCAGCGCCGGCGCCGGCCGTCCTCGGCAGCGCCTCCGAAGCCAAGCCACTCGACGACCCACCCGGGCCGCTCGACAAGCCCGGCGCTCCGGTCCGCATCGCCAGTGCCGCGCCGCTGGGCGGGGCAGCCGCAGCATCGGTTTCAGCTCCGGCTAGCGCTTCCGCAGTTTCGTCGACGACCACCAGCTTGAGCCCGGCCGGCTCGCCGGCGAAGGCGCCCTCGGCACCGACCACGATGGCCGCGGCCAACGTCTCTATCCCCGGCTCGGGCGCGGCACCCAGTGGGGTGATGGCGAGTCAGGCGCCGGCGTTCCAGGCGCCGCCCGAGAAGTTCCGCAGCGATCCGCTCGCCTCTCTCCCGCCCCCGGTGGCCGAGGCGCCCAACGGTGTGCAGCGGCGCAACTATCTGCCGGACAACGGCGTCGATCTGATGGCCGATACCTCGCAGGTTTTCGACTTCCCGGGTCGCATCACGCGCATCTCGATCGCGGATTCCAAGATCGCCGACATCCAGGTGATCAATCCTTTCCAGATCAACCTGATCGGCCATAAGCCCGGCTTCACCACGCTGGCGGTGTGGGATTCGCAAGGCCATTACGTGCAGCGCCAGATCCGGGTCGACCGCGACGGCAAGCAGCAGGTGCTGCTCAACGTGATCGTGGGCGAACTCGACCGCACGCGGATCGAGAACCAGGGCGTCAACTTTGCCGTGGCGCTGACCCATCTGGGACTGTCGCTGGTTAGTATGCCGGGCCAGGTGGCGACACCGTACAGCCCGCAGTCGCAGCTCGTCACGCAGGCCACCGCCGGCGTCGGTGCGGTCGCGACCTCGCCGCCACCGGGCACGTTGCCGCCGGGCGGCAGCCTGATCAACATGCTGCTGTCGCAGAACG
>Ga0307374_10006379_pt1 | contig 18574 bp, 12 predicted proteins | sample OX3MG_FD_202532 | JGI IMG/M metagenome (GOLD analysis project Ga0307374, IMG submission 202532) | Soil microbial communities from Risofladan, Vaasa, Finland - OX-3 | ecosystem: Environmental > Terrestrial > Soil > Coastal area > Acid sulfate soil | place: Finland: Risofladan, Vaasa | collected...
TGGCCGCGTGCCGCCGGTTGAACGCGATCAGCTCGGCCAGGCTGGCCGGGTGCTCACCCGGCAGCGTGGCCAGGTAGGCGTTGAGATCGTGCTTGAACTCGTGCAGCATGGACGCGTACTCGGGCGCGGCCAGCTTGTCTGCATCCGGCAGGTCAACCGGGTCCACGACCTCCGCCCCGCAGCCGCGCAGCCGCGCAACGGCCGCATCGAGGATCGCCGCCGCGGCTGGCCCGGCGGCATCGACACCTTCGCGCCAGACCCCGATCCGCGCGCCGGCCAGGGCACCGGGGTCAAGGAAGCTGGCGTAGTCGGCGGCCTGGCCGGCCGAGTCCGCCGACGCGGGGTCCGCCGAGTCCGGGCCGGCCATCGCGGTCAGCAGCGCCGCCGCATCGGCCACGGTGCGTGCCATCGGGCCCGCGGTGTCCTGCGCGGCCGAGACCGGCACGATGCCCGACCGGCTGACCAGGCCGACCGTCGGCTTGATGCCGACGACTCCGCAGACAGCGGCGGGCGAGACGATCGACCCGTCGGTCTCGGTGCCGACGGCGAGCGGCGCGAGCCCCGCCGCGACCGCGACCGCCGAGCCGGAACTCGAGCCCGACGGGTTGCGGCCGTTGCCGTGCGGGTTCACGGTCTGGCCACCGAGCGTGCTCCAGCCGCTACTCGACGGTCGCGAGCGGAAGTTCGCCCACTCCGACAGGTTCGCCTTGCCGATGACGACCGCCCCGGCCGCCCGCAGCGCGGCGACGATGAACGCGTCGCCGCCGCCCGCCGCCGACAGGGCCGGGGAGCCGGCGGTCGCGGGCAGGCCGGCGACCGACACATTGTCCTTGATCAGGACGGGGATGCCCTCCAGCGGGCCGCGGGCCTGGCCGGCCGCGCGCCTGGCGTCGCTGCCGGCGGCGTCGGCCGCCGCGAGCGCGCTGACCGAGATGACGGCCCGCAGCCGCGGGTTGAGCCGCTCGATCCGCGCGAGGTAGAAAGCGGTGAGGCCGGCGGCCGTCAGGGTCCCGGCGCACATGGCCTGGCCCAGCTCGGCGGCGGTAACGGTCGCGGCGTCCAGGCCGGTGCCGCCGATCGGCTCGGTCAGGGATTCGGTGATCGACATGGTGGAAGTATCGCCACCCCGGCCGGCCCGGCGCGACCGGCGGGCCGGTCTAGACTGCCGCGGATGACAACGCAACTAGGCCGCCTGGCGGCCGTGCCCGCGCTCGACCGCGCGGACCTGCTGGCCGCGCCCGTCGCCGCGGCGCTGACCGGGCTGTCCGGGACACTGGCCGCCGACGGCGTGGCAGTCGCCGAGATCGATCCCGAGCTAGCGGATACCGCCGAGTTCTGCGCCCGTTACGAAATAGAACTGGCGGAGTCGGCCAACTGCGTGGTGATCGCTGGACGGCGCGATGGCCAGGAGCGATACGCGGCATGCGTCGTGCTCGCCACCACGAGGGCCGACGTTAACGGGATCGCCCGACGTCAGCTGGATGTACGCAAGGCCTCCTTCGCGGCGACAGAAACGGCCGTGGCGCAGACCGGAATGGAATACGGCGGTATCACGCCGATAGGGCTTCCGGCCGGCTGGCCCGTGCTGATCGACGCGGCGGTGGCGGCCGCGCCGCGAGTCGTGGTCGGCAGCGGGGTCCGGCGATCCAAGCTGATCGTGGCCGGGTCGGCGCTGGCCGGGCTGCCAGGCGCGATCGTGCTAGCCGGCCTCGGCCGCTGACACCAGGCTGGCCGGCCCCGGCCGCTGGGCGGTGAGCTGGCCGGCCCCGGCCGCGGCCGCTGGGCGGTGAGCCGCTACCACTCCGGCGGCTGCGGCGGCCACGGCGAGACCGGGTCCGCAGCTGGATCCGCGACCGCAGCCGGGTCCAGGGCGAGCGCGGTGGGATCGGGCGACTGCGCCGGGACGGGAAGCGGGGATGGCGGCGGGGGTGGCGGGGGCGGGCCTGGCGGCAGGAACGAGTTCGCGCCCAGATACGCCCCGAGCTGGGTGACCCGCGGATCGGCCCAGAAGCGGGAGTGGTGGTGGATAGGCGGCGGGGTCGGATCGAGATCGGCGGCCACGGACACCGGATCGCAGCACGGCTGATCGACGCCCTCCTGGATCCGGAGCGGGTCAGGGACGGAGTAGTCGGGGACCGGCCGGGCGAAGACCCAGGAGCCGAGGTAGTCGGTGGGCCGCACCAGGTTCTTCCACTTGCGGAACGTGGGGCCCGGCTGCCCGCCCCGGGCCGGAATGTCGAGCAGCTCGCCGAGGGTCTCGATCGGGAGCTGGCCGAAATAGGCGGGGAACGATCGCCCGTACAGGCGCCGGGCCGGGGAGGCCAGCGTCAGCAGCGCGACCCGATCCCGCGTCTCGTCGGGCAGCTGCGCGATAACGGCTGACGCGATGATCGAGCCCTGGCTGTACCCGGTCAGCAGGACCGGGCCGGCCGGAATCGCCAGGTGCGGGGACTGTGCCGCGCCGCTATCACGCCGGTGCGCCTCGATCTGCAGCCAGGCCGGATCGGCCGCGGATTCCCGCACGGTCCCGGTGAGGATGCGCAACCGGTCGACCAGCTCGGGAACCGCGCGCTCGGCATAGCAGGGCGGGGCGAACGGATGCGCGACCCGGGGCCAGAAGGTGGCGACGTCCCAGAGCGTGCCGATGACCCTGCGCTTGGAGCTGTCGGAGTAGGCCGTGCGCAGCAGCGTCACCAGCATCCCCGCCAGGAACAGGCCGATGAGGCTTTCCGCTGCCGCCAGCCCGTGCAGGCTCTGATCGAGGGCCGTCTGGCGCGACGCCTGCGCCGCGTAGATCTCCGCCCAGGCGGTCGCGACGACCATGACGCCGGCCGCCCAGCCCGCTACCACCGCGACCTGATCGGTGAGCAGCCCGATAGCCCAGGCGCTCGCGATCTGCTTGCGGCGGCCCGCGTACTGCCCGGCGTCGAGGTCGCCGTACTCGGTGCCGTAGAACCGGGCCACCTCCGAGCCGGTCACTGCCTCGTCCCGTCTCATTTCCGCGAACTGGCTGGCGTTCCTCCGCCAGGTGACCAGGACCCACGCCCCCGAGATCAGGATGCCGATCAGCAGGCCGATGGGAGCGGCGGCAAATGCGTAGATGGGCCACGGGATCTGCAGCGCGCTGGCTGGCGGCACCGCGAACCGCAGGCCGCTGGGCACGGGCGTCCCCAGGAGCCGGGTGACGAACAGGTCCAGCACCGCACCGAACACCCCGCCCAGGCCCACCGCGAGCACGGCCAGCAGGGTCGTGAGATGGCCGGCGGCGAGCGGAGCGGACGGCGGCGGCTGCTTCGGAGCGCGGCGGACCAGCACCCAGACGATCACCGCGAGGGCCATCAGCAGCAGCACCTGCGCTATCAGCAGGAACGCGCAGATGTTCGTGAAACCGGGCAGGGTGCCCGGGCTCGTCTTGGTCCCGGTCGGCCAGCCGCCCGTGAACAGCCCGCCGACGAAGACCAGCGCGGCCGCCGCCAGCAGCAGCCGGCACCATAGCGTGCCGCGGGTCAGGTCCCGGGCGGTCAGGCTGTCGCGCCGCGGCGCGGCGGCCAGCGTCACCGCCTGCCGGTCGGCCAGCGGCAGGCACAGGCTGACCAGGACCAGGGCCAGCACCAGCGCGGCCGTTACCAGCACCAGCACGCGGCCGCCGCTCATGCCGGCCGCGGGCCGCGCGACGATGAGCGCGGTCGCGGCGACGGCGCCGGCGGCATGCAGGCTGCGGTGCCGCAGGACCAGTTGCTGGCCCTTCCAGAAGCCGGTCTGCGTGAGCGGCCACCGGTGGCTGACCGCCGGCCGGGCCGGGCTGGTACGGGCCTCGTAGCGTTGCGCGGTCCGCACGCTGATCAGCCACATCACCGCGATCACCGCGGCCACCCCGATCATGGCCAGCGTGACCCGGTCACCGGTCGGCCACTGCGGGTACCACGACAGCCAGGACGGGAAATGGGCGTGTCCCGCCTGCACCGCGATGGTGCTCACCAGGATCGACACGATGGCGGCGATGAACTGGATGGTCGCCGAGAACGCCAGCAGGCGCAGGACCACCTGGGCCCGCGCGTGCCACTCGTCCCGGCTGAGCATCTCCGCGGGGCGGCCGGCGGTCGCCGCGACCGCCGCGGGCGCCCCGGGCGGCTCGGCGACCCGCGGACCGGCCACCGGCTGCTCGGCCGCCGACTGCTCGTGCTGCCCGGACTCCTCGATCTCGTACTGCTGGGCCGGCGGCAGCGCGAACTGGGCGACGTTATAGAGCATGAACGGGGCGAACAGGAGCCAGGACGCCGACGCCAGCGGCGCCTCGGTGAGGCCGCCCCAGGAGTACGCCTCCAGCTTCCACGGAACGCCCGCGCCGCCGGACCCGGCCGGGGACCAGCGCCGGTAGAACCTCGTGGTGGCGTCGCCGGCGACCTGGAGCGCGGCCGGATGCTCCAGCATCGTCGGGCCGTCCGACCCGGCCACGCCGTGCACCCGCAACTCGGTAAAGCCCGACTCGGCGACCGGCTTCGTGCTGTCGGTAAACGCCCCCGCCCTGGCCGCCCGCTCGGGGCTGGTCAGGTCATCCCGCGCGAATCCCCAGGCGCCGCCCAGCCCGAATACCACGTCATCTTTCGGCAATTCGGGCATTTTAATAAACCCCTCGGGCGCGCGAGCGAATTCTGCCTGAAGGCACCCTATAGTTCGCCCGCCGTCGGCAGCCTGTCAATGGCCGAAGGCGACCGTGGCGCCGGGCCGGGCCCGTCGTTACGGGAGCCAGGAGACCTTGCCGTGCAGGGCCGCATAGCCCACGAACGCGACCGCGTCGATCAGCGCATGCGCGATCACCATTGGCATGCACCGGCCCCACCGCTTGTAGAGAATGCCGAAGATGACGCCCATCGCCGCGTTGCCGACAAAGGCACCGAACCCCTGGTACAGGTGGTAAGAACCACGCAGCACCGCGCTGAGGAGGATGGCTTTCCACGGGGTCCAGCCCAGCTGATCCAGCCTGCGCAGCAGGTAGGCGAGGACGACAACCTCCTCCAGGATGCCGTCGTGGGCCGCGCTGAGCAGCAGGACCGGGATGCGCCACCAGACGGCGGGCAGGCTCTCGGGCACCACGTTGAGGCTGAAGCCGAGGTGGTAGGCCGCGAGGTAGAGCAGCAGCCCGGCACCGCCGATCACGGCCGCGAGCAGCGAGCCGCGCACTGCGTCGCGACCCGGCTGGCTAGCGTCCAGGCCAATGTCGGCGGGCCGCTCGCCGGATCTGGCCAGCAGGTACAGGACCAGCACGACCGGCGCCAGGGCCTCGGCAATGCCCGCGATCTGAAGAGCCAGGTCCAGCCACGGATTGACCGCCAGCGGCCCGACCAGGAGCGCCTGCTGATGCCCGAGGGACTGCTTCGACAGCAGGGAGCCGATCAGGTCGAGCAGCGCGTTGAGCGCACTGGCACCCAGCGAGAGCGCGAATACGGCGAAGATCTCCCAGCGCAGCAGCCTGGCGGGGGGCAGGCGCAGGCTGGTGCCGTCTTCCACGAGAGCCACCCCAGGACTGTAGCCGGTGCACGCGGCCGGCCTGCGGGACCGGGAGGCGGCTCTCATGCGCGCGGCCGACGTCCGCAGCGGTAACCTTCCTACAGGCGGCGGCCTGGGACCGGGGAGTCAGCGTCCTGCACCGCGAAGGCACAGCCGGCTGCCTGACAGCTGCAATCCTGGGGGGGACAGCTAGCTACAGCGCATAGCGACAAGGTGGGCTCATGATGCGAGCGGGCCGCAGCGAGCGCGGCCAGGCCAGCTCCGGACGTGCCGGGCGCGGTCGCGCCGTGGCGAGCGACCCGGGGACGGCCCCGGCTCACCCGGTCGCCGGCCGGCCCGCCGCCGCGCCCGAGGACGTGGCAGGCAGCCAGCCGCCGCCGGGCAGTGCCCGGCGAGCCGGGGCGGCGATCTGCCGGTGGCTGCGGGCTCCGCTGCGCCGTCCGGTGGCGGCGCAGCTACTGCTGCTGGCCGGTTACATCGCCGCCGGGATCGGCGTGACCTGGCCGGTGACGGCCAGGCTGGCGAACGGCGAGCTGCTCGAGATTCCCGACGTCTCCAGCTACGTCTGGGCGCTGTGGTGGATGGCGCACCAGGTCGCGCACCTGGGCGACCCGTGGTTTACCCGGTACATGGCCGCGCCCACGGGCATCCAGCTCGGATTCGACACCCTGATGCCGCTGCCCGGCCTGATCATGACACCGCTGACGCTGCTGTTCGGCCCGGCCGCGTCGTTCGGCGTGCTGACCATCGTGGTGCCCGGCCTGCTCTGCTACGTGATGTACCGCGCGGCCCGGCTGTGGCTGGGCCAGCCGGGCGCCATCGCCGCCGGGGCTTTCTTCGGCCTGTCCACGATGATGACCTGGCAGAACATCTACCACCTCAACATCTCGCTCGGCACGCTGTTCCTGCCGCTGACCCTGGAGGCGGCGGTCCGGCTGCGCCGCTGCCCGGGCCGCCGCCAGGGCATCATCCTGGGCCTGGTGCTCGGCGCCAGCGTGCTGACCAACCAGGAGTCGGCCGTGGTGGCCGCGCTCCTCGCCGCCGCCGTCCTGGTGCCCTGGCTGATCCGGCTGGCCGCGCGCGAGCCCGGCATCGCGGCGCTGCGCCCCCGGCTGCGCACGCTGGCCCTGGCCGCGGGCGTGGCGGTCATCGTCGCCGCTCCGCAACTGTTCGCGATGATCCGCCAGGTGGCCGAGGGCGGGGCCGCCGTCGCGCCCAACGAGCTGACCCAGACCTACCGGGAGTACGGGGTGGGCCTGCCCACCATGTTCGCGCCGTCCCCTCGGCTGGCTCACTACCATCTCGCGCAGCTAGCCACCGCCTACCAGTTCCCCGAGCCCTCGGAGGGCATCCCCACCTTCGGGATCACGCTGGCTGGCCTCGCCGTCATCGGCCTGGCCCTCACCTGGCGGCGGCGCTCCTCGTGGTGGCTGGCGCTGCTCTGGCTGGCGGGCTCGGCCCTGGCGCTGGGACCGACGCTGGCCATCGGCGCCCGGACGTATGTCCCGCTGGCGGACTCCTGGCACGGAGTAACGGTTTCCCTGCTGATGCCCTACACCTGGCTGGTCCGCATCCCCGGCCTGTCGGCCCTGCGCGAGGCTGACCGGCTCGCGCTGCTGGGCCTGCTGGGTGCCGCCGTGCTGGCCGGGGCAGCGATCCAGTGGCTGTGCCAGCATGCCCGGCCGGTGGTCGCGGCGGCGGTCATCGTCATCGTCGCCGCCGCCGGATTCCTGGAGGCCGGCTGGTCGGCGTCGGGGGCACCGACGATGCACGCCACGATGCCGAGCGTGGACGGCCCCATCGCGGCCGATCAGTCCCAGTCGATCGTCGTCGACGTGCCCTTCGGGCTGCGCGGCGGCGTCGGGCTGACCGGCTGGCCGATGCCGCCGCAGGCGCTGGTCCTGGCCACCGCGGACGGCCATCCGCGGGCGATCTCGTACACGTCCTGGGTGCCCCGGCCGACCCGCAGCGGCATCACGCGCTACCCGTTCTACCGCTATCTGTACGAGGCCCAGAACGGGGCGAGGTTCCCGCCCGGCGGCGCGGACCGGACCGCCGCGCTGCGCGGCCTGCGCCGCATGAACATCGGCTGGGTCATCGTCTGGCACAGCAGGCGCCAGGCGGCCCGGCAGTCGGTGATCAACTACCTGTATGCGACCGGCTTCCACGTCGACTACCGGGTCAACACTCCCGACTCGGGCATCAGCGTCTGGCGCCGCTAGCGGGGCCGATCTCCTCACGAATTTCCACAGGTTATCCACAGCGCGAGCCGGGCTCCGGGCCATGCAGGCCGCACCGGGCGCGAGCGCACCTCGCCCGGTGCTAATTTGAGGCGCGCGACCCGACAGGACAGGAGCGGCCATGGCCAAGCCGAAGCAGCCGACTGACCGGCTGCCGAAAGCCCGCCCGGTAACTGCGCCGGTGCAGCCGGTGACCACGATGCTGGCGCCGGGGTCGGTGCGCACGGCCGTCAAGCTCATGTACGCCGGAGCCGTCCTGGCGGCGCTGGACCTGGTCATCACCCTGACGACGGTCGGGAAGGCCGAGAGCCTGCTGCGCACGGCGCACCCGGGCTGGACCTCGGCCGAGATCACGAGGACCGTGCACGCCGAGGTCAGCTACTTCCTCGTCACCTGGCTGGTCACCATCGGGCTCTGGGTCGTCATGGCCAGGACGAACCAGGCCGGGCGAGGCTGGGCCAGGATCGTCGCCACCATCTTGTTCGTGATCAGCACGCTGAACTTCGCCGTCTCCCTCGGCGAGCCCACCTCGCTGGTCTACAAGCTGGTCCTGGTGCCGATGTGGCTGGTCGGCGCGGGCGCGGTCGCCTTGCTATGGCGGTCGGCGACGACTGAGTACATCCGGTCTGGGCGGACCTGACCGGCTCGCGGGCTCATCCGGCACCGCCGAGGGGAGCAGGGCGGTCAGCCGCTGCCACGCTAGCTCCGCGCCCGAGGCCAGGCAGCCGTCCACGACCGCGTCGGTGCCGAGCGCGCTGACCCGGACATCGGGCAGGACCGGCGCCAGCTTGCTGAGCTGCGTGCTGACCGCCGCCGCGAACCCTGGTGCCTGGCCGATCCCGCCGCCCAGCACGACCAGCTCGGGGTCGACGACGGTGATGATCGCGCAGACCGCCTTGGCGACCAGCAGCGCCTCGGCGGCGACGACATCGGCCGCGCGCTCGTCTCCGCCAGCCGCGGCCTCGAAGACGCGCCGCGCCGACACCGAGCCGCGCATCCCGGCCCGGCGGGCGGCGCGGACCACCGCCGAGGCGGCGCCCGCGGCCTCCAGCGTGCCCCGGCGCCGGGCGTCTTCGGGCGAGCTGCCCTGGCCCTCGGAAATCGGCATGAACGCGATCTCGCCGGCCACGCCGTGTACGCCGCGGTGCAGCCTGCCGTCGATGACCAGGCCCATCCCGATGCCCGTGCCGATGGAGACGAAGGCGAACGTGGCGGCCTGCCGGCCGTGCCCGTGCTCGCGCTCGGCGACCGCCGCGGCGTCGACGTCGTTCTCGACGACGAGCTGCGGGCCGAAGGCATCCCGCAGTCCCGCCAGCACGGCCGGCCGTCCCCAGCCGGCCAGGCCGCCCGCGAGCGAGATCGCGTTGCGCCGCGGGTCGTAGACGCCGGGGCTGCCGATGACGGTCTGGGTGACCCCGGCCCGGCTGATGCCCGCGCCGCCGCACAGTTCATCGGCGAGCTGGACCAGCTCGGCCACCCGCCCGGCCATGCTGGAAGCGCGGGACCGGACCGTCGAGCGGCCGATGATCTGCCCGCTGAGGTCGGCCAGCGCCCCGCGCAGGTACTGCTGCCCGATATCGAGGCCCAGCACGTACCCCGCATCGGGCCTGACCTCATACAGCAGCGCCGACCGGCCCAGCACCCCCGTGCGCTGGCCGGCCTCCCGGACCAGGCCGGAGCGCTCGACGTTGGCCAGGGCCAGCGAGACGGTCGGCTTGGACAGCCCGGACAGCCGCGCGAGGTCGGCCCGGGAGCAGCGGCCCAGCCTGCGGATGTGGCTGAGCAGCAGCTGCTCGTTCAGCGCCCGGAGCAGCTGGGGCCGGGCGGCCTGGCCGCCGGCGCTCGTCATGGTAATTTCCTCCGCCATACCGCGATCATCCCGATCCTCGTCCCTGCCTACCGCAGATAGGCAAGATGACGGCCGTGTCGCTCGCGGTACTCGTCGATCAGCTCCCGGGCCGCGGTGATCCCCGGCACCAGCGGATGCTCCGACAGCGCGACCCCCGCCAGCCCGGCGTCGCCGCTCATGGCGGCCTCCACGATGCCGCGCTCGTAGGCCTTCACCTGCTCGACCAGGCCGCGGGCCGGCAGCGGCAGCTCCGGTGCCGGCAGCGGCGTCAGCCCGGCCGGCTCCACCCGGGCCGGCAGCTCGACGACGTCGCCGGCATCGAGGCCCAGGGCCGCGCCACCGGGGAGATTAACGATGACCTCGCCCGGCGCCCGCCCGGACAGTCCGTCGATCACCCGCAGCGCGAGGCCCTCGTAGCCGCCGATCCGCGCGGAGTCGATGGCGGCGGCACCGGCGGCGGCACGCTGCGCACGGGCCCGGCCCTGCCCGTTATCACCGTCGGTGTCGGTCCGCATGTAGGTGTCGCGACGCACGCCCATCAGCGTGTCATAGGCCGACCAGGCGGCCTGCACGTCGCCGGCGGCGAATGCCTGGCTGACCGCGGCGAGCAGCTCGGCGTTCAGCGCCAGCACGTCCTGGCCCCGGCTGGTCCCGGCCCGCGCGACCTCGCGGACGTAGCGGGCGGGGTCGTAGAAGTAGTAGACGTACTCGGCCGGTATCGCGCCCACCCGGCGGACCACGGCCGGGTCGAAGCCCGCGAAGCGGTGGTCGAAATGCTGCAGTTCCTCGAACCTGTCCAGTAGCTCGCCGATGCGCTCCCGGCCATCGGCCCGCAGCGAGCACACCCAGCCCAGATGGTTCAGTCCGGCGTAAGAGCCGGCCACCTCGTAGCTGCTGGCGCCCAGGAACTCCGACATCCGCAGCACGGTGCCGCCCGGCGTGTCACAGACCCCGACCGCCGAGACCAGGCCCTGCGCGCAGATCGCCTGGGTGATCAGGCCCGCCGGGTTGGTGAAGTTGATCAGGACGGCGTCCGGCGCGCAGCGGCTGAGCAGCTCGCAGTACGACAGCACGACCGGGATGGTCCGCAGCGCCATCGCGCAGCCGCCGGGACCGGTCGTCTCCTGGCCCACGATGCCGCGCCGCAGCGCGACCTCCTCGTCGATGACCCGGCCGCGGTCGCCGCCCACCCGGATGGCCGAGAACACGTAGTCGGCGCCGGTGAACGCCTCGGCGGCATCGCCGGTCACCTGGACCACGCCCGGCTGGCCGAGGGCGACCGCCAGTTCCGCGGCCAGCCGGCAGATCGTGTCCCGGCGGGTGTCGTCGGGCTCGAAGAGGCTGATCTGGTCGAAGGCCCCTGGCCTGCTCGTCAGGACCGCCCGGACGAACGCGGGCATCCGCACGCCACCGCCACCGAGGATTGCCAGCTTCACTGCTCAGCCTCCATCTTCGCTATCTCGCTGCTGAACCGCGGTCAGTATCGCGCCGACCGTCTGCACGCCCGAGCTGAAGCCCGCCACCTCGACCTCTCCGACGGCGCCCAGGCGGCTCACGGCCTCCGAGCCCGCGGCGTTGGCGGCGGCCACCGCGGCGATCAGCGGGACGCCCTGGACCAGCGCGCCGATCATGGCCCCGGCGAACGTGTCGCCCGCCCCGGTCAGGTCCCGGACCTCCACCCGGCGGACGCCCTCGCTGACCTCGGTCGCCCCGTCCGGCCCCACGACCAGCGCGCCCGCGGCGCCGCGGGTGATGACCATCGGAGTTCCCCAGGCCCTGGCCACCGCCACGGCCGCCTCGGTACTGCCGGTCCCGGTCAGCCGCTGAAGCTCCGCCTCGTTCGGGACGAAAAGATCCGCCAGCCTGACGCACTCGATGACGACATCACGCCTGCGCTCGTCACCGAGCGAGACATCCAGCACGGTCTTGGCCCCCTGGGCACGGGCATCGCGCAGGAAATCCGGCACGCCCGCGCCGCCGTGCAGGTAGCACCAGCGCGGCCGGGCCCGGCTCAGCACCGCCCGCCAGCGGTCGATCTCCGCCGGCTCGCTGGCCGGCCAGGGCGGGTTGTGGGTGACGAAGGCCCGGTCGCCGTCGAAGTTCAGCACCACCGTGATCCCGGCGGACCGGCGGCGCACGCGGAGCGACGGACCCAGGTCGACGCCCGCCGCGGTGCAGTAATCCTGGACCACGCCGGAGCCGAGGTCATCGCCCAGCACCGTGCACAGGCCAGCCTGAACGCCCGCCTGCGCGGCGGCGCTAGCGCTGGTCACGGCGCCTCCGCAGGACACCGCGAACTCATCAGTGAAGATTTCCTCGCCCGGCCCCGGCAGCGTGTGCACGTGGCCGAAGACCAGCTCGAGGAACACCGAGCCGAACGAGATCATGTCCAACTGAGCAGTCCTCCCGCCCCAGGTAGCGAACGTTAAGCAAGCGGCGCAGTCAAGCTAGCAATGCGCCGCCACCGCCGCGCGGTGCCGATACCGGGTCACATTTCGGCTAGACCCTTGTTACCTCTCAGATAGTTAGGATACTGTCCTAACTATCTTGATGTAAAGCTCGTGAGCTCCCTGACGGCACTGGCAGGTGATGGTGAGACGCCCTCCGGTCGTGCTCGGCCTCGACTTCGGTGGCACGAAGATCGCCGTTGCGGTCTGTGACCTGCGAGGCAACCGGCTGGCGTCCGCGACCGTGAGCACCGGGACCCCGCCCCCGCCGACAGCCCGCCGGACCAGCGGCCACGGGCGGCCCGGCGCCGACCGCGCCGGAAGCCCGGCGGGCGATGGCAGTACCGGAGCGCAGGCAGTCTTCCAGCGCGGCATCCGGGCGGCGCACGGCCTGCTGGCCACCGCCGCGCCGGGCAGCGACCTGGTCGCGGTGGGCGCGTCGACGTTCGGCATCCCCTACGACGACCGGGTCGAGCTCGCCCCGGCCATCGACGGCTGGGAAAGCCTCGCGCTCGGCCGTGAGCTGCGCGAGGCGTTCAGCGGAGCCGTCGTCGAGATGGCCACCGATGCCAAGGCCGCCGCCGCCGCCGAGTGCCGCTGGGGCGCTCTGCGCGGCTGCGATCCCGGCGTCTACCTCAACCTCGGCACGGGCCTGTCGGCGGCCATCGTGGCCGGCGGCCAGGTCATCGCCGGCGGCAACGGCGCGGCCGGCGAGATCGGGTACAACCTGCGGACCCTCACCGACGTCGGCCTGGAACTGGACCGGCGCACGATGCTCGAGGAGCGGGTCAGCGGGCTGGCCCTCGCGCAGCGGGCCAGCGGCCGGCCCGGACGGCACCGGCCGCTGACGGCGGCCGACGTCTTTGCCGCCGGGACCGGCGACGAGGCGCTCAGGGACCTGATCGCGGAGTTCACCGCCGAGCTCGCGTTTCACCTGGCCAACCTGGCGATCCTCGTTAATCCGGTGCGGATCGCCGTCGGCGGCGGCCTGGTCAGGTCCTGGGACCGGATCGAGCCGCGGCTCAGCGAAGCGCTCCGCGCCGGGCCGCCGTTCCCGCCGGAACTGGTGGTCGCGCATTTCCCCTACGACGCGCCGCTGCTCGGGGCCGTGGCCCTGGCGGTAAGCGCCGCCGACCTGGACGACCTGGACCGCACCGGCCTTCCGGACACGACACAAGCAGCAGAAGCAGCAGAAGACACGAGAATCACGTAGGACTCACCCCCTGAAGGGCTAGGCATATGAAGCGACTTATGTCGATCGGGGTCATCCTCGTGGCCAGCCTGCTGGCGGCCGCGTGCGGGACCAGCTCATCCTCAAGCTCGGGATCTGGCGGCGGCTCGTCGTCGGGCCCGAGCGGCGTGCTGACTATCGATAACGAGAGCGGCAGCCTATGGACCTGTAACTTCAACCCCTACAACCTGTCGGACATCGGCTACTCGTTCGGGCCCGTCTACGAGCCGCTGGTCTTCGTCAACACGCTGCAGAGCGCCAAGGCCACCCCGTGGCTGGCCAGCAGCTGGACCTACAGCAACGGCGACAAGACGCTCACCTTCACCATCCGCGGCGGGGTCAAGTGGAGCGACGGGAAGCCGATGACCGCCGCGGACGTGGTCTACAGCTTCAACCTGCTGAAGAAGTTCAAGGCCCTGGACATCAACGCGGTCTGGTCGGTGCTGTCCAGCGTCACCCAGCAGGGCACCGACCAGGTCGTGATGACCTTCAAGGCACCGGCGACCAACTACTTCTATTACATCGCCGACCAGGTCGCGATCGTCCCGCGGCACATCTGGTCGAAGATCGCCGACCCGGTGAAGTACCCCGACACCCAGCCGGTCGGCACCGGCGCGTTCACGACCTCGTGCACCGCGCAGAACATCACCTTCACGGCCAACCCGCACTACTACGTGCCGGGCGAGCCGAAGCTGAAGACCGTCAACTACCCGGCCTTCACCAGCAACGACACGGCCAACACCTACCTGGCCAACGGCCAGGCGCAGTGGGGCGGCCAGTTCATCCCGAGCATCCAGAAGTTCTACCTGTCCAAGAGCCCGGACAACCACTACTGGTTCCCGCCGGTGGCCAACGTCTCCATGTTCCCCAACCTCAAGAACCCGGTCCTGGCCAACGTGGCCGTCCGGCAGGCCATGTCGTACGCGATCAACAAGCAGCGCGCCTCCACGATCGGCGAGTACGGCTACGAGCCCGCCTCGAACCAGGCCGGGGTCGTCACGCCGACGTTCTCCAGCTGGCTGGACACCTCGCAGGCGGCGGCCTACGGCAACAACTATGCCTACAACCCGGCCAAGGCGATCTCGATTCTCAAGGCCGCCGGCTACACCAAGGGCTCCGACGGCATCATGGCCAAGAACGGCCAGAAGCTGTCGTTCTCCATCATCAATAACGGCGGCTTCTCGGACTGGGTCGCGGTGGTCAACGTCCTGCAGGCCGACCTCAAGGCGGTCGGCATCCAGGTCACGCCGAAGAACATGGCGGCCCCCGCCTACCAGGCCGCGCTGTATGACGGCAACTTCCAGCTCGCCTACGGCAGCGAGACCGGCGGGCCCACCCCGTACTACGAGCTGCGCCAGTGGCTCTACTCGGCCAACACCGCGGCGATCGGCCAGCCGGCCGGCTCGAACTTCGAGCGCTACTCCAGCAGCGCGACCGACGCCCTGATCAACTCCTACGGCGCCACCGCCGACGCGGCCACCCAGCACGCGATCGTGAGCAAGCTGGAGGCGGTCATGCTCCAGGACGTCCCGGTGATCCCGGTGACCGAGTCGGTCGACTGGTACCAGTACAGCACCGCCAACTTCACCGGCTGGATCACCCAGAGTGACCCGTACGCCCAGCCGGCGCCCTACAGCTACCCGGACTGGGGCCAGCTGATGCTGAAGGTCGGGCCGAAGTAGACGCCCGCGGGCTGGCGCGCTCCGCTCCGGCGGGCGCGCCAGCCCGGTAACGGCGCAAACCGGAGGTAACGGATGAATGCGGCGATGATGGCCCGGAGGAGATCGTGAGGTTCGTTCTCCGCCGCCTGGGCTTCTTCGTGCTGACCATGTGGGCAGCGCTGACGCTGAACTTCTTCCTGCCGCGGCTGATGCCCGGCAACCCGGCGCTGGCCATGATGGGCAAGTTCCGCGGCCCGGTGACCGGCCAGGCGCTCAAGGCGCTGGAGGTGGCGTTCGGCGTCAACACGCACCGCAGCCTGATCTCGCAGTACTTCGGCTACCTGGGTGACGTGTCGACCGGCAAGTTCGGCACCTCCCTGTACTTCTATCCCGAGTCGGTCGGCCGGGTGATCCTCGACGCGATCCCCTGGACGCTCGGCCTGGTCGGCGTGACGACGGTGCTGGCCTTCGTGCTCGGCACTGGCACGGGCATCGTGGCGGCCTGGCGGCGCGGCGGCCTGGCCGACAGCATCCTGCCGCCGGTCTTCGTGATCACCTCGGCGATCCCGTACTTCTGGATCGGCATGATGCTGATCCTGATCTTCGCGGTCAAGCTGCAGTGGCTGCCGGCCGCGTTCGGGTTCGACGTCACGCTGACGCCCGCCCTCACCCCGGCGTTCATCGGCAACATCCTGGAGCACGCCGTGCTGCCCGCGGCCGCGCTGCTGATCACCACCATCGGCACCTGGGTGCTGACCATGCGCAACACGATGGTGACCACGCTGGCCGAGGACTACGTCCGGATGGCCAGGGCCAAGGGACTGCCGGGCCGCCGGATCATGCTCGACTACGCGGCCCGCAACGCCATCCTGCCCAACCTGACCGGGTTCGCCATGTCGCTGGGCTTCGTGGTCGGCGGCGCGATCCTGGTGGAATACGTGTTCAACTACCCCGGCGTCGGCTTCATGCTGCTGCAGGCGGTGAATAACGAGGACTACCCGCTGATGCAGGCCCTGTTCCTGCTGATCACCGTGGCGGTGCTGGTCGCGATCCTGCTCGCCGATCTCGCTACGGCCGTGTTCGACCCGCGTACCCGCACGAGGGGCTAGCGCCATGGCCATGATGCCCGTCTCCAACCCGGTCGGCCCCGCCGCGATCGGCCCCGCCGCGCCGCCCGCGGCCGCCATGCCCGGCCCCGCCCGGCGCGGCGGCCGGGCGTCGCTGGCCCGGCTGACCCGCGCCGTGCGGTCCAACCGCAAGGCCTCGGCCGGCACCGTGCTGCTGGTGATCTTCGTCCTGGTGGGCCTGTTCCCCGGCGTGCTGGCCCACGACCCGCCGAACGCCGAGATCTACGGCCGGGCCCTCGGCGTGTCCGGCCGGCACCTGCTCGGCACGACCGCGCTCGGCCAGGACATCTTCGCCCAGGCCATCTTCGGGACCCGCCAGGTGCTGATCATCGCCATCGGGGTGGGCCTGCTGTCCACCGCGGTGGCCGTCCTGATCGGCGTCGCCGCCGCCTACCTCGGCGGCCTGTGGGACGGCGGGCTGAACCTGCTGACCGACGTGCTGCTGGTCATCCCGCTGTTCCCGCTGCTCATCGTGATCGCCACCTACGTGGAGAACGCCGGCACCGCGGTCCTGGTCCTGGTGCTGACCCTGACCGGCTGGTCCTATACCGCGCGCCAGCTTCGGGCCCAGGCGCTATCGCTGCGCAACCGGGACTTCCTTGAGGCGGCCCGCGTCCGCGGCGAGCGGCGGCTGTACATCATCGTGGTGGAGATCATCCCGACGATGACGTCGCTGATCGTGGCCAGCTTCCTGACCAACGCGCTGTACGCGGTGCTGTTCGGCTCCAGTCTCCAGTTCATCGGCCTGGGCGACCCCAACACGGTGAGCTGGGGCACGATGCTCTACTGGGCGGAGAACAACGAGGCCCTGCAGACCGGCCAGTACCTGTGGGCGGTCGTGCCCGGCGTGCTGATCGTGGCCCTCGGCGCGGCCTTCGCGCTGATGAACTACGCCTTCGACGAGATCGGCAACCCGGCCCTGCGGCCGGTCCGGGGCCCTCGCGGCCGTCGCGGGCGGCTGGCCAGCGCAGGCGGCGCGGCGGGCGGCGCGGGCGCGGCGGGCGCGGCGGGCGGCGCGATCCTGGAGGTCCGCGACCTGACGGTGACCTACGCCATGGACCGCGGGACGGTCACGGCGGTGGACCGGGTCAGCCTGGACGTGGCGCCGGGCGAGTTCGTCGGGATCGTCGGCGAGTCTGGCTGCGGCAAGTCCACGCTGCTGTTCGCGATCGCGCAGCTGCTGGCCGGGCCGGCGGCGGTCACCGGCGGCAGCGTGGTGTTCAAGGGGCGCAGCCTGGTCGGCCTCACCGACGCTCAGCTCGCGGCGGTGCGCTGGAAGAACCTGTCGGTCGTCATGCAGAGCGCGATGAACGCGCTCAACCCGGTCAAGTCCATCGGCGCGCAGTTCAAGGACGCCATGCGCGCGCACGGCGTGTCCTCCCGGCAGGAGATCGCCGACCGGTCCGCCGAGGTCCTCAAGATGGTGGGCATCGACCCCGCGCACCTCAAGAGCTACCCGCATCAGCTGTCGGGCGGCATGCGGCAGCGCTCGATGATCGCGATGGCGATGCTCTTCACGCCGGACCTGGTGATCATGGACGAGCCGACCTCGGCGCTCGACGTCGTCGCGCAGCGGTCGCTGATGGCGCAGATCAAGGAGCTGCAGCAGCAGTTCGGCTTCGCGGTCATCTTCGTGACCCACGACATGTCGCTGGTCAGCCACTTCTCCGACCGGCTCCTGGTCATGTACGCGGGCCAGGTCGCCGAGCTGGGCGCCACCCGCGAGGTGTTCGACGCCCCGCTGCACCCCTACACCGCGGGCCTGATGGAGGCCTTCCCGTCGATCCGCGGGCCGCGGGTCGAGCTGAGCGGAATTCCCGGCACCCCGCCGGACCTGAGCCGGCCGCCGTCCGGCTGCCGCTTCGCCCCGCGCTGCCCGCGGGAGACGGCGCGGTGCGCCACCACGCCGCCGCAGCTCTACCAGATCGGCGCCACCCAGGTGCGCTGCCTGCTGCACGAGCACGGCCGCGACGCCGGGATCGCCGATCCGGACCTGGCCGGAGCCGACACCAGCACGCAGGGAGCCAGCAGTGACTGAGCAGACCGACCCGCCCGCGCTGCTGCGAACCGAGCGGCTGAGCAAGCATTTCAAGATCGGGAACGCGCTGTCGCGGCGGACGCTGCACGCCGTCGACGACGTCAGCGTGACCATCGGCGAGCGCCAGATCGTGGCCCTGGCGGGCGAGAGCGGCAGCGGCAAGTCCACCGTCGCCCGGCTGCTGGCGAAGATCTACCAGCCCACCAGCGGCGAGATCTACTTCCAGGGCACGGCGCTGTCGGCGATCTCCTCCCGCGCGCAGCGGCTGCGCTACAGCGGGCAGGCCCCGATGGTGTTCCAGGACCCGTTCGCCTCGATCAACCCGGTGTTCCGCGTCTCGCACGGAGTGCTGCGGGCGCTCCGGCTGCACCGGCCCGAGCTGTCGGCCGACGAGCGCTACGCGCAGGCGTGCCGGGTCTTCGAGGTGGTCGGCCTGAGCCCGGCCGCCGAGGCGCTGGCGCGATACCCGCACG
>Ga0307374_10006380_pt1 | contig 18574 bp, 19 predicted proteins | sample OX3MG_FD_202532 | JGI IMG/M metagenome (GOLD analysis project Ga0307374, IMG submission 202532) | Soil microbial communities from Risofladan, Vaasa, Finland - OX-3 | ecosystem: Environmental > Terrestrial > Soil > Coastal area > Acid sulfate soil | place: Finland: Risofladan, Vaasa | collected...
CCGGTAGCGCGGGTTCGAACGGGTGTCCACGGGGCGCCACGGGCTCAGCTTTGTGAACACGGCCGTGTTGTCGTGGATGCCCTTGAAGCGCGCCAGCGATGCGGCGCGGCGGCCAAGTGGCCCCGATGCCAACAGCACGTCCTCGTCTGGCTCGAATGGACACAGGCAATCGACCGTCACCGAAACCTGGAACCCACGCTGCCCCGCAAACAGTCCGTCACAAGTGACTGGCGAAGGCACGCCGCGCTGCATCACCGTCGTTATCGCCCCTACATCAGGTGCGCGAGACGCCGATTGTGAATCTTCCATATCAGGGTTATCGGCGCAACAGCCGGCAGCGATAGGGCCCACGGCGCCGGCGCCACCTGCGAAGGTTGCCTTTATCGCTCGAAATTGTGTGACCCAGATCTCATTCAGGAGACCTTTCCGCGGCCCGAACTACGTGCTACTATCGGCCCCGATCGTTTACGGGTGCTTTACCAGCCCCGGAACCGGTTGCACAACGACGGGAGAGCATCAATTCTGAACAGACTTCGTCGGAGCATTCTCGCCCTGGGGCCGCTGGCACTCGCCGCTGCAGCCCTCCTCGCCCTTGGCGTGGCAACGGCCCTGGCCGAAACCTCCCCACAGTCAACCGCCACGTCCACCACGACGGCAACAGCGACCGCCAGCACCACCGCGACTGCCACGCCAACCACCGCGACCACAATCAACCTCAAGGGCGGCAGCGGCGAGACGGGTTACTCCGTCGACCTTTACCTGCCCGACAGTGCAACGGTTCTCACCGGCACTGTCGTCCGCTGGACGATGTCGTGGAGCGAGCCGCACACGGTGACGTTCGGCGTCCCGCCCACCGGCCAGGACCCGACCATCAACCCCAACCCCTACCCGACCGCACCCGTGCCCTATGACGGCACCGGCTACCTCACCTCCGGCCTGATCGGCATGAACTGGCCCTCTGGCCCTCCCGGCACCCCTCAGGGCCCTACCACCTTCGCAGTTCAGTTCACCAAGCCTGGAAGCTACAGCTTCTTCTGCGCGATCCACCCCAACATGAAGGGCACAATCACGGTCGTCAGTTCAGGCACTGTTTCGAAGCAGGCAGACCTCGATGCCGCCGGTGCTGCCACCTATGCCACTGAGCTCGCTGCCATCAAGGCCGTGCACGCGGCCCAGCCGCAAACTCCCGCCTCTGCAGCCAAGGCCGGCGGCGGCACTGCCTACACCTTCATAGCCGGCGGCGAAACCCAGAACGCCGCCGTTATGCAGTACACCCCCGCCAGCTACGACATCAAGGTTGGCGACAGCATCACCTGGGCGTCGAACGGGAACATCCCTCACACGGTCACCTTCGGGCCCCCACCCGCTGGTGACCCGTTCGCCGCGACACCAAACGTCCCCGCCGGCGGCTTCGATGGCTCACAACCCGCAAACAGCGCCGTCATCGGCGTGGGGTATCCGGCAGGGCAGACCTTCACTCTGACCTTTACCAAGGCCGGTAGCTACCACTACATCTGCCTCTTGCACGCGGCACAGGGCATGGTTGGCGTCGTCAATGTCGCCGCTGCAGCCGCGCCCAGCGCGACCCCGGCCGCGCCAAAGCCGCCCGCGACCGGCTCCGGCTCAGCCGCCAGCAGTGACAACTTCTGGGTGCTCGCTGGCCTCGCCGGTGCCCTCTTTGTGGTCACTGGTGGCGCCAGCCTGGCCCTGCGCAGGCGCTAGCCCGTTCCTGCGATCCCTTCCTGAGGGGCGAGCCATCCACCAGTGATGGCCCGCCCCTCGCCACGCCCGCGAAATGTGGTACTGCCCTGCGCAGCAGTCTTCCCGGCCACCGCGGCACCGATCCAGACCATTTCTTGCCCTTGTGTGAACGATTCACTTTGCCGCGCGTCTCCCCGCGCCCACAATGAAGCCCAGAACGCGTCAGGATCCATGCTATGACTACCCACTCGCGGCTACCGGCTCTTGGCTTCGCCGCCGCGGCAGCCCTCCTCGCTGCTGCCTGTAGCTCCACCCCGAATCCGACCCCGCCAGGCACCCGCTCGCCCGTGACGGCGGTTCAAACAGCGACCTCCTCGCCCGCCGCCACCCCCTCAGCAGAGCTCTCCGCCGCCAGCACCACCGCGTTGCCGGCGTCCCCCGTTGCCACCGTAGCGGCCGCTTCGCCGGTCTCGCAACCCGCGACGGCGACCACCCGCCCGCCCACCGATGCCCCGGACAAGCCCACGCCGGTGCCGCCCACACCGAAGCCCACGGTGGCTAGCCCAACACCGGCCGAGCCAACATCGGTCACGATCGGTGTGCCCTCGGGAACGACCATCTGGTCGCCTTCGAACGTCACGATCGCCGTCGGCGGCACGGTCACCTGGGCCTGGTCTGGTGACACCTTCCACGACCTCGTCGGCCTCAACTTCGAGCCCGGATTCTCGACGAAATACCACGACACGCCCCAGAAGTCCGCGAACATATCGTTCACATTCACGGCGCCCGGGACTTATCACTATGAGTGTTCCGTGCACACCAATTCACGCACGTCCATGACCGGCGAGGTGATCGTGAAATAGCGCTTCGCGCCGGATGGCCGCCTGGGCTCCAGCACCTACAGCTTCCGCACCACCACGGCCGTTCCATAGGCGCAGATTTCCGTCCAGTTCGGCCCCATCTCAGAAGTATCGAAGCGCATCGCCAGGATTGCGTTGCCACCCCTGGCCTCGGCTTCCGCCACCATGCGCTCCATCACCTGGTTTCGGCTGTCGGTGAGCGCCGTCGTCATCCCCTTCAGCTCGCCGCCGAACATCGATTTCAGGCCGGACCCCATCTGCGAAAACGCATTGCGGGAGCGGACGGTCAGTCCGAAGACCTCGCCGAGGACTTCGGTCACCTCATAGCCTGGCAGGTCGTTCGTTGTAGCTATCAACATTCGTACATCGTGGCGCCGCCCGTGGCCCGCTGCAATACCCCCGCCTGGCTTCGACCCTCATCGCCGGAGCGCCCTTCGCACCGCCATTGCAGTTGACAAGCGAGCCGCGGGAGTGAACGATCACCGTGCCGTCTATCGGCGCAATTCGTGCCCGCACGGATGCCGAAGGCGAGCTTTGCTGGTAGCCCGTTTCCCACGCAGTCCGCCTGGACCCGAGTCGGCCGGTACGGACAGGATGCTCCCGCGAGCTTTCGCGCCCTTCCTGTACCCCGCTCTCAGAGGCGGGGTTTCGTGTGCCGGGGCTCGAGAGGCACCAACTTTGCGCACCATGATGGCGGGGAAAATCCACCGCGCTACCGTCACCGAGGCAAACCTCGACTATGAGGGCTCCATCACCCTCGACCCGATCCTCATGGATGCCGCCGGCATCCTCCCCTACGAACAGGTTCACGTGCTCGATGTCACCAACGGAGCACGCCTCGAGACCTATGCCATCACCGGGCGGCGCGGCTCGGGCGAAGTCTGCATCAACGGCGCTGCTGCCCGGCTCGTGCACGAACGCGACCTCGTCATCATCGTCACCTACCGGCAGCTGAGCGACGAGGCAGCCGCTGGCCTCGCACCGCGCCAGGTGCATGTCGATTCCGCCAACCGCATCATCCGCACAACCCTCGGCGATGGCCTGGCCGCCAGCGCCCGCGAAGCTGCCGCCCTCGTCTAGCCTGTCCCGGAGGTTTCTAATCATGGCTCGCTACTCCATCCACAAGCTCCGGGAACTCAAGGCGTCAGGTCACCGCTTCGCGATGATCACCGCCTATGACTTCCCCTCCGCTCGCCTCGTCGAACAGGCCGGCGCTCAGGTCATCCTCGTCGGTGATTCCCTCGGGAGCGTCGTCCTTGGCTACGAATCGACCGTCCCCGTCACGATGGACGACATGCTCCACCACACGCGCGCCGTCGTACGCGGCACAGAGCGCGCGATCGTCGTTGCTGATATGCCCTTCATGAGCTACCAGGCCAACCCCGACGACGCCATGCGCAACGCCGGCCGCCTCCTGCAGGAAGGCGGAGCGACGGCCGTCAAGCTCGAGGGCGGCAGCCACATCGCGCCACTGGTGCACCGCATGGTCGAATCCGGCATCCCCGTCATGGGCCACCTTGGCCTCACCCCGCAATCGGTCAACCAGTTCGGTGGCCACAAGGTCCAGGGCAGGACACCAGCCGCGGCAGCGCGGCTCATCAACGACGCTCGTGCCCTGGAGGATGCCGGCGTCTTCGCGATCGTCCTCGAAACCATCCCGGCCCCCCTCGCCAGGATGGTCACCGAACGCCTCGCCATCCCAACCATCGGGATCGGCGCCGGACCGGATTGCGATGCCCAGGTGCAGGTGTTCCACGATATGCTCGGCATCTATGACGACCTCCGCCCAAAGAAGCACGCAAAGGACTACGCCGCCATTGGCGCCATCATCCGCGAGGCGGTGCACACCTACATTGCTGAGGTCGAATCGGGGGCCTTTCCCACGGAGGCGCACAGCTTCCCTATGGACGACGCGACGCTCAGCGAATTGACGGCTGGTAGCTGGCGATTGCCCGGCGGACCCGCCGCCACACCGGCCGGCTCCAGCGCATGACCACGCCGCGGCCCGGTCCGGTTTCCACGGGCCATCGACAGCCGTCCTCCGGCCCACGACAATCAGCCCTCAGCATGAGAGTCCTGACCACACCGGCTTCGATGCGAAACTACCGCCGCCGCCTCGTTGGCAGCGTGGGCTTCGTGCCCACCATGGGCTACCTCCACGATGGCCACCTCGCCCTCGTACATCGCGCCGCTCGCGAAAATGCCCACACCGTCGTTTCGATTTTCGTCAATCCCGCCCAGTTCGCGCCCGGCGAGGATTTCGAACGCTACCCGCGCGATGAGGTGCGCGACCTCGCCCTGCTGCGCGAGGCTGGTGTCTCAGCGGTCTATCTGCCGGCCGCCGCCGACATGTACCCCCGCGGCTATCAGACCTACGTCGATGTCGAGCGCATCACTCGCACTCTCGAGGGTTCGGCTCGCCCGGGCCACTTCCGTGGCGTCACCACGGTGGTGCTGAAACTCATCAATGCCGTCGAACCGGATCGCGTCTATTTCGGGCGCAAGGACGCTCAGCAACTGCGTGTCATCGAGCGTATGGCCCGCGATCTCGATCTCGCCACTGAAATTGTCCGCTGTGAAATCATGCGCGAACCAGATGGCCTCGCCCTGAGCAGCCGCAACGTTTATCTGTCCGGGGAGCAGCGCGCAGCCGCGCCCGTGCTCTACAACGCGCTTCAGGAGGCCCGCGTTGCCTTCGACGACGGCGAACGCGACGCCGACCGGCTCCGCTTTCTGGTCGCCGAATGCCTCAACCGCGAGCCCCTCGCCGAGATCGAATACGTCTCCCTCGCCGACGATCGATCCCTGGAGGAGATCGAAGGCAGAGTGCGTCGCCCGGCGTTGCTCTCGATTGTCGTCCGCTTCGGGCACACACGACTCCTGGATAACCTCGAACTCTCCTGACCCCACCGCCGTGAGGGGGGCTTGACGGAGGTGCTACTCTTGGCCCCAGAGTTCGGCATATCAGGTTCCGTGTTGGATCGAATTGGCTGCGAGGAGGCTCAGCCTCCTGCTCGAAAGCCGCGCGAGAGGTATCACGATGGGAGAGAAAGAGACCGGCGCGGTCGCTGCCGGGGCGCCCTCAGCATTGGCATCAGGCGGGCGCGAATCATCGGCACCGTCCGTGAGCGAGCGGACCAGCGCGAACGATGACTGGACGGCGCCGGCCGCCGTCGCTGCCGGCGGCGGCGGATCCACGCCCGTTCCATCCGATGGCGCCGTCGTCAAGAGCAAATCCAACATCTCGAACAACCGTGAAAGCGCCCCCGGAGAGGGAGGCGGCGGTGAACCCGGCATTGCCATAGGCGACCCCGGCGTCAACGGCAACATCGCGCCCGCGGAAGACGAAGGCGGCGGCACTCCGAACCCCATCGAGGCGTCGAACCTGAACCTCTCTAAGTCGAATATCAACCGCGACGCCCAGCCTGGCGCTGGCGGAGCGCCACCTTCCTCCGAGACCGCCATCATCAAGAGCAAGTCCAACATCACCAATAACTAGCGCTGGCGATGTCAGGTGCCAATTTCCCCGGGCTTCCTGCTGACGGTCCCTGTGCTGAGCTCGCCGCGAGTCTTGGCCACCGTCCGTGCCCCTTGCCTCCCGGCTCACTCGTTGGCCTCGAACACGAATTTCGCGTCCTTCGCGATGGCCAACCGATCGATTTTCGCGACTGCATCCACAGCCTGCCCATCGATGGGCTTCGCCTCGACCCGGGCGACAGCAACGCCTACCGCTGCCGTTCGGGCATCGCCATCACCGCCGACGGCGCCGAGGCGGAGTTCGCTTCGCCCCCGGTGCCGGTAGTCCCCGGCTTCGCCCGCGAGGTCGCCGCCTGGGCCGGGCGGGGCCGGCGCGAACTTGAGGCGGCGCTGCCGCCGGACACCACGCTCGACGGCTATTCCACCCATATCTCGGTGTCCGTGCCAGATGGTATCAACGACGCTGTCGCCGGGCTTTTTGCGCGCACCTTCGCGGCCCCGCTTGCGCTCCTCCTTGAACGCCCCGGCTCGCTTGGCATCTACGTCCGCCCCCGCCCCGGACGCCTCGAACTGTGCGGAGAGTTCGTCGATGGCCAACGGCTTGCAGCGGTGGTGGCCTTTGCCGTTGGAAGCGCGCGGGCCTGTGCCGCCGCCATCGTTGGTCAGCCTCGCGGGCGGCTTTTCCCGGAGGAGCTCGCCGTGGCCACCTTGCCGGGGATAGAGCGATTCGGCCTCCGCATCACGCGGGAGGCCCACGGTGTGGACCTCTACGCCGGTGGCCGCGCAACCATGCTTCAGACAGCGGCCGGTGCTCCCATTTCTGCCCAGGACCAGGTCAATCAGGCGTGGGCCGCGGCGCGCGCGGCACTCGCGACCGACGCATCCCCCCACGACATTGAGACAGTCGATGCGATGGTCGCTGGCCGGCGTCCGCTCGGCGTGGAGCTGAGAGCTGCGGAGCCTCGCGCGGCGACGTTGGGTGCTCCCGTGCCGTCGCCGTTCGGCCGCGCCGCCAACTCCGTGCAGAGGCCACGCTTCACCCTGAGCCCGCTGCTCGCTACCTGGGCGTTCACCGCCTTCCAGGCGGCGTCAGCGCAGCGAGAAGCAGTCCTCGTTGTCCCGCGCGAGAGTCTCGCCGTGCTCTTTGCGAGCCTCGATGGCGGCGACCTCGACGCGCTGCTTCCGGGCATGATCGAGCGCGTCCCCGCCGATCGCATCCTCGCCAGTCACGAACAGACTACGGCGCCGGGCCTCTACAGCGGCATCGCGGAACCCGTGGCGCTCCTGCCGCCCGAGCGTCAGCCCCAGGGCCGGGAGGTGCAGGCAGCCTCCCGCCCCGGCAAGGCTGCCGCCGCGATGCGGCCGGGCAAGGCGGCTCGCCCATGGAAGCTGCTCCTCCCGCTGCCCGAGCAGGCACGGTCTGCCCCACTCCCGGTCGAATCTTCAGCGGATGCTCCCGCACCTGTATCAGCCGCACCGGGGAACTCCGGCGAAAGCAGCAGCACGCAGACCGGCAGCTCTTCCCGCCCCCGCTCATGGGTGCGTTCGAAAGCAGCCGCTCTAGCCGCGCTCGCGGCCGTTGCCGTTATTGCAGCCGGGGCTGCGGCGGCCGTTCTCGCCGGGCAGGGATACGCCGGCGGCGTGAAAACGCCGACACAGAATCCCTCTCTCACGGCACCGGCAACGCCAACCGCGGCCCAGGCCGGAGCGGTGGACGACATACACACAAGTCCGTCGCCGGCGACCAGCATGCCATCGAGCAGCGCTACCACTTCGCCGGCGGCCACCCCTACGGCGCTGACCGCCACGGCAGCACCGGCCCTCGCTACCGCCGGGACAACGCCTCATCCTACTGATTCAGTTCCCACGGCCACGCCACGGTCGACGCCCACCCTGCGGCCGACCGAGACTGCGCGCCCCACGCCATCACCTACCGCTACAGCCACGGCCACGGCTACAGCAACCGCCACTGCGCACGCAACCCCAACGCCAGCAGTTGGCATTCCCACGCTGGGGCCGATCCCGACTATCCCGCCGAAGACTCCGGCGCCCTCTCCGGCACCGGCCTGCACGCCTCGCCCGGGGGCCACTTGCCCCTGAGCCCATGCCTGCCGCGCGCGAAGACGCCGATCCGATCGCGCTTCGCACACGGTCGCCGGCGTCTTCGCGGGGCTACGGGGCTAGTGGCATCTCGCTGGAAGCTATCCGGCTTCGCCACCGAGTTCACGGTTGGTCGCCTCATCGAGGAGCCGCGCGAGGCGGTTGTGGTGGCGCGCGAGCGCCATCTCCAGCAAGATCGCGCGTTCGCCGAGGTCGATCATTCGCCAGATGTCCGCATCGAGGTGGAGATTGGCTTCCATATACAGCTCATCGACCTGGCGTGAGAGTGCGAGGTGTTCTTCGCGCTGGCGTTCGAGTGCGGCATGCAGCCTTGGCTCGGCTGCTTCGATCCGGTTGATGGTTGAACCAGGTCGTGCAGTCCGCGCGATGTGCCGCAGCAGGGCCCCGCGTGCGGCCGCGATGTGGCCGGTAAACCGCATACTCCACTGCCCGGGAAAGCGCGCACTGAAGGGCAGATGGGCGGCCTGCCGCAGCAGGTCGCGTGCTTCCTGGATCGGGTCGTCGATGGCAGGGCGCTCGGCGGTCGCTGTCCCGCCACTTTGTGAGCTCGAGCCCGGCGCGAGGCTCCTCGGCGCAAAAGTTCCCGAGTATTGCATGGTTCCTCCCTCTTCGCGTGCGTAACCACGCGAGTGCTGTTGGCGCGAACGCGCCGTCGTGCCTCAGCAGCGCCGCCACCGGGGCTGCCTGCTTCGTGGGGAGGGCATGTTGCCCTCCGAACGCCTACGGGGTTAGCTGACGGGTTCGGCGTCGGAAGTCGCCTGGAGACTGCGCGCAACAGCCTCGTTCACCCCAATCCTGTGGGTCCCCCGTTTTCGGCCCGGGTTATTCGGGGCCTCCATTCGGCGATCTGAGACTACCACCGCCGGTGTTGCAAAAGTGCAAACGACACGTAAAGTTTCCATCACCGATCACCCCAATGCCCGCTTCCGGCTCGTGCTCGGAATGCCTGTCCTCTAAACCTGCCAGCCCCCTACCATTGGCATGTGCGCTACCACCGCGTCGTTGCTAAATTCGGCACCAGCCTGCTCACCGCTGGCTCAGATCGCCTCGACCTGGAAGCGATGTCACGGCTCGTCGGCCAGGTCGTCCGACTGCGCGCGCGGGGCTCCAGCGTTGTCGTCGTCTCCAGTGGCGCCCAGGCGGCCGGGCGGCACCGGCTGGCCAAGCGCCTTCCCGCCGGCCGCACTCCCACCCGCCAGGCCTTCGCCAGCGTCGGCCAGTCGCACCTCATGCAGAGCTGGGACGAGCTTTTCGACTGGCACGACACCGTTGTTGCCCAGGTCCTTCTCACACGGCGCGACCTGAGTGATCGGCTTGGCTACCTCAACGCCCGCACGACGCTCCGTGAACTGCTCGACGCCGACACCGTCCCCATCGTCAACGAGAACGACGCCGTTGCGCTCGATCAGGTGCTCGCCACGCGCATCGGCGAGAATGACAGCCTCTCTGCCTACGTCGCCAACCTCATCGATGCCGACCTCCTCGTTATGCTGACCGATGTCGATGGCCTCTATGACAAAGATCCCCACACGCATGCCGAAGCCCACCTGCTGCGTCGCGTCGAGCGCATCGACCCCAAAGTCGAGGCCGCCGCTGGTGATGGCCGCGGGCACGGGACCGGTGGCATGGTGACTAAACTCCGCGCCGCGCGTATCGCCACCCAGGCCGGCGTCGACGTGGTCATCGTCAACGGCCGCGACCCCGACGTTCTCCTCGCCGTCGCCGAGGGAGAGGAACGCGGGACGTTCTTCCCGGCCGCTGGCGATCGCATCGAAAGCCGGAAACGCTGGATCCTGGGCAACATCAGCCGCAGCGGCCATATCGTCGTCGATGCTGGCGCGGCACTCGCGCTCCAGCAGCACGGCCGCAGCCTCCTCCCGGCCGGCATCGCTGCTGTCGTGGGTGCGTTCGAACGCGGCGAAGCGGTCGAAGTCCGCGACCCGGAGGGGCGGCGCATCGCGGCCGGGACTGCCAACTACGATAGCCGCGAACTGTCCCGCATCCGCGGGCTCCACAGCGAGCACATCGCCGAAACGCTCGGCTACGCCTACGGCGACGAGGTCATCCACCGCGACAACATGGTGCTCTCGTAGACGCTCGTCCCGGGTCGCCGTCGGCTACACTGGGGCCATGGAGAGCCATGACCCGCGTTTGGCCGCCCTCTGCCGCCCGTTCGCCGAAGCACCGGAAGTAATCCTCGCCTATCTCTTCGGCTCCCGCGCCGAAGGGCGCGAGCACCCGGATAGCGACTGGGATATCGCCATCGTGACCGATGCCCACATCAGCTACGCGCGCCGATTCGAACTCGAGCTTGCCGCGCAGCAACGGCTCGGCGGCGGCCGCGTCCAGGTCATCACAATGGACTCGGCACCGATCGAGCTTCGCTATCGCGTCGTCGCCACAGGCATGCTGCTATTCGCACGGTCGGTGGAGCTACGGGTCGAATGGGAGGCGACGACGATGAGCCGCTACTTCGATGCGCTCCCCGGCCTGCGCCAGTGGCGTGCCGACCTCATCAAAGGAGGAAACAGCGATGCCGCAGTTCGCCGGTATCGAAAGCAGACTGGAAAAGCTCAACGACTGCGTGAACCGGCTGGAGGCGATCCGGACGATCGACCGGATCGAGTTTCTCGCTGATACCGACCTGCAGGACATCGCAGCTCGCCGCTTTGAAATCGCCGGGCAGTGCTGCATCGATCTGGCGCTTCGCCTGATTTCGCTGGAGGGCGCTCCCCGGCCAGCGGGAGGTCAGGACGCAGTACTTGCGCTGGGCCAATTGGGCATCCTCTCGGGTGACCTGGCCCGCAAGTTGGCTCCAATAGCCGGCTTTCGCAACGTCCTCGCCCATGACTATGTGGATGTTGACTGGACGGTTGTCCACGCTCACCTCGGCGAACTCGATGTTCTCCGGCATTTCGCCGCTGCCATTCGCGTTTGGCTGGAGCAGACGAGCAGCGGGGACTGAGTTTTTTCCCCTTTCCTCCACATTCCGTACTCAACGCGCGCTCCGTGCTGACGACTGATTCAGACGCCGAACTCCCGTGAGCACCGAGCGCAGGGAGGAAGCGCCATTGCGGACAACACCCCTCCCACGGACGACGCCCGGAATCGGATAAACTGCAGTCCCAGCCTGCCGTCCCAGGAGTCAACCATGGACCCGGAACTCGCCGCCCTCCTCCCGGTGCTCGAAGCGGATACCGCCGCCAGGCTCGAACTCTTCGAGACGCAGCTAGACGAAGTGCGGCGCCAGCGTGCGGCCCTCGCCGCGGCGACACAGGGCACCGGCCCGGCCGTCGAACTCCAGGAGGACCGGCTCATCCCCGGCCCTGGCGGCGAGATCCCTATCCGCGTCTTCTTGCCTGCGAACCCCGTCGGGGCCTACCTGCACATCCACGGCGGTGGTTGGGTGCTCGGCTCCCATACCGCGCAGGACCCACTCCTGCGTGGCATCGCCAGCGGAGCCGCGCTCGCCGTCGTCTCCGTGGGCTATCGCCTCGCGCCTGAACATCCATACCCCGCCGGCCTCGATGATTGCGTCGCAGCCAGCAGATGGCTCGAAGCGAACGTTTCCGCGCTTGGCGTCGCAGATGCTCAGGCCCTCTTCGTCGGCGGAGAGTCGGCCGGCGCGAACCTCGCCGTGGCCACGCTGCTCTACCGGCGAGACCACAGGGAAGCGCCCTTCCGCGCGGCCGTGCTGAAGTTTGGCGTCTTTTCGGCCATCTACGACCTGCCCTCGATGCGAGCGATGTGGCATCGCAATTTGGTGCTGAGCGGCCCCATCATGGAATTCTTCTCCCGTTGCTACGCCCCCGAGAGGGACCTCCGCCACCCCTATATCTCTCCCCTCTATGCCGACCTCAAAGGCATGCCGCCGGCCCTCTTCAGCGTCGGCACGCTGGACCACCTCTATTCCGACACGATCCTCATGGCGCGCGCATGGGAAAAAGCCGGGAACGCCTGCGAACTCCACGAATATCAGGATGCTCCGCATGGCTTCACGGGCATGCCGCTCGCGATCGGCCGGGAGGCCAATGCCGAGGTGGTCGCTTTCCTCAAGCGCACGCTAGCCACCGTCCCCGGCGCGGTTACACCCTGAGCCGTGCCGGCACTCGCTCGAACTGCAGGATATGCTCGAACGTCTGGCGCTCCCGGATCAGGTCCGCCTGCCCATCGCAAATGAGCACCTCGGCCGCGAGTTTCCGCGTGTTGTAGTTGGAAGACATCGCCGCACCATAAGCCCCTGCATCGTCGATCACGAGGTAGTCGCCGACCTTCGCTTCGGGCAGCAACCGTGTGACCACGACGCCGCCATCCTCCTGGGTGAACACGTCCCCCGATTCACACAGCGGACCGCCGACGATCACGTCCTGCGCCAACTCTGGTTCCCGGCCATCACGGGTGGCGACCGAAATCTCGTGGTATGAGCCATACATCGCTGGCCGCACCAGCGTCTCGAAGCCGGCATCCACCAGGTAGAAGGTGTTGCTCCCCATTCGCTTCACCGCGCGCACTTCGGTCACCAGCACACCACTCTCCGCGACCAGGTAGCGTCCGGGCTCCACTTCGAGCGACACGCCGTGGCCCACGATGTCCTCGATCGCCCGCCGCGCCCGGTCCCAGAGGCCGAAATACGCCCCGACGTCGATCCGCGGCTCGTCCTTGTGATAGGGGACGGGCAGCCCTCCACCGGCCGAGATTACTTCCAACTGGGGGCCCATCCGCGCGGCGGCCTTCACCATCGCGTCGCACACGGTCGCGAGGTGTGCAAAGTCGGTGCCGGACCCGATGTGCATGTGCAGCCCCTGGATCCTTACACCCGCGCTCTCGCCCAGCGCCAGGCACTCCTCCAGCTGTTCGTGCCAGATGCCGTGCTTGGAAAACTCGCCCCCGGTGTTCGTCTTGCGCGAATGGCCGTGGCCGAATCCCGGGTTGATCCGTAACGTGACATTCGCTCCCGGCGAAACCGTGCCGAGCTGCGCAATCATCTCCGGCGACCCCACATTCACCGGGATCTGGTGCTGTGCGACCAGCGCCAACGCGTCCGCATCGAAGACGTCGGCCGTGAAGACGATGCCTGGCGGGTCGCCCCCGCCCGTATAGCCCACCTGCAGCGCCCGGAAGATCTCGCCGGCAGATACCGCATCGACCACGACACCATGGCGCCGCATGAGTGACAGGATCGCCAGGTTCGAGCAGGCCTTCTGCGCGAACCGGACGACCGGGAACGCGGACACGTCGGCGATGCGCTGCGTAATCACGGACTCGTCGTACACGAACACCGGCGTCCCGAACGCCCGTGCGAGTTCAGGCACACCGACCCCCGCGAACTGCTGGAGGAGACTCTTCATGCCCGCCATCGTCCCACATCGGCGGAGGAGCGGGAATGGGCCTGCTCTACTTGCCTGCCCCCAGCACGTACCTCACATATGCCACGTACCAGTCCGTGGCGATGTCCCGCTGAGCGGTCGCAAGGTCCAGCTTGCCCGCGCAGACCAGGTCGTGCAGCGTGTTTTCGAGCACGTCCTTTTCGTGGAACCCGGGACGTGGCTCCGCTGGCTGTGGGAACAGGTTCTTGATGTCGTTCGAACCACCGATTTCGAGCGGGATCAGGTGGTCCACCTCATATTCGCCCGGTGCGCGGTGGGTGATGTGATACTCCGCATAGACGCGGTTCTTCGTGGCCGTGCTCACATCGCGCACGCTCTTCGAGTACCCGGGTGTACAGATCTGGCTGACAGTCGCATTGAACGTCCCACCGGGCGTGAGCGTGGGGTCGGGTAACACCACGCCTGCTGGCCGCGTCCCGCTGGCCGCCGCGATCACCGCATCGCCCGGTTGCGTGCCGTCTCCCCGGAACGCCGTGAATGCAATGACGGCGATCATCGTGATCACCAGCACCGTCAGGCTCACCACGACGACCGCGAACAGCGATCCACCAATCACACGCCTGGATTGGCCGGGTCCCGGCATCAGCCACCTCCATCCGCGGCATCATACCTGAGACGCGCTTTTGCATGACAGAATCCGCACCATACGCGCCCGCCTGCCGAACCGCTAAACTCGCGCAGAGTAACCCCACTCCCGGAGGAGACCTCAGATGGAAACCATTTTCGATGGCAACTTTCAGGTCGTCGTCGCAGGGCCCGCGGGCTTTGCCAACAACATCTATGTCGTCGTCGACCGTTCCACGAACGAGGCCGCCTTCATCGACGCTCCCGACGAGGTTGAGAAGAGCATCGAGGCCGCCGAGTCAGCCGGCGTCCGCCCCTCGAAAATCCTCCTCACGCACTCGCACGGCGACCATACCGCGAGTATCGATGCGCTCAAGGAGCGCTACAACTGCCTCGTCTATGCCGATGCCAACGAGCCCTGGCTCAAGCCCGGCCAGCTCGACGAACCGGTGTCTCACGGGGGCGAGGTCAGGGTGGGGAACCTCAGCTTTCGGGTGTTGAGCGTCCCCGGCCACACTCCTGGGAGCACGACCTTCGTCCACGGCAAGCACGCCTTCGTCGGCGACACCCTCTTCCCGGGCGGCCCCGGCCATTCGCGCACTCATGCGGACCTCCAGCAGGAGATCGCGTCGATTACTGCGCACCTCCACACACTCCCGGACGACACGACCATCTACCCTGGCCACGGTACCCGTGCGACGATCGGTGCCAGCAAGGCGGAGTACGCCGTCTTCGCGTCGAAAGGCCACGACGCGGATCTGCACGGTGATGTGGACTGGGCGAAGTCGTGATGAGCGGGTGCTGCGTATATCTGGCGCCCGGTCGGGTGCAGCCCGAAGGCGCGCACGGAGATAGACTGTCCCCGTGGCCCGCAGCAAGTCCCGCCTGACCAACTCTCGCCTGCGCCAGCAATTTGAAACAGAACGGCGCCGCGCCGCCTTCTTTGCCTTTCTTCCCGCCGCCGCTATCGGCATCATCGCGAGTGATACCTGGATCACCTCCTGGGCTGGAGTGCCGGGCGGACTGATCGCTGGCGCCGCAGCCTACGCCCTTGTCTATGGCTATGAGTCCTACATGTGGCGACGCCACCATGGATAGGCGCGCCGTCCGGCGTACAACTCCTGGCGGCCCGGCCGGCACCGGGGGCGAACTCTCGCACCTCGATGCCAGCGGCGCTGCCCGCATGGTCGATGTCTCAGACAAACCCGATACTGCCCGCGAGGCCATCGCCGAGGGCTTTGTCCACATGCTCCCCGCGACCCTCGCCCTCATCCAGCGCGGCGGTATCCCCAAGGGCGATGTCATCGCCGTCGCCCGCGTGGCCGGCATCATGGCCGCCAAGCAGACGAGCGCCCTGATCCCGATGTGCCACCCCCTCGCCATCACCGGCGTCGCGCTTGGCATCGAACCGGAGCCGGGGGCAAGCAGCGCACGGCTGCGCATCGTCGCCACCGTGAAGACAACCGGCAAGACCGGCGTCGAGATGGAGGCGCTGACCGCCGTCGCCGTCGCTGCATTGACGGTCTACGACATGTGTAAGGCGGTTGACCGCGGCATGTCTGTCGACGGCGTGCGCCTGCTCGAGAAGCGCGGCGGCAAGTCCGGGGAATGGCGCGCAGACTAGGCTGTCCTTGGCCCCGGCCCCGAATCCCCGGGAAGATTTGCAGACGTTTTACCAAACTGGCCTTCGCCGTTCACCGGCGGCCGTAGCAACAGACATGCGTTGCAAGTCTCATAGGTGGACATCGCACCGGCCACGCCGCCCCGCGTGCAGGGTGCCCGCCAGTAGGAGCCTTTCGGGCTCCACTCCACCCAAGTGAAAGAAGGGGCACAGCTTTTGAAGCGAATCACGATTCGGTTCCTGCAATTCGTTCCGGCCCGGCTACTCACGCGCAAAGCGGGCTTCGCTGCGCTCGCGCTGGCAGCGCCGCTCATGGCCATGACGGCCGCTTTCGCGCTAGCAGGGACGCTCCCCGCGTCCAATCCGCAAGGCACCACCTCCACTGCCACTATTGCCGGGGCTGTCTCCACCCAGGAGCTGGCGCGTGAACAATCAACCACCGAAGTCGACTCTCGCAACAGTTCGGCGACACAGCCCACCGAGCAGGCGATGTCCGGTACCACCAACGCGACGGTCACTCCGACTCCGCCGCTAGACGGCACAGCCCAGGCTCAGGCCGCGCACGCCAATGGACATGGCTGTGACGATGTCCTCTTCGCTGCCACTGCCACGCCTGGCCCCGGCGGTCCCGTTGGCTGCACCGTTGGTAACAGCGGCCCGCACCGGCAGAACGGCCTCGACCATGGCGCCAAATCCGCCACCGCCACCGTCACAGCCTCAGCTTCGCCCTCGGCCAGCCCCTCGCCGGGCGCGACAGCCCAGGACCCGCACGCGAATGGCAAAGGCTGCGATGACGTCCTTTTCGCGGCGGGACGGACACCAGCACCCGGCGGGCCCATCGGGTGCACCGTTGGCAACAGCGGCGGCCACCGGCAGAACGGACTGCATGGGCACGTGGCTGCGACTGCCAGCCCCTCGGCAGCGGCGGCCGGCTCCACATCCACCACATCCGTGATGGATTCCAGCACAACCGGGAACGGCCACGGGCCGGCCAACGGCCACGGCAAACACTGAGCGAGGGCACACCGCGCGCGGAAAGCGGGCCCATCATGGGCCCGCTTTCCGTTTGCCACGCCGCCTTCGGCAAGAAGTGCTTGCAGCGGCTGCGTGGAAGGAGTTCACTTCCCGGCATGTATAACGAACTCATCCTCGATATCGAAGACCACGTCGCTACCGTCACCCTCAACCGTCCCGAAAAGCTCAACGCACTCAACCGCGGCCTCCAGCAGGAGATGCTGGACGTCTGCTCCCAGCTCAAAAACGACGACTCCGTCCGTGCAATCGTCTGGACAGGCGCCGGGCGCGGCTTCTGTTCGGGCGCCGACCTCACAGGCCCGCGCCCGGAAGGTGCCCCCGAACCGTCCTGGCAGGAGATGTTGGACGAAGATAGCTGGGTCGGACGCCAGGCCCGGGCCGTCTACCTCATCGACAAACCCTCGATCGCCGCCGTCAATGGCGTCGCGGCCGGTGCTGGCATGTCGCTCGCGCTTGCCTGTGACATCCGGGTCGGCAGCGAGCACACGCGCTTCAAGACCGTCTTCATCGAACGTGCCCTCGCCCCGGATGCGGGCATGACCTATTTCCTCCCTCGCATCGTTGGCACCGGTAACGCGCTCGACCTCATCCTCACCAGCCGTGCAGTCGGCCCCGACGAAGCGCTCTCCATGGGCCTCCTTCAACGCCTCGTCCCGCACCCCGAACTGCGCGACACAGCCCAGGCGATAGCGCGCCAGATTGCCGCCTTCCCGCCGCTCGCCGCCATGATGTCGAAGCGTTCCGTCCAGCGCAGCCTCGACCACATGTTCGAAGAGCAGTTGCGCTACGAGATCCGCGCCATCGGCATCGGCCGCCAGGCTGCGAACGACGCGCGCGAATCGATCGCCGCATTCCGCGAAAAGCGCACGCCTCATTACACCGGACACTGAGCTGCGAATGCTGCCAACCGGGGGCGAGGCTCGCTACTCCTCGCCCTCCGCTTCGTCCACGTGGCCGTCCTCTTCGTCCTCGTCGAAGTCGAGTGGGAGGGTGCCGTTGAGCGGGACGCGCTTCGGTCCCGTGGCCTGGCCGGCGCCCTCTTCGAGCGAGGTTGCGCGCCGTTCGGCGCGGGTCGCCGTTTCGTCGTTCATCGTGAAGGCGGCAATGCTCGAAACCTGGTCACCTTCGCCGACGCGCATCACAGTCACGCCCTGCGTGTTCCGGCCCAGCCGACTGATCGTGTCCACCCGCGTCCGGATCACGACGCCATCGCGCGAGACAAGCATCAACTCCTGCCCCGGGTCGACGATCCGGCAGGCCGCGACATCGCCCGTGCGCTCCGTGATATTGAGCGTCTTCACACCCTGGCCGCCGCGCCCCTGCACCGGATATTCGCTCAGCAGCGTGCGCTTGCCGAAGCCGCGCTCGGTGATCGCCAGCAGCTCGTTGCCGTCGTCGAGGGTCTCCACGCCGACGATATAGCCGCCCTTCGCGAGCTTCATCCCACGCACGCCACCGCTCGTCCGGCTTGCCTCGCGCAGGTCGTCAATCTTGAAGCGGATGGCCTGGCCCCCGCTCGAAACGAGCAGCACGTTCGTCTCGTTCGTGGCCAGCCGGGCAGCGATGAATTGGTCGCCATCATCCAGCCGCATGGCGATCTTGCCGTTGCGGCGCACCTCTTCGAACTCCTTCAGAAGCGTCTTCTTGATCACGCCGTTCCGGGTCGCCAGCAGCATGTAGTCACGCTCGTAGTCCTTGACGACAACGATCGCCGTCACGCGCTCACCGGCGTCCATCTCGATCAGGTTCGTGATGAAGGTACCCTTCGCCTGCTTCTTCGAATCGGGGATGTCATATGCGTGCAGGTG
>Ga0307374_10006383_pt1 | contig 18568 bp, 18 predicted proteins | sample OX3MG_FD_202532 | JGI IMG/M metagenome (GOLD analysis project Ga0307374, IMG submission 202532) | Soil microbial communities from Risofladan, Vaasa, Finland - OX-3 | ecosystem: Environmental > Terrestrial > Soil > Coastal area > Acid sulfate soil | place: Finland: Risofladan, Vaasa | collected...
GCGCGCGTGGCTGGAATTTTATTTGAGCCGCAGTCTGGGGCCGCGCGCGGCGGGGCAGACGCTCGAAGAACGCTATGCGGAAGCGGCGCGCGATACGCGCATGTTTCTCGAAGGGCGGCGGCGGGATCTGTTGAAGAGCCTCGAAGAACGCATGGAACGCGCGTCGGCGGAAGAGCGATTCGAAGCGGCGGCGGGATATCGCAACCTGACTCGCACTGTTGCGGACATGGAAGAGAGGCAGAAAATCGCCGCAGCGGCGGGAGACGACATCGACGTGCTCGCGTGGCATGCGGAACCGCCGCAGGTGGCGGCGAACGTGTTTCATTTGCGCAGCGGGCGCGTAGTGGATCGCCGGGAGTTCTATTGGGAGGACCTGCCGGAGTTCGAGCCGGCGGAATTTGTGACGTCGCTGCTGAAGCAGATTTATCTGGAAGCGAATTATTTGCCGCGGTTCATTCATGTGCCGATGGAATTCGAGGACCGCGGGCTGCTCGAGGAAGTACTTTCGGCAAACATCGGGCACCGCGTGGAAATCGTCGCGCCGCAGCGAGGCGCCAAGCGGGCGTTTCTGGATTTGGTGGAGACGAATTCAAAGCACTCTTTCACGCAACGATTTCGCGTGCTAAAGCCCCCCGCCGAAGTGATTGCCGAGGCTCTGGAGACGGCGCTCGGCCTGCCGTCGCCGCCGAAACGGATCGAGAGTTTTGATATTTCGCACATACAAGGGTCCGACACAGTCGCGTCGATGGTGGTGTGGGAAAACGGGCGCATGAAAAAGTCGGATTACCGGAAATTTATTATTCGCGGCGCGATCGGAAAAGGGATCGCGGGGAATGCCGGAGATACGGCGATTGCTGAAGCGATCCCCAAATCGGAACTTCTGCGCGACGATTTCGCGAGCATGCGAGAAGCGGTCGGGCGGCGCTACCGGCGATTGATTGAAGAGAGGCGGCCGCTGCCGAGCTTGATTTTAATCGATGGAGGGCTGGGACAGCTTCACGCCGCGGCAGAAGCATTGGAAAGGCTCGAAATCGCGGGCCAGCCGCTTGCCAGCATCGCGAAGAAGGAGGAGATCTTGTACGTTTACGGGCGCGAGGATGACCCGATCCGGCTGGATCATCGGTCTCCGATTTTGCATGTGGTTCAGCAAATCCGCGACGAGACGCATCGATTCGCGGTGACGTTCCACCGCCTGCGTCGCACGAAAGCGCGGTTGCGGACGGGATTGACCGAAGTGCCAGGGATCGGGCCGCAGACGGCTCGGAAGCTGCTGAAACGGTTCGGGAGCGTGGCGCGGCTGAGGCAAATGAGCGCGGAGGAGTTGGCTGCGGAGATGCCGAGGACAACGGCCGAGAAGCTGCATGAATTTCTGCGGCCGGCGAAGGCCGCCAAATGACAAAGAGCCTGCGGGACGTCGGCGCACAAGCTTGGGCTCAGAAGCGGACTTAAGGTTGCTTGGCTGCGTTCGCTAGCTTATTTCCCCAAAGCACCAACTCAAGCAGGGAACGGTCAGAGTTGGCAACACCAGCCTTCGCTGGCAGTTCCACCGAAAAAGAGCCGACGAGACGCCGGCGCTACGGCGGCCAGTCGAAGCTCGGTGTAAACAGGACGCCCTTCGCCAGCGGCTCAAGGACGAGCCGGCGCTACGGAGGGCGGCCCTGTTCGCGGGATGCGAATCGAGCAAAACAGCTTCCATGCGGGGACGTATGGATACAGCAAAATACGGCGCCGAATACCGACAACCCCGCTTGCCGCTTGCCGTTGCATATGCTACGTTGACGGTTGGAGGTGCCAAAATGGGCGAAAGCAACGCTGGATCGAAAGTCAGTTTTTTCCTGGTTGGACTTGGCATTGGAGCACTGGTCGGTATTTTGTTCGCGCCGAAATCGGGCGAAGACACCCGGGAATACCTGACGAAGAAAGCCGACGAAGGCCGCGAGTATGCACAAAAGAAAGCGCGCGAGTTGCGGGAGCGCGCCGAGGATTTGATCGAGCGCAGCAAGGAAATCATGAACCGCGAGAAAGGCTCGCTGACGGCTGCGGTGGACGCGGGCAAGGAAACGTACCAGAGAGAGAAGTCGAAAGCGCAGGCCCAATAGTTAGGGCGGAAACCGAGACAACCGATGCCAATGAACGGCTGGATGATCGCGTTCTTCATCGTGGGAACGATCGCGCTCGTGTTGCAGATGCTGATCCTGGCGGGCATATACTTCCAGTTCAAGCGCACGACCGTGGAAATGAGCCGCGTCACCGGCGATGTGCAGCGGAAGATCGATCCGATTCTCTTCCGGATCAATCGTGTGCTCGAAAATTCGGAAGAGAAAATCTCCAGCATCGTTACGGACGCCGCGGAAATGACCCGGCTGGCGCGGGGTCAGGCGCAAAAGATCGATCGCGTGGTCAGTGACGCTCTGGAACGCACGCGGCTGCAGATTCTGCGAGCCGACACGATTCTGAGCGGCACACTCGAAGCAGTCGAGGATGCGGGCCTCCGCATGCGGCGGTCCGTTTTGGGGCCGTTACAACAGGCGTCGGCGGTGCTCAAGGGAATCCGGACGGGGATTGATTTCATTCGCGGGCAGCGTGGCGCGCGAGGGAATGCAAATCAGCCGGACGACGAATTATTTATTTAAAGGTTCAAAAACCCCTCTGAAAAATCAACTTCCGCAGCTCTTACGGCGCGGAAGTTTGTGCGTAACCGCAGGGCAGCAATGCAGGCGCGCCCATCCGAACGGCTCCTAACGAAGCCAGCCGCCGCCGAGGACTGTGCCGGCGGAGTAGAAAACGGCTGCCTGTCCGGGCGTGATGGCGCGCTGCGGCTCGCGAAAATGGATGCGCGCGGTCGTGGCATCAACAGGCTCAATGGACGCGCTTGCGGCGGCGTGGCGATGGCGCACCTTGACGCTGGCTTCGATCGCGCCGTCGGGACAAGCGATCGAAATCCAGTTCACGTCACGAACCTCGCAGACGGAAGTGAAAAGCTCGCTGTCATCGCCGACAATCAGGCGATTCGCGGCGCGGTCGAGCGCCACGACGTAAACAGGACGGCCGACGGAAAATCCGAGGCCTTTGCGCTGGCCAACCGTGTAACGATGCAATCCTTCGTGGCGACCGATGACTGCGCCATCGGTGGTGACGATTTCGCCGGCTTCCGTGGTCAATTCCCTGCCCTGTTCGCGCAAATAGCTCCCGATGAAGCGGACGTAATTGCCTGTCGGCACAAAGCAAATTTCCTGGCTCTCGGGTTTTTCGGCGACGGGAAGGCGCGTGCGGCGCGCGATGTCGCGGACTTCGGACTTTGTAAGTTCGCCCAAGGGAAAGCGCGAGCGGGAGAGCTGCTCCTGCGTGAGGCCGAAGAGAAAATAGGATTGGTCCTTGGATTCGTCAGCGGCGCGGAGAAGTTCGTACCGCCCTGAGTCCGCGTTCCAGCGAACGCGCGCGTAATGGCCGGTGGCCAGACGGTCGGCGCCGATTTGGCGCGCAGTGACGAGCAACTGCTCGAACTTCACGTGATTATTGCAGAGCGTACACGGGATGGGCGTGCGGCCGGCGAGATAATCATCCACGAACGGGCGAATCACGCGCTCCTCAAACGCTTGCTCGAAATTCACCACGTAAAAAGGAAAGCCAAGATGCCGCGCGACGCGGCGCGCGTCGTAAACGTCGTCGAGCGAGCAGCAGCGATGCGGCGCGGGCCCTTCGGTCGAGGCAAGCTCCGGGAGGCGGCGCTGGTTCCAGAGCTGCATCGTCAGGCCAACGATAGGCTCGGCAGCTTCGTGGAGGAGCGCGGCGACAGCAGAGCTGTCGACGCCACCGCTCATGGCGACGGCGGTGAGCGCGGATTGTGAGGATGCAGGCATGTTCTCTAACTGAATTAGAATACCAGACGCGGGCGTAATTCGGGCGTGCTCCCTACAACAGCTAAGCAAATTCGACGCTATGAGCGGGCAGGGACGGCTTTGCGATAGTTTGGCGATAGGCTGCGAAGGCGCTCGACTACAACGGGAATCACTTCGATGGCGTAGTCGATATCTTCGTCGGTGGTGAAGCGGCCAAGGCTGAAGCGCAGAGTGGATTTGGCTTCGTCGCGCGGGAGACCGATGGCGTGGAGCACATGCGAGGGCAGAGTCGCACCGGAAGAACACGCGGCGCCGCCCGAACACTGGACTCCTTGAAGGTCAAAGGAAATAACGAGCGATTCGCCTGCGGCGTGCAGGAAAGTGAGACTCGTTGTGTTCGCGACGCGACGCGTACGGTCGCCGTTCACGTGCGATTCGGGAACGCCGGCGAGGATGCCCTGCTCAAAGCGATCGCGCAAAGCGGCGAGACGCGGCGAGTCGCTGACAAGATGCGCGCGAGCAATTTCCGCAGCTTTGCCGAAGCCGACGATTCCCGGAACGTTTTCAGTGCCGGGACGTCGGTCGCGTTCGTGACTACCGCCGAAAAACAGAGGCTCGAACGGGGTATTTTCGCGGACGTAGAGCGCGCCGATGCCTTTCGGTCCGCAGAGCTTATGCGCGGAGAGCGCGAGGAAATCCACTTTCAGTTCGTTGACATCGATGGGAATTTTGCCGGCGGACTGAACGGCGTCGCTGTGAAAATAAATATTCGATTCGAAAGCGATGCGGCCGATTTCCGCGATGGGCTGGATCGTGCCAAGTTCGTTGTTCGCGTGCATCACGGTGATGAGAATGGTCTCCGGGCGAAGGGCGCGGCGCACGTCCTCGGGATCAACGATGCCGTCGCTGGAAACCGGGAGCCAGGTAACCTCGACGCCCTGCTTTTCGAGAGCTTCGACAGTGTTGAGGACCGCGTGATGCTCGATGGTCGAGCAGATGACGTGCTTTTTCTCTCGGCGCATCGCGGCGACGAAGCCGAGAACGGCCAAATTGTCGGCTTCCGTGCCGCCGCTGGTGAAAACAATTTCGGAGGGCTTCGCGCCGATCAGCGCGGCGACGGATTCGCGGGCAGCCTCAACGGCAGCGCGCGCGTTTTGCCCCGCGGAATGAATCGAGCTGGCGTTGCCGTAGCCTTCGGTGAAGAAAGGCAACATCGCGTCGAGGACCTCGCGGTCGACGGGAGTTGTGGCGTTGTAATCGAAATAGACGCGTCGCATAAAGTGGATGGCCAGTTGGCCGGATTTCAGAATACAGTTCGGGGTTTTGGTGGTCAAGTGGAGCAGGTGTTAGCATTCCTACAATGCCAAACGCAGTGCCAGCCAAGATGATCTACATCTGGTTTCTGCGATCCATCCTTATCGCGCTGGCATTTGCCTTGGCCTTCCTGATGGACGCCTTGATTCGTAAATCGGAAACGCGGACTGAGGCAGTCATTTACCGTATCGCTTTCAGTTTGATATTCGCCGTTCTTGTCCTGTGGCTTGTCTGGCTCGCAACCCGGCATTGACGAGCTGAGTTCTGATTCAGCACAAACTAACTTGGCCCCGAGTCTATGTGGGCAGGGGTTTCGCCCGTCCCGAGAGCCACCATCGGCGGAGGGCCACGACGGACCACACGGCCTCGACAAGCCCGAAGGGCCACGCGCCTTGCAAAAACCCGTAGACGGACGCCAAGATGCACGCGCCAGCGAACGCCAACACGAACCAACGGCTGCGATGCTCTAATGCATAGCAGAGCAGCATCGCCGTGACTGCAAACAATCCGAAGATGTTGAGCCAATTCATGGACTTTCTCCGGTAATATTTACGGGTCTTACGCGAAACAGGGAGGCTATCACGCGAAGGCCGAATCATAATGTTCGCAAGACGATTTCGTCTCGGGTGGAGCACCAGGGATGACGGCCAAGAAGGTAATTCTCAAAGCGATGCTGACGGCGATTGCGCTGCTATTCGTTGCCGTTTCTACCGTGAAGGCAGGCCCGCCGTTTCAGACGGACGATCCCGAGCCGGTGGATTTCCGCCACTACGAATTTTATACGTTTGGGGCCATGGACGGCACGGGCGTCGAGATCGATACGATCGGCCCCGCGCTAGAATTCAACTGGGGCATTCTGCCGAACACGCAGTTCCATATCGTGTTCCCGGCAGCGGCAATTTTTCCGTACAACAATCCGCGGTATTCCGGCGCCGGAGTAGGCACGCGCGCTTGGGGCGCGGGCGACACTGAAATCGGCGTGAAGCTGCGCCTCGTGAAAGAAACGAAGCACGTGCCGATGATCGGCACATTCACGATGATCGAAGTTCCCACTGGCGATTCGGCGAACGGCTTGGGCGTCGGAAAAGTCTGGTGGAGGCTACCCGTCTGGGTGCAAAAAAACTGGGGGCCGTGGACAACGTATGGCGGCGTGGGCGAAACGATCATACCGCAGACCGGCTTCAACAATTTCACGTTTGGCGGATGGCTGGTGCAGCGCGACATTGGAAAAAAACTGACGCTGGGGACGGAAGTTTTTTCACATGGGAACGAAGGGCCGTTGACGACGCAGCCCGGCGCGGCGACTCTGGTCGATTTCGGCGGCTATTATTATTTCCGGAATCCGGGTTTTCAATTGCTGTTTTGCTACGGGCATTCGGTGGCTGGCTTGGCGGAGACTTACGCATATCTCGGGCTTTATTGGACGTGGGGGAATTCCAAACACGACGGAAAATCGGACAAAAGCCTGATGAGCCGATTGCACCTTCCGGAAATTCCGGGACGATCGTAACAAACAGTTGCCGCACATCGCGCGCCGCCCACAAGTTCAGAAGAGGAAACAGTCGCGCGCAGGCGGATTGCCTTGCGCGAGCGTCTTTGACAGACTGGGGGAACACGACAGACCGCAATGAGGAGACCAATTTGGCGCGTTCGATCATTACGCTGACGACGGACTTCGGGTCGGCCGATCATCTTGCCGGAACGATGAGAGGCGTTATTCTGAATATCAATTCTGACGCGGAGATTGCGGACATCACGCACAACGTGATGCCCTACGATTTGCTCGATGGCGCGCTGGCGATTGGCCAGGCTTACAAATATTTCCCGCCGAAGACGATTCATGTGGTCGTGGTGGATCCCGGCGTGGGGACGAAGCGGCGGGCGCTGCTTGTCAGCGCGGGAGTGCATTATTTTGTCGCGCCGGATAATGGCGTGCTCTCGATGGTCTACGACCGTGAAGAGCAGTTGACCGTGCGGTACGTTACCGCCGAGCATTATTTCCTGCAGCCATTGAGCAACACGTTTCACGGACGCGATGTCTTTGCGCCTGTCGCGGCGTGGCTTTCGAAAAACTGGCAGACGCAGTCGTTTGGCGAAGAGGTGACGGATTTTGTGCGCTTCACGCTGCCCAAGCCGAAGGCGGCAGGCAAAGGACTGAAAGGCGTGGTACTACGCGTCGATACGTTCGGGAATTTGCTGACAAATTTCACGGCGGAAGATTTGCCGCAAATGCTCACGGGAACGAGCTTCAAGATGACGGTCGGCAACTCGGTGATTACGAATTTGGTTCAGACGTTCGCGGAGGGCGTGGCGAACATTCCCGTCGTGGTTCTGGGCTCGAGCGGATATTTCGAGATCATCGTGAATCGCGGAAACGCCTCGAAGGCGCTGGGCGCGAATCGCGGCGCCGAAGTCACTGTCGAATTCAAGTAAGTCATATCTCAGCGCAAGACACGATCAGTTTTTTTCTGTCGGGCGGAGTAGTCATTCGTTTCCGGCTGTTGATCAACGGGCAAGATCAGTGACGACTAGATACGCGCGGATGCGCGGGTCCATCCAGTCGCGCAGGGCGTCTCCCAACAAATTGAAGGCGAGGACGGCGGTCATCACGGCGAGCGCCGGGAAGATGACCATGTGCGGCGCGTCGAAAAGATGACTGCGCGCGTCATTGAGCATCGCGCCCCAGCTCGCCATGGGCGCAAGCACGCCGAGGCCGAGGAAACTGAGCGTCGATTCGGCGAGAATCGCTCCCGCGAGAGCGATGGTGCCCTGCACCAGAATCGGCTGAATGATGTTCGGCAGTAGGTGGCGATATAGAATCCGGAAATGCGATGCGCCGAGCGAACGCGCGGCGGTGACGAAGTCCATTTCCTTGGCTTGCAGCACCTGCGCGCGCGCGAGCCGCGCATAGCCCGCCCAGCCAGTGATCGTAAGCGCGATGATGACGTTGCCGAGTCCAGGGCCGAGAAATGCGGCAAAAGCAATCGCAAGTAGAATTCCAGGAAACGACAAAAATGCGTTGATGAGAATGATATTCACGAAGCGATCGAACCAGCCCCCGAAGTAGCCCGCGAGCGATCCAAGAATCAAGCCGATAATTCCCGCGCCGAACACAACCGAGACGCTGACGGACATCGAGACGCGCGCGCCGTAAATGACGCGAGAGAGAACGTCGCGGCCAAGCTCGTCGGTGCCCATCCAGTGCGCGACACTCGGCGGCATCAGGCGCGCGGGGAGATTTTGCGCGGCGGGATTATACGGCGCGAGCCACGGCGCGCCGACGGCGAGAACAATCAGAATCACGCAAAGAACAAAACCCGCGCTTCCGGGCACGCTGTGGCGGAGAAATTCGCGCAGGGCTTTCATTGCAGGCGCACTCGCGGATCTGCAAACGCGTAGACCAGATCCGTCAGCAAATTCACGAGGACGTACGAAATCGCGATGACCAAGATGCAGCCCTGAAGCAGCGGATAATCGCGCGCTTCGATGGCTTGCACGGCGAGGCGGCCAATGCCCGGCCAGGAGAAAATAGTTTCGGTAACAATCGTGCCAGCCAAGAGAGTGCCGAATTGCAGGCCGAGAATCGTGAGAATGGGAATGAGCGCGTTGCGAAAGGCGTGGCGCAAAAGGACGGCGCGCTCGGTGAGGCCCTTGGCGCGCGCGGTGCGGACGTAATCGCTTGAAAGCTGTTCGAGGACGGACGTGCGCACCATGCGCGTGAGAATCGCGGCCAGCGCGGCTCCCAGCGTGATGGCGGGGAGGATGAGATGCGAAGGGCCGCCGCGTCCGCTAACCGGCAGCCAGCCCATCAGAACGGAAAAAATCAAAATGAGCAAAGGGCCGAGAGCGAAATTAGGGATGGATAGTCCAAGTAAAGTGAAAAAGCCGATGGCGTGGTCAGCGGGGCGTCCGCGGCGCTGCGCAGCGATGATGCCCGCGGGAATCCCGATCGCGCAGCAAACGATGAGCGCGGCGAAGGCGAGCTCGAGCGTTGCGGGATAATGTTCGAGGACGACGTGAAGCACGGGCTGCTGAAAGCGAAACGACTCGCCGAGATTGCCGCGCACGACTCCGCCAAGATAGTGGCCATATTGAACAGGAATCGGCTGGTCGAGGCCGAGCGCGTGGCGGAGTTGAATCAGATCGGAGGCGGTGGCGCCTTCGCCGAGCATCTGTTGCACGGGATCACCGGGAACAATGTGCGCCAGCAGAAAAACCATGGTGACGATCAGCCAGAGCGCGGGAAGCGAATAGAGAAGGCGGAGAGAAATGTATCGCGTCATTTGGATTTGCGCGCCCGCGATCGGGGTTTTTGCTTTTGCTGCGCGTTTTTCGGCGAAGAAGCTGCCGCCGCGCTTTTGGCTCTTTCCATAAGCGCAGCATCCGTATCTTCGATGCTCTTGATTTTCACGCGCGCGATCCGGCGACCCTCCATTTCGACGATGGTGAAGCGGTAGCCGTGATTTTCGAAGGTTTCGCCACCGCGCGGAAGAAAACCCAAATATGTTAAAACAAAGCCCGCAAGCGTTTCGTAAGCCGAGTTTTCCGGCAGTTCGATGTGAAACTGGCTTTCGAGGTCGCGAAGGTTTAGAGCGGCGTCGAAAATCATGGAGCCGTCGGCAAGATGCAGCGGATGCTCGACGACATCGAATTCGTCGTGAATTTCACCAACCATTTGTTCCAGGATGTCTTCGAGCGTGACGATGCCCAGAATCGTGCCGAATTCGTCGACGGCCATCGCCAGTCCGGTGCGGTGCGCGCGCAATTCGAGCAGCAGCTCGATGGCAGGCTTGGTTTCCGGGACGATCAAAACTTCGCGCAGCATATGGCGCAGATGAAATTCAGCGGGCGGCTGATGCTCTTCCGCGCGGCGCGCGCGGTCGAGCAACACCCAAATCAGGTCCTTGATGTGAACGAAGCCAATGACGTGATCGAGATTCCCCTCGTACACCGGAATGCGCGAACGCTGCGTGATGGCGATCATCTTCATCACTTCTTCGAGCGTGGCGTTCGAGGGTAGCGCGTGGATGTCCGGCCGCGGCACCATGATTTCGCGCACCTGCACGTTGCCGAGGTTCATCGCGCCTTGAATGAAGCGCTCTTCAACGGGCTGGAGAACACCGCGCTCGCCCGCTTGCTCGACAAGGATGCGAAGCTCTTCCGCGGAACGCACCGCGGAATGGCTCTGCGGCAATTTTACGCCGAGGGCACGGACGAATTTTCCGGCGATGGCGTTGAGCAGGAGAATGGCCCAGCGAAATGTGCGCAGGAACCAGCGAAAGGGCCGCGCGACGAGCAAAGCGACGCGCTCGGCGTGCGCGAGGCTCAAGCTCTTGGGAACCAGCTCGCCGAGGACAACCTGCAGCGCCGTCAAGAAAATAAAAGCAAAAAGGAGCGCGAGGCCATGAACCACCAGGGGCGCGTAGCGTCCCGGGACGGCGGCGAAAAACGGATCGAGGAAATTGGCGAGCGTGAGTTCGCCGAGATAGCCGAGGGCCAGGCTCGTCAGGGTGATTCCCACTTGCACGCCGGAGATAACCATTCCCATGTCGGCGATCAAAAGCTCGACGACTCGCGCGCGAGGGTCGCCCTGCTCGACCAGCTGGCGAACGCGCGAATGACGCACCGCGACAAAAGAGAACTCGACCGCCGCGAAAAACGCGTTGATCGCGACCAGAACGAAGATAACGAATAGATGGAGAACAATCATGGAATCAATATGCCCGGAGCGATTGTAACAAGATGACTGGACCGCGGCGCGGATTCGAGCGCGAGTTTGCGGGAAAGGTTATATTCGGAGTGGGTTGCATCGATTGAACTGTCGAGCTAGACTCGCAATGCTGGAGACGAGACGCAATGAATCCTCTGCCGAATAAAATGCCCGAGCCGCCGCGCAAAGGCGAGTTTGAAAAATCGCTCACGCGCCTGGAAGAGGTGGTGAAGCGCCTTGAATCGACCGATCTTTCGCTTGATGAAGCGATGAAACTGTTTGAAGAGGGCGTGAAGCTTTCGCGCGATTGCCAAAAGCAGCTCGAAGAAGCGGAAGGGCGCGTCGAAATCCTGCTGAAGAAGGCCGATGGGAAAATTCAGGCCGAGCCTTTTGAACCGGATGAGGACGACGCGCAATCGCGGTGAACACGACTCCGGATTTTATCAATCGCGCTTCTTTTCCATGTGCACGTAAATGACGCAGCCCGCTTTTCTCACCGCGGATCAAGCCTTAATCGAAGAAGCGCTCGAACGTTTGCTGCCGCCAGAAGCGACGCCGCCCGGAACGATTCATCAGGCGATGCGCTATAGCGTGTTCGCGGGCGGAAAACGAATACGGCCGATTCTGTGCTGCGAAGCGGCGCGTTTATTTTCCAGCGAATTGCACGCGGCAGTGATTGCGGGATGCGCCTTGGAATTTATTCACACGTATTCGTTGATCCACGATGATCTTCCTGCTCTGGACAACGACGATTTGCGGCGCGGCAAACCGACATGTCACAAGAAATTCGGCGTGGCCATGGCGATTTTGGCGGGTGACGGACTCCTCACGCTGGCTTTCGAGACTTTGGCGAAGGTAAATCTCGATCCGGCGCGGCGGATGCGAATTATCGCGGAAATCGGCGCGGCCGCTGGAACAGTGAGCGGAATGGTCGGCGGCCAGGTCGCGGACATCGAGGCGGAAGGAAAGCCGGTTGACGCCGCGGGGCTCGAGTACATTCATCGCTCGAAAACGGCGGCGCTGATTCGGGCCTCGATTGTCGCGGGAGCGCTGGCCGGGGGCGCGAGCGACGAAGACGTCGAGCGTCTGCGGCGATTCGGCGAAGCGATTGGCTGGGCATTTCAAGTTGTGGACGACATTCTGGATGTCGAAGAATCGTCGGCTGCCCTCGGCAAAACAGCGGGAAAAGATCAGTCGCAAAAGAAGGCGACATATCCCGCGCTGTTTGGAATCGAGAAGTCACGCGCATTCGCGCGAGAGCTGGCCGCGCGCGCCGACCGTGAGCTAACGTGTTACGGAAAACGCGCGGAGCGCCTGCGCGCCATCGCGGAATATCTTGTAGTTCGCCGCACGTAGCGCGTGCTTCGACAGTAAATCACTCTGGCTTCATTCGGAACCACATCTCTTACACGAACTTTTTTCTGGGCGCTGACCCGGCACCGAATCGCTTTGCCGCGCGCAAACTGTTCTGCTATCGTGGATCGAAATGTTCGCGCCAAAAACGCTCGAATTGGCGTTGCTCACGGCAGCGGTTCTTGGATTCCGCCACGGATTCGATTACGACCACATCGCGGCAATTTCAGATATCGCGAACGTGGAGGCCGGCAAAAAGCGCGCGATGCACATGGGCTTGCTTTACGTGCTCGGCCATGCGGCGACAGTGGCGGCGCTGGGCAGCATCGTGATTTTCTTTCAGACTTCGCTGCCGCCCGTCATTGACAATTGGGCCGAGCGCGCGGTTGGGCTGACGCTCGTTGTAGTGGGAATTTATGTGCTGGGATCGATGTTCCGCGGCGGTGAAAAAGCCGCGCCAAAATCGCGAATCATGATTCTGATTGGCGCGTTCCGATGGCTTGCGTGGAGGGTCCGGCGACTTTTTCAAGGCGAAGCGGCGGAAAAACCTGCTGCGGTGAACTGGAACTACACGAAGAAATCCGTATTTTTCGTGGGCGTGATTCACGGGCTGGGCGCGGAAACTCCCAGCCAACTGCTGATTTTCTTGCTGGCCGCGAATCTGGGAGGCCTCGCGCGAGGATTTTTGGGACTGGGAATGTTTTTGGCGGGGCTGGTACTGATGAACACGCTGATGACCGCCTCCGCAGTGGGAATTTTTACTGTGAGCGCGCAACGGCAGAGATTGATGCAAATCGCGACGGTGCTTACGGCGGTGTACAGCTTGGTGGTCGGCGCAATTTTCCTCTTTGGTTCTGCCGCGATTTTGCCTCCCCTCGGCGGCTAGTCCCTGACTGACATTTTCAATTTCATGAACACCGCAAGTTTTCCCCCGAAACAAAAACGAATGCGGCTGGATGCGGCGCTAGTGGACCGCGGGTTGGCGGAAACGCCGCAACGCGCACGGGCGCTGATCATGGCGGGAAAGGTGCGCGTCAATGAGCAACGCGCGGAGAAACCGGGAGAAATGATCGCGGCGGACTCGCGCATTGAGATCATCGGCTCCCAGCTGAAATATGCCAGCCGGGCCGGCCTGAAACTCGAAGGAGCACTCGAGGATTTTGGCGTGGATGTTCGGGATTTCGCTTGCCTCGACGTCGGCGCTTCCCATGGCGGATTCACTGACTGCTTGCTGCAACGCGGTGTCCGCCGCGTGTACGCGGTCGACGTCAATACCAAGCAGCTCGATTGGAAATTGCAGCACGATGCGCGCGTGATTGCATTAGCAAAGAACGCGCGCTATTTGAAATCAAAGGATATCGGTGAGCCGGTGGATTTGGTGACGATGGACGTGTCGTTTATTTCCGTCGCCCAGATCGTCGGCGCGGTAGCGGCGCTTGCGAAATCCGGCGCGGCGTTCCTGATCCTCGTGAAACCGCAATTCGAATTGCCGAAGGCGCTCGTGGCCAAAGGCGGAGTGATACGCGATGCGGCATTGCACGAACGCGCGATTGCGAGCGTCCGCGCTGCGGCGGAAAAGGCTGGGCTTACGATTCTGGGCGTCCGGCCAAGCCATCTGACCGGCGCGGAAGGCAATCAGGAATATTTTCTCCACGCGCGCCTTCCCGGATAGAATACACTTCACCGTCAGCCATGATCAAAAGCGCGGGAATTTTCTGCAAACCACGCAAGCAAGAAATCTGCGCCGTCGTCCCTCGGATGACCGACTGGTTGCGGCAGCGCGACGTTGAGGTGTGCCTCGACGCCACGGCGGCATTCTGCTTCACGCCGCCCGCGAAAGAATCCAAGCTCAACGAAATGGCCGATGTGATCGACTTGCTCATCGTGCTCGGCGGCGATGGCACGCTGCTCGCGGCGGCGCGCCAATTCCATGAATGCGAAGTGCCGATTCTGGCAGTGAACCTCGGCGGCATGGGATTCATGACCAGCGTGACGATCGACGAGGCGTTTCCGCTGCTCGAAGATGTGCTTGCCGACCGGCATCGCCTGAGCCCGCGCATGATGTTGAAAGCGGAATTGATGCGTGACGGGAAGACCATCCAACAGCAGCACGCGCTGAACGACGCAGTCGTGACAAAAGCCGCGCTCTCGCGCATTCTCGATTTCGATTTGTCGGTGAACGGCCATTTCCTCGGCCTGTATCGCGCGGACGGCCTGATCGTTTCCACTCCCACGGGCTCGACGGCTTATTCGCTTGCCGCCGGAGGGCCGATTCTTTATCCCGTGTTGCAAGCGTTTGTGCTGACGCCGATTTGCCCGCACATGCTTACCAACCGGCCGCTGGTGCTGCCGGACAGCGTGCAACTCGAATTGGATTTCAGCGCGCTGGAGGAACAGGCGTACCTGACGCTCGATGGACAGGTTGGGTTCGAGCTGCAACGCGGCGATCGCGTCACAATTTCCAGATCGCCGCACCGCGTGCAGCTCGTTCGGCCTCAGGAGCAAACGTACTTCAAAGTTCTGAGAAACAAGCTTCGGTGGGGGCAGCGTTGAACGCGTCGCTCGCTTCACCGCGAAACAATCGAAAAGGAAGTGAGGCAACATGAAAGCGAAAATTCTGTCTTGTGTCTTCTCGGCCGTGCTGTTCGTCGCAATTGTTGCTCCTCTGCAAGCGCAAGCACGCCGTCCGCGCACGCCGCGGAGCAGCGCAAACAGCTCCAGCGTTTACCCCAGGCACGAAGGATTCGTGGACGCGCATGGCGTGATGATTTATTACATGACCGTTGGACGCGGCGCTCCGCTCATGATTCTTCACGGCGGCCCGGGCGCGTCCCACGATTATTTTCTGCCCTATCTGCTGCCGTTGGCGCGCCATAACGAATTGGTGTTCATTGATGAGCGCGGCTCGGGCCGCTCGCAAAAGCTTTCCGATCCTGCCGGGTACACGGTTGAAAACATGGTCGAGGATGCCGAGGATGTGCGCCGGGCGCTCGGTCTCGGAAAAATCACGCTGCTCGGGCATTCCGCGGGCGGCGTGCTCGCGCAAGCGTACGCGCTGAAATATCAAAAGAACCTCACGCATCTGATTTTGTGCAGTACATTCCCCAGCACGAAACAAATGAACGAAGTGCTCGCCAAGGAGAAAGCCAGCGCTCCGCCCGATGTACAAGCGAAAATCGACGCGATGGAGAAAGCCGGGCTTTTCGGGCACGGCCTTCCCTACCAGCAGAATCGCTACACGGACGCCTACATGACCGCAGCGTGGGGCGAGGCCTATTTTCCATACCTGTATCAGAATCATCCCGACCCAAATTACGATCCCATCGCGAACGGCGTGATGTCCTGGGATCTGTACCGCGAAATGTGGGGCTCGGACGGAGAGTTTGTGATTGATGGAAACCTAAAATCCGTGGAATACGTGAACAAGCTGCATACAATTCACGTTCCGACGCTGATCATTGTCGGTGATCACGACGAATGCGCTCCGTCGCTCTCGAAGGAAATGCACGCAAAAATCGCGGGATCGAAGCTCGTGATTTTGCCAAAAAGCGGTCACATGACCTTCGTCGACCAGCCGGATCTGTTCATGGGCGCGGTCGATAGCTTTTTGCATCCAGGCGAAAAATAAAACGGAACCGTCAGGACACGCGCTCGCCGCGAATTAAATCTTCGTGCGATTCGCGGCGGCGAATAACGCGGAAACGGCTGCCCTCGGCAAGGATTTCCGGCGCGCGCGGACGCGAATTGTAATTTGACGATTCGGCGAAGCCGTATGCGCCTGCGCCCCAAATCACCAGAAGATCTCCCGGCTTAACTTCCGGAATGGGCCAATCGTGAAGAAACGCGTCGCCCGATTCGCAAATCGGGCCGACAATATCCACGCGCGATATTTTCGCATTGGCGCGCGGGCGCGTGACCGGCGTGATGGGATGGGCCGCTCCGTACAGCGCGGGACGAATCAGATCGTTCATCGCGGCATCAACGATAATAAATGTCTTGCCCAGGCTGCTCTTTATATAGAGCACGCGCGTGAGCAGCACGCCGGCCTGGCCGATCAGCGCGCGGCCGGGTTCGAGCAGCAGGTGGCAACCCAGCGCGCGAATGGACTGCGGCAGGCGCGCCGCATATTCCTCGATCGACGGTGGATTTTCGTTTGTGTAGCGAATCCCGAGGCCGCCACCGATGTCGAGATACCGAAGCCCAATTCCTTCGCGCGACAGCGCGCGAAAATATCCTGCCAGTCGCGCGGCGGCGCGACGGAACGGCGCGGTTTTCGTGATCTGCGATCCGATGTGGCCGCTGATTCCCTTCCAGTCGATCCACAGCGATTGCTTATGGAGAAGATAGAGTCGCCGCGCTTCAGGCCAATCAATGCCGAATTTGTGGCGATGATGGCCCGTTGCGATGTGCGGATGCCCGCCCGCTTCGATATCCGGATTCACGCGAATGGCAGCAGGCGCGGAACGGCCTAGGCGCGCGGCCTCGCTCGCCAGCATTTCCAGCTCGCCCGCCGACTCGACATTGAAAAGCAAAATGCGGGCGCGGAGTGCTTCGCGGATTTCTTCCCGCGTCTTACCGACGCCCGAGAAAACGATTCGCTCGCCCGGCACGTCGATACGGCGCAAGCGAAACAGTTCTCCGGCGGAAACGATATCGAAGCTGCTTCCCATCCGCGCAAACGCGCGCAGAACGGCGAGATTCGAGTTGGCCTTCACCGCGTAGCAGATCGAATGCGGCACCCCGCGAAGGGCGCGGCGAAAGCGGCGGTAGGTCGCTGTAAACGCGGAGCGGCTGTAAATGAAAGCGGGAGTCCCCGCGCGCGCGCCGATTGCGGCGAGAGAGACGCCTTCGCAGAAAATCGCACCGCGCCGATACGAAAAGCCCGGCGTATAACTGACTGGATCGAGTGATTCGGAGCCTTTATCTTTCGGCATTAGGGGGATTCTTATATCACTTTCAGTACCACAAGCGTGCGGTCATCGAACGGATGCCTCCCGCCGGAAAATTCATCGACGCCTGCGAGCAAACGATCCGCAATTTCCGCGGACGAAAGATTCGCATGCGAACAAACGACCGGGCCGAGGCGCTGCCAGCCGTAAAACTGCGCGCTGGAATTTTGTGTGTCCGTGACGCCATCGGAATACAGCACAAGAATGTCGCCGGGCGATAACACCAGGCGAAGTTCGTCGTAACTGGAATCGTCGAACATGCCCACGGGAAAACCTGCAAGCGGGACCTTCTCGCATTTGCCGTTTTGAAAAATCAGCGGCTGCTCCTGGCCCGCGTTTGCAACGCGAAGCACGCGCTCCGCGGGATGCCAGGAAAGGAAACACATGGTCATGAAGCGCCCCTCGATGCGGCGCTCGCAAATAATCTGATTCAGTTTTTGCAGGATTTTCGCGGGCGCCAAATGTTGCGGCGCAAGGCTGCGCAAAATCCCGACGGCGGCGGCTCCGTAAAGCGCGGCGGCGCTTCCCTTCCCGCTCACGTCGCCGAGAGCGACGCCCAGTTCGTTCCCTCCGTACGGCAAGAAGTCGTACAGATCGCCGCAAAGCTCGCGCGAGGAAACAACGCGCGCGGCGATGTCGAGTCCGTATTCGACGCCCGGAACAGGCGGCAAAAGCGCGGATTGCAGACGGCGCGCGGCGTTCAGATCGCGCTCCATGCGCGCTTCGTCGCGCGTCACTTGCTCATACAGGCGCGCGTTTTCGATGGAGACCGCCAGATGCGATGCGAGAATCGACAGCGCTTGAACATGGTCCGGCGTAAAGTAATTGAGTTGCGGGCTTTCCAGGTCGAGCACGCCGATCACGCGATGCTTGTACAGCAGCGGAATGGCCAGCTCCGAACGCGTTTCCGGGTTGATGGAAATGTAGCGCGGATCGAAAGACACGTCGGGCACGACAACGGGCCGACGCAGGGTGGCCGCCGCGCCCACGATCCCTTCATGCGGCGCAACCACGGAGCGTTCCTGCATGTGCTGGCCGAATTTCACGTTGAGGCGATGGCGGAAAACGCGCTCGGCTTCGTCGTAAAGCAGAATCGCGAAAATTTGATAGTCGATGACGCGCTTCACCATCTCCGCCGCGCGGCGCAGCACTCCTTCCACATCGAGAATGGAATTTGTCTCGCGCGCGACTTCGTTCAACAGCAAGAGTGTCTCCGCTTGGCGTCGCGTGCGCTCGAACAAACGCGCATTTTCGATAGCGCTCGAAATCCGCGTGGCTAGCATCATCAGAATATTCTGCTGATCGCGCGTGAAGTAATCGAGTTGGCGGCTTTCGATGTCCAGCACGCCGACCACGCGGCCCTGCACCAGCAGCGGAACGGCCAGCTCCGACTGCACGGCGTC
>Ga0307374_10006384_pt1 | contig 18562 bp, 16 predicted proteins | sample OX3MG_FD_202532 | JGI IMG/M metagenome (GOLD analysis project Ga0307374, IMG submission 202532) | Soil microbial communities from Risofladan, Vaasa, Finland - OX-3 | ecosystem: Environmental > Terrestrial > Soil > Coastal area > Acid sulfate soil | place: Finland: Risofladan, Vaasa | collected...
CGGAAGCGCCGCCCTCTGTGTCAACCTCCAGTGAGGCAGATCGGACTGCCGATTCCTTGAACTGAGAGGGCGCGGAAGGATGTCCCCGAAGTGACGATGACCACCGACGCTGCGATGCGCCACGATGCTCCCGTGACGAGCAACGCCGATCCCGATCCGGAGGTGAGCGAGCGGGCGCGAGGACCGCGACGGTTCTCGGCCGCGTACAAGGCGAGGATCCTCGCCGAGTACGAAGGCCTGTCCAAGGCCGACAAGGGCGCTCTGCTGCGCCGAGAGCACCTCTACAGCTCGCTGATCACCGAGTGGCGCCGCCAGGCCGAGGCCGGCGCCGAGCAGGCACTTGGCCGCCCTGCCGGCCGACAGCCCGCCGATCCCCGCGACCGGGAGATCGCTCGTCTTCGCAAGCGGGCCGAGCGTGCCGAGGCCGATCTGTCGACCGCCCGCAGGGTCATCGAGGTCCAGGGAAAACTCTCGGCGTTGTTGGAGCAGCTCGCCACCGACAGCGCGCCGGACGAGAAGGGCGAGATCAAGTGATCGACGAGGCGATGGCCGAGCTCACACCGCTCGTCGGTGTGAAGGCGGCGTGTGCGGCGCTCGGCGAGCCCCGGGCCCGCCACTACCGCCGGCATCCCAAGTCCCCCGCACCACCGCGTCCCGAACACGTGCCGGCGCCCCAGCCGCGGGCGCTCTCCGAGGTCGAACGCAAGGAGGTCCGTGCCGTCCTCAACAGCGACGAGCACGTCGATGAGGCGCCGGCGAGCGTCTACGCGAAGCTGCTGGACGAGGGCGTCTACCTCGCCTCGGTCTCCACCATGTACCGGGTGCTTCGCGAACACGGCGAGGTCGGCGACCGCCGGCGCCATGCCGCCCATCCGGCCCGCGTGAAGCCCGAACTTGTGGCGACGGCCCCGAACCAGGTGTTCGCTTGGGACATCACCAAGCTGCATGGTCCGACGAAGTGGTCGTACTACTACCTCTACACCGTGATCGACATCTTCAGTCGCTACGTGCCCGGCTGGATGCTCGCGCACGCAGAGAATGCCCAGCTCGCCGAGGCGCTCCTCGAGGAGACGATCCTGAAGCACGGCATCGGGCGGGGCCAGCTCACGATCCACTCCGATCGCGGCTCGCCGATGATCGCGAAACCCGTCGCCCACCTCCTCGCTGATCTCGGCGTCACCAAGAGCCACAGCCGCCCGCACTGCTCGAACGACAACCCCCACATCGAAAGCCACTTCCGCACCCTCAAGTATCGACCGGACTTCCCGAAGAGCTTCGGCTGCTACGAGGACGCACACGATCACTGCGGCCGTTTCTTCACTTGGTATAACGAGGAACACCGTCATTCGGGCATCGGCTTTCATACGCCCGCCGACGTCCACTACGGCAGGGCCGAGCTCGTCCGCTCACGCCGCGCCGAGGTGCTGTCTGCCGCCTTCGCCGCCCACCCCGAGCGCTTCGTCCGCAAGCACCCGGTGCCACCGGCGCTCCCGGAGGCGGCGTGGATCAACAAGCCGGAGGGTGACAGCACGACAGACTGATTCCGAACGGAATCTGCCTCTCAGAGGTTGACACGCGCCGAAGGTTGCGACACGCAAGGGACTGGCGGACATGGCACATGAGGGGGCAGCTCGCGAGGAGGAACCGCAGCCAGGGGTTCGACTCCCGATTGCCATCGAGCCTCGATGGGGCACGGGACCAGCATGACCGCCACGAGGTATGAGGGCTGCAAAACCACGTTTTCTGTAGTGCATTTCCACGAATAGATAGTTGCGTTTCCACGAGTCGACCGGTTCGCTCGGCTGCGTGGAGCTCGTTTCGCGGCACGCGGCATCCCTGCTCGAAGAGATCCTCTCCGACACCCCGATCGCCGTCGTCCAAGGAGCGCGCCAGGTCGGCAAGAGCACGCTCGTCCAGGATGTGCTGGCTCGTCGCGCCAGCCGATACGTATCGCTCGACGACGCCAACCAGCGGGCCGCCGCAGCAGCAGATCCGGTCACCTTCGTCGAGCAGTTCCCCGGCGGCTGCCTGGGCATCGACGAGGTGTAGCGCGCTCCCGAGCTCGTGCTCGCCCTGAAGACAGCGGTCGACCGGGACCGACGCCCGGGACGGTTCCTGCTCACCGGCTCGGCGAACCTCGTGCGCCTTCCGGCGATGGAGGACAGCCTGGCCGGCCGCGCTAAGAGCGTCGAGCTGTTCGGGCTTTCTCAGGGCGAGCGCGCCGGCCACCTCGAGCGGTTCGTCGACCGCGCCTTCGAGGGGACCTCTTCCTCGACGCCCCCGGCCTCCTCGGTCGGGCCGGCTACCTCGCGCTCGTCTGCGAGGGTGGCTACCCCGAAGCAGTCGCCCGCTCGACCCCCCGCCGTCGAGCAGCCTGGTTCGACAACTACACGACCCGCATCGTCACCCGCGACGCCTCCGACATCGCCCAACTCCGCCACCTCGGCGATCTGCCGACCCTGCTCCACTTGCTCGCCGTGCACACGGCCTCGAGCGTCACCAAGGCGACCCTTGCGCGGGAGTCCGGCATCCCCGAAACGACCCTCCCGCCGTACCTGGACCTCCTGGAGACCCTCTACCTCGTGCAGCGCGTCGCTGCCTGGTCGAACAACCCGGTTGGCCGGGTAGCCAAGGCAGCGAAGCTCGCCCTGCTCGACAGCGGGCTGGCGGCCCAGATGCTCAACGTCTCGGCCGCCTCGCTGGCCGCGGACATGCATCCCGACCCGGCTGGACACCTCGTCGAGACCTTCGTGCTGGCCGAGCTGCGCAAACAGATCCCCCGTAGCGACACCAGGCCGACGCTGCTCCACTGGCGCGACCGCACCGGACCCGAGGTCGACGCCGTGCTCGAGGCCCCGGACGGGCGCGTCGTCGCGCTCGAGGTCAAGGCCGCGGCTACCCTCGGTGCCACCGACTTCAGGTGGCTCACGTTGCTACGCGACAGGATCCCTCGCCGCTTCGCCGGTGGGTTCGTCTTCTACTCCGGTCGGGACCCGTTGCCCTGGGGCGACCGCCTTGCTGGCGTGCCGCTCTCGACACTCTGGACTGCGTAAGAGGCTCAGCCGATAGGGGAAGGGGCTGGTGACCAGCGATTTCGCCAGTCGATGAGCTTGGCGGCGAGGAGGAATGCGACAGCGAGGGCGAACTGAGCGAGGCGGTGAGCGGCCTTGCGGTCGGTGTTTCGGCGGAGCTGGCCGAAGTTCGACAGCCACGAGTTCGTCCGTTCCACCGGCTACCTGACCCCCATCGGCTGGTTCTGTTTCGGCGTCGCGGCTCCGCGCTTGCGCTTCTTGGCGATGACTGCGTCTTCGATGTGGCGGTCGGCGAGGCGGTGGCGGGTGACGTCGGAGTCGTAGCCGCGGTCGAGCCAGATCGTCTCGATGTCTGCCAGTAGGCCCCGCGCCGCCGCGTCGTCGAGGGTGGGTGCGGGGAGGATCGAGTCGTTGCGGTTGGCACCGTCGATCGTCCATCCAACGGGGATGCCGACGAGGTCGGTGAGGATCGACCACTTCCATCCGAGCTTCGAGCGGTCGGTGGGGTTCTTCCCGGTTCCCTCACCGCCACAAGGACTTTTGTGCAGCGAACCGTCGACCGAGACATCGGTGAGATCGAGACCGATGATCTTGTCGTAGGCCGCGATCGCTTCGGCGGCGATCGCGTCGAACGTCCCCGCCGCGACCCACTCGTCTCGCCGTTCGCGCACCGTCGTGTCCGACACCTTGTTGCCGCACAGGCGCTCGGCGTCCTCCCATGAGCAGCCCGTGACGAGCCGCACCAGCATCACCTCGAAGCAGTCCCAGTCCGACTTGCGCCGGCGGTGGCGGCGAAGAGGATGGCTGTCGACCACGACGGGGACCAGCGGCTCGATCGCCTGCCAGACCACATCCTTCACTTCGGGGTCCAACGCGCGCATGATGGGGGGCACCTCCACTTGGTCGTTGGTGTGTGGGCAGCACCCCGATTGTCCCGGGGCCACCACCACGACCGGTGGATGGTCATTTCGCCGCGTCGTCCCAGGTCGGAAGCACTTTCTCCTATCCGCGCGGCCGCTAATGAGCTTGCGATCGAGCTTGATGATCTCCGGAGCGATCTCGAGAATGAGCGAGAGGCTCGCGATGCCCACGCCCGTGTCGTCGATCGCGACTCGCGCGCCGACGTCACGCAACGCCGCGCACGCGCGGCGCAGTGCGGGGAAGTCATCCACGTCGACGTACTCGGTGAGCTCCACGACCACTCGATCGGAACGACTCGCCGTCACGAGCGCGACGAAGTGAGGCGAGGTGAGGCGAGCAGAACATCGCTGGTGACGCGTTGACCGCGAAATACAGGGCGCGCGGCAGCTGTTCGATCAGCGCGAGTGCCCGACTGATGGCCTGGAACTCGAGCTCCACGCCGAGCCCGACATCGGCGGCCTCGGCGAACCAGCGCTCGGGCCCGCGCACCGGCGGGCGCGCGAAGCACGGTAGCGCCTCGACCTCGTGGATGCGACCGGTTCCCAGCTCGATGACGGGTTGGAGCACGATGTCCGAGCCGCAGCGCGCGAGCACCTCCTCGATTCGGTGTCGCTGCGCGGCGTACGCAGTGACTCCGGGGCGCACGACGTTCGCGACGAACGCGGCTCGTGGCGACGGGGGGCCGTCCGTGTGCGCGCCTGGTGCGGACTCAGCTGCGCGCGCGTCGAGGTCGAGGAGCTCGCGCGTCACGTCCGCGAGCTCGGCGGCCGCCCCCGATCACGGTCGATACGAACTGTGCAAGGCTCGCCAGTATTGTCGCTGCGGACGGCCCGAACGCGTCCGTGCGAGCCGAGGTGACCTTCACGACGCCGAGGCGACTACCGGCCTGCAGGAGCGGGACACAGAGAGCATCGACGAGATCCCGAGACGCGCGCCGAGCACGGTGCCGACCCGCTGGTCAAGAGCAGCGTCGACGAAGTGCTGGACCGCGCCGGTGGTCACTGCGAGCCCGGACAGACTGCCCGACATGTCGACCGTGACGCCGACGGCCACACTCAACTCACGGGCTGTAGCTGCATACGTGAGCTGGTTGCGCCCGCTGTGCAGCTCGATGGCGGCGCCGTCGGATCCCGGGATGAGCGCGAGCGCCCCGTCGAGGACCCGCCGCATCACGCTCGCAGGGTCGCTCGCGCTGGTCACCGCGTCAACGAGTGTCGTCCTGCGTCGATGACCCTCCCCGCTCGGGTGTCCGTGCGACGTGCAGCAAGTGCGCGGACCTGACGGCCGGCTGCTGCAGCTCTTTGAACCCATGCGCGTGTGAACTTATGCGCGCAGAGAGCGCCGATCGTCGTCGTGGTCGTCGGCAACGCGGGCAGGTCCGCCACGACCGGCGAGTGCCAGAACACCGCCCGTCGCGAATCTTCGCGCCGATCGCACCGGTGCTCGTCACGCCGCGCTGATGAGAACGCGACCGATCTCCATCTTGTGCGCGACGACACGGGTCTCGATCACGAGACGACGCGGCAATCCGCCGATCGCGACCGTCGACTCGAGATCCGCTCCGGTGACCCGAGTCAGGCTGCCGAGGATCGTCACGTGGACGGGAGCGAGCCAGACGACTCGACCCGCGAGCGGCTCGATCGTCGCGAACGGGACCCCGGGGGCCATGACGCGCCACGACGTCGTGTCGCGGCCGCGCGCGACGACGATCGCGGCCTCGAGGAGATGGGTCGCCGCGTCCGATGCCTGCAGTGGGCGGTTCGAGGTCAGCCATGCCGCGTTGTAGCGACCCCCGAGCGAGAGCGTGCCGAGCGGGATGCCCGACGTGGTCGCGTCGAGGTGGAGCGCGGCGAGCGCAGGAGGCAGCGCCGCGGTGACCGACGGGAGGGAGCTGGCGACAGGCAGAGCGGCTCGGGTCGGCTCGAGCGTCTCGAGTCGCGCGACGACGACGAAGCGCTGCGTCGTGTAGAAGAGCGCGTCGGTCGGCCAGCACGTCACGAGCACGACGTGGGCACCGGCTCCGGCAGGCACGGGCCGACCCTGGCGGACGACGGCGGACGTTGAGACCCTGTACCGCCACGTGCGGCACGGCCCGACGAGAAGGATCTCGTCACCGTGGTGCAGCTCGTCGATCGCCCGGAAGAACGTCACGTCGTGGGCGTCGAGCACGGTGTTGCCCCCGGCACCCGGCCAGGGCGAGCTCGCGAGGTGTCCGACGGCGACGCCGAGGGTCGCATCCGCGGTGCCTTCGAGCACCGGCGCGATCTCGTGCAACGCGGGGATGTCGAGAAGCATCCGCGCCCGGCCCGGTGCCCCTGAGGCCGCGCGCGGGCACGGCTCGGCGACGGACGAGGCTTGCACGCGCGCACGAGGCGCGTCGACGCGGCTCACCTCGAAGCCGCGCACGAGCGCGCGCGATGTGGCGCTCGAGTGCCCGAGGAATCCCTCGATCCGATACGCGACGCTCCCGCCGGCCGCGACGAGCACGACGCCCGTCGCGACGAGCCACCAACGTCGCCCCGGCGCTCGATGGCGAGCTCCCGTCATCGTCCCCAGAGCACCGACACGATGGAGGAGTAGCCGAACGGGTAGCCCGCGGCGGCGTCGATCCAGGACTGGAAGTAGACGGGCTGGCCCTGGGGCGAGGTGTCGCGCACGCGAAAGGTTGCGACACCCGACCGGTCCGTGCGGCCGTACACCGGAGTCTCACCCTGCGGTGCACCGTTCATCGTCGCCTCCGCCGGGATGAGCGCGCTCTGGCCGTAGATGAGCTGGCCGAGCGCGACCTTCACGCCGCTTTGGTGGACGACCCCGCCGAAGCTCGACCGGAGCTGGACGCGAAAGGTCACCGAAGCGCCCGGTCGGAGCACGGTGTCGACATAGCCGGGTTCGATCTCTGCCGTGTAGGGCTGGGGGACGAACAGCGCGCTCGAGGAGACCGTCGCGGGCGTCGCGGTCACGCCTTGGAGAAGGAACGGCGTCGTGACGCCCGGCATCGACCCGTGGTTCGTCGCGTCAAGGACGTAGCGCGCGGATTGTCCCGGTCCGAGCACGCGCGGGCCCGAGAGGCGGTCGTAGAAGCTCGTCGCCTGACCCATGAAGTTCGTCGCGAACTCCGGCGCGAGTGCGTGACTGCTGTGGTTCGTCACGCGCGCGGCGACCTGCCAGACGGACTGGAGCTGGCCGTTCGTCTGCACCCCGACGATCGATATCGAAAGCGGCGCCGGCGTCACGAGTGCGAAGCCCAGCGCCGCGAGCGAGGGAACGACGCCGAGCGCGACGACGAGTCCCCGAAGGCCTCTCCGCCGGTGCGCGGGCGCGCACGGCCACCGCACGCGGTCGAAGTCGTCGCGCGACGTCGTGACGAGGCTCACCGCGACGACCGCGACGAGGGTCATGAAGTACTCGGCGAGCGAGCGCGTCGTGAAGAAGAGCGCGAGCGTCGGGAGCGCGAACGCGGCGCGCCCGAGGCGCGGGAAGAAGACGTAGTAGAGCACGAGCGCGCCGAGATACGCGAGCAGACCGGCTGCGCTGTACGCCGCGAGGTTCCCGCCGCCGACGTGGAAGTAGAGGCTCAGGTCGACGAGGCCTTGGCCGTAGGGTATGGCGTGCTGGGTGATCGGCCCGAGCACACCTGCGAGCCAGGCGTGAGGGCCGAGGACGACGAACGGCCCGTTGACCACGACGAAGGTCGCGATCGCGCCGGCCACGTAGCGCCCGGTCACCCGAGCAGCCCCTTTCGGGCCGAGCTCTTCGCGGCGGAGCAGGTAGATGCCGACGACGACGAACGGCGCGATGAGCCAGGCGAGTTGCTGGGTCGCGATCGCGAGCCCGAGGCACACGCTTCGCGCGACGTCGCCTCGCGAGAGCCGACCGCCGCGGCCGACGCTCGACCAGCGGTTCGCGACGACGACGAGAAGCGCCGCGACGACGATCGCGTTGACGCCGGCGACCGTGTAGCCGAACAGGATCGGCAGGCCGATCGGCACGAGGACGGCGAGCGCGCGCCACGGCCGCGCCAAGAGCGAGTACATCGCGACGACCGTCGCCGCGAGCGCGACGACGTTGAGCGCGATGACGGACTGCACGCCGTGGGTGATCGGGATGAACGCGGCGGCGAGCAGCACGGGCAGCGCCGGGTATCCGAGCGTGTGCACGACCCCACCGCCGAGGAGGTAGGTCGCGTACTGGATCGGTACCCGGTACATCGAGAGCGCTGGGGCGAGGTTCGCGCCGTAGGGATCGTGGCCGTGCAGGAGGAGCCGGGCCGCGTACTGCTCGAACGCGGCCTCGTCCGTGCCGTAGCCGGGCTGTGCGTAGAGGTTCGAGGCGGCCCAGGCCACGAGGAGCGCGAGTCCGAGCACGAGCACGGCGCGGTCGACCCAGACGAGTCGCTCCTCGCTGACGGTCAGGCACGCGACGACGAGCACGAGCGCACCCGCGAAGCCGGCGACCGACGCGACCCCGGTCGACGGCACCGAGAGGATCGTCGACCAGGTCGCGAACGCGACGCCGAACAGTCCGAGCACCGCGAGGAGCGTCACGATCCGGTGGACGCGCTCCTCGGGCACGCGCGCGGGCGAATGTGGCGTCGGCTCGTCGCGTGCCCCCGGAGCGAGCGGCGCGTGCGGTCGCGATTCGAGGTCGATCGCCATTACGAGCTGGCTCGCGCTCGGGTCGACCGAAGGCGCCGGACCCGAGCGACCGTGGGACGGCGTCGTGCGTCGACCGCGTCCGCGACGCCGCTCGGTCGTCGCACCGACGGCTCCGTCGCGGACTTCGAAGTCAGGCGGACTGTCGCGTCGGCCGGCGACGGCGGAGCCCGATGGCGACGAAGAGGCCCCCTGCCGCGACCAGGGCGCCTGCGACGATGCCCTCGCCCAGGAACGGCTCTCCCGTGTGGACCGCCGTCGCTCCCGACGACACGGAGCCGGCGGTCCGCGAGCTCAGCACGACGACGTCGGGATCGGCGAGGATCGAGAACGTGACGCTGCCGTTGCCGAGCGTGCTCGGCAGCCGGACGAAGCTCGACGGCCCCGTGAGCTCGACGACCTCCTGGCCGGTGAGCCCGAGCCCTACACCGCTCAAGGTCACCGTGATCGGGTGGGCGAAGTGTCCCGTCAACTTGTGCCCGGAGCTCGTGAGGAGCGAGATCCCCGTGCCGGCGACGGCGGTGAACTTCGAGAGCCCGAGCGTGGACAGCGCACGGTCGACCGAGGTGAGGTCCGGCGCCGTGATCTCGACCTCTACCGGACCGGTGAAGTCGCCGGGAGGCACCGAGACGTCCAGACTTCCTCCGGGCACCGGTGCAGACACCGAGCCGCCGGCGCCCGTGAGCGTCCTCGCGGTGATGACGTTCGAGAACGCTCCGGGGACGTTGGCGGGTCCGCCCTGCGGCGGCCCGTAGCCGGAGCCCGACGCGGCTGCAGGGCCCGCTCCCAGCACGAGGAGCGCTCCCGCCACCAGCGCGCCCGAGGCGATCTGGGTCGTCGTTCGTGATGCGGCGGTGCTTGGCTTCATATTCATCGTTGCCTCCCTGGCGGCGGGGGTGTCACGGTCGAGCGCCCGGGCCGGCGATAGCACTGCTTGTGGCACAATGTGCACAAACGCCTTACGGCATGAACTGCATGGACCTGAACCGAAATCTGCGCCGTGGTCGTCACGCGTCGTGGACCCGATCGGCGGATCGCACCTTGCGCCGCAACTCACGCGGTCTCGGATTCCTCGGGCCTGGCGACCGCCTGGCGAGCAGTCGTGACCGCGGACGCGAGATGCTCGCCGCGCACGGGCCGCGCGAGCAGGTACCCCTGAGCAGCGTCGCATCCGAGCTCGTGGACTGCCTCGAGCTGGGAGCGCGTCTCGACGCCCTCGGCGACGACGCGCATGCCGAGGCCGTGCGCGACGTGGATCATCGCGTCGACGAGGAGCCTGTCGGCGCGGTCCGCGTCGAGCCCCGCAACAAAGCCGCGGTCGATCTTCACGACGTCGACGGGTAGGTGCTTCACGTACGCGAGCGAGGAGTAGCCGGTGCCGAAGTCGTCGATCGCGACCTCGACGCCGGTCTCGCGAAGCGAAGCGAGGACCCGGTAGGCGTCGTAGTCGTCGGTGGCGACGAACGCCGACTCGGTGAGCTCGACACAGACCGAGGTGGCCGGCAATCCCGACGCGGCGCACGCCGCGGCGAAGCGCTCGACGAGGTGCGCATCGTGGAGTTGGCGCGCCGAGAGGTTCACCCCGACCCGTGCGTTGCCGTGCGCCCCGAGACGCCAGGTGGCGGCCTCGGCGATCGCGTGCTCGATCACCCACGCGCCGAGCTCGACGATGAGACTGCTTCGCTCGGCGAGGGGGATGAAGCGGTCGGGGCCGACGGCTGGGTGCCCGACACGCTCCCATCGAAGCAGCGCCTCGCAGCCGACGACGTCGAGGGCCGCGAGGTCGACGACGGGCTGGTAGCAGAGGTGGAGCTCCCCGAGCCGGATGGCCTGCCCGAGGGCCTGCTCGGTCTCGAAGGCTTCGAGCGCGTGGTGTCGCAGCTCGGCGTTGGACACGATGAAGTGCCCGCCCCCGCGTTCGGCGGCGTGGCGCATCGCCGAGGACGCGTCGCGCACGAGGCTCGGGGCGTCCCCGCCTTCGGCGAGCGCCACGCCAACCGCGGGCGCGCACGAGTGCTCACGCCCGCCCGGCAGCGTGAACGGTCGCGCGACCGCGGCGGTGACCGAGGCTGCGAGCGCGAGGATCTCGTGCTCGTCGGCCGACTCGCACGCGACCGCGAAGCGCCCGCCGCCGAGGCGGGCGAGCATCTCCTCGGCGCCGCAACACGTCCGGAGGCGCTCGATGGTCGTGTGGATGACCACGTCAACCGCTTCGTCACCCGCGCTCTCGGCGAGCATCTCGAGACCGTCGAGGCCGATCACGAGCACACCGACTTGACCGTGCTCGCGCGCCGCCCGCGCAAGTGCCGTCGCGGTTCGTTCGGTGAACAGCGTTGTGTTCGCGAGACCCGTCGCCTCGTCGTAGCGCGCCCGGCGCGAGAGCTCGGCCTCGAGACGCCGGCCCTTGGTCACGTCGTGGGCGACGACGAGCGCGGCGCGGTGCCCCTCCCAGTCGAGCAGGTGCGAGGCGATCTCGACGTCGAGCAGCACGCCATCGGCGCGCCGGTGGCACCAGCTCCGCGAGCACTGCAGGAGAGCCCGGCGACGGGCGACATGCGCCCGAAGCGCGCCGCGGTCGTGCTCGGGCCGGATCGCCTCGATCGTCATCGCGAGGAACTCCTCGCGCGTGTAGCCGTAGTGGAGGACCGCAGCATCGTTCACGTCGAGAAAGCGAAGCGTCCCGACGTCGTAGACCCACATCGGAAGCGGGCTCGCGGCCAGCAGGAGAGCGAACGCCCCGGCGAGGTCCTGTCGGACGCCGGCCGGCAGCCACATCGGTGATCGTCGAGAGTCGTCGTCGGGCATGGAACCTTCTCGGGCCGTGCCTGCACGTCAGCCCCAAGCTGGGCTGAGCCGGCCCCTAGCTGGGGCGAGCACTGAGCGTAGTGGTCTCAGCGCGGAAAGTGATGTCGCGGGGCACCGTGCCCGCCACCTCGTTTCGGGCGATCGGCCAATTCGCACCTTGGTTGGTCACGGCCTCGTCCGACGAGTCAGCGGTAGGATCGCGAGGATCGACGCGCAGACCCGGGTCTCTCGAGGGACGCGGGCATGTGTCCTCGGGCCCGTGCCCGGGTCCGGGCGCGGCCTCCAGTCGCACCTGCGTGGACGAAGCGACGGGGGCTCTTGCCGCGGCGTTGTCGGCCGCCCACAACCTCGCCGATGAGACGCCGACACCACCGCGCGTCAACAGAGCGCGGCTCGGTCGCTCGACTGGCGCCGAAGCGCGCGTCAGGCTCGTCCGGGTCGTCTCGCCGCGACCGACGGGCCGGCGCGGACGCCGGCCCGAGTGTCACGCGGACCTGGAATGCCGCGCAGAGTCGCCGCCATCTCGATCGCCGCGAGCGCCGCGTCCTCGCCGCGGTTGCCGAGGGCTCCGCCCGACCGTGCGCGTGCCTGCTCCGAGGTCTCGGTCGCGAGGACGCCGAAGATCACCGGGACGCCGGTGTCGAGCGCGGCCCTCGCGATGCCGTCTGCGGCCGCCCGCGCGACGAGGTCGTAGTGGCCCGTCTCGCCACGGATCACCGCGCCGATGGCGACGACTGCGTCGTAGCGACCGCACGCGGCGAGACGCTTCGCGACGAGCGGGATCTCGAACGCGCCCGGCACCGCGAGAATGTCGGTCCGATCAGGCGCGACGCCGTGCGCCTCGAGTGCGCGCCGTGCGCCGGCGAGGAGCCGTGCGGTGATCTCCTCGTTGAACCGGCTCCACACGACCGCGATCGACATCCCCGTCCCGTCGAGCTGCGCCGGAGCGGGCCGCTCAGCCGACATGGTCGCTCGGTCCGCGGAGCAAAGGGTCGCTCAACAGGTGGCCGAGACGTTCTCGCTTCGTGTGCAGATAGGTGACGTTCTCCTCGTTCGGGCGAGTCTCGAGCGGCACGCGCTCGGTGATCTCGAGCCCGAATCCCTCGAGCCCTCCGCGTTTCGCGGGGTTGTTGGTCATGATCCGCATCTTTCGCACACCGAGGTCGAGCAGGATCTGCGCGCCGATCCCGTACTCGCGGCTGTCGACGGGGAGACCGAGCTCGACGTTCGCGTCGACGGTGTCGAGCCCGCCGTCCTGGAGCTCGTATGCGTGGAGCTTGTCGACGATGCCGATGCCTCGTCCCTCGTGGCCCCGGAGGTAGACGACGACGCCGACGCCGGCGGTCGCGATCTGCTCCATCGCGAGCTCGAGCTGCTCGCCGCAGTCGCAGCGCAGCGACCGGAACACGTCGCCCGTGAGGCACTCGGAGTGCACGCGCACGAGCACGCTCTCGTCCGGGCTCGGCGTGCCGACGACGAACGCGAGGTGCGTCTCGTGCTCGATCATGCTGTCGTATGCGTAGCAGGTGAACTCGCCAAAAGGAGTCGGGAGCCGCGCGTTCGCGACGCGTCGCACGAGGGTCTCGGACGTTCGCCGGTGGCGGACGAGGTCCGCGATGGTCACGAGCACGAGGCGGTGCTCGCTCGCGAACACCTCGAGCTCGTCGCGCCTCGCCATCTCGAGACCGTCGGCGGTGACCACCTCGGCGAGGACTCCCGCGGGCGCGAGCCCCGCGAGGCGCGCGAGGTCGAGCGCGGCCTCGGTGTGCCCGGCACGGCACAGCACGCCGCCGTCACGGGCGCGCAGCACATGGAGATGTCCGGGACGCGCGAGGTCGACCGGCCGCGTCGAGCGGTCCACGAGGGCTCGGACCGTCGCGGCCCGGTCCGTCGCTGAGATCCCGGTCGTCGTCCCGCGGATCGCGTCGATGGTCACGGTGAACGCGGTGCGCTGTGACTCGGTGTTGTGCGCGACCATGAGCGGGAGCTCGAGCTCGTCAGCGCGCTGCGCGGTGATCGACGCGCAGATGAGGCCCGAAGTGTGGCGCACGAAGAAGGCAAGCTTCTCGGGCGTGACGTGCTCGGCCGCGAGGACAAGATCGCCCTCGTTCTCGCGCGCCTCGTCGTCGACGACAATGACGATCTCGCCGCGACGAACCGCGTCGATGGCCTCCTCGACCGGCGACGTGCGCACGGTCACGTGCTCCGCATCTCGGGCGCGCGATACGGGGAGGGGACCCCGGACCGCACGAGCCGTTCGACATACCTCGCGACCACGTCGGTCTCGAGGTTCACGGACTCCCCGGGCCGCCGTTGCCCGAGGGTCGTCACCGCGCTCGTGTGCGGGATGATCTCGATCCGGACCCAGCGCTCGCGGACCTCGACGAGCGTGAGGCTGCAGCCGTCAACCGTGATCGATCCCTTCTCGACACAAAAGCGCGCGAGCCCGCCGGGGATCTCGAGGCCGAAGTGCGGCGCGGAGTCCGTGACGACGCCGACGCCGTCGACGTGTCCGAGCACGAGGTGGCCACCGAGGCGGTCTCCGAGCGCGAGGGAGCGCTCGAGGTTGACCGGGTCGCCCTCGCGCAACGAGCCGAGGTTCGTGCGAGAGAGCGTCTCCTCGACGGCCTCGACCGCAAACGACCTCGGGCCGTGCTCGACGACTGTGAGGCAGCATCCGTTGACCGCTATCGAGTCGCCGACCGCGACGCCGCCGACGACCGTGGTCGCGGCGAACTCGAGGCGTGTCGCGGCCCTCGAGGGTGATGCGCAGACGAATCGCCCGAGCTCCTCGACGATCCCCGTGAACATCAGGACCTTCCCTTCGCGCGTGCGTCGGGCGCCGCCGTGCCGTCGTCGGGCCGGCGGTGGGCGGTGCGCTCCGAGGCACGTGCGTCGGTGCGCACCGGGGCGAGCTCCACGCGCAGATCGGCGCCGAGGGCTCTCGCGGAGACGAGTCTTGCACGCCACAGCTGCCGTATCGTCGCCGCGCCCGGCCCCGCGAACATCGACAGCGCGTCGTCGCCACCGAAGAGCGCCGGCGCGAGATGGAGCACGTACTTGTCGACGAGGCCCGCGGCGTGGAAGTCGTGGGCGACCCGCGCACCGCCCTCGACGAGCAGCTGGACGACATCCTGCGCCCCGAGCTCGTCGAGCACCGCGCCGAGGTCGCCGCACATCGAGGTCGCGGGTTCGACTCGGGCGCCCGGAGGGATCGCGCCGAGCACGACCCGGCGCGGGGAGCGCCCCGGGGCGTCGCGCACCGTGAGACGCGGGTCGTCGCAACGCACGGTCCCCGCGCCGACGAGCACGGAGTCGCTGTCGGCCCGCAGCCGGTGTGCGTCGGCGCGGGCCTCCGCGCCGGTGATCCACGCGCTCGACCCGTCGGGCGCCGCGATGCGCCCGTCGAGCGACGCCGCGAGCTTGAGCACGACGAACGGTCGCCCGGTGCGCCGGTGAGTGAGGTAAGGGGCGAGGAGCTCGCGCGCCTCCTCCTCGCACGTCCCGACGCTCACCTCGACGCCCTCCTCGCGCAGCCGGTCGATCCCGGCTCCCGAGACGCGCGGATCGGGATCGACGAGGGCGACGACAACTCGCGTGACGCCCGCGGCGAGAAGCGCGTCGACGCACGGCGCTGTGCGCCCGTGGTGCGCGCACGGTTCGAGCGTCACGTACGCGGTGGCCCCCCTCGCCGAGGCCCCGGCGCGCCGGAGCGCCTCGGCCTCGGCGTGGGGACCACCTGGCGGACTGCTCGCCCCCTCGAACGCCGGTCCGCCGCCGCTCCCGCCGGCCGCGACGATCACGCAACCCACCCAGGGATTAGGCGACGCGCGATCGCGCACCGATGCGCCGAGCTCGAGGGCACGGAGCATCCTCCGCCGGTCGTCGGCCGTGCTCGGGCCGGACGTCGCGCTTCGCGCCGGTGGGAGGGGCCGCCGCGGTGCCATCGCGCTCAGGCCGGCACGGCCTCGCCCGCCGCCTCGACGCGCCCGTAGAGGGTGGTGCGCTGGGCGACGGGACGGCCGAGCGGCTCGACGAGTGATCGGAAGTCCTCGGGCGTCATGAGCTGGCCGTGGCGTGCTCCCGCGGCGCGCGAGATGTTCTCGTCCATGAGCGTCCCCCCGAGGTCGTTGCAGCCCGCCGCGAGGAGCTGGGGGATTCCTTCCCTCCCGGTCTTCACCCATGAGGCTTGGATGTTGTCGATGTACCCGTGGTAGGCGATGCGCCCGACCGCGTGCATGAGGATCATCTCGCGAAACGTCGGGCCCCGCCGACTCTTTCGCGCCAGGTAAATCGGGGTGGCCATGTGGACGAAGGGAAGCGGGACGAACTCGGTGAACCCGCCGGTCTCCTTCTGCAGCTGCCTCGTGCGCACGAGGTGGCGCGCCCAGTGGACCGGCTGCTCGATCGCGCCGAACATGATCGTCACGTTCGAGCGCAGGCCGACGCCATGGGCGGTCCGATGGGCGTGCAGCCACTGCTCGGTGTCGATCTTGTCGGGGCAGAGCACGGCGCGGATCTCGTCGTCGAGGATCTCCGCCGCGGTGCCCGGGAGCGTCTTCAGCCCCGCGTCCATGAGTCGGCGGAGGTAGGACCCGAGCGGCTCGGCGAGCCGGCGCGCGCCCTCGGTGACCTCGAGCGCGGTGAAGCCGTGGATGTGGATCGTCGGGGACGCCGCGCGGACCGCTCGCACGACCTCGAGGTAGTACTCCCCGTCGAAGTCGGGGTGGATGCCCCCCTGCAGACAGACCTCGGTCGCGCCACGGCGCTCGGCCTCGGCGACCCGCTCGCTGATCTCGTCGACGCCGAGCAGGTACGGCGCGCCGCGCAGGTTGAGCGACAAGGGGCCCTTGCTGAACGCGCAGAAGCGGCATTTGAACGTGCAGACGTTCGTGTAGTTGATGTTCCGGTTGACGACGAAGGTCACGGTGTCGCCGACCGCGCGCCGGCGGAGCTCGTCCGCGACCTCGGCGATCGCGCGCACCTCGGGGCCCCGTGCGGCGAACAGGTCGACGAGCTCGCGGACCTCAGGCTCCTCGCCGGCGAGGACGCCCTCGAGGACCTCGCGCACGCGGCCCCGCACCGCGCTCCGGGCATCGCCACCCGAGCGCTCGGGAACGAGCTGGGGCGGTAGTCCGTCGCCGCCGGAGTACCAAGCCTCGAGGTCGCGCCCGAGCAGCTCCGCGTCCGCGTGGTCGAGGACGGCGAAGCGCATCTCCTCGTCGAGCCATCGCGTCGGGTCCGCGGCGTGCTCGGGGTAGATCGTGAGGCGCGGCGCGAGCGTGTGGCCCTCGTGCTCGGTCACCTCGCGGAGCCGCTCGAGCGTCGGCCACGTTCGCTCCGGGTTCACGTGGTCGGGCGTCACGGGGGACACCCCGCCCCAGTCGTCGATCCCCGCGGCGAGGAGCCGCCCGAAGTCGTCGCTCAGGTTCGGAGGCGCCTGCACGTGGATCTCGTCCGCCAGGACGATCCGTGCGGCCGCGATGCTCCAGAGGTGCTCGTCGTCCGGGCACGGTGGTGCCCCCTGCATCGCCGTGCCCGGCTTCGCCAGGAAGTTCTGGACGATGACCTCCTGCACGTGGCCGTAGCGAGCGTGGGCCGCGGCGATGGCCTCGAGCGCCGCCAGGCGATCTGCTCTCGACTCGCCGATGCCGACGAGGATCCCCGTCGTGAACGGGATCGCGAGGCGCCCTGCGGCTTCGAGCGTCGCGAGGCGGCGGGCGGGTGTCTTGTCCGGCGACCCCCGGTGGCAGGCGAGGCCGCTCCGGAGCGTTTCGAGCATCATTCCCTGGGACGCCGTCACCGGACGCAGGCGCGCGAGATCGGCCTCGTGAAGCGCTCCCGCGTTCGCATGGGCGAGGAGCCCCACCTCGTCTCGCACGGCTCGGCACGCGGTGACGAGATAGTCGACCGTGTCCGAATATCCGTGCTCTCCGAGCCACGCCGCGGCGCTCGGGTAGCGGAGCTCGGGTTGCTCGCCGAGCGTGAACAGCACCTCGTGACAGCCTGCGGCCGCCCCTGCGCGTGCGACTTCGAGCACCTCGTCCAACGGCACGTAGGGAGCAGGCAGGCGCGCGGGGGGCTTCGCGAACGTGCAGTAGCCGCAGCGGTCCCGGCAGAGCTGCGTGAGGGGGACGAAGACCTTCGGGGAGTAGGTCGTCCGCGTGCCGTAGCGCGCGTCGCGGCGGGCGCGCGCCTCGCGGAGGAGGTCTGAGAGCGGCGCCGACGCGAGGTGTCCGAACGGCTCTGGCCTCATCCGCGCTCGCTGGCGCGCGGATGGTGGCGGGGAGCTCGCGTCCTGCGAGCCAGGGCGTTCGTCATGCGGCCGAGAATAGCGACAGTGAGTTCTGGATTCAAACTGACGAGGTGGCCAGTTAGAATTACCGCGTGGTTGCCCAGGAGCCGGAGTCCTTCGACTCCATCGCCCGAACGCTCGAGATCATCGGGAACCGGTGGACGATGCTCGTGCTGCGCGACGTCTTCCGCGGCCGCCATCGCTTCGACGAGCTGCAGGTGGGACTCGGCATCGCGCGTCCCGTGCTCGCGGACCGGCTCGCGACGCTTGTCAACACCGGGATCCTCGAGAAGATCCCGTACCAGGAGCACCCTCCCCGCTATGAGTACCGACTCACGCCGATGGGCGTCGAGCTGTCTCCTGCGCTGGTCGCGCTCATGCGCTGGGGCGATCGATGGCTCGCGCACGACCAGGTCGGGGTCGTGCTCCTCCACGGGGCGTGCGGCACCGAGCTCGAACAGGGGTTCTGGTGCCCGACGTGCGAGATGACCTTCGGACCTCGGGCGATCAGGAGCCGAGCGACCACGGCGTGAGCGGTGCCCGGGGTCAGTCCGCCGGCGCCGCTCGACTCGACCGGCCGCCGGGTGACGGGCAGTGGGTAGCAGCAACTGCGGTGGTCGCCGGTGCGGACGACGACACGCGCGCCTCGATCGACGATGTGCTCACGGCCGGTGCGCCGGAAGTCACATGATCCTGCACGGGACCCGTTGCTCTCACCGGTTGATTCCGCCATGTCGTTCGCTCGCCGCAGCTCGCGGTTCTCCTTGCGCATCTCTTTCAGCTCCGCGAGCTCCGCGCTCGTGAGACCCGGGCGGCGCCCGGCGTCGATCTCGGCTCGCTTCTCCCACGTGCGGAGC
>Ga0307374_10006386_pt1 | contig 18559 bp, 17 predicted proteins | sample OX3MG_FD_202532 | JGI IMG/M metagenome (GOLD analysis project Ga0307374, IMG submission 202532) | Soil microbial communities from Risofladan, Vaasa, Finland - OX-3 | ecosystem: Environmental > Terrestrial > Soil > Coastal area > Acid sulfate soil | place: Finland: Risofladan, Vaasa | collected...
TGGACCACTTCCGGCGGATCGGATTTGACGCGCAGCTGGTGGAGGGCGACGGTCACCCGACCGTCCGCGCCGATTGGCTGGGCGCGCCCGGTAAGCCGCACCTCACCATCTACGGCCACTACGACGTGCAGCCGCCCGACCCCCTCGAGCAGTGGGTCTCGCCGCCCTTCGAGCCGACCGTCCGCGACGGAGTCGTCTACGCCCGGGGCGCTGCCGACAGCAAGGGCAACCACTTCGCCTGCCTCAAGGCTGCCGAGTACGCGATGGCGGCCGGGGGCCCGGCGATCAACCTCCGATTCCTGATCGAGGGGGAGGAGGAGGGCGACAGCAAGGTCCTGCCGGCATACCTGGAGAGAGAATCGGCCGGCCTCAAGACGGACTTCGTCCTGATCGACGACGGCAGCTTCGCCATCGAGGGCCAGCCCGACCTGATCACCGGGCTGCGCGGCATCGTCTACACCGAGGTCCAAGTCCGCGGAGCCGCTGCCGACCTCCATTCGGGCGGCTACGGCGGCGTCGCTCCCAACCCCTTCAACACCCTCGGCCACCTGATCGCCGGGCTCAAGGGCCGCGACGGCCGGGTCAACGTCCCCGGCTTCTACGACGCGGTCCGCAAGCCCGGCGCCGACGAGCTCGCCTCCTGGGAGCGGCTCGGCATCACCGAGGCCGGGCTGCTGGAGCAGATCGGTTCGCCCGCCCTCGAGGGCGAGGCCGGCTACCCGCTGCTGGAGCGCCGCTGGGCGCGGCCGACGCTCGACGTCCACGGCGTCATGGGCGGCTTCACCGACGAGGGCACCAAGACGGTGATCCCGGCCACGGCGACCGCCAAGATCTCGATGCGCCTGGTGCCCGACCAGGAGCCGGCCGAGATCTTCGAGAAGTTCGCAGCCTTCTGCCAGTCCCTCGCCACCCCCGGCACCCGGGTGAGCGTGCGGCAGATCGGCCAGCCCGCCCCGCCGGTGCTCTGCGGCACCGACCACCCGGGCGCCCGGACCGCGGCGGCCGCCTTCGAGGCGGTCTGGGGCAAGCCGGTCAACTTCACCCGGACCGGTGGCTCGATCCCGGTCTCGGTCGACTTCCAGCGGGCGCTCGGCGCGCCTATGGTGATCACCGGCTTCAACCAGCCGAACGCCGGCGCCCACAGTCCCAACGAGCACATGGACCTGGAGTACTTCCACCGGGGAATCGAGTTCATGCTCCGCTACATGGACGAGCTCGCCCGTGTCTGAGCGGGCGATCGAGCTGGCCCGGGCAGGCCGCGCGCAGGCGGAGCGCGACTTCGTCGAGGAGCTGTCGATCCCCAGCGTCGGGACCCTCTCGCGCCACGGCGCCGACTGCCGGCGGAACGCACAATGGCTGGTCGAGCGTTTCCGGAAGATGGGCATGGAGGCCCGGCTGTACGAGTTCGGCGGGGGGCAGCCGACGGTCGTTGCGCAGTGGCTGGGGGCCCCCGGCAAGCCGACCCTCACCATCTACGGCCACTACGACGTGCAGCCCGCCGACCCGCTGGGCGAGTGGGTCTCGCCGCCCTTCGAGCCGGCCATCCGCGACGGCTCCATCTACGCCCGCGGCGCCTCCGACAACAAGGGCCAGCACCTCTCCTCGCTGAAGGCGGCCGAGTACGCCTTCGCCGCCGGTGGCCCGCCGGTCAACCTCCGCTTTTTGATCGAGGGCGAGGAGGAGGGCGGCGGCGAGGTCCTGCCCGACCTCCTAAAGAACCACGCCGCCGAGCTGCAGACCGACTACCTCTTCATCCACGACGGCACCCTGCTCCAGCTCCTGACCGGCCTTCGCGGCAACCTCTACGTCGAGGTCGAGGTGACCGGCGCCGCGATCGACCTCCACTCCGGCGCCTTCGGCGGGCTGGCGCCCAACCCCTTCAACACGCTCGCCCACGTCCTGGCCGAGCTCAAAGACCGGGACGGAAGGATCCTGATCCCCGGTTTCTACGACTCGGTCCGGGAGCCCGAGCCGGAGGAGCTCGAGAGCTGGAGCCGCCTGCCCATCACCGAGGAGATGATCCTTACGATGACCGGCGCGCCGGCCCTCGAGGGAGAGGCCGGATTCAGCCTCTTCGAGCGCAACTTCGTCCGGCCGACGCTCGACGTCCACGGGATCATGGGCGGTTTCACCGAGGAGGGCACCAAGACGGTGATCCCGGCCAAGGCGACCGCCAAGCTCAGCATGCGGCTGGTGCCCGACCAGGACCCCGACACGATCGCAGAGCTGCTTGAGCGTCACCTCGCCACCCTCGCCACGCCGGGCACCCGGGTGAAGCTGCGCAGGATGGGAGACGGTTCCTGGCCGGTCCGGCTCGACGTCCGCCACCCCGGGATCGCGGCCGCGTCCCGCGCCTTCGAGGCTTCCTTCGGCCGGCGGCCGTTCCTGGTCCGGGCCGGCTACTCGATCCCGGTGGTGGCCGACTTCGCTTCCGCGCTCCCCGCGGCGCACCTTTTCGTCAGCGGCTTCGCGGCCGAGGAGGACGGCCCTCACGCGCCCAACGAGCGAATGGTCCTCGACAACTTCCACCGTGGCACCGAGATGGTCATCCACCTGATGGACGAGCTGGCCGGGGTCTGAAGCGGCCTCCACGTCCTTGCCGGCGGCCGAGCCGGGCCCGACCGCGATCCGGCTCGGTTTAGATCGCCCGCCCGATAAGCTGAGTGCCGTGCTCGAAGAGGCGCTGAAGCGGGCCCGCGAGGCGAGGAGCCAGGACCTCGAGGACCTGCTCGAGCTGCTGGCGATCCCGAGCGTCAGCGCGCTCCACGCGCACGACGTCGACACCCGGCGGGCCTGTGATTGGGTCGCCGGCCGGCTCCGGCGGATGGGGATGACGGTCGAGGTCGCCGACGTCCCCGGCGGCCGCCACCCGGTGATCAGCGCGCAGTGGCTGGGACGGCCGGGCAAGCCGACGCTCGCCATCTATGGCCACTACGACGTCCAGCCGCCAGACCCGCTCGACGAGTGGGTGACGCCGCCCTTTCAACCGACCGTCCGCGACGGCAGGGTCTACGCGCGTGGCGCCTGCGACAACAAGGGCCAGGTGCTGGCCGGGATCAAGGCCGCCGAGCACGCCTTCGCCACCGGCGGGCCGCCGCTCAACCTGCGGTTCCTGATCGAGGGCGAGGAGGAGATCAGCGGCACCTCGCTGCCGCGCTTCCTGCGCGAGAACGCGGCCCGCCTGCCGAGCGAGTACGTCCTCATCGCCGATGGGGAGTTCACCGCGCCGGGCATGCCCAACCTGCTGACCGGGCTGCGCGGTCTGCTCTACACCGAGATCGTGGCCGAGGGCGCCGCGGCCGACCTCCACTCCGGCATCTTCGGCGGGGTCGCGCCCAACCCCCTCAACACCCTGGCGCACGTCATCTCGGCGCTCAAGCCGCGCGACGGGCGGATCACCATCCCTGGCTTCTACGACGACGTGGTCCCGCCGACCGAGGAGGAGGTCGCCTCCTGGGATCGGCTCAAGGACGAGGCGACGGTGCTGCGGCTGATGGGCGCTGGTGCCCTCGAGGGCGAGGAGGATTTCTCGCCCGCGGAGAGGACCTGGGGCCGGCCGACCCTCGACGTCCATGGCGTCATCGGGGGCTTCATCGGCGAGGGCTCGAAAACGGTGATCCCCGCCCGCGCCAGGGCCAAGGTGAGCATGCGGCTGGTGCCGCGCCAGGACCCGGGGAAGATCTTCGAGTCGCTCTTGGCCTACGTCGGGGGCCTCAAGACTCCCGGAGTGGAGCTCAGCGTGGTGAAGCTGAACGAGGCGCCCCCGGTGCTGGCCGGGGTGGACCACCCCGGCATCGAAGCGGCCCGCAAGGCGTTCCGAAAGTCGTTCGGCGCCGAGCCGGTCCTGGTTCGCGAGGGCGGTTCGGTGCCGGTCACGGTCGACTTCCAGGAGGCGCTCCGGCCGATGCTGATGCTGACCGGCTTCGGGCTCCCCGACGACGCCCTCCACTCGCCCAACGAGAAGATGGACGTCGAGCAGTACCACCTCGGGACCGAGTTCGTGCTGCAGCTGATGGAGGAGCTGGGTGCCGGTTAGCGGCGCGCTGGCCGACCTGGCGCGTGACATGAAAGCGGTCGCACTCTTGGAGGGCGACTTCGTGCTCCGCTCCGGGCGCCGCTCGCGCTACTACTTCGACAAGTACCTCTTCGAATGCGACCCCGGCATCCTCCGCCGGCTGGGGGTCGAGCTGGCTCGCCTGGTTCCGGCGGGCACGCAGCGGCTGGCCTGTCCCGAACTGGGCGCCGTCCTGCTCGGGGGCGCGGTGTCGATGGAGACCGGGTTGCCGCTCTGCATCGTCCGCAAGGAAGCCAAGGAGTACGGGACCTCGAAGCCCATCGAGGGCCGGCTCGAGGCGGGTGAGAGCGTCTGCCTGATCGAGGACGTCCTCACCACCGGTGGCGCCGCGCTGGCGGCGGCCGAGAAGGTGCGGGCGGCCGGCGGCGAGATCGTCGGCCTGGTGGGGGTGCTCGACCGCGAGGAGGGCGCCGCCGATAGCCTGGCCGCGGCAGGGATCGCCTTCCACCCGCTGCTCCGGCGAGCCGACGTAATCCCGGGATGATTTTCGCCGGGGGGAAGGTCTACACCCCCGGGGGCCTCCAGGAGGTGGACCTCCACGTCGCCGGCGGCCGCATCGAGCGCCTCCAGCCCTGGGCCCGCCCGACCGGCCCCGAGGTGGTCGACGCCACCGGGCTCTGGGTGCTGCCGGGAGCGATCGACGCCCACGTCCACGGCCGCGACCCGGGCTTCCCCCTGAAGGAGGATTTCGGCACCCTGACCGCGGCCGCCGCCGCCGGCGGGGTCACGACCGTGCTCGACATGCCGAACACCCTGCCCGGCGTCGCCGACGGCGAGACCTTCGAGGCCAAGCGGCAGGCGATCGCGGCCAAGGCGATGGTCGACCACGGGCTCTGGGCGCTGCTCCGCTCCTCCTCGACCGAGGCCCAAGTCGCAGACCTCGCCGCGGCGGGCGCCATCGGCTTCAAGGCCTACTTGGGCTACGCCGTCAGGCGCAGCACCGGGCAGGTGATGTACTCGCCGGGCGCCGCCGAGCCGGACCTCGAGCCGCCTGCCAGCTACGGCACCATCGCCCGGCTCTCCGGCGCCCTCGCCGCCAGCGGGGTGCCGGTCGCCGCGCACGCCGAGGACCCCTCGATCCTCCTGGCCAGCTCGATCCGGGTCGAGGACTACGCCGACCTCCTCGCCTCTCGCCCCGCCGTGGCCGAGGCGGTCGCCGTCTCCGCGCTGGGCGCGCTCTCGCGGTCGCTGCGGCTGCGGGTCCACATCGTCCACCTCTCCAGCGCCGCCGGGCTCGCCTCCGCGCTGGCCGAGCGGGCGGCGGGAGCGGAACTGACCCTGGAGACCTGCCCTCAGTACCTCTGGCTCAGCGACGCCGACTACACCCGGCTCGGACCGGTGATGAAGATGTTCCCGCTGATCAAGTCGGTCGCCGACCGGGAGGCCCTTCGGGCGGCGCTGCTGCGCGGCGACATCGACAGCGTGGGGACCGACCATGCGCCCCACACCGACGAGGAGAAGCTCCACCACCCGCTGGCCGAGGCCCACGCCGGGAGCCCCGGCGTGCAGTCACTCCTGCTCAGCTGCCTGGAGCTGGCGCGCCAGTCGGGCGACCCCCTCCGCGCGGTGCCCTGGGTGACCGAGCACCCGGCGCGTACCTTCGGCCTCTACCCGCGAAAGGGGACCATCCAGCCGGGCAGCGACGCCGACCTGGTGTTGCTGGACCCCAACGGAAAGACCGTGCTGAGGGCGGAGGAGATGATCTCCAGGCAGCGCCTGGGCGCCCTCGACGGGCTGGAGCTGTCCTTCGCCATCCGCGGCGTCTATCTTCGCGGCGAGGCGCCCGCGACCGGCCGGGGAGAGTTCCTCAGGCCCGCCTGAAGATGGGATTCGAACGCAGCTCCGCCTCCAGGCTGGTGGCGGGGCCGTGGCCCGGGTAGACGGCGGTCGTGAGCGGCAGCCGGAGCAGCTTGTTGCCGATGCTCATCATCTGCAGCCGGAGGTCAGAGCCCGGAAGCTCCTTGCCGATGCCGCCCGCCAGGAGGGTGTCGCCGGTGAAGAGGTGGTTGCCGACCAAAAAGCTGAGGCTGCCCGGGCTGTGGCCCGGCGTGTGCATGACCCTGATCTTCACCTCGCCCAGCTCCAGCTCCTCGCCGTCCACGAGGTAGCGGTCGGCCGAGCGCAGGAAGAGCTTGGCGTCGGCGACGTGCATCCCGGTGGCGCCGCCGGTGCTCTCCTTGAGGGCGTCCTTGCCGGCCAGGTGCCCCGGGTGGCCGTGGGTCACCAGGATCCACTTCAGCTCGGCGCCGCCCAGCTGGCCGGCGAGCTTGTCCGCCGGCTCACCGGGGTCGATCACGGCCGCCTCGCCGCCCGACACCAGCACGTAGCCGTTGACCTCCTTTTCGAGACGGGCCTTGACGATGCTCAGCTTGGCCATTTCCGAGTTGAATTCTCGCCGTTGGACCGGGGGCTTCGCAGGTCTTCTGGGATAGTGGCCGGGTGCAGCAGGCGGCGGTGATCTTCGGGGTCGTGCTGCTGGTCATCACCGGCTGGTGGACCTTCAGCTACTTCCGCCGTCGCTGGCGCCGCTGAGCCCACTCACCTGATAGCACGGCTATCAGGCCGGTTTGACCGGGCAGGCCGACCTGTGGTTTCCTAACCCGGCTCGTTCGGAAGACGGGCTGGGAATGGGATTTTTTCGCCGCGCTGCGGTGGCCGTGGCCGCCGCGCTGATCTTCGCGACCCCGGTACACGCCGATTCCACCGTGGACGTGGCGAATACGCCGCCGCCTCCGGCCGGCGCGCCGGTGCCGCCCTACGAGACGTTGACCACCGGCTCCTCGGTGCTCGACCCGAGCCTGGAGACGGCGGCCGACCTGGACGCCTTCTTAGCCCATACGCAGCTGGCCGGGATGGGCTCCGAGTTCGTCAGCGCCGAGGCTCGGACGGGCGTCAACGCCCGCTTCCTCTTCGGAATCACCTGGACCGAGAACCGCTCCGGCGCCTCCTATTTGGCCCAGACCCAGCACAACCTCTTCAGCATCACGGGAGACGGGCCGGGCGGGTTCCTCGCCTACGCCAGCGACCAGCAGAGCATCCAGAGCGCCGCCGACTATCTCGGCACCGAGTACGCCCGGCCCGGCGGCAGCTATTACCGCGGCGGCACCATCGCCGCAGTCGGTTCCATCTACGCGGCCGATCCCGCCTGGGCGGCCAAGGTGGCGACCGCCGCCAACTTCATCGGCCCGAGCCAGGGCTCGCCCTACGCCGCCGAGGTTCGCATCGGGAGCCAGGGTCCCGACGGGGTCACCGTCCACGTCACCAACCAGGGCTTCGTCCCCTGGGAGCTGGCGCCCGGCGCCCAGCTGGTGCTCGACTACCGGTGGGCCCGGCTCGAGGAGTCGCAGTCCGGGAGCGTGACGGTGGCGGCGCCGGCGCTGCGCTCCGGCGGCCAGGCGGACCTGCTGCTCCCCGGGGTGGTCCAGCCCGACGGCGACGGCTGGCGCCTCCTGGTGAGCGCCGAGCTGACCGGCAGCGGGTGGGCGGAGGACCTGGGTGAGAACGCCCGCGACGTGTTCGTCCCCATCTCCGAGCAGCTCACGGCGCCGGGAAGAGCCGTCGCCTCGTAGCCTCGACCGGCCACCTTTAGTTTAGTTTTCGATCCTTACGAGCGGGCTCGGGTGGAGCGAATGCTCTCGAGGTGCGAATTGACGTGTGAGACCAGGATTTGAGCCTGCTCGCCCGCCGATCGCCGCGCGCGCTTTCCCACCGACCAGCCGACGGTCTCCAGGTCACGATCGGTCATGGAGCGCAAAAAGAGGCCGGTTTCGCGACGAATTTGGTCCAGGAAAGCCGCGGTGTCCTCGCGGTCGTACGCCTTCTCGGCATGGCTGGCGTTGAGGGCGTGAAGCTCGTCCATCGATTCGCCGGCGACTCCACCCGTGGCCATCCTCCGGACCATCTCGATGATGTAGCCGGCTCCGACGCCGACGTGGTGGGCCACCGTCCCGATCGGCCAGCCCTCCTCCTGGGTCGAGGTCTGCCACTCCTTCTCAGTGCAATCTCGACAGAGCTGCACCAACTCGTCCATCGCGCGCTCCATGTCCCGGGCGATGACCTCGCCCTGATCCGTTCGGGTTGTCATCTTGCGTTCCTCCAAATGGCTGGCCTGTTGGACTCTTGATGTCACGGTCGTGGTGTCATGGCTTGGGCCGCGGCCCGACGGAGGTCGGACAGGTGTTGGTGATCGTGCCTGGCGACATAGCTCACGAACTGGTGCACCGACCTCCGGCCCCAGAGGGGATGGACCCGGCTGCGGGCCCATTGATCGGGGGTGAGGTTCGTGACCCGCCGCAGCAGGGCGGACCTCGCCTCCGCGAATCGGTCCGGCAACTCTCCGAGGCCCAGTCCCTCGCCGGCCCGGACCACGGCCGAGGGGGCGGGCCGTCCTCCTCCAGCGATTCCAGCGCGCTCTGCGTCAGGCGCTCGTCGGCACCTAGGTGGAAGAGGATGGCTACGACCGGGGCCATTCGCCGGCGATCGACTGCTGACCGTCAAGACCAGCACGGGCGCGCGCACATTCGCTGGGCGTGGCCTCAAGCGAGTCCAGCAGGTCGGGGATCGGCACCGGCTGCAGGAAATAGACACCTGGAACCTGCGAGAAGACCAGGTGACCGGCGCCGCAGCCCGGGCAGACATCCGGAGCCTCGTCCTTCGCCGGGTATCCGCACCAACGCCAGACGTGGAGACGGACACTGGCCGACGGTGGGCGCTCGGGAGCGGAGCGAGCGAAACTCGGCGACCGCGTCTTGGGGTCGCCCGCTCGAGGCCGGCGCCCATCCTGGGATGCTCGGCGGTGGCCCGAATCTCCTCGGCCAAGGCGGCGGCCCGAAACGCCCGGGCCTGGCTGTAGCGGCCTTCGTCCTCAAAGCCGCGGGCAACTGAGAGCAGGTGCAGGATCAGCTCGCCCATCGTCCAGGTCAGCAGTCCAGGCGGTGACCGAAGGGAGGTTCGAAGCTGTCATCGGCGGCACCCGCCGGATCCACCTCGAGCGTGGCTCGGATGCTCTCCAAGTGTTCGCGAGTATGGTCGATCAGTCCGTGGGCCATCTGCTTGGCAGTCTGCGGCCGGCCAGACCAAGCGCAGACCGCGCTGCGGCCAAGCTGCTCCTCGGTCAACCCCCTGACGACCCGTCCGGCTGAATCTCGGATCCGGCGCAGCTGACGTAAGGTCTCCAACCGATCGCAGGCGGCGTGGCGCTCCCCTTCTCGGGCATTGAGTGCATTGATGTAGTCCGGTCCCTCCAGGGTGTCGTGGCCTGTCGCTATCTCTTGCGTCCAGCGGATGATGAGTTCGTCACCGCTGGCGATGTGGTGGAACACGGCCGCCACCGTCCAGCCCTCGGCCTCGGTGCGGGTCAGCCAGTCCGACCCCGTACATCGCTCGCCGACCAGGAGCGCCTGCTGGATCGCCTCTTCGACCGCATCTGCGATCGCCTCAGCGGTCTGGGTCGCCAAACCGCTCATTTTTTGCGTCAGGCCCTCGCCGATACAGACCCCGACTCGACGTAACACACCTCCGAAGCGAGCGCATTGCTACCGGCCCGGCGGAGCGCCTGCTTGAGTAGGCCGCACTCACCGACGTGGGAGCGGATGTGGCCGATGCAGGGCCCGCTCAGGAGCCGCCAAGCCGGCTCGCCCATCAGGTGGGCCACCTCCGCTCGATGGCCCTCGCTCTGGTACTGGGGCAAGTTAGCCTCGTTAGCCTCGAGATCGGGAACCCGATCCAGGTCGGCCGGTGAGAGGTGGCCGAGCCAGTCCAGGATCTCCCCGGAGACCGCATCCGCATAGGCGAGGACGTCGAAGGCGTGAGTCGTGCGCGCCACCCGGTCGGCATCCTCCGCGTCCAAACCGGCGCCCATCTCGGGCCCGGCCAAGCCCGGGCGCGAACTCCACTCTGGACGCAGGATGACCTCGGGAATCCCGCGGATGGCGGTCTGCACCGCCCAGTCCATCGAGCGCGCGAGATGCCAGACGGTGAAGCCAAGGAAGTTGGTGTTGGGGAGGACTCGGAGCTCGGCCCACTCCTCCGGGCTGAGGTCATCCGCCAACTCGTGGATGAGGGCGTTGCTGCCCTGAAGCTGGCGGTTCAGTAGCTCGATAGCGTTCATTCGCAATCCTCCTTTCATGGGGCCTCCGGTTTCGGCGGACGCCGATCAGACCCTAACTGCGATTGCTCTGGCCTGGTCTGCGCAGATCCGCGTACTGGCTCGGCGAAGACATCTCTGCGTGTTCGGCCGCCCAACGGGCCAGCTCGACACGGGAGTGGAGGCCGAGCTTGAGCTTGATGTTCTGGACGTGGGTATCCACCGTCCGTCGCGAGATCGAGAGCCGGCGTCCGATCTGGGGGTTGCTGAGGCCGCTCGCCACCAGCTCTGCAATCTCAACCTGGCGGGCGCTGAGACCGCCCGGGCGGTCGCCGGACCCGCTGTCAATGGCCCTGGCGGCGGCGTCCTCGGGTGCCAGCGCGCGGCCCTCCTCAAATGCCCTTCGCGCGCGCTGGGCTCCGAGGGCCGATCGAGCCGGTGCCAGTGCCTCGTCGAGGTGTCGCTGCCAAACTGGCGAGAGGCGGCGGTCGAGCCGCTCACGCATGGCATCGGCGCTGCCGGCCGCCAGGATTGCGATGCCAAAGCGTCCCTCCAGGACGGCCAGCCGTGCGCAGCTCTCGAGCGCTGAGGGCAGGCTGCCCGGGCCGACCGAAGCTCCGACAACACCAAGCCGGGTGAGGATGGCCAGCGCCTCCCTCAGCTCTAGGCGTGCGACGGCCGGATCGCGGCGGTCGAGCGCCAGGTCGGCCAGGTTGTTGTGAAGGTGTGCGATCTGAGAACGGTCGCCCACCGCCAGGTAGATGGATAGGCTATCGCGGTAATACCCCTCGGCCTGCTCCGACCGACCCAGGCTCTGCAGCACGTGGCCCATGCTGTCCAGCGCGTCTGCGATGATGCTCGGGCCTCCCAGATCGCGAGCCAGCCGGAGCCCGGACTCGAAGTGTCCCAGGGCTGACTCCAGGTCATCCTCACGCCAGCAGACATGGCCCAGGCCCCAACGGGCGAAGCGCTCCGCCTCCCGGTCGTCGGCTCTTTGCGCGGACTCCAATCCGCGCTCGAACCCGGTCCGGGCAGCCTCGAGGTCGGTGACCCAGAGATCGACCCAGGCTAGCTGGTTGCAGGCGCGGGCGATGCCGGAGATGTCCCCCAACTCGTCGTAGAGCTCCAGTGCCTCGCCAGCCAGGCGCCGCACCTCCTTGTGAGCGGCGAAGGGAAGGGCGATTCGCGCCGCTGCCAACAGTGCCAAGCCACGCGCGCCGCTGGGTTTGGAATCGAGGGCCAGGGCGGCCGCGAGACGATCTCTTCCTTCGGTCAAGAGTGTCCTCTGCCACCAAAACTCGCCGAGCGCCCCGGCCAGCCCCAGCTGGAGCGCGGGATCGTGGACGGTTGACCAGTCCAGCGCGGTGCGAAGGTTGCCCTGGTCGGCGTCGAGCGTGGCCAGCCAGCGCAGCTGGTCGGGACCGGTCAGGTGGGAGCGAGCCTGGCTGGCCAGGGCCAGGTAATGCTGGGCGTGTCGAGGAACGATCTCGCTGGCTTCGCCATGCGCCTCAAGCTGCTGACTTGCGTATTCCCGCAGGCTTTCCAGCACCCGAAAGCGAGCGCCCGAGGCGTCCTCGGCAGTGAGGACCAGGGAGCGATCCACCAGCTGGCTGACCAGGCCCAGCATCTCGGGCGCGGCCACCGGTGGAAGGCCGCAGACCGCTTCGACCGAGGTAAGGTCAAAGGAACCGCGGAAAACGGCCAGCCTCCGGAAGAGGAGGCGCTCTCGCTCCCCGAGCAGATCGTAACTCCAGGCGATGCACGTTTCCAGTGCCTCGTGCATCTTGCGTGCGCCCCTTGGCCCTCCTCGCAGAAGACGGAAACGATCGTCGAGCCGGCCCGCTATTTCGTCCAGGCTCAGCGAGCGCGCTCGCACCGCCGCCAACTCGATCGCGAGGGGCAGCCGGTCCAGGCGCTCGCAGATCTGGCCGACGGTGGTCTCGGCAGCGCGGTCGAGCTTGAGCTCGGGATTCGCCAGCCGGGCCCGATCAGTGAAGAGCCGCAGCGCGTCGAAGGCCTCCAGCACCGGTACTGACCAGGTCACCTCGCCGGTCACGTAGAGAGGCTCGCGGCTGGTGGCCAGGAGCCGCAATCCCGGGCAGCGGATCAGCAGTTGCTGGGCGAGCTCCGAACAGGCGTCGATCAGATGCTCGCAGTTGTCGACCAGGAGCAGGAGCTCGGTGCCGGCGAGCCGTTCACACAGGGTCTCAAGCAGCGGCTGGCCCGGATTCTCGGCTATTCGCAGTGCGTCGGCCACCACCTGGACGACCAAGCTCGGATCGGTCACGGGAGCCAGCTCGGCCAGCCAGACGCCGCCCGCCAGTTCCTCGACCTGCCCCGCCGCCGCGCGCCGTGAGAGCCTGGTCTTACCACTTCCACCGGGGCCGGTGAGCGTGACCAGCCGATGCTCGCGGACAAGGCGGGTGACGACCGCCAACTCCCGCTCGCGCCCGACGAAGGAGGTCAGTTCCAGGGGAAGGTTGTGACGGGCCTGGGGCACCTGAGGCCGGCAATGCTACCTCTCGTGTCCTCCGGCGGCAGGTATGTCCGCTCGTCCAGCTACGCGCTTCCGCTTACGAAGGTGGAAGTGGTGGCGGCTACGGTGCCTTTCCGAGGGCCAGATCGGGCCTTCTTGAGGCCATTGGTTGGTCGGCGGGAGACCGAGTTGGAGGAGGTGCAAGCGGTGAGTGCGAGGCGGTCGGTGAAGAGGCCTATTTCAATCTCGATGACCGCTTGCGGTGACAGGCTCCCTACCCAGATCTCTCAGACCCTGAAGTGGAGTCGGATATCGCTTAATGGTTGGCTGGGGGCGATGACGGCTCTTGCCTTCGCAACCCTGCTCGTCGGCTCAGGGTGCAGCGGCAGCGCACCGCCCGCGCAGTCCGGCTCCGGACCGGCCGCCACTTCGTCGACCGGCCCGCTGGGCGGTGGCGTTTCCGTCGCTGGCGGCGGGTTCGCCTGCCTGAGCGGTAACTGGGTGTCGACGGCAGCCGGGGGCACCACCTTTGGCTTGGGTTCCACCCTCAGTGGCGGCTCGGGGATCACCCTGAAGGGCACCGCAGATGGCTCGCTCGTGGAGGATTTCGACGGTATGACTGCGGTCACCGAGGCAGGCGGGCCTCTGGATGGCCTCAGGTTCAAGATCGCCGGAACTGCCACCGGGACGCTCGCCGCGGTTGGCAACGCCTATCGCGTCCACGTCACCTCCGGCCCGGTTGTCCACGCTTTGATTCAGGTACCCGGTGCCAGCAGCTTTGCCGACATGGGGCCGACCCAGGATGGTGGCACTGGTGACGCCGGCAGTATCACCCTCGGCAACCTCGTTGGCTACGCCTGCAGCGGAAATACGCTGACCTTGACCTTTGGCGTACCCGGGGGATCGACACTAGCCTTCGCACGATCATGAACCGGGGCTCTTTCGACCCGGATTCGTTTCATCTGCTGGAGGGAGCCCGACAGCCCTCGGGGCCCTTTCAGGGCGCCTCGGTTTGCCCTGGTTCGGACCTCCAGCAACCGTTCCACGGATTGGTCCTGCCCGACGCTCCCGACCTCTCGATTGGGCCTCGCTCGGGCCTTCCTGCCGGTGGCCGCGATCAGCCTCGCTGCCTGCGGGGGCGGCAATTGGCCCACTAAGCCGCCCGGCTCCCCTCTCCCATCGGCGACCGGCGGGGGCACCATACCAGTGGCGATCCCCGTCAGTGGTACGGGGCTGCCCGGCGCGACACCACCCTCACCTCGATATGCTCGGGCACCTCAGTCGCTCGCGAGTCCTTCTCGCTCCCACAAACCACCTTCCCTTACTCGCCGGGGATGGCGGAGACCTCCCTCGGCGTGTTGATCATCCCGCTCACTGCCTCTGGTCAGGCGAACTGCTTGGGTGGCTCCGTTCCGGTTGCCAACACCTGCGGAGGAACCACCGCCCCGGTGTCCTTCGTTCTCTTCCTCGGCCACCTCTTCCCCTATCTGCCTCAGCAGCCCGGCTACAACAAGCGGCTGCGAGCGCTGGCCCCGGTCCCCAGCCGGGTTCTCCGCCATCTCGCCGAGCAGACGCCTTCTTGGTGTGATCGGCTGCGCTCGACGCCACCCCGCTGCCCGGCGCAGCCAGCTGGGAGAGAGTTGAACGCTCGGCCTTGCGTGAGCATGCTGGCTACGGCTACTGCACCAGTCATCCCCGTTACTTCTGGGGCTTCAAGCTCTACCTGCTCACCACCCCGATGGGGTCCCCATCGACCGGTGCCTGGCCAACCCCGAACTGGCCGGCGTAGAAGTGGCGAGGTCTTGTAAGGCGGCCCCGTTATCGTGACCGGCGGCCCGGTAAGTGGATTCGCGTACTCGGAATCCTCCTCGATGGTTAGATTGGCTTGAGGCCACGGCAATCTTGATCGCGGCTATTTCTTGGAGGAACTTTCATGCCGCTCATCAATGTCAAGCTGATCGAGGGAGTCTTTTCGGCCGAGCAGAAGGAACAGATGATAGGGCGACTCACGGACGCCATGGTGGAGATCGAGGGCGAGAACCTTCGGGGCTCGACCTGGGTCATCGTCGAGGAAGTCAAGGATGGCGCCTGGGGTATCGGCGGGAACCCGGTCCCCGCGGAGAAAGTACGGGCGGCCATGCGCGGCCAGGCGAAGGTTTCGTGACCGAATCGTCGGCCAAGATGGCGATGGGTCCTGCGAAACTCGCTGACAGGACGTTGCGGGGCTTCTAGTCTAGTGGCCCGTCGCTGTTTCGTCGCTGGCGCTGACCCGAGCGGAACCTTGATGTCGGATGGCGCGAGCGGCTGACGCGCATGACGCCGCCTGCTGGGACTACTTGGACGATCTGGGCGGCCCATTCCCCGTCTTCAGCCTTGACTAGAGAAGCCTGACTATCTAGTTAGTCGGACCCCTGGAGCTTGTCGCGCAGCGCGTCGAGCCGCTCGAACTTGTCGAGGGAGGGCTTGCGTGCCTTGTCGGGATACTTGGCGGTCTGCACCGACTCCAGCAGCAGCTCGATCTCGTCGGGCGTGAAATGGAGGGTGCGGAGCAGCTTCTCGGTCGGCGGCTTGCGGTCGAGGACCTCGGTGATGACGTCGTCGGTCTCGGCGACCACCTCGGGGCGGGTGGGGCGGAAGAGCTCCTCGGAGCCGACCAGCGAGACGCGCTTGAACTTGGACACTGGTTTCCTCTACTTGCCGTTGGCGATTACCGACTTGGCCAGCGCGCGGTAGCCGTTGGCCCCGTCGGAGGTTGACGCGTACTGAAGGATCGAGGCGCCGGCGAGCGGCGATTCGGCGAACCGGATCGAGTCCTTGATGGCGAACGGGTAGACGGTGTCGCCGAAGTGGTCCCGTACCAGCTGCAGCACCTCCTGGGAGTGGAGCGTGCGCCCCTTGAAGATGGTCGGCAGGATGCCGTCCACCTTCAGCTGCGGGTTGAGCTTGGCCTTGACCCGGTTGATGGTGTTGAGCAGCTGCTGCATCCCCTTCATGCCGAAGTACTCGCACTGCAGCGGGATGATTACCTCGTCAGAGGCGACGAAGGCGTTGAGGGTGAGCAGCGAGAGCGACGGCGGGCAGTCGATGACGATGAAGTCGTAGCGCCGCTTGGCGGGCAGCAGCTTCTCCTTCAGCACGCCCTCGCGGCCGATCTCGTTGAAGAGCTGGCCCTCGGCGCCGGCCAGCTCGATGTTGGAGGGGATGAAGTGGACCCCGATCGACTCCGAGACCTGGATCACGTCGTTGACCGAGGTGTCGGGGTCGACCAGCAGGTGGTAGATGGTCTGGTGGATGTCGTCGGGCGACTTGACGCCCATGTTCATCGTCAGGTGGGCCTGGGCGTCGAGGTCGAGAAGGAGCACCCGCTGCCCGAGCTCCGCCAGCGCCGCCCCCAGGTTGACGGCGGTCGTGGTCTTGCCGACCCCGCCCTTCTGGTTCGCGATCGAGATCGTGCGGGCCATCCGGCAGCGAGTCTAACAGCGCGCCCGTAGGGGGGGAAGTAGATCGCCGGCAGCCCGGGGCCGCTTTAGAATGACCCGGCCGTGTCAGCGCTTTCAAACCTCGCCCTGCTCGCCGCGACCCCGGTTCCGAGCCCCTCCGCGTCCGTGGCCGCAAGCTCGGCCTCCGCTCTCGGGGCCAGCCTGCCGATCCTCGATGGGCTCATCGTCATCGTGCTCCTGATCGCCCTCTACATCGGCTACCAGCGGGGGATCATCCAGCCGCTGATGACCTACCTCTTCTTCTTCGGCGCCCTCTTCCTCATCTACCGCGACCGCACCAACTACCTGAACGCGATTGAGCACTACCTCCACGCCAGCGTGGTGCTGGCCATCTTCCTGGCGCTGATCATCGCCGTCGTCGCCGGCTACGCGGGCGGCGTCGTCGGCCAGGCGCTGCACCGGATGCCGGTGGCTCGCGGCGTCGACGGGTTGTTGGGCATCTTCCTCAACGTCGGCATCGCCCTGCTCGTCATCTACTTCCTGCTGGAGGCGATGATCGTCTTCGACCGGGCCTTCACCCCCTTCGTCAACCAGGCCAAGATGACCAACGCCCAGGTGACCGCCCTCAGCAAGGAGATCGAGACCAATCCGCTGGCGGCGGCGCTGGTCGACCCGAAGGACCTCCAAACGCTCAAGGACGAGACCAAGAAGGGGCAGACCACGACGCTCTCGACCGTCACCCAGCTCGACAACCTGAGCACCTTCTACGAGGACTTCGTCCGTCCCCAGCTGCAGCACTCCCGGCTGGCGCCGTACATCATGAGGTTCGGTCAGAAGGTGCCTCTTATCGGTCACCTCGGCTCGGCCGACCTGCCGCCCAACCCGGACGCGACGCCGACGCCGTCGCCGGCCCCCAAGCCCTCTCCGGTCAAGAAGTAGCGGCCCTCCCACCGGCGCCGCCGAAAACGGCCCATACACTGGGTGTCGCGATGCCGGGGAGCGTGGTGGTGGCGACGCCGGCCGGGGTCGGGCGACGGGTGCGGGGCAGCGAGCTCGCGCTGCTCTCGCTCTACTGGATCGCGATCGGCTATCTCTGGACAAGCCTCGGCGCGCTGATCCTGCCCGACCTCGTCGTGCACCTGGTGGGCCGCGCCCACAAGGGCGTCGCCCTGAGCGGGCTGGAGGCCATCGGGACTGTGATGGCGGTCGTCTGGCAGCCGATGGTCGGCTCCATCTCCGACCGCTGGACGGGCCCCTTGGGCCGCCGCCGGCCCTTCATCGTCGCCGGCACCGTCGGGGACCTCATCTTCCTCACCGGGCTCGCGCTGTCGGGCTCCTACTGGGTGCTGGTCATCTTCTACTTCCTGCTGCAGACCGCCTCCAACACCGCCCAGGGGCCCTACCAGGGGCTTCTTCCCGACGTCGTCCCGCCCGAGCAGCGGGGGCAGGCATCCGGCTACTACGGCGCCGCGAACCTGCTCGGGATCCTGGGCGGCACCGTGGGCGCGGGCTACCTGCTGCACACCTACGGACGGGTCGCCGCCGTCGAGAGCATCGCGATCCTGCTGGCGGTGACGATGCTGCTGACCGTCGCCTTGGTGCCGGACACCGTCAGGCCGACGCGCCAACAGTTCAGCTCGCCCTGGCAGGCTTTTCGCGACACCTTCGACATCGATCTCAAGCGGCACCGCGACTTCGCCTGGCTGATGGCCTCGCGGCTCCTGATCCTGATGGGGGTGGTCGGCCTCCAGAGTTTCGCCTTCTTCTACTTCGCTGACGTCTTCTTTCCCGGCCAGCGCCAGCAGACGACCGCGGCCACCTCGGAACTGCTCGGCCTGGTGATTTTGGTGGCGCTGCTGGTCACCTACCCGGCGGCGCGACTGTCAGACCGGATCGGCCGCCGCAACACCGTCTTCGCCGGCGGGATGGTGGGTGCCGCGGCGATCGCGGCGATAGTCTTCAGCCATTACGATCTGCTGCCCGCAGCGCTCGTCCAGCCGGTTGCCGGCGCCCTTCAGGTTCCCTATCTCGCCGCCCAGGCGGTGCTCATCGGGATCGTCAGCGGTGCCGGCCTGGGGGCCTTCCTGTCGGTCGACTGGGCCTTCATCACCGAGGTCATCCCGCCCGCCGAGGCCGGGCGCTTCATGGGGATATCGAACATCGCAACGGCGGGGTCGGGGATCATGGCGCGGCTCATCGCCGGCGGGCTGCTCGACCATTTCAACGCGGGGCCCAGGATCCTGGGCCTGCCGGGCGGCTACCCGGTGATCTTCTCCATCTTCGCCACCTGGATGATCCTCGGCTCGCTGCTGGTGCTGAAGGTGAGGGAGCCTCGGCGTTGATGAACTTGACCGGGCTCCAGCCGTGGGCCGGCCTGGCCGGCGCGACCCTGGCCGACGCCGAGGTGGCGATCGGCGGCATCTCCTACGACGGTTCGGCGGTCTACCGAAAGGGCGCCGCGGAGGCGCCGGCTAGAATCCGTG